>Ga0181521_10007511_pt1 | contig 11444 bp, 6 predicted proteins | sample PEATcosm2014_Bin_32_FD_119764 | JGI IMG/M metagenome (GOLD analysis project Ga0181521, IMG submission 119764) | Peatland microbial communities from MTU Mesocosm Facility, Houghton, MI, USA - PEATcosm2014_Bin02_60_metaG | ecosystem: Environmental > Terrestrial > Soil > Wetlands > Peat | place... | reverse complement strand
CTGCTGGCGAAGATCGGGCTAAGGATAGGACGCGCTTGGGATGCATTCTGGGATTTTCTCCGCAAACTGTGGCCCCGCGGGCTGAATCTCGGAGATGGCAAGGGCCCCCAGTGGCAGTTGAAGGACCTTCGAATGTGGGTGTGGCTAATCGCGATCTTGACTCTTGTGGCAGGAGGGGTGCTCGTTTGGTTGCGGCGACGAAGGGAGACGGCATCGCTCTCCATCCCGCAGCCAATCGCGCCGCTTCCCGATTTAAGCGAGGGTTTGTTAGCCAGCGTACGTTCCGAGGACGAATGGTTCGACTTGGCAGGACGGCTGGAAGGGGAGGGAGAATTGCGCTTCGCCCTGCGTGCGGCGTATTTCGGTTTGCTTGCAGGATTGGCGCAACGCGAATGGCTGACGATCCGCCGCGACCGCACGAATCGCGAATATCTCGATGAGTTTACGCGCCGATGGCGGAGGCGTCCGCAAGCGGCGGTTGAGTCGCGGGCAGAGATTCCTGAAAAACTGCGCGGCAGCCTGCGCCAGTTCGATCGCGTTTGGTATGGGTTCCATGTGCTGACGCCAGATGCGGTCGCCGCGTACCGCCAGGATCAACGGGAGTTACTCAGCCATGTCTGACAGCAGGCCGGGAAAGAGCATCGCGCTCAATTGGCGGGGACCGCTTTTGGCTGCCGCTATTTTTGCGGCCGTATTCGCGATTCTGTTGGTCATGGCACATCAGAATGAGTCCAACACAAGCGATATGGGATCCTCTTTGCGCGAGGACCCATACGGCGCCAGTCTAATTTTCGATTCTTATGCGCGCGCCGGCCACCAGGTAAAACGCAGCCAGGATGAGGACTCCTTATCCGGTCAGGACGCGTCGAAAACGACCGCGTTCTTTATCGGGGGTTACTCCGCTGACGATTGGACAACGAACGATGGAAAACTCCATGATGTGGCGAAGTTTCGCGGGCGCCTGGAAGATTTCCTGGCACGCGGCGGCCGCGTCGTTCTGGTCGAGCCCCATTGGGAACTAAAATCCCAGTCGCAAGGCTGGGAAGTCGCGAACAAGTGGGATCAGACTGCGCAGGAGCACAGTCCACCATGGGTCTCGCCCGATCTCCGCGCGATGCCAGCGGACAGCGAGATGATGTATCTCGCTGCCGATACCCCGTGGCTCCAAACTGATGCGCAGTGGACGGTGCTCTATGGCGGGAGCGCGGGAGCGAATGCGAAGGCGGACACCTCTGCACATGTCTATATGGCAATGCGGCGAGCCGGGAATGGCGAACTCGTCGCCGCAAGTCAAGAATCGTTCTTATTGAACGAAGCGATCAAGACGCATCCCAACCCCGTCCTGTTAGATCTTCTTGCGGGTGGCCGGCCGGTAATCTGGGTCGATGAAACGTTGCACGGACTGCACCAGGATGAGGGTGTGCTTTGGCTCGTGCAACGCTACCGGCTGCAAGTTGCTCTGCTGCTCTTCTGGGCGAGTCTGCTGGCGTTGCTTTGGAGTATGAGTGGCGATCTCGTGCGACGCCCGGCGCATGACCAGAGCTCGCAGATTGTGCGTCAAGGTGAAGTTGCCGGGGTGGCGGCGCGACGACTGCTGCAACGGAGCATCGCGAAAGAACATGTTGTCGCAGAGTGCTGGGAACAGTTCCGCCGCTGCTGGCCGCAGGATGCGCAGGCCATTTCCGCAGATCCACTTTGGGGCGTTCGGCTGCGCGCCGCGCTGGCGCAGCCTCCTCTAGAGGGATATAAGGAACTGAGCAAGCTGATCGCCGAACGCCGCGCATCCGCAAAGGGTCTGGCTCATGCCGGCCGCGATGCGGCTGATAATTCCACGCTTAACCGATGATGATTTCTTTGGAGGTACGGATCGCATGAACGAGGAGCCGGTACTGGGTTCAGACGCTCAGGCACAGCCTGGGAGTGGGGCAACGCAATCTTCAGAGGTGTTCGCGACGATCACGAGCGGAGTGCGGCGTGTTCGAGAAGCCCTGAGCCGCGTGATTGTCGGCCAAAACGAAGCTATCGATCTCGCGCTGGTCACGCTGCTTGCTGGCGGACACGCGCTCATCGAAGGTGTGCCCGGCGTGGGGAAAACGCTGCTGGTGAAAGCATTGGCGCGCGCGGTCGCGGGCGACTTCCAGCGCATTCAATTCACGCCCGACTTGATGCCGGCAGACGTCACGGGGACAAGCGTTTTCGACCTGAGGACGCAGGAATTCCGGCTGGTGCGCGGGCCCATTTTCACAAATTTCTTGCTGGCAGACGAAATCAATCGCGCCCCCGCGAAAACGCAATCGGCGCTGCTGGAGGCCATGCAAGAGCGCCAGGTGACGATCGATCGCGAGACCTGCGCTCTGTCCCCGGTCTTCGTCGTCTTTGCGACGCAAAATCCAATCGAACATCAGGGTACGTATCCGCTCCCAGAGGCCCAGAAGGACCGCTTTCTCGTAAAAATTCGCATGGACTACCCCTCGGCGGAAGACGAAAACGAACTGGCGAGACTCGTCGCGGGAGGCGATGCACCGGAGCGAAGGTTAGCCGAGGACCTGCGCGTGCCGGTTTTGCAATCCGGCGAACTCGAACAGTTGCGAGACGCTACAGCGCAGGTGCGCGTCAGTGACGCCATCAGCGGTTACATCGTCAGCCTGGCTCGAGAGACCCGGCAGCACGCGGCAGTTTGGGTTGGCGCTGGGCCGCGAGCCACGCTCGCGTTACTGTCTGCGTCGCGGGCGCTCGCGGCTCTCGAGGAGCGCGATTTCGTCGTGCCCGAGGACGTCAAGACGTTGGCCGCTCCTGTACTCGAGCACCGCATGCTGCTGCGGCCAGAGTTCGAGATGGAAGGCGTCGGGATTCGCGAGGTAATCAACGCGGTGCTGGAGGCGGTCGAAGTGCCGCGATGACCGGCTGAGTAGTAAAGGCCGGGCGACAACATCGAACTTAAAGCAAGTGAAATCATGACGGCTGGAAACGAAACCTCCGCGGGCATTGGCATTGCTGAGCAGGGCGTGGCAGTCACGGCCGCAGTTGCAGCCACTACAGAACCGGCCCGCCTCAACTCGCTTTCAGGCGGCAAGACTTCGCAGCGAATCGCGCTTCTCCCGGCGGGATCGCTCTTCAGTCCGCAGGGATCGCTTGGGTGGATCATAGGAGTGCTCGGCGTGTGCGCGTGCATTGTGCCATGGTTCGCTCATGGATGGTTATGGTTCGGGCTGATCGCCACGCCTGCCGCGTTGCTGGCGTGTTATGACGCTTTTGCCCTGTGGCTCACCCGCGAAGAATGTGCGCCAGTTCTCCTGCGGCACGAGAAAGGCTTTCGAGGATGCGAGGGGCAGACCATCCAGCTTCCGTTTGCGCTCACTGGCTCCGGCCGGCGCTGGTTGCGCAACGACATCCGCGCTGCGATCATGCCGGCAACACAAGATAGCGAAACCGCATTCCGGGTAAAAAGCGACCCTCAGCGGCTGAAACTCGCGCAGCCGGAGCCGGTCGCAGGGGGATCAACCTCCGCCGACGTCGCACCTATCCAACTGTGGCCATGGACGGCGCAAGTCACTTTGCTTCGGCGTGGCCTGTGGCCTGGACCGCGGGTTGGCATCGAGCGGCAGTCGCGCTTCCGAATCTGGCGTTTGCGGCGATGGTTTGATATGCCCGAGCCTTTGCGGATTGACGCGAATTTGCGGCCTGGGCGGCAGGAGATTCTGCGCAGCCCGGTTTACCGCATGCTGGTTGCGTCTCAGCAGACGCCGTGGACCGGACGCGGGCGCGAATTCGAGCGCTTGCGGGAATATCAGCCCGGCGACACCTACTCGGAGATCGCCTGGAAATCCACGGCACGTCGAGGCGCTCCCGTCACACGGCTCTTCCAGTGGGAGCAACAGCAGGAAGTGTATTTTGTCGTGGATCAATCGCGGGCATCCGCGCTTGCCCTCCATCCCGCCCTCCATACGACGACGGACTCCGAAAACGCCGCTTTACCAGCGCGTGCGCCGCGACGGATGCTGGATCTCGCTGTGGAAACGGCGCTGGTGGGCGCGACCGTCGCACTCGAACTGGGCGACGAATTTGGATTGGTCACTTACGCGGATGGAGCGAAGTCTTGGATACGCGCGGGAAGCGGCCAATCTCACTTTCACCGATTTCGTGATTGTCTCCTTAATATAGAGCCTTTGCCAACAAATGCAGATTACGAAGCGTTGTTCAGCGACATTCGAGTCCGGCTGCGGCGACGTGCCTATCTTGTTTTGCTGGCGGATCTGACCGAGCGCTCGATTTCGGACTCGTTGCGTCGCGGAGTTGGCCTGGTCCGGTCCTCACATGCCCTGTTGATGACAAGCATCTTGCCGCCTCACGTGCGGCCAGCATTCACCTCAAGGGAGGATTTGAACTCCGATCAAGATGTATATGCGGCGCTCGCGGGTGATAGAGAAAACCAGCGGCTCGGTGCATTGGCGCGGCAACTACACCAATTGGATGTGCAGCTCCGGTACATTCCTGCGGAGAAGTTCCTGCGAACCGCCGTGGAAGGATATCTGGAAAACAAGCGGGAGCAACGGCTGTGATCTTGGATCTCGAACGATTTCAGGCGCTGGCGCGGCCACGCTGGCGCGAGCTCGACTCGCTGCTTGCCGCGTTGGAAAGCCGGCCAGACCGCCGGCTGAATCCAGCGGAGGCCGAACAACTGCAAGAGCTTTACGCCCAAACTGCCGCGGATCTGAATCGCGTCACACACGGTGCGCTGGCGCACGAGCTTAGACAGTATCTCGAGCGGCTCGTGGCGCGAGCCTATTCGGAGCTATATTACGCTCCACGGATGCGCTCTGAAATCTGGCAGCCGCGCCGCTGGCTAAGGATCTTCACGGCGTTCCCCGAAACGTTCCGGCGGCATGCCCGCTACTTCGCGCTCGCGGTGCTGATCACGGTTTTGGGCTGTGCATTCGGGGGACTCGCGGTGCGTTACGATCCTGCCTCTGTGGATGTGTTGCTTCCGGCCGATTATCTGCGTAATCCGGGCCAGCGCGTGCATGAAGAGGAGCAAGGACAAGGACAGGGGCGGCACCAGAACTCCGCACAGACCGAAGCAGCGTTCTCGGCGCAACTGATCAGGCACAACATTCAGATAGCGTTGCTCGCGGCCGCACTCGGCGTGACTTTCGGCATCGGAACGGCACTCCTCCTTTTCGAAAATGGCGTATTGCTCGGGGCCGTAGCGGCTCATTACACGCAGCAGGGTTTCGGACTGTTCATGACGGCTTGGCTGTTGCCACACGGTGTGTTTGAGATTCCCTCGATCTTAATCGCCGGACAGGCGGGGTTTTACCTGGCGCGCCTGCTTTTGCGCCGGCGAGAGGACCGCAACCTTCGACAATCGATGCGGGAATGGCTGGTACTGGTCGCCGGGCTGGCAATGATGCTGGTGTGGGCCGGATTCATGGAAGCGTTTTTTTCACAGCATCACGCGCCCGTTCTGCCATATGGGTTCAAGGTTGCAGTTGCGGCAGCGGAACTCGTGCTGCTGACGATCTATCTACTAATGACCGGACGAAGAGAAATCGGCACGGAAGCGCCCTCCAGTGTTCCTTCGGAGAACAGATGACCGATACTCAGTTAACCCGCGCGTCGACGTCGGCCGAACTGACCATTGCGACGCCGGAAGGCGTGCTATTCCGCTTGCCTTTGGCCGGACCCGCTTCCCGGCTTTACGCAATGCTGCTCGATACCGCTATCGTGTTGGGTGCGGTGAACGGACTGGGGCTGCTCGTCTACTGGATTTTCTCCAAAGCACCAGGTTTTGGATTCATGGTGATTGCGCTCGCGGAGTTCGCGATCGGGTTCGCCTATAGCGCTTTGTTGGAGGGCTTCTGGAATGGGCAGACGATTGGAAAACGCCTCCTCCATTTGCGTGTGATTGACCAGGATGGCCTTCCGCTTCGGATCGAACAGGCGTGGGTGCGGAATCTGATGCGCGTTTTTGATGCGCTGCCATTCGCCTATCTGGTCGGAGGACTCTCCGTACTGAGCAGTCCCCTGATGCAGCGTTTCGGCGACCGCGTGGCTGGAACACTCGTCATACGCCAAACGCCACTGGCTGCGCCCGTGGAAGATTTCTGGATGCGGCAAAAGTACAACTCCTTCAAGGATTATCCCGCAATCGCGATGAAGCTTCGCCGGGCCGCGACGCCCGAACTCGCAACTCTGATTCAAGATGCACTGCGGCGCCGCAACGAACTAGCGGCTTACGCGCGGCGAGAAATCTATCGCGAGCTGGCCACGTATTTGCAGAGCGAAATCTCGCCGTTTCCCGACGAATTGGTGGAGAAGCTCAGCGATGAACAGTATTTGACTAACGCGTCTGGCATTCTATTCGGAGATCAACGCCCATCCTCCCGCTAAAAGACAGCCTTTGGTCTTGCCGCACGGTTTCGGAAGTGGCCGCTCAGAATGAACCAATCCACCACTTCTTACTGGCCCCGTGATACTGCCGAGGAATTTGCGGATTTCAGCATTCGCTCCCGCAGACGAGCCAAGTTGTACGTCGATGAAGGACTATCTACTTCGTCCTCTCCTTTCCCCACACGTTGATAAAGCGAGAGTGCCACGGCTTCCAGACCATAGTCCTCCGCGATGCGTCCAAAACCGTACCAGATTGGCTCGTTGGGCTCATCCATGCCAACCGAATCCATAGCCCGCAACAGGAGTTCCCGCGCTTCTTTGGTTTTGCCAATTTCGGCATAAAGACACGCCAAGGTGTGGATTTCCGGGTAGGAACTGTTGTCGTTGATCGCGCGCTGTATGAGGGAAAGGTCCTCATCGGATACCTTACCTAGAAAGAGCGAGTTCCAAGTGTACTGATTAATGTCGTTGATCTCAGCGCGGTTCTTGTCGATCAGGGGCCGTAAAATCTTCCGTGCTCCGGCAAAATCGCCTCTGCCTTCCGCCAGTTCCGCATCAGCACGGATTGCAGCCAGGTCATCAGGAATGCGAGCAAAACGCGCGGAAATTGCTTTATGGCCGAGGTCCCAATCCTTGGTAAACAAGGAAGCGGTCACAACATAGCGCAGTGCGGTGTCGGAACCCGGGTTGGATGAGAGAAGCCTTATTCCAGCCTCACGCAACAAGGCCCAATCTTTGGTAGCAGTTGCCGCGTGCGCCAAAAGAATATCGAGCCGAACGCCCTCAGTGTCCTTGGCTTGCGCCCTCATGCCCTTGAGGACGTCCATGTGTTCACGAACTGCCGCCTTGTCCGCGAGGAGCGCCAACGCCGCCAACTTCATACGCGTAGGATCTGGCTCGTCGCCACGTGTCCAAAAACGCGGAAATACTGCTCCGCCCAGCGGATCGTCGCCGGAACTTGAAGTGAGTTCTTCTCGCTCCCAATCCAGCCACGTTTTGGCGGCTTTGAAATCATTTGTGGCTAAGCGGCGCAGAACTTCGCGGCCTGTTGCGGACGCGTCGTCCAGAACGACGATACGATACCCGGCCGCTCTTCGTGCGATCAATATGGTCTGAGGTGTGTCACCCAACATCGCTCGGATTCGAAAGCCAGACTGATCGTCTCCGTCGACAGACATCTGTAAGTTCGAAATAACGAGATCAGGAGCCATCGCTGCGGGGACTTCATCGCTGTCAAATGACCGGCGCAACAGTCGAGATCCTCTGGCGCTGTCAACCGCTTCCGCTTTCTGATCTGCAGGATCGACCTCCATGTACTTGAATATGTCCTCGGGCGCAGCATTTGGATCTAGCAGAACTCGAAAGAGCTGCTGCACAACTCTTCGAGGATCCTTTTCCGGCAGTAACACCTCCTCGTAAGGACGGACACCGCGCATCAATTCGATCCGTTTGCGGAGCTTGGAACTGTCATCCTGGCCGCTGGCAGCAGCCTCCAGAAGTTCAAGGGCACTGGGATAAATCCGCAAACGAATCAGAAGATTGACCGCTGACACCAATAAATCGCTGCGGGAGTGGTCGTTTGCTTCGCGTCGAGTCGCCTCGGTCAACGCCGCATGGGAACCATCACGTGCAGCGATTGCCGCTAGCACAATGACTGTCCGCGTTGTACTCGAGGGCAAGGAATTACACAACTGTAGGACCTCGTCCCAATTTCTTTTGTAGAAGAGTGCAAATAGCAGATTGTCGTCGAATTCCTCACCCTTTTCTTTGCTGACTTCTTTCAGCTTGTGATATTCGGCAGCGGCTCCATCAAGGTCCGAGTTGGCGGAATAGCGCTCGCCATGCGCATCGTACTCCAGCAAAATGGCAAGATCCGCGTAGTTTGTCCAATCCTTCGGATCGAGTTCGATTGCCTTCCTGTATCCCGCCACGGCGCCTTTCAGGTCAAAGCCGGTGCCAAAGCGGCGGCCGATGGCGTCATGTTCGAGAATCCATCCCAGAGCACTCCAACCAACAGCATTGCTGGGATCGAGTTCAGTTGCGTGAGAAGCCTCCTTGCGGGCTTCTTCGCCGAATCCAGCGGCCAACAGCGCATTCGCCATCTGGATGTGGTGCAGAGCCTCGCTTGGATGTAGCTTGATCAGATCTGAATACGAAGCCAAAGCTTCCCGCGCCTTGCCCTGTGCCAGCAGGGCTGCACCTTTCTGAGGAAAACTGATCATGATCGGATCGGCTTTGCCCAGCGTGTGTGCAGCTTGCTTCAAGGCCTTCAGTTCGCTCGGGCTGTAGCGCGCCTTGACGGAGTCGAACCGCAATACAGCGCTGACCCCGCCATCCGCTTCAAGCGAGTAGTGCTGAGTGAACCGGGCTGGACCCAATGACTGCTCAACGTCTTTTGGAAGTACAGGAGCGTCAAAGCCTGGGGGTGGAATGATTCTGTAATGCCACTCACTCACAAAGGGCTGTATCTCAATATCATTCTTGCGAGGTTTCCAGCCTGGTTGATCCGGTTTGTCCGTACCATCGTCGGAAAGTATGTAGTCGGGATATCCCCACATTAGCCCGTCGGTTCGGATGGCCATTACGGAGCGTTCTAGATCGGAAACTCCTCGCTTCGCCTTCGCGACTTCGAGCTTCAACTGAAAAGGCTTGGTCAGATCGCTGCCGGAAGTGTGATCTACTCCTGTCAAGTCCTCAGCAAGAAATGCGTTCTTAACGTAGCGAGCCAGTCCTTCGCGGGTTTCTTTCGTTTCTTCCTGTCCATACCTGCTGCGCAGCACCGCGGATTCTTCCCCCGTGCTTTCAAAGGTCTCCACAATGTGGGCTGGACCGTACTCAGAGAGACGGAACTCGCGCTGCACAGTCATACTATTCTCGGTCGGTGCGTTGATCGGAGTGCGCACCAGGCTTTTTGTCTCGGGCCCGACCAAAAGTGCCAAACGACCCTGATCGGCCCAGGGCAAGGCGCCGGGTTCGAAAAACTCTGCGGTCGCGTCGATCCACGTTGGGGACTTCCCGGGCACGTAGACGATAGCGTGGTCAAAAAGTCCAATGCCAGGAAGTTCAGGATTCACGTCATCGTCGCCGCGTGTATAGAGCAACGCAAGTTGTGCTGGGATCCCCGCCGCTCGTAATGCCGAGACCAGGACTACCGCTTTGTCCTTACAATCGCCATAACCGCTTTTCAGAGTCTCGCCAGCGGGATGGGGAATCAGCCGCGAAGAACCGAACTCCAGTCCGGTGTATCGCACCTTTTGGTGCAGATTGGTAACGACTCGCCGCATCAGATCCAGGCCCTTGAGGTTGGTCGTTCCCTCCAGCATGGAACCGACATCAGCGGGGCGGATGGCACTCTCGATGTCACTGTAATAGCCTTTGGCGACCGCATTCCAGGATTCACCGGTGGCGTACTCGATGAGGGACCTGTGGTCAAAATCGGCGGGTAAGTCTCGCTCGACCGGTTCGAGCGCGTCGATGGGGCCGTTCTCGAAGCGCAGTGTGGTTACACCGTTCAATTCGCTTCGGTTCACCGAGACGCCGGGGCCCCCGCGAATCCTGTACGCGGGGACGGCGGATGACGGGGCCTGCAATTCGAGTAATGAATGCAAGACGGGTCCTTCGTTGCCGAGAAAGGATCGCCACGCTCCTCCGTGGCTGTTCTGTGGCACTAAGTCTGGCCACACTATTTCGTCCTCCACGATGGAACCCACCTCTACGCCAGGCAGCGGACCCGAGTAGGAACGCACGTCTTCGTAGATCTCCGGACGCTGGTCGTGAACCGGGGCCTCCGTCAATACCTTGGGATCAAGGGTGGCGACGCTTCCATCCGGTGCAATCACACGGGCACGAATCTGGGGTCTCGAACTACGCCACGGCGACCATGTTGCCCTGATCGTTCCCCAACGCTTGAAGGCATCCTTAGCTTCGATGCGATACACAGTTCTGGTCGTCAGGGAATACTGACCATTAGTGCTGAAAACCACGCGACGTTCGTCCGTGAATATGGTGACCTTCGCATATTGCTTCGGCTTTATGGTCCCCGCAGTGGCAACAACTTCCTTCGGGTCCGCGGAGAAGGGCGCCGAGTACCAGGGCATCGTTCCGTCAGTCTGCGCTTGAAGCAGACATGCGAGAAACGCGACATACAGTGCAAGCAGATGAGTGCGACGAAGCGGGCAGGGGTTCATGGGTTATAGAAGTATAGTCCACGATCGACAGAAGCGTTAATGCAAGAAATGACGGAAACAAGGCCCACAAAGCAAGTACGGTTCCCTTGGACAAGCGCCAGAGCGTGGCGATTTCTGAAATTGTGTAGTGTTGGTCTGCTTCGACTGATTGCTGCACCGAGAGAAACCCCTGCTATGGATTTCTCGGCGCAGTTATCGAGACACCTAGACTGTTTGCTTGGGACCTATTCTTCCTCAGAATGGTGCAGGTCTCTTACTTGGGGCCGACTAGCCGTGTCCGCTCCTTCACCCCAGTGCTGTACTCGGTGAATCGTCGGGCGTCATTGTTTGCCGCTCAGGTGTCGTACTCGTAGGAGTTTAGCTTCGCAAGCAAAGCCGACGCTTCTACGTATGCAGCCTTACGATTGAAACTTCTCACGTTTGCGGGCGTGTACAAAACGTGTACCGTCTAAACTCCTACTTCGTAATACCCTCATAAAAATTGAGTAAAAGAATGGTGGAGGCGGCGGGAGTCGAACCCGCGTCCGAAAATGTCACTGGTCAAGAGACTACATGCTTATTCCGGTTCATGCCCTGGGCATTACCCCAGGACGTTCGCGTCACCGGCTCAGAACGGACAAGAAACCGTTGCCGCTAGCCTGAGATCTTAGCCTCCCGGCCCAGACGTAGCCGGGAAGAGCAGCCCGCAGTGTGACGTTCGCTCGCAGCCCACGGGCAAAGCTGCGGAGAACGGCGGCCTAACGGATTAGGCTGCGTATGCCATCTGTTGATTGGCAATTATCATTTTGCACGCGATTACGGGTGTGTGCACCCCGGCATGCCTCCTGGCCGCAAGCATCTCCGTCGAAGCCGTGACGCCCCCACTGG
>Ga0181521_10007509_pt1 | contig 11449 bp, 11 predicted proteins | sample PEATcosm2014_Bin_32_FD_119764 | JGI IMG/M metagenome (GOLD analysis project Ga0181521, IMG submission 119764) | Peatland microbial communities from MTU Mesocosm Facility, Houghton, MI, USA - PEATcosm2014_Bin02_60_metaG | ecosystem: Environmental > Terrestrial > Soil > Wetlands > Peat | place... | reverse complement strand
GCAAGGGAGAGCACGGCATCGATAGTTTCATGAAGACGGCGATTGAGCTCGACGGGCCCGCGTTGCAGCGGTTGGGTGAAATGGGGCGCGAGTACAACGTCTCTGATTGCCGGCGGTGTCGTGGAGAAGGCGCCGCAGTTTCCGGATAGGTGGTTCAACACAGTGTTCATCATCGGGCCTGCAGGAAAGCTCGTTCTGCGCTATCACGAGTGGCACATTCCAGCGTCGATCGGTCTCGGTACCAGCCCGCACGACATTCTCGATGAATTTAGGGCAGTCGTTGGGGCCAATATCCATAACCTGTTCCCGATGGTCTACCCAGAGATTGGTAAGCTCGGAACCATGATGTGCCACGATGGCTGGACTCCGAAAGTCTCCCGCGCCCTCGGGCTACAACGGCTGCGACGTGATATGCGACCCGGTTGCCCTGCAGGAGGTCGAGGGCGTCAGCAATCCGTGGGACTTCTGGCGGCTCACGCGTCGCACCCGCGCCCACGACAACATGACCTACCTGTTGGGCTCAAACTGGGGCACGGTCCAATATGACAATTAACCGAAGGCGTTCTGCCCGGGCGGATCGCTGATCATCAACTACACCGTCATGATAATGCGCGACGCGCCGTACCCCGAGGAGCAAGTCATCGCCAGCACGATCGGCATCGAGTCGCTGCGCAAGCACCGGTCGCGGTGCAATCACAATTGCTTGGTTGACGTGCGTACCGAAGGCTTCCGGCAGATCTGCGAGCGGCCCATTTACTTGCCAAACCAGTTCCCGTCCGGCCGCCCGCCGCGTACCTTAGCTGACAACGTGGGGCCGGTGAAACGGGTGTTTGCGGACCGGTGCGGGCGCGGCCAGTTCATGCCGCCCGCGGGCCCGACGGTCGCCGAAATGCCGGACCTGCACGAAGCCCGGGTACGCCACGCGCAGGACATCGGTACCCTGCGCCAGACTCGATGCATTTGAGGAGTAGGTTAGCGTGAGAGTGATTAGTGGGATTGCGGATGTCGACTTCAACGTGCATTCGATCTCGTGCGAGGGACCGTATCTTGTGGTCCGCGCCCGGGAAGGCGAAGGTCTGCCAACCGTGGTGTACATGGCGCCACGCGACATCATTGCCGGGCTCAAGGCCCTGCTCGTTAGTCCGCGCGCCCTCGCGTTCGTGCTGACCGCAGCCTTTCGCCGGCGTAACGCGGGCGCCGACCCTGCCGGTGGGCGGCTACACCGGGACGACGTGAACAATCCGTGGACATAGCGGGCGCTGCCAGTCACCCTGGTCAGGGCCGGCCGATCCGCGATACTGCAGCCGGACGCTTCAGCCGGTCCGCGCAGCCGATCGCCGGCTGTGCCGCAGGAACATCATTTGGGGAGCCGCGATGACGCGCGTAGTCGCGGTCGGCGAATTGCTGCTGAGGCTCCGTGCCCCTGGTGCGGAACGCCTGCTGCAGGGGCCGTTGCTCGAGGCCACGTTTGGCGGTGCGGAGTTCAACGTGCTCGCCTCGCTCGCGCGCTTTGGCCTCGCCACGGAGTTCGTCACGGCGCTGCCCGACGGGGCGCTCGCTGCTGCCGCGCTCGGGGCCATTCGCCAGCACGGCGTCGGAAGCGCGTACGTCGCGGCAGCTCCGGGCCGCCTGGGTCTTTACTTCCTGGAGGCGGGCAACGGCCTGCGCCCCGCCAGGGTCGTGTACGACCGTGCCGGCAGCGTATTCGCGCTGTGCGACCCGCGGCACTTCGACTGGCCGGCGATCCTCGCCGGGGCCGATTGCCTGCACCTGACGGGCATCACGCCCGCCGTCAGTGCGACTGCCGCGGCGCTCGCCGGCGCGGCGGCAGACGCTGCGGTCGCTCGCGGCGTCACCGTCTCGCTCGATGTCAATCTGCGTCCACAGGTCTGGCAGACCAGTGGCCGTGAGCCGTTCGCCGGGCTCGCGCCACTGCTGCGTCAGGCCCGGATTGTGTTTGCGACGCCGAGCGACTGGATGGCCTGCCTGCCTGCGTCCTTGCCACCTCCACCGGGCGAGGCGGACGCACTCGCGGCTTTTGCTGCGGCGCTCTTTGCCGAGTATCCACGGCTCGAGATCCTGGTCGCGGCGAGTCGGCGCGGCCAGGATGCGAGCGATTTCACGCTCGGCGCAGCCGCATATCGCCGCAGTGCGGCAGCGGTCGCCGCCCGGCAGATCGAGGTCCGCGCCGCGGCCGAGCGCATCGGCGGCGGCGATGCACTCGTGGCCGGCTGTCTCTATGGCTTGCTCGCCGGCTGGCCGGACCCGCGCTGGCTCGACTTCGGTGTCGCCGCACAGGCGCTCAAGCATACGATATCGGGCGACATCAACCGCGTGACCGTGCAGGAGGTCGAGTCGGCGCTGGCCGGCGGCGGTGGTGGGCGCGTGCTCCGTTAGCGAGGGCGGCTAGGTGGCCTCCGACCGCCTACCAGTTCCACAGCGTGCCATCCTCAAGCCGGTTGACCGGCAGGTAGGCCCGCCGGTACTCGAAAGTCGCCGCGAGCTTCTCATCGATGTCGACACCGTGGCCCGGCGTTTCACCGGGGTGTAGCGCGCCGTCCTTGAGAAAGTAACTGTGCGGGAACACAGCATCGGTCTCGGGCGTATGTCGCATGTACTCCTGAATGCCGAAGTTAGGCAAAGCCGTATTCAGATGCAGCGAGGCGCCCATACACACCGGTGACAGATCCGTGGCGCCGTGGCACCCCGTGCGGACGTTCGATAGGCTCGCAAAATCCGCTATTCGCCTCAAGTGAGTGATCCCGCCCGCGTGAACAACAGTGGTGCGGATGAAATCGATCAGCTGCTCCTCAATGAGCTGCTTGCAGTCCCAAATGGTATTGAACACCTCGCCGACCGCAAGTGGCGTGACCGTGTGCTGACGGATCAGTCGGAAGCCCGCCTGGTTTTCCGCCGGTGTCGCATCCTCGAGCCAGAACAGGGCATACGGTTCGAGCGTTTTTCCAAGGCGCGCAGCTTCAATTGGAGTCAAGCGATGATGGACATCATGGAGGAGCTGGAGGTCAAACCCGAACTTCGAACGCAGCGCCTCAAAGAGCTTGGGCACATGCTGGAGGTAGCGGGGCGTCGACCAGACATTCTCCGTCGGCAGCGAAGCATCCGCAGGCTCGTAGAACATCTTGTCCCGTGACACCCCATACGTCGAAGCCATCCCCGGGATGCCACTTTGCGCGCGAATCGCGCGGTAGCCGAGGTCCCGATACCGCGCGACCTCGTCACAGACTTCTTCAATATCGCGCCCATTCGCGTGGCCGTAGACCAGCACGTCGGACCGAGACCGGCCGCCCAAGAGCTGGTACAGCGGCAGGCCGGCCGCCTTGGCTTTGATATCCCAGAGAGCCGTGTCGACCGCGGCAATCGCCGACATCGTTACGGGACCGCGGCGCCAATAGGCGCCGCGGTACAGGTACTGCCACAGGTCCTCGATCTGGTGCGGGTCCCGGCCGATCAGGCAGGGTATGACGTGGTCCGTTAGATAGGCGACAACGGCCAGCTCGCGGCCATTGAGCGTCCCGTCCCCGAGGCCGTAGAGACCTTCGTCGGTCTCGATCTTTAAGGTGACGAAGTTTCGGCCGGGACAGGTTACGATGACGCGGGCGTTGGTTATTTTCACGAGCGTTGTGCTCCATCCCTCGACATTTAGGTTAACTGAATGGCGGAGGTTATCGGCGCAAGACACGTCACCGATGTCACGGCACGCTGCCAAGGCGCGGAGTAACTCGTAATGTCACGACACCTACCTCCTCTGAATGCACTGGTTGTATTCGAAACCGCGGCCCGCCATCTAAGTTTCACTCGCGCCGCGGATGCGCTGCATGTGACACAGGCCGCCGTCAGCCACCAAATCAAAGCGCTCGAAGAATGGCTCGGTGTCGAACTTTTCCACCGGCTCGGACGCGGACATGGACTCGCGCTGACGGACGCCGGTCTCCACTACCTGCCGCGTGTCCGCGCGGCATTTGACATCATTCGCGAGTCGACTGCAGCGATCAACTCCAAGCGAAAGCGGGTGCTTAACATCGCGACGCTCGATTCGTTCGGCCATTACTGGCTGGTGCCGCGGCTCGGCGGCTATTGCCGACAGTTCCCCGACGTCGACGTCCGGATCCTGTCGGCCGACCTCGAGGGCGATGGGCTCGCGAAGGGTATCGTTGACGTCGATATTCGCTATGGTGAAGGGGACTGGGCGGACGTAGAGGCCGTTCGCTTCTTGACAGAGACGATCTTTCCGGTCTGCAGCCCGGACGTCGTGACCGTTACAGCGCCGCTTCGGACGCCGGATGACCTGCGCCACCATACGCTGCTGCACGACGTCATGGTGATGGACTGGCGGGGCTGGCTCGAGGCAGCCGGTGTCACGGACATCGATACAGAGCACGGCCCTGGGTTTAATCATTCGCATCTCGTCACGAAGGCGGCGATGAGCGGTGCCGGAGTTGCTCTTGGACGCGGTGCGCTGGTCCTGGATGCGGTGCGCCGCGGACAGCTGATCAGGCCGTTTAGTCTCAGCATGCTGTCACGTTTCGCGTATTTCGTGGTCTGCTCCCGGGGTGCCGCGCGAAATCCCGTCATCGCGACCTTCCGCGACTGGCTGATCGGGGAAGGGGCCAGGTCCCAGCAGGAGCTCGACGCACTGGACGCCGGCAGGCTCGTCAAAGCCGGACCATGACGGATTTCAGCTCCGTGTAGGCCTCGACGCTCTCCCGGCCGTGCTCGCGGCCCCAGCCGCTCAGGCGGAAACCGCCGAACGGAATCGCCACGTCCGGACGGCCATGATCGTTGACCCAGAAAAGCCCAGCGGCCACGTTGGCCGCGATCCGGTGGGCGCGCGACACGTCACGCGTCCAGACGCTGCCTGCCAGCGCGTAGCAGCTGTCGTTCGCGGCCGCGATGGCTTCGGCCTCCGACTCGAAGGGCAACGCGCAGAGGACCGGGCCGAAGATTTCTTCCCTCAGAACCTCAGCATTCCGTGGCACGTCGGCGAGGACGGTGGGCTCGAAGAAGAATCCCGGTCGCTCGAGGCGGCGGCCTCCCGCAAGAACAGTCGCTCCGGCGGCTCGGCCGCGGGCAACCTTGTCCTCGATGCTGGCGAGATGGTCGGCCGAGATAACCGGCCCCATCTGGCTCGCAGGGTCCATCCCCGGACCGACACGCAGGCGGCGGGCGTGATCGACAACGCGTCCAACGAAGTCGTTGTAGACGCGCGCCTCAACGTAGAGTCGCGAACTCGCGACGCACACTTGGCCGGCGTTGCTGAAGATGCCCGCGGCGACGCCGGCAGCGGCGCGCTCGAGGTCGGCATCCGCGAACACGATCGCCGCGGACTTGCCGCCGAGTTCGAGCGTGATGCGCTTGAGGTTCGCTGCCGAAGCCTCGACGATGCGGCGTCCAGTGGCGGTGGACCCAGTGAACGACACCTTGTCGATGTCCGTGTGGCGAATGAGCGCGTCGCCGACCGTTGCGCCCGGCCCGGTGACCACATTGACGACCCCGTCCGGGACGCCGGCCTCCGTGAGTACCTGCGCGAGCCGGAGGACCGACAGCGAGGCCTGCTCGGGCGGCTTGATGACGACGCTGCAGCCGGCCGCCAGCGCCGGCGCCAGCTTCCAGCAGGCCATCGTCAGCGCCCCGTTCCATGGGACGATCAGGGCCGCAACCCCGACCGGCTCGTGCCGCGTGTAGCACAGGTACTCGCCAGCCGTCGCAAGCGTGGGTGCTGGCGACTCACCGTTCAGCTTGGTGCACCACCCGGAGTGGTATCTGAACGCCTCCGCCGCGATCACCACGTCGCCATGCCGCGCCGCCGCCAGCAGCTTGCCGGCGTCGAGCGTTTCGAGCTCCGCGAAGACGTCCGCGTCACGTTCGATCAGTTCGCCGATTCGCCACAGGATCTGCGCCCGCGCGCTCGGGCTCAGGGCCGTCCAGCGGCGCTCGCGAAGGGCTCGGCGTGCGGCCACGACCGCGGCATCTGCCTCCGCCGGACCGCCGACCAGGAACTGCCCGAGCGGCCTGCCGTCCGCAGGGTTGACGGCCGTGGCGCGGGTGGCACCCTTCGGGCGGTGGGGCCGGCCGCCTATGTAGAGTGGCTGGGTTTCGGCAAGAAACCGCAGCGTCGCGTCACCTGGCTTTGCTGTGGCTGACACGATGTTCAGGTCTGCGCGACGAACTCAGCCAGTGCCAGAAGCATCGCGTCGTTCTCGCTCTCGAGCCCAATGGTGATCCGCAGCGAGTTGGCCGGGGTGCCTCCGACGGGTCGCGGGATGATGCCGCGCGACAGCAGGTGCGCGTGCGCCCGCTCGGCGTCACGCCCCGGGTCCTGAAACACGATCAGCACGAAGTTTGCGGAGCTCCGCACAACCTGCAATCCCAAGCCGCGGCACGCCGCGCTCACGCGAGCGCGTTCGCGCGCATTGTAATTGCGTACGTAAGCGGCGTGCTCGAGGTCTCGGACCGCGGCGGCCGCGGCCGCCTGCGCGGGCGCGTTGACGTTGAATGGACTGCGGACATGCTCCAGCGCCTCGATGATGGCCGGGGCGGAGAATCCCCAGCCGATGCGCAGCGCCGCGAGGCCATAGAGCTTCGAAAAGGTGCGGGTCACGAGGACATTGTCGGCCGTTCGGGCGAGGGTCAGGCCATTGTCGTAGTCCGGATCGGTCGCGTACTCCGAGTACGCCGCGTCCACCAGCAGAATGATGTGCCCGGGAAGCGAGCGGTGCAAGCGCGCGAGTTCCGGTCCCGGCAGGTAGGTTCCGCACGGGTTGTTCGGCGAGGCAAGCGTCACGAGCTTGGTCCGCTGAGTCACCAGGCGCAACAATTCGTCGACGGACACCCTGTAGTCAGGTTCCGGGGCGGTCAGTACCGTGGCCCCCTGCGCAAGCGCGTGTGACCGACACATGACGAACGAATGCTGGCTGGTGACGACTTCGTCACCAAGGCCGACGTAGGCCCGATTGAGCATCTGGATCAATTCGTCAGAGCCGTTGCCGAAGATCAGTCGATTCGGGTCAAGGCCGTGGACCTGCGCGACCGCCGCGCGCAGCTCGGTCTGGCCGCCGTCCGGGTAGCGATACAGCTCCGGCGCGAGTGCGCGGTAGGCTGCGATCGCCCGGGTGCCCGGGCCGTGCGGTGACTCGTTGGAGGACAGCTTGATGGGTGCGGTGACGCCGTCGATCAGCCGGTCCCCGGGCACGTACGTGGGTGTCGTCAGCACGCCCGGGCGCGTCGCAGGCGCGGTCATGCCGTCGAGTCCGCGCGCGCCGCCGGCAGCGGCGGCAGGATGATGTGACTCCACGGCGAGGACATATTGCCGACCGGCACTTCGATCAGTGCTGGGCCCGGCTCGGCGAGGGCGCGCTCGAGCACCTGGCGCAGTGCCGCCGGCGTGTCCGCCCGGTAGCCTGCTGCACCGAACGCTTCGGCGAGCGCCACGAAATCGGGGTTGCGAAGCTCGGAGCCGATCAGGCGGTTGCCGAACCACTCGCGTTGCTGACGCTGCACGTTCGCGAAGGAATTGCTGTTGAACACGATGGTCTTGAGGCCGATCCCGTACTGGACGGCGGTCGCGAGTTCCTGCACGTTGAAGAGGAACCCGCCGTCACCCGAGATCGACACGACCGCGCGGTCCGGATTCGCGACCTTCACCCCGAGAGCGGTGGCGTACCCGTAGCCGAGCGTGCCCTGGTAGCCGCAGTTGATGTGCTGGCGCGGGGCATAGACGGGAAAGCCGTACCACGAGGCGAATCCGCATTGCGTAATCTCGTCGCAGAAGATCCCGCTGCGCGGCAATACGTCGCGGATCGCCCCGAGCCACGCCATCTGCGGCTGGATCTGCCGGATCTCCGCGGCCACTGCCGCCTTCGCGGAGGCCACGTCGAGGCCGTTGCGGTGCGGGCGGCCGAGGCAGCGTTCGACGGCTGGGATCAGCGCCCGGAGCGTGCGCGTGCTGTCCCCGCGGATACCGACGGTCGGCGGCCCGCGACGCGTGATTTCCTCAGGGTCGATGTCGACGCGAACGACTCTGAGGTCGCGGGGGCGGCCCCAATGCATGAGCGGCTCCATCAGCCGGGAGCCGACGCCGATCAGGACATCGACCTCCGGCCACAGGCGATGGCCGGCCGGCAGCGTCAGGCCGAGCGGATGATCGCTGCTGATGATGCCGCGCCCAGACCGGAACGCGACGACCGGTGCGCCGATGAGCTCCGCGAGCGCAAGCATCTCGGGGGCTGCATCGGCGGCTCCGCCGCCGACATAGATCATGGGCGCGCGGGCGGACGCGATGAGCCGGGCAGCGGCGGCGATCGCATCCGGGTCCGGCTCCGACGGCGTCACCGAGTGCGCCGGCAGGTCCATCACATCCGCTTCCGCAGCCATGACGTCGATGGCCATCTCGACCGAGACGGGCCGGGGGCGGCCCGTGCGTAGCTGGCGAAACGCTTCGGCGATCTGCGCCGGGGCCTCCTCAGGTCGCTCGACGCGGGTCGCCCATTTCGTCAGTGTGCGAAGGGTGGCGAGCTGATCCGGCAGCTCGTGTAGCTCTCCGTAGCCGCGACCGATCGAGCCGGACGGGATCTGGCCGGTCAGGCACAGGAGCGGAGCATTGCAGGCGTACGCCGTGCAGAGCGCGGCCGTCGTATTGAGGACGCCCGGTCCCGGCACTACCGCATACATCGCCGGAAGGCCAGTCGACCGGGCGGCGCCGAACGCCATGTACGCAGCGCCTTGCTCGTGGCGCGTGCCGACGTAGCGGACCTGATCGCCCACCTGATACATTGCGTCGAAAAAGTGGTCCAGCTGTCCCCCCGGCAATCCGAAGATCGTTCGGATTCCGTGGTTCATCAGGGACTTCAGGAGCGCCTGGGCCCCCGTCATGCGCGCCATGTCACGCCCGTCTTGTGCGAGATCGGCGCAGAGCCTCGAGGTGACCGATTGCGCCGATGATTGTTCACTTCGAGAGGCAGGGTATCGACCGCCAAGGCTTGGCAACAAGTGAGACTTTCTTATGCTCGCCATTAGATAAGGTCATGAAAACCGGCCCTTCCCGGAGATCTCGTCTAGGTACTTGCTGTGCTGGCCGCGAAGTTCGTGCGACGCACGGCAAACGGACTCATCCGAGATCCCCAGTTGAAAGGGGATTGAGGAGCGCATCATTCTGACCTCCCTTTGATATCTTCGGTTTACCAAGACTGAAGCGATCAATGGGAAGGAACATAACGTTGCGTGATCAAGATACCGCAATCGGCGCGGCGGGGCGACCGCCGGTGAGGCATTCGTGCAAGACCGTCAGCTCGGCGGCGGCGCATTACTCGTTGGCGGTCTCACGTATCACGCTATCCGGTCGCGATGTTTTCGCATCGCCCCCATGATGCTTGATTTTCGGGATGCCTAAACGTGGGGCAGAGATCGTGGGCCATCAATGCGGCGCCGCGCGCCATCGACCATGGATCCACGCACTGCCTGCTAATGATTGTGGCGCGGCGGAGCACGCCCAACGCCATGAAACTCGACCGCTTCCTCAATGCAAGCGCCTCGCGCGAGTTGTCCAACGCTGCGACGGTACATGGCTTGCCATGGCGTCGCGCTGCTTGGGACAGCCGGGATACCTTGCAACCGGCGGTGCTCAATCTCTGACGCAGGGACTAGTACATCGCAACGGCGGGTGTTCAAGTCTATCCGAATCATGTCCCCGGTTCGGATCCAGGCGAGCCCTCCCCCCGCCGCACTCTCGGGAGACGCGTTAACTATGGACGGACTGTCCGAGGTCCCAGATTGGCGTCCATCCCCGATGGTCGGTAGGCTCGAAATTCCGCGCTTCAACAAGGCGTCCGGCGGTTGCATGTTCACGATTTCCGCGGATCCGGGCCAACCTAGGGGTCCCGCACCCCGAATCACCAAAATGCACGACTCGTCGATGTCCAGCGCCGGATCATTGATACGCGCGTGATAATCCTCCGACCCGTCGAACACGATTGCGCGACCTTCGAACGTTCCTTCCTGGCCCGGTGTCTGGAGATACCGCTTGCGAAACTCGTCAGAAATGACACTTGTCTTCATCAACGCGGACTCGAAGAGATTGCCGCGAAGAACCAGCAACCCAGCTTGCTTCCTAAGCGGTCGATCGAAGGGCCTGATGACGCCCGGGTCCGTGCTATGACGCCCCGCAAGATTGTCCGACAGGCGGCGACCCGTCACGGTAAGGCATGCCTCGTCCAGGCATCCGGCTCGCGCCAGCTCACCCATAATCGCGGGCACGCCGCCGGCTCGGTAAAAACGTTCCCCGAGATAGGCCCCAGCGGGCTGAACGTTGGCGAGCAACGGAATCTCGTAGCCATGCGTTTGCCAGTCTTCCAGACTCAGCTCGACACCCGCATGCCGCGCAATCGCGATTAGGTGTGACGGAGCATTTGTCGAGCCACCAATCGCGGAATTGACCTTAATCGCGTTAATGAAAGCCGCTCGCGTAAGGATATGCGAGGGACGCAGGTCTTCGTACGCCATTTCGACGATTCGCACGCCCGTTCTATAGGCCATCTGCCCCCGCTCACGGTATGGCGCCGGAATCGCCGAGCAGCCTGTCAGCGACATACCGAGAGCCTCAGCCATCGCGTTCATCGTCGACGCCGTACCCATTGTGTTGCAATGGCCTAGCGACGGCGCACTCTCTATTGCTATCGCGAGAAACTCGTTCTCAGTGATCTCCCCCGCAGCCAGCCGTCTCCGCGACTTCCAAATTATGCCGCCCGACCCAACGAGCTCTCCGTCGCGCCAGCTGTCCAGCATCGGCCCGCCCGATAACACAATGGCGGGAATATCGACCGTCGCCGCTGCCATGAGGGCAGCGGGAGTCGTCTTGTCGCAACCGGTTGTTAGGACGACCGCGTCCAGCGGGTATCCAAAGAGCACCTCTACGAGACTGAGATAAGAGAGATTGCGGTCGAGCGCCGCTGTTGGTCGCTTGCAATTCTCAAACAGCGGGTGGGTCGGGAATTCCATGGGGATCCCGCCGGCTGATATAATTCCGTCGCGGACCCGGTGCGCCAATTGAAGATGCACGCGATCGCAGGGCGCGATGTCGCTGCCAGTCTGTGCGATGCCGATAACGGGCTTTCCCGACCGCAACTCTTCGGGAGTGACCCCGGAGTTCATGAAGCGCTCAAGATAGAGCGCCGTCATGTCGACGCGCGTCGCATCGTCAAACCATTCAGCAGATCGAAATCTGCGTGATTCAGTTGGCTTTGTCATCGGGCGCTCTTATTACCATTCGGTTGTAAAGCGTTCGCCACGCGCACGGAAGCGCGAGAGCATGGCGGCCCTAGCAGGCTGTTGAAAAACGCTGCATTTGATGCACAGTAAGGCATCGGCGTTGCACGAGGCGATACAGATGCGCGGTACCGATGTTCAGCAAGGTGGGCTCTTCAGCTACGTGTCGCTG
>Ga0181521_10007506_pt1 | contig 11451 bp, 9 predicted proteins | sample PEATcosm2014_Bin_32_FD_119764 | JGI IMG/M metagenome (GOLD analysis project Ga0181521, IMG submission 119764) | Peatland microbial communities from MTU Mesocosm Facility, Houghton, MI, USA - PEATcosm2014_Bin02_60_metaG | ecosystem: Environmental > Terrestrial > Soil > Wetlands > Peat | place... | reverse complement strand
GTCTGGGCACGGCCTGCCTGGTAGCCGCGTGCGTCGGCGTGCTGCTGCTCGTCGTGGCCGACCGGCAAAACGGCCAGTCGTGGCTGCCCTCGTATTTGTTCGTCTGGTTGTTCGAGCTCGGTTTATCGCTGGGCAGCCTGGCCTGGGTGGCCGTGCATAATCTGACGGGCGGCGACTGGGGGCAAGCGGCCCGGCCGTTTTTGCAGGCTGCGCTGCGGCTGTTTCCTTTGTCCGCGCTGCTGGCCCTGCCGCTGCTTTTGGCGCCCGCCCAGCTGCTGCCGTGGATGCGTACGACGGCCGGTGTGCCGGAAGCGGATGTCGTAGCCGGCCAGCATTGGTACCTGAACTCGGCGTTCTTTTACGCGCGGGCGATCCTCTATTTTGCCATCTGGCTGGGGCTGGCTTGGCTGTTACGCCGCGACGGTGCTCTGGCGGCGCAGCTTCCCGGTCGGCGCGACCCATCGCAACAGGCGGTTTCGGCCGTCGGCTTTGTGCTGTACGCGCTCACCGCAACCTTTGCCGCGGTTGACTGGACGATGGCGCTCACGCCGCAGTGGCATTCGACCGCATTTGGTCTGCTCATTGGCACCGGCCAGGCGCTGTCCGCGCTGGCCGGCGCCATCGTTTGCGCCAATGCGCTGGCGACCGACGTCGACGAGCCGCTGCGCCGGCGTTTTCACGATCTGGGCAATCTGGCGTTGGCGCTGGTGATGGTGTGGGCGTATCTGGCATTGATGCAGTTTGTGATCATCTGGATCGAAGACCTGCCCGATGAGATTCCCTGGTACCTGCTGCGCAGCCGAACGAGCTGGAGCTGCCTGACGTGGATTGTGGTCGTCGCGCACTTTGTGCTGCCATTTTTGTTCTTGTTGTCGCGAGGTGCCAAGCGAGCGCCCGCGGCGCTCGCGGCGGTGGCCGCCCTGATGTTGCTGGCCTGCCTAGCCGACAGCTTCTGGCTGGTCGTGCCGGTGTTTCGCCCACGCGGCTTCGAACTGCAGTGGAGCGACTTGGGTGCGCTGCTGGCGATTGGCGGGCTCTGGCTGGGCTGCCTGATCTTCGTGCTGGGACGCCCGGCGGCCGACCCGCTACGCGGCGCCCTTGCTCAAGGAACCGGAGAACATGGCACACAACGCGCCTGAGGGCAGAGCACCGGACGTGCAACGCGGACGCGAGATCTTCGATCTGGACGTGAGCAACGTCCGCTGGTTTTCCGTGTTTATCGTGCTGCTGCTGATCGTCACCGCAGCGGCCGCCTTTGTCATGCTGGGCGGCTTTCGCATCCCGCTTCCGACGACCCGTGCCGCGCCGGCTAACGAGGAGTCGACCACTGCGCCCTTTGCGACTCTGCAAAGCGCGCCGCAAGATGAGCTGCGTACCTATCGCCGGAGCAAGGCGACGGCACTCGAGGGCTACCACTGGGTCGACCGCACCGGCGGTGTCGTGCAGATTCCGATCGAGCGTGCGATGGAATTGGTGGCGGCGCAGTCGACGGCGCAAGCGACGACGCAGTCGGCCGCGCAATCGGTCACGCAGGGAGTTTCCCCAGAGAGCAAGCCGGCAGCCCCCGCTGCACCGCCTGGCCGGGAGCGGACACGATGAAAACCCTAACCTGCTCGTTGATGGCCGTCGCGCTCGGTATCGTGTTGGCCGCACCGCCGGCCGCGAGCGACGACCTTAGCCGTCGCGGATTCAGCGGCACCGTGGATTTTGCGCAGCACCTGGACCGCAGCCTCCCCGCCGAGCTGCGGTTTCGCGACGAGCACGGCAACACCGTGCGGCTCGGCGACTACCTCGGCACGGGCCCGTTGGGCTTGGTCTTTTCCTACTATGGCTGCTCGAATCTGTGTCCGATGCAGATTCGCAACCTGGCCCAACGGCTGGCCCAAGCTTCGGGCGCCGCCGCGGACCAGGCGCAGATGGTCGTCGTGAGCATCGACCCGCTGGATTCGCCGATCCAGGCGGATCGGGCCAAGCACAAGTACCTCGACGATTTGCTGCCCGCCGAACGGATCCAGCGTTGGCATTTTCTGAGCGGCGAACCGGCCGACATTGCCCGCCTCACGGAAGCGGCGGGATTCAGCTATGGTTACGACGCCGCGACACGCCAGTACGCCCATCCGGCGGGCTTTGCCCTGATCACCCCGGAGGGCAAAATTGCGCACTATTTCTTCGGTTTTGACTTTACCGCCAACGAACTGGGGCAAGCCCTCGGTCAAGCCGCCGCACGCCGAATCGCCTCACCGATCGAGCGCCTGCTGCTGGTGTGTTTTCACTATGACCTGGCGAGCGGGCGCTACAGCGCCCTGATCCTCGATATGCTGCGCGTCGCTTCGATCGTCATGCTCTTAGGGCTGCTGGCGCTGGCTTGGATCCTGTGCGCGCGCACCCGCCGCCCTCGGACCTTGGAACCCTGATCATGGATTCTTTGCCGTTTTTCCCGGATCGCGCTTCGACCATCGCCGGGTCGATCGACAACCTGTACTTTGCATGGCTCATCCTGTCAGGCGTGGTCGCGCTGGCGGTCGCCGTGGCGATCGTCTGGTTTGCCGTCCGCTATCGCCGGGGCTCGGCCGCCGATCGTTCCTTGGGCGATGTGGCCGAGCACGAAAAGACGATGCACCACATCGAGATCGTCTGGACCGTCGTGCCGCTCGTGTTGTTTCTCGCCATGTTCTTCTGGAGCGCCAAGGTCTACTACCGCAGCGTGACCGTGCCCAAGGACGCGCTGCCGATCTACGTCGTCGCCAAGCAATGGATGTGGCACGCCGAGCACCCCGGAGGCGAGCGCGAAATCGACGAACTGCACGTCCCGGCCAACCGCCCGGTCGAGCTGCTGATGACCTCGCAGGACGTGATCCACAGCTTGTCGATCCCGGGCTTTCGCATCAAGCAGGATGTCTTGCCCGGACGCTACACGACCCTGTCGTTTACGGCCAATCGCCCCGGCGAATATCATCTGTTTTGCACGCAGTTCTGCGGCGCCTCGCATTCGCTCATGGTCGGACGGGTCGTCGTGATGGAGCCCGCCGCCTTCGAGGGCTGGTTGTCGGCGCACGCCAACATGCCGACCATGGCCGCGCGCGGCGCGCAGCGCTACCGCCAGCTCGGCTGTGGCGGCTGCCACGACGCGCAGGCGACTGTGCGCGCGCCCAAGCTCGACGGCTTGTTCGGCAGGCCGGTCCAGCTGCGCGATGGCCGATCCGTGCTCGCCGACGAGCGTTTCATACGCGACGCGGTATTGCAGCCGACCCAGGATGTGCCGGCCGGTTATGACGCGAACATGCCGTCGTTTCGCGGGCAGATTAGCGAAGAAGAACTGCTCGAGATCATCGAGTACGTCAAGTCCTTGAGCAACGCAACATAAGAGGTGGTGCCATGAACAGCACTGCAATCGCGACACACGAAAGCTATTTGAGTAGCGGTTGGAACTGGTGGTCGTGGTTGTCCACGCTCGACCACAAGCGCATCGGCATCATGTACACCGTCTCGATCACGCTGCTCTTTGGCATTGGCGGTGCGGCCGCCGCCATGATCCGCCTGGACCTGCTCACGCCGCACAGCCAGCTCGTCAGCATCGAGACGTACAACAAGCTCTTCACCGTCCACGGCGTGATCATGGTCTGGTTTTTCCTCATCCCCTCGATCCCGGCGACGCTCGGCAATTTTCTCCTTCCCATGATGATCGGGGCACGCGACCTGGCATTTCCGCGCCTCAACCTGCTCAGCTGGTATCTGTTTGTCGGCGGCGCCGTGTTCACCATCTACGCGCTCCTGAATGGCGGTGCGGACACCGGCTGGACCTTCTACGCGCCGTATTCGACGACGTATACCAGCTCCCAGGTCTTTGCGGTCGCTACTGGCGTATTCATCGCCGGCTTTTCGTCGATTCTGACCGGCTTGAATTTCGTCGTCACGGTTCATGCGATGCGCGCGCCGGGGATGACCTGGTTTCGCCTGCCGCTGTTCATCTGGTCGATGTATGCGACCAGCCTGATCCTCGTGTTGGCCACACCGGTGCTGGCGATGACTCTGATGCTGATGGTCTTCGAGCGCACCTTCGGCATCGGCGTGTTCGATCCGGCGTTGGGCGGTGATCCGCTGCTGTTCCAGCACCTGTTCTGGTTCTACTCGCACCCGGCCGTCTACATCATGGTCGTCCCGGCGATGGGGGTTGCCAGTGAAATTATCAGCTGCTTTACCCGCAACTCGGTGTTTGGCTATCGGTTCATGGCCTTTGCGATCCTGGCCATCGCCGCCTTCGGTTTTTTGGTTTGGGGCCATCACATGTTCGTCAGCGGGCAATCGGCCTACGCCGGAACCGTATTCTCACTGCTGACCTTTCTCGTTTCGGTACCCTCGGCCATCAAAGTATTTAACTGGACGGCAACGCTGTACAAGGGCCAGGTTTCCTTTGAGGCGCCCATGCTCTACGCGCTCGGCTTCATCGGCCTGTTCACCATCGGCGGCCTGACCGGGCTGTTTCTTGCCTCGCTGGGGCTGGACGTGCAACTGCACGACACCTACTTCGTCGTTGCGCACTTCCACTACATCATGGTAGGCGGTGCCGTCATGGCGTTTTTCGGCGGCATACATTTTTGGTGGCCGAAGATCACCGGGCGCATGTACCCGGAGGGCTGGGCGCGCTTTTCGGCAATCCTGACCTTCATCGGCTTTAACCTCACCTTCTTTCCGCAGTTCATCGTGGGTTATCTGGGCATGCCGCGTCGCTACCCGGAATATGCGCCCGAATTTCAGGTGTGGAACGTCTTCTCCTCGGCCGGAGCTTCGCTCCTGGTCTTTGGCTATGTGCTGCCGCTCATTTACCTGCTGTGGTCGCTTCGATACGGCGAGCGCGCACTGAACAATCCCTGGAACGCCAAGGGCCTGGAATGGGAAACGGCATCGCCGCCGCCGTCGGAAAATTTTCATGCCACGCCGGTGGTTACCGAGGAAGCCTATGCCTACGCGCGCGCGGAGTCCCCCCATGGCTGAGGGCGTCACAGCCTGCGCTCCGCAGTTTGACGATGCCGAGCAGCAGCGCACGGCTTCGAACCTGGGCATTTGGATCTTCTTGGCCACCGAGATCCTGTTCTTCGGCGTACTGTTCGCCGCGTACGCGATCACCCGCGTGCGCTATCCGGAGGCATTTGCCGCCGCCAGCCGCTTGACCAATCTGCCCCTGGCCGGCACCAACACCGCAATACTCGTGACCAGCAGCCTGACGATGGCGCTGGGCGTGCACGCCGCCCAGCACGGGGCGCGCCGCGCAATCGTGGGCTGGCTCAGCGTGACCGTCGCGCTGGGATGCGCTTTTTTGGCGATCAAAGCCGTCGAGTATCGCTTGGATTACCTCGAACACCTCGTGCCATCGCTCGATTTTCGCTATGCCGGCCCCCAGGCCGACCAGGTGGAACTCTTCTTCTACATGTATTTTTTCATCACCGGCGTACACGCCCTGCATGTCCTCATCGGCATCGGCTGCATCGCGACGATCGCGGTCATGGCCTCCCGCGATACGTTCAGTCCGGACTACTTCACACCGGTCGACGTCACTGGCTTATATTGGCACCTGGTCGATGTCATCTGGCTGTTCGTGTTTCCAGTTCTCTATCTCATCTCGCGATCATGACGAACCACACCTATACTCGCCCCAGGGTCTACGTTCTGGTCTGGCTGACCCTGCTGGCCCTGCTGGCCGTGACGGTGGCTACCGCCTTTCTCCCCCTCGGCTGGGCCAACACGCCGGTGAACCTGGCGATCAGCGTAACGCAAGCTGCCCTGGTGATGCTTTTTTCGATGCATCTGCGCGCAGCGCATCCGCTCGTAAAAATCATCGCGGTCATCGGTTTTTTTGGCATCGGGATCCTGATCATTCTATCGCTGTTCGATGTGCTGACACGATAGCTTGGTCCGGCTTTCACTCCGCGCCGAAGCATCGAGCATAATCGCTGCATACGCCGCAACTGGGCGCTTTGCACAGACGAATCTCGGCGCGATCGCACGGTTGCTTGTAAAAGAACTTCTTCCATTTCAAATTGCCGCTGTTCTTAAAGTACAGGATTGGAAAATAGTGTTTGATCAGGCGCGATAGTGTGTCGCGGTTTGGCAGACCTATGTCTTCCCACAAGTGGTTGGCGCCGGCGCGGACGATTGAGCCAATTCGCTATTCCGCAGTGACGATTTCTGGAAACACACGGCGAAGGCGTATACCATCATCGATACACGACGGCGACGCAAGGCGCCGGCGTCACACGGGAGATACGGGCAGGCATGAAGCCACAGTGAGCGTCCATCAAGAGTCTGCAACTGTTGAAGATAAAATAGGGACCTGCTGATCGATCTCAAATGGTGACATTTGTCTCTGAGCATATCTCTGAGCAACGTGTGACACAGCTTTAACCACCGTAAGGGAGCCAAAATATGAAATTACGAAGGGAGCTGCGCGGATTCGCAGTGTTCGTGGCTGCGTTGGCCCTCGGCGTCGTTGCGCCCGATACCTATGCCCAGCAGCCGACCGCGACTGACTCCTCGGGTCAACTCGCTGAGATCGTCGTCACTGCGACGAAACGCTCCTCGACGCTAGAGGATACTCCGATCAGTATCACGGCCATCGGCGGCGAAGAGATGCAGGCCCGGGGCCTCGCGAGTTTCAATGAACTCGCAGAGTCGATCCCTGGCCTTGCCATGAAGACGAGCGGAGCCGGACAGACCGAATTCGATATGCGCGGATTATCGGCGCAGGGTGGTAATTCAGCGGTCGTAGGCTTCTACCTAGACGATACGCCGTTGTCGGCACCCGGTAACTCGTTTAACGGCAGGGTGGTCATTGACCCGAACCTGTATGACCTGAATCGAGTCGAGGTATTGCGCGGTCCACAGGGAACTTTGTACGGGTCGAGTTCGATGGGCGGCACCATCAAGATCGTAACCAATGCTCCTAATCCCGCAGCGTTCGATGTCTCCGCGCAGACGACCCTCTCCAATACGGACGGCGGCAGTTTCAATTATGGCATGAATGCCATGGTGAATCTCCCGCTCAGCAGTAAGGCGGCCCTGCGTATCGTCGTCTCAGACTCCCGCGACAGCGGCTGGATCGATCGCATCGTGATTGCCAATGGCGATTACCCGAACCCGACGAACTACGTCGCTCCCATCGGCTTTACCACCCGCGGGAATGTCGCGGCTGCGCCAGTTGCAGCCGATTTCAAGGGGGTCAATGATTTCGATCTGACGTCCGCTCGGGCCACCCTGCTCTTGCAGCCAACCGAGCAGCTCGACATCACGGCGTCCTTCTTCCATCAGCAGACCACGCAGGATGGTCTGAGCCAGATCGACAGTAATCCCGGGACGAACGCGCACTACCAGCCGTTCGATGTGCCGGAGCCGTTCCTGGATAGGGTCAATTTGGAAAGCCTGAACATTCAGTACCGATTTGATGCCTTTGACTTTACTTCAGCGACGTCCCAGTGGAATCGCACCGAGCGCCTGGTGCAGGACGGTACCGAGGAAGTCCAGTGGGCGCTGTCTTTCCCGAACGCGTTCCCCCTGTATGTGAATAAGGGCGGATGGGGGCCTGAAGATCCCACTTATGAACTGGACACCACCCAGCAGTTCAGCGAGGAAGTGCGTCTGGTATCCAAGGGCGACTCTCCATTCCAGTGGATCGCCGGTTATTACTACAGCGATTTCGACTCCGAGACGGATTTGTTCATCACCTATCTCGAGGGCCTCACGAACCTGGGCGGCACGAATGGGTTTACGCAGTATCAGCCGATCAAGATCATCCAGAGCTCCTTCTTCGGCGAGCTCTCCTACGATCTGACATCACAACTCAAGGCAACGGTCGGCGCGCGTCGCTACTCATTCACCTCGACACTGGAAAATTCGGTGTCGGGCGCCTTCAGCCCGACGGGAAACTTCACGGTACCGGTTGTGACGGGCTCGACCGAAAGAGATCAGGGTGTGAACCCGAAGTTCGACCTCTCGTACCAGCTGGACAAGAATCATCTGCTCTACGCGACCATCGCCAAAGGCTTTCGTCCTGGCGGCGGCAACCAGACCGTTCCCACGTTTGCGACAGACGCGGTCAATTGCGAGCCGTCTCTGCAGACGGTTTTCAACACCACCGCGTATGTCCCGCCGGTCTTGACATTCAAGCCCGACAGCATTTGGAGCTATGAGATCGGCGAGAAGAACAAGACCTTGGACAACCGCCTGACCATCAACGCTGCCGAGTACTACGAGAAGTGGAACAATGTGCAGCAGTCGGTGCCGCTCGCGTGCGGCTTCCCAATCACGGACAACGCCGGCGATGCGCACATCTACGGTGCCGAGCTTGAGGTTCAGGCCGTTCTGATGCCGGGGCTCGTCCTGTCCGCTAACGCAGGGTACAACCATGGCAGCTTCGTCTCGTCGAGTTTTGGCACAAGTAATGGCACCTTGAGCATCCCTTCGGGCGACCAGCTACAAGACGTTCCGAACTGGACATCGTCCGAGTCACTGGCGTATCGGCGCGCCATTGCCGACCAGCTCAATTTCGTCGGGCGTATCGAAAACAACTACGTCGGTACGCGCATTGACGTGACTTACGGCATCAATCATCTGCCCTCCTACGATCTGACCAATCTGCGACTGGGCGTCGAGGAGGATCATTGGATGGCCATGCTGTATGCGAAGAATCTGTTCAATAAGCTGGCAGTTCTGAATAACGCGCTGCAATACAACTTCAACACGCCGACCTTCAACCGAGAGGCGGTCGCCCAACCGCTGACGTTCGGGATTGATCTGAGCTATCGATTCGGTCGATAGCCGTTGCTGCAGCGAACGCTGGGGGGGCACCACGGCGAACCGACGCAAATCGCGTCGGTTCGCTGCTGGATTCAGGCCACCGCAGCATGCGGGTGCGAGGCATTGTTGCGGAGCGCTGCGCGCCTAGGCACGAAAGTTGTTGAAATATTCTAAGATCTGCGCCCCGACTCCGATCGCTATCAGTACGCATCCGCCAACCATCATAACCAGAACGACAGTCAACATCCGGTCGAGCACGCGGGCGAGCGCCTGGCCGCAAAACAACAGGGTTAACCGAGGCCGGGCACGAGCATCAGTAACTCCGACGAGCGAAGGGATACCCATGACTGGGTATCCCCCGGTCGTCGGTTTCGATCAAAACAGTGACTCGATTTTCGAGTCGGGCACATTGAACACTGCGATCAGACTCTTCGAGAAATCGATCGCGAGGCCGGCAGGGCCGGGCGGCAACGGAAGCGAACCGGCCCCCACGTATCCCGCCATGATGGAGCCGGTGGAGGAGAAGAAGGCATTCCCACCCACTGAGTCTGTGGTCGCCACGGTGTAATCTCCCCCGCTGCTCGTACGCAGCCGCGTGACCGCCGGCAACGGCGGCACGAGATCGCCGTGGAGATTGAAGGCGACAATACTGCCGCCCCCGTAAGAGCCGTTTGTAGCCGTGATGCCGCGGACCTGGGCGATGAGCCCTGCGTTCGAAGGGCACTGCGGCGTCGCTAAATCGGTCCCCGCGACGGTGTTAAGGAAAAGTGAATTCGGCAATTTCTCCTGGATGATTTTCCCGCTCATTGTTACCGCCTCGCTCGAATACGCGATCTCTCCCGCGGATGATGTTGAGGTTACGTTCAAGAGCACATCTTGAAGGGTGGGCTCGCCGAATGTCTGCGGACACATCATGATCTGCAAGGAATCTACGCCGACAAAGGGCCCGGCGATTCCTTTCGGCACACCCGCTTCGCCGACAGGCAACGTCACGGCCGAGGACTCGAACGATGTCGGCTCCGGTAACTGCACCGACTCCATCAGCAGCGACGAGCCATTCGATCCGACCAGCGTCAAGCCGAGTTGGCCGATCATGACGGGGCCGCTGATGACCGGCGGTGCCGTGTAAAGATGTAAGGGTTCGCCGCCGCTCAGGGACTCCTGGTAGAGATGTTGCGTAGTGGTGCCCTCATCATGTGCGGCATTCGCAACCGTGACATTGTCGAAGAAATAAATGTTTTTGATATCGGCCACGACGTTATCGATCGTGCCGGCGGCGGTATACACCTTCTCGGCCTTGCCGGCGGCGCTCACCCGCCACAACGATTGTTCAGTGCCCGCCGAGACCGCAAAGAACCCGACGTCTGCCGTGATCGATGGTGAATTCGGCGCGCCGAAGTACAAGGGCGTTACCGAAGCGACACCCGTGGTCAGCACTGTGGGGCTGGTGAACGCGTCGCCGGCGTAAAACTCGAATTTTCCGGTGGCATCCACGATCACGACGCCACCCAACGCACCATCACTTTGGTAGATGGGGGTCGCATTTCCAGGCAGCGCGGAGATTCCGTCGAACGGTTTGATCGAGATATCGACCACGGTCGGTGTCTTGGTCGGCGAGTCGCTGTAGTGGACCACTTCGTACACGTCGCCGCTTTTGTCGCAGCTTGCCGAACCCTTCGGATTGGTATGCAACAGCACAAACGCGGTCGTGGGCTGGAACGCGTTGGTTGCCATCGGAGTGGACAGCAAATTGCACAGCACGGTGGGCGACGCCGACGCGAAGCTGCTAAGTTGCTCGGCCTTGGGCGGGGCCGATACATCGGTCAGATTCAGCCCATACACGTGCGTTTTCCCATCGGTACCCACTGCCAGATAAAGCATTGCAAACGGCGAGTACGCAGTGATGACGTTGGAACTATTCACGGTGACCTGCAATGACCCGCCCAGGGCACTGGTGAACTTGCCCACCAAGGCCGGCTTTGCGGCAAGGTCGTCGGACGGAATCACGTACAGATTGGTGGTGCCGCCAGTGGTGCTGGACGGTGCGGCAAACGGAATCCAGTAGCTGCTCGCCTCGCTCGCGGCGCTGAACGCCGCGCAGAGGGCCAGGATGACGAGGAATGAGCTTTTCATGTCAATATCTCCAATTCGGATGGCGTGTCACGGGCACTCGAAGGTCTCTCGTAGGGGAAATGCGTAAGGCGTGAGCGAATCGCCTCATCCTCGACGTGATATTCGGAGAGCACCCAGAATGGACCACCCTCCTGGGGGGTCTCGTTCGGTTGCCAGAACCTGAATCCCGCCGGTTTGCAGTGGAATTGGTGGCAGCAGCCGGAGTTCGACAGGCAAAATCCCGCGGCCGCTGCTTTTATTAGCGGAGGATCATGTCGTCCAATCCGGGCGATGTGCGTTAATGGTGTTTAGGATAGTTAAAGTTCACTGAGGAGAAGGCATGAAGTCATTACGTAGTTTGAAGGCTGGAGTGGGGGCAATGCTTCTGGCAGGGACACTGCTGGGAGGCTGTGTGGTGGCTCCTGCGCCTGGTTACTACGGCGGCGCGGTGGTGACCGTCGCCCCGCCGGAACCGCAGGTCGAAGTCGTTGGCGTTGCGCCGGTACCGGGTTATGTGTGGTTCGGCGGCTACTGGAACTGGGTCGGCGGGCG
>Ga0181521_10007504_pt1 | contig 11452 bp, 10 predicted proteins | sample PEATcosm2014_Bin_32_FD_119764 | JGI IMG/M metagenome (GOLD analysis project Ga0181521, IMG submission 119764) | Peatland microbial communities from MTU Mesocosm Facility, Houghton, MI, USA - PEATcosm2014_Bin02_60_metaG | ecosystem: Environmental > Terrestrial > Soil > Wetlands > Peat | place... | reverse complement strand
GCGAGGGCGCCATTGTGATGACCAACGGCGACAATGGCAGCGATCTGGCGAACGAGATCCTGCGTGCGATCGCGGTCGAGTATGGCTGGGTGGACTACCTGCCGAAGGAGCGGACCGTCGTGCCGGTCGATGCGGCGGTACTTGCGTCCTACGTTGGGGACTACGCCTTTCCGGGCGGGCCGGTGGTGCGGATTCGCTCGAGGTCCTGGATTCTTCGGAGAAGGTTCGATCTGCCGGGCTTCCGTCTCATCTTCACCCTCCGCAGATGGCTGCGCCGTTCTCGCGCAGAAACGCCGTCAGTTCCGCCGCGCTCAGGCCGTCGGGGATACGGTCAAGCCAGACCGACGCTCTGCCGGATTGGCTTGGCTACTAATCCTGACGGGTTCTGATGGGTAGTTTTCAAAAAGTCCCAATGGACTGGACGCGCTGGGGCGAATCTGGGGCACGCGGTGGCGCCGGGCAGTCGGCCTTGCCTACCGCAAGCTACCGATATGAGGTGATATCGCTCGCGTGGATTGGGCGCCGCTGTTGGCTCGGCGAGGCTCACTCGACGGTTTGGCGACTACCCGCTCAAGTGCCGGTTCAGCTTACGGTGGTGCAATTCTTCGGACGGAAAGGGCTAACTTTCGCCAACGTCGTCTGCAAATCTTCCAGCGGATACAATAACAGCTGCCATGATTGCATGGTTCATTTTGCTGCCGCTTCTCGTGGTCGGGGTTGTTTGGTTCGCACTCGCCGCAAGCTCCGATCATTTCGTCAGACAGGGCCGGTACGATGTGGCGCTACTGCTTGCGCCGCTCTTGGCCCTGCGGGGCGCGGGACGCAGTTATCTCCTGGGAGACGTGCTCACAGAGGCCGGGCGATATGAGGAGGCCGAGCGCATGTTGCGCGAAGCCATCGATCACCCCGGCGGCTTGAAGGTTGACACTGTTCTTGCGCTCGAAGATCTCGGGAGCGTTCTCATGGATACGGGACGCTTCGAAGAAGCCCAGCGGTGTTTCCGGGACGCCGCTGACATCCTTCCGGGCCGTAGCCCTTCGGCGACCGGAATGGCGGAGGTACTGCTGCGCCAGAGGATCTACCCCCAAAACGCTCTGAGACACGCTGAGACGGCGCTCAACATGTTCCGTCGCAGCAGCGTGGAGCGGCTTGGCGGCGGGTGGCGTCTCGGTGCCATTCTGGCCACCAAGGCCTGGGCGCTGGCCGCTTGCGGCCGCGGAGCGGAAGCCCAGGAGGCCATCGATGCGGCGTTGAAGAGCCCCGCCCAGAGGACAAAGGGTCCTCTTGCGCAGGTTCACTACAAATCAGGAATGTCCCTGCTCCAAGTCTCGGACGATCCAGGCGCGAGGGAGCATTTCGTACGCGGCGCGGAGCTCGATCCGGCTGGCCGGTCGGGACGGCTCTGCGCAAGCGCTCTGCAGTGCCAAAGTGTCTGAGGGGCGGCAGAAGGTGTCCGCAACGACGGCGCATCATGGAGCCGCTGTAGAGTCTGAAGCAGTTTCAGCCGAAGGGGCCAGCCCGGTCGATGCCGTCGGGACAGAGCTCAGCGGGTTTGTGTGCTGGGCTCGCAAAGGACCCGTTCGCACGCGCGTGCGAACCCACAGTGCAGCGTCGGGGGGCCGGTCAGCCCGGCGGAATTGGCTACCGATAATAGCGAATAGCGCCGCGTTAAACGCTGCCTCTCGTGTCGGCAAAGGGGGTTATCCCGCGACGCGCGGAGGGCGAGGTGGGCCACTGTCCGAGTGGCCGACGATCCACTCGGAGCGGGTCGGATGCTTCTCACACCGCCGCTTTGAGCCCGGCGCTACAATGTAGATCGATGACCAACGGCAAACTGGCCAGTGAGCTTCAGGCGATCAGCCGGGAGCTTGATGAGATTCTTGCAAACGAGCGGGCTGCAGCTACCGAGTTGGATCAACGGTTCGCCGAAGACCACGGGGCGATTCATATACTGCTCCAGTCAGTTCAGGAAGCCAAATTGGATGGCCACTGGCGAAACACTCGATTCAACGTGTTCGACGTTTTGGGTCGGCCTCGCCTTGAGGAGGCCCATTCCAGCTTCTTGCGGTGGGTGCTCGATCCGGGCGAGGCCCACGGGTTCGGGGACGCCTTTCTACGTGAGTTTATGCGACGGTCCGTCGGAAAGGAACCGCCATCTACCCTGGACGTTTCGGTGTTGCGTGAATATCGATGCGGCGGTATGAAGTTCGACATCCGCGTGAAAGGGGACCGCTGGTGTTTGGTCGTGGAAAACAAGATCGGCGACTTCCCTTGGCCGGACCAGTGCGATAAGTATCGAGAATATTGCAAGAAACTGACGGATCGCGGCGAACAGGCATGGTTGGTGTACGTGACGCCTCCCGCGCGCCGGCCATCTGACAGAGGAATTCCTTGGCTTTCATATCGTGAGGTCCGGCTGATCCTGGAGTCCTTGACCCCAGATGCTTCGGCGGCGACGGCGATCAAGCACTTTTGCGAGCACATCATTTCGGATTTGGAGGCCTGACCATGCCAAAAGAGTATACCTTCACACAAAAACTCAAATTGATTGTCGACCACCTCAAGGCCATTCGTACGTTAGATGAATATGTGAACGGCGTCGGGTTGAAGACGGACATGCAGGACCTATCCAATCATCTTCAGCAGGATATTAGTCGCAACGTCCTCCACCCGGCAGGGTGGGAGAACCTGTACGCTGAGCAGGGCTCGCTCTATTCCAGCCCAGAATCAAAATCGAAGTGGCGTGTCGTCAGAGGCGATTTCATCGCGATTGAGATTTACCCTGCCTGGCCTGTTGATGTTTGCGAGCCGTATGTCAACCTATATGTACCTCCGAACTGGAAGAAGCGGCCGCTGTTCATAGCCAAGCTCAAAGCGCCAGCGGGCTTTCAGCACGTCAGCCAGTCTCCCGGTGATGAATCTGCGGAGGACTCCGTCTTCAAGTACCTGCCGTACACGAGTTATGTAGGGGCGGAAGGCCTATTTGATTCCACCAGCTTCATTGATGCCTTCCGGGAGGCCGCGAAAGCCCTGGTCGATATGGAGAAGGAAATTGACGGAATCCTTGAGCGTCTGGCTTGAGACTTACATGTCCCTGGGTTGAGCCTTGATGGAGGGACGTTCCATCGCAAGACCGGCGGCCGTCGGGACCGCAGCAGTCCTCGACGTCGAAACGACTGGCTTCAGCCCTCGCAACGACGAAATCATCGAGTTGGCTATCACCCTATTTCGCTATGACCGCGTTGCCGGTCACGTGCTGGGCATCGCCGGGGAATACTTAGGACTGCGGGAACCGTCTTGTCCCATCCCGCGGTGCGCTTCGGCGGTTCATGGAATCACGCGTCGCCTGGTGCGCGGTCTTCGGTTCGACTATCGCCGCATCCGGGCGATGCTGCGGCAGGCCGATTTTGTCGTGGCACATTGTGCGGCCTTTGATCGCGGCTTCGTGGAGCGGCTAATGCCTTCGTCCCGTGACGCGACATGGCTCTGTTCGCGAGACGATATTGACTGGTGGGCGAAAGGGTTTGAAAGCCGTTCGCTGGAGAACCTCGCAGTCGCCCATGATATCGGGAACCCGCAGCCTCACCGCGCCAGCGGCGATGTGGCGACGCTGCTGGCGCTGCTCAGCCATCTGCGCCCCCACCGTAGGACCTATCTTTACGAACTGCTGCGCCACGCGGGTCTGCTTACGACGCCCCGGCCGCAAAGAACTCGATGACCGTCGAATCGGAGACCCCTGCCGTGTAATGTTCCTCCGCCTAGATCCGGGATCAACCTTGGACGCGATTCCACGTCTAAGATCTGAGCGACGCGCACGTGATTTGCGTATGCAATTGGTCCCGTAGGCCGCCGTTGGCCGTATCACGGGCGACTCGGAAACAGCGCAGCGGCCGGCTTGCTTGCGGAGTTGGCTACCGATATTGAACCTTAACGCCGTCCAAAGAACCGCCGGCGGGTTACCGCTGAAGTGGCAAGCATGGCAGCGACCGCCATCAGTGTCGGCGCGTCCCAAGGGCAAGCACCAGCTTGGAGCATGCAGGCCCCAGGCGGCGCCGACAGAAATCAACCGTTCCAGTTTGCTGCGGCTGCGCCTCAACGGTCAGCATGATCGGCAAGCGCCCGCCTGGCCCTTTCTGCTTCAGAACATCCGGCCTCGCCGTACAACGTCTATATAGAGACCATCTGGTATTTCATGAAGACCAGGGTGTAGATCACAGATCACTGTTTGGCGACTGGAGCGAGGACCAGTTTTCGGTCAGTCGGAGGCTTTGGTTTGTTAGGATTTGCGTGGATACTTGGAGCGTCAACCAGAGATCCGAGGGCTGCTTTGAAACCCTGATCAGGAGGGCCCTTGCGTGCTGGAGATCTTGCGCGGCGTTTACCGCAGCGACGCTCTGGCGTGGGGGACCCGACTTGGATCGCGGGCACCGCTTCCAGCGAGCAGGCAGGTGGCGGGCCGCCCGGTCATTCCTGCATAGCCTTCGAAGAGCGGCCCCGGCGCAGGCTCACGAAAGCGACGCTGCCAGAATGACATTATGTCTCCGCCGCTTGTGCACCAAGACCAGCCACTCATCGAAGCCGATCCGCCGCTCGCGCGCTTTTCGCTTTGGGAACCTGTCCCAGCGCAGTAAATTCGGAGCTGTAGGCATGCGAACCAAAAAGGAGAGAGGCGTGCGAAAGACTCTTTGGATCATCGGCCTGGCACTGGTCGTTTCGGCGGTTGCATCCGCGCAGGACGTACCCAGGGTGGAGGTCTTCGCCGGTTATTCGTACGGGCTGATACACGGCTACGTCGCCGATGAGAGCTTGCTGGCGCCAGGCATGACGGGAGCCTTTACCTTCCCGAGCTTCGGATCGAACGGCTGGACCGGCTCCGTGACTGTCAACGCCACCCATTGGTTAGGCGTGGTCGCCGATATCGGCGGCCTCGACGCCGATATAACCAGGACGTCCGGGGGGGCGCCGTTTACCATCGCCACGCGTGAGCACAGTTATTTGTGCGGGCCGCGTTATTTGGACCGCTACGGGCGATGGACGGTATTCGCTCATGTGTTGTTCGGCGAGTCGCACGCTTTTGTGTCGGTCGGGTATCCCGAGGTGCTCGAACCGATCGGCTTCGTGGAGACTAAGTTCGCGATGGCCGCAGGTATGGGCTTCGATCTCACGGTATACAACAGACGGCGCCACCTGGAGGGTGCTGGTCAGGAATTTGCCATTCGGCTCGGACAGGCCGATTGGCTGAGGACCACCTTCGCCGGCAGCCACCAGGACAACATCCGGCTCTCCGCGGGGCTCGTGTTTCGCTTTTAGAGATGTGTGACGCGAGCGGCGCGAACGTCGGGGCAACGGTGAGCAAGAAGAAGGGCATGAAGATGAGAGAGCCGTTGGTACAGGCGAAGTGGGCCGCCGGCGTGACCGTGCTGGCCATCTGGCTGATTGGGTGTCCCAGCGGAAGCGGCCCGGTCGAAGGCGGTGGCAGTCAGACACTCGACTTTACGCTGACGCTTTCATCCTCCACGGTGCTCGCGCTGCAAGACGGGACGCCCGCTCCAGTGGGCGCGGCCATTGCAAGATCTGCGGGGAATACGAACAGCGTCACGTTAGCCACCACGGGGCTACCGAGCGGCTTGCAGGCACGGTTCACCCAGCCGGGAAGCGGCTCGGCGGGAACCGTCACCTTCGTGGCGAGCGGGGCTACGCCCGCTGGTACGTACGCGGTGAATATTCAAGCCGGTGACGGGGGACCTACAACGAGCCGGTCGCTCACGGTGGTGGTCGGGATCGTCGCCACTGTCGGCAGCACGGTGGACCTGGAGCAGGGCGTCGGCGGCAAACTTCAGGAGGCGTTGGGTGTGGTATTCGAGCCCGATAGCTGGAGGAACTACTTTCTGCCGCTCGATTGGGACGCCCTCGAAGCGATGGGCACGGAGGTAATGAGCGTCCACACAGTCGACTACATCCCGATGAAAGCCAATACGGGACAGGCGAGCGACTGGGATTTCACCAACCTCGACGCGAACCTGTTACCGGCGTTTGCGGTGGGTAACCACAGCCCGCAGTTCGTGATCGTCGAGGCGCCGCCCTTCCTCAACGCTCCCAGCAAGGATGCCAGCGGCGTGCAATTCATCTTCAATGACGCGAACTTGCAAATCTTCGCGCAGTACTGCGCGAACCTCGTGCGCTATTACAATACCGGAGGATTCGACTGGGGCGGCCAGCACTTTCAGGCGCCGGCCGGCTCTCACATCACCTGGTGGGCGATTTTCAATGAGTACAATGTCAACGGCCTGTTGCCGACCCAGTACATCCAGCTCTACAACACGATTGTGCCGGCCATGAAGGCGGTGGATCCCGCCATCAAAGTCACCGCGCTCGCCCTCGCGGACTTTGACTATCTGACGACCGATCCCCGGAACAATCTTCCATGGTTTGTCGCCTCGCCGGCAAACGGCGGCGTAAACGCTCCAGTGGATGCGGCCACGCTGCACCTGTATTCGAGCACGCACCAGACCGACAGCGATGCCACGGTCTTTGCCACCATACCCAGATACACGGAGGACATCGGCTACTTCTACCAGCAACTGGGGTCGCGGCCGGACCTGGCCAATGTGCCGGTGTGGGTCACGGAAAGCGGTGTCCAAGCGGACTACCAGGTGAGTGGTATCAGCGTCACGACCGGCCTCCCGTTCGTCCTGGACCTGCGCGGCTCGGGTGCCTTCGATGCGGCCTGGCAGCCGTACTTGTTCTCGCAGATCGGCAAAGGCGGGTGCCAGAGGCTGCTGCACTGGTCCTTCAGCGATGATATGCAATTCGGCCTGATCAGCGAAACCAACAACTTCAAGTATTTGAGCTATTGGGTGGAAAACGCGCTGCTGCGGAAGTTTTCCCGGGACGGCGTGACGCCCGGGCCGGACATTCTCGATCTCAACGCGACGGAGACCTCCGCGGTCGAGACCCTGGCCACCCGAAACAGCGACGGTTCCGTGGTGGTTATGATGGCGAACCACGCCGTACATGCTCCGAATGACGACAACGGGCCCGGCGATCCGCGTACGGTAATTCTGGACGTCACGGCGCTGGGAGCGTTTTCGACGGCCACCCAGCTCGCGATTGATGCCAATACGGATACCGTGAACGGGCCGGCCGAGGTGGCTATCACGCCGGCGGCGAGAATGACGGTATCGCTCGGCGGCTACGGGGTAACTTTCGTGACGCTCCATCCGTAAGCGGCTTCGGGCTTCCGAGCGGAGTCATATAATGAAGGACGCCAATGAAACGGCGCCCTGGCTGGGCGTCGTAGAGGCCCCCTGAAATCGGTGCCGCGCGCGCTGGCAAGTGGTGAGGCAGTAACCGCTGTGCGTAACAGATTTTCCCAAGAGGACCGGAGGAATTAGTGAGCCGGTATTATCCCTGGCTGGATGTCCTGCTGAGCAGTTTTAGCGCGATTACGTTTATCCTGCTGTCTTTCCTTTGGCTTCAGGAACACCGGAAACGCGGGAGCCACTGGGGCGGCTACCTCTATCTGTATATCACGGCCGCTTGCGCAATCCTATTTGTCTCCAACCTCGTCAATTACCTCTCGTGGGGGATGGTTTACTACGGACAACCGTTCCTGGTGTACCCTCAGATCGCCGCCCAGACTCTGCTTCCCCCCTTGCTGTTCCATTTCTTCTACAGAAATGAGAAGGAGGGTCTGTCCGGCCGCGGAGTATGGCAGGCTGGTCTCTTTGCCGTTTACGCGCTGGGGCTCTTGTTCGCGGTGTTGGCGCTCGGCGCGCTGGGCCGCCCATTCCAAGATTACCTGAGCGACAAACCAACGCTGCTGGCATACCGGGCACTCATGGTTGCCGCGGCGACCGGCTGCGGCTTGATCTTGTGTGTTTCCCAACGCCCCGATACCGATCGACTCTCGAGGAATCAGCGGCGCTGGTTACTGCTTCTTTGTGGCGTCTGGGCGTGTATCTACCTGTTCGCACCCAAAGGAGGCTGGGGCTCCGTACTGGCGCAGACACTGCCGCTGGGCTTCGGATTCGTCATCACGTACTATGCCGAGCGGCCCACCTTCTTCGACGTTCTCATCAAGAAGGGAGCGTTCACGTTCTGCTTCCTGCTCCTACTGGCGGCGTATTTCTTTGTGATTGCGCCCTTCCTGCTGCGGCTCTGGTGGGGCACACGCACGGCCGTCCTGGCTTGGGCGCTTCTCGTCTTACCGATCGTGCTCTTGGCGCCTTGGGGTCAGCAGAAATTGTCGCTCTGGCTCGACCGGCTCTTCCTGGGCCGCCGCTTCCTCCCGTCTCAGGCTGGCAAGTACTTCCTGACAGGGCTGCAGAGCGCAATCGGCGAGAGCGAGCTCGCCGAACGCGGAGAGCGGCTTCTGGGCGAGATATTCCAGTCCGAGGCCAGAGTCCAGCTTGGTCCGGGACCCTTTCCACCGGCCGGGAACGCTCGCGGGTGCATGGAAGCGGCGCTTCGGAGCGATGGTGAACCGACCGGTCTCATCTCGATCCAGACGCGGGTGCATGGTCCCCGCTTCCTGAGCGAAGACGTTACACTGCTATCGTCGTTGGCGGAGACGTATTCCTTCCTGCTCGATAACCTGCGATTGCGCGAGGAGCGCGACCAGCGGAAGCGGCGAGAGCAGGACCTGCTGCTCGAAGCCGAGCGGTCGCAGCTCAGAGCCCTTCGCGCTCAAGTCAATCCGCACTTCATGTTCAATGCGCTGAATACAATTGCAGGGCTGATTCCGCGCCGTCCGGATCGCGCCGAGCGGACCATCGAGCAGTTGGCGGAGGTGTTTCGCTATACCCTGCGCCGCTCCGAACGGGAGTGGGTCCCTTTGGACGAAGAACTGGAGGCGGTCCGCGCCTACCTCGATATCGAGCGGACGCGGTTCGGGGACCGGCTCGAGTTTACGATTCGGGCCGGCGACGAAGCTGACGAGGTGCGGATTCCCGCCATGCTTGTCCAGACCCTGGTGGAAAACGCAGTCAAGCACGGGGTGGGCGCCATTCGCGTCCCCGGCAGGATCGAGGTCAATGTGGATGTTACCGAAGGCCGTCTCCGGATCGAGGTCCGTGACAACGGGCCGGGCTTCGAAGACTCCGCGGCAGGAGTCTTTCACCAACCTGGAGAGGGCCACGGTCTCCGCAACATACGGGAGCGTCTGCGCGGCTACTTCGGCGACGCTGCGCACCTGTGCGTCAGTCGTGATGGGACGACCGCTATGACTGTGGTCACTATCGAGATGCCGCGGACGACACGGGCGGTCGAGGTGGCGACGTGATCCGGGCGCTGTTGGTGGACGACGAAGACATCGCACGCGAGCGCCTGCGCCAGATGCTCGGCTCAATCCCGGATGTGGAAGTCGTCGGCGAAGCCGCCGACGGCGAAGAGGCCATTCAGAAGACCCTCGAGTTGCAGCCCGACTTGCTGCTGCTCGACATCCAAATGCCAGGCGCCAGCGGCCTTGAGGTGGCGGCGTGCCTGCCGCGGCCGCGGCCCAAGATCGTCTTCTGTACGGCGTTTGACACCTATGCCGTGAAGGCTTTCGAGCTGTGCGCGATAGACTACTTACTGAAACCGGTGAGCCTCCACAGGCTGGCGCAGGCCATCGAGCGGACCCGCCAGAGAGCGCTGCGCGACTCCGACAATGACGTGGATCGCCTGACGCGGGCGGTTCCCGGAGCCAGCGCGCGGCTACTGGCGCGCTGCGGCGGCCGCTACAAGGTCATCCCGCAGCGCGACGTCCTGTATTTTTCCTCCGAAGAGGGACTCACCAAGCTGCACACTCGAGATCGGGCATACGCACTGGAGCCGACTCTCAGCGACCTCGAGGAGCGGCTGGATGCGGCGGTTTTCTTTCGCCTCTCCCGGTCGGTGGTCGTGAAGCTGGAATCGGTGGCTGAAGTCCGCCCGCTGATAGGCGGCACCGCCGACGTCGTGTTGAACAATGGCGCGATACTGGAAGTGAGCCGCCGGCGCGTCAGGGATTTGTTGGACCGCTTGGGCGGCACACTCAACCCATCGCCACCATCAATCGGTTCTCCACCCGCAGCTTCGCGGCCCGAATGAAGGCGCCTACCGATATCAGGTCTTAACGGGCCGATTCGAGCAATTCCCGCCGGCGTGCGCTTCCCCGAACTCCGTATCCAGAGAGTTTCAGGCCGACGGCACTTGTGCGAGGCGGCCTTCGGCCCTCGCCAAACGATCCACTTTGCGAAATGGCGCCACCTGCGAAGGGACACCACCCGGCGGACCATGGTCACAGGTTCAGTATCCTCCCCAATTTGAACAGCGCCGGGATTGACAGCAGCCCGATACTGGTCACGCTTAACGGAGTACGCTACGGCCTCCCAGCCAGAAACGTACCCCTCTCTGAGGGCTAAGACAACCAGCAGTGATAGCGTCGGTAGGTTCAGCGCCACGCCCGTTGCAACACCCGGCATGTATCCGCGCATTGCCACTGAGACTGCGATGTGCGGAATCAGCACATTGGCCAACACGGCGACCATATACCCAAAAGTCAGGTAGGTCCAGACCGTCTGTTTGCCCGATATGGCGCTCAGCCAGGTCACACCGAAGGCCAGGACTGTGGAGACCGCAACGGCAAAACGGAAGACACCCGGAGCAACGGGGGCATGCCAGCGACCAGCTCGTTTCGTCCAATCCGGAAACCATATGGCTTCTTCCACGTTGTGCAGAGTAACCACAATCGGGAAAAGCCACTGCAAATTCCCGAAATTCATATCCGTCTCCTTTACTGATTGCGGTGGGCCGCATCCCGTGGGTCAACCATGCCAAGGTTGCCGACCACTCGCCAAAGTCCCCAATTCCGACGCTTGCCACTCGATCGGGTAACGCGCGCCCCGTAGAAGTCGACCGTCAGGAACCCCAAGTCCTTTTATACCGGCCATTCCGTGGGTGAGGGGCTCGCGGGCACTGACACAAAGCAGTATTCTTTTTTCGTTAGAAGCTGACTTTGTCGGAGGGTGAAGGCCCGGCAGCAGATCGAAACTTTGGCAGGAAACGGTCACCGGCGGGCCTTCACGCCAGCCGTGATTCTGTTTATCGCACTGCCAGAGGCGAAAGACAACATCGAGCCGGGGTGATCCCATTGGACCTGCTGCCACGGCGATGTCCCGTCTGCCGTGACGACACGATCATCGGCCACGGCCGGCGACTCCGTCAGAGCCACGACGACCGGCATGCAGGCATCTGGGTGCGGCGTGGAGTCTGTCAGCCGTGCAGCAAGACCTTCACGGTATTGCCGGATTGGCTCGCGCCGTCCGGGCACTACAGCCTGCAGTGTCGACAGCAATCCTGCGAGCGCATCGCCGCCGGTGATTCCCTGGAGCAAGCAGCACCGCACTGCAAAGATCCGACACGCTTACCCGATCCATCCACCCTGCGCCGCTGGGCGCAGCGTCGCCTGTTCAGCCTGTGCTGCTGGGTG
>Ga0181521_10007495_pt1 | contig 11459 bp, 9 predicted proteins | sample PEATcosm2014_Bin_32_FD_119764 | JGI IMG/M metagenome (GOLD analysis project Ga0181521, IMG submission 119764) | Peatland microbial communities from MTU Mesocosm Facility, Houghton, MI, USA - PEATcosm2014_Bin02_60_metaG | ecosystem: Environmental > Terrestrial > Soil > Wetlands > Peat | place... | reverse complement strand
GTGCCTCGTCCTAACGAACGTGAAAACTACATAGATACGGTGGCGCAAAACGTGGAGAGCTGTTACAACTCAATCTTGGAACTGGCCCAAAGCCAGCTCAGTGATTTTGCGATTTGAATGGCCTTGGGCCGTAACCGCAACATTTATGTTGCGTCCCCTCGGACGCGGAAATTGCCCATACGCGACTTGAAAGTAGCGGCTACTGCGGGGCCGAGTCACCCGGGCCGGGAGTTGGAGGAATCCCCGCCTCGTTATCATAACCGCTCGGCGGGAGGATCTTGTACATGGGATCATTATTCGCTATAGCTGTGGCTTTGTAGGCCGTCATCATGACCTGCTGTTCGTCCGCCGACAACGGAGCTTGTGTTTGCTGGTTGGCTGGCTGGCTGGAGAAACCGCCGCCCCCACCCAAACTGACCCCAAGGCGCGAGCCAGAGTTCGCACCGCCATTCATGCCGCCAATGCCGCCATTGATATTTGGCTTTTGCCCGCCAAAACTACCGCTCTGGCCGAAATGAATGATGCCGGCGTTGCCGCCATTGCCGCCACCGGGCGCAATTCCCGGCATGGGAAAGTTTGGTCTTGGCGGCCCCGCCGGTCCCGGCCCGCTTGGCGCCGGTGCGGAAGGCCCGCTCGCGGTCGCAATGGCCAGGGGCAGTTCCTGGCTCGTGCCGTGGTTGTTGAACGTTACCAGGCCGGCTGCTTCATTAATCTTCGTCACTTCAATGTCGTCCTGCGCCTGGCCCTCGCTGAGGATGTAGCACTGGTCCTTGGCTGGCTGCCCTGGCTTGGCCGGGACGGCCACTTTGAATAACACCCGCAAATGGCCGAGATTAGACGTGATGCCGTTGGGCGTGATTTTGGGCGGCGGCTCGGCGGGCGCCTGATTCGGGTCCACCAGCGGCGGCGGCTTGATGTCGAAAACATTGCGGGTCGCTATCGGCGCGTAGGGATTGCCCGACGACACCGGGTCCGCCGCGCGCAGACCGGCGTGCAACGCCAGCCCGCCCGCGAGGCAAAGGCAAAGTTTTCCGACGCGCTTCATGAATCAAGTATATCGTTTGCCGGCTAAAATGCAAACACCGCCCAGCCGGTTTGGTTGCGCGCGGCGCACCGACACCGCCAGTAGCGACAGCCATCCTGGCTGCCGTAGAGCCGGGCTTCCAGCCCGGCGGCCTCCGCATGCGTTCCTGTTGTCGTGCCCAATTTGCAAAGGGCGGCTCTTGCTCCAGGCGGCTGGAAGCCGCCCTCTACGGCAGGCAAAGATGCCCGCCGCTACCACCGTGGTCCCGGCCGGCGCTCTGTGATTGACAACGGCAGGGGGGACGGTAGTTTGCCGGGCGCGCCGGCGCGTTCGTCTATCGGCCAGGACACGGCCCTCTCAAGGCTGAAAGACGGGTTCGATTCCCGTACGCGCTGCCAAGCTGGAAGGTTGAGGGTTGAAAGTTGAGGGTTGAGGGTTTAAATATTCCCCGCATCATTCAAAATTCAACGATCAACTCCTAATCAACTTATGTTCAACTTTGAAAAACTGGAAGTGTGGCAGGAAGCAATCAATTTTGCGGATTCGGTTTATGGGATTACCCGGACTTTTCCTGAAGCCGAACGGTTCGGTTTAACGAATCAAATGCGGCGGGCCGCTGTTTCCATTTCGTCAAATCTTGCCGAAGGAAGCTCCCGGACGTCCCGGCCGGATTTTGCGCGCTTTGTCGAGATTGCGACCGGCTCATTGTTCGAAGTCGTGTCGCAGGCAGTCATCTCGCAGCGGCAGGAGTTCCTGTCAGAAACCGAATTCAAGCAATTATACTCTGCCCGCGAGAAGCAAAGCAAAATGCTGAGCGGATTGAGAAAATCGCTGCTCGAACATTCTTCCTGACCCGCAACCCTCAACCCTTAACTTTCAACCAGTGCTTGACTCTCAACCCTCAACCCTCAACTCTCAACCGATAATCATGCAGTTATTCCAAATCATCTTTACCCCCATGGCCGCCGCCGAACTGGCGCGGATGCCCAAGGAATTGCAATTGCAAATCCTCGGCGAATTTCGCGGGCTCCCGCAACAGGTGCGCGGCACAGAACTGGAGGAGTTCGGCAAGCTGGAACAGGGCGGGCGCATTTTGCATCGCTTTCACCTGGGCGACTATCGCGTTTATTTCGAGCGTCACGAACTGGGCGTGCTCGTCCACCGGATTCTCAGCCGCCACACGCTCAAGGATTTCCTGTTCCGTTCCGGCCTGAAAACCGGCGAGGACGAGGCACTCCAGGAAAACCCGAAGTTTTGGGAAATGATTGAGGCCGCCCGGAGCACTGGAAAGACTTGAGTCCCCCGGCCGATTCTGTAACCGCGACTTTCAAGTCGCGCCGGGGAGACGCAACACAAATGTTGCAGTTACAGGTTTGGCGCCCGATTGCGGCGCGCCGGCGAACCCTCAACTCTCAACCCTCAGCCTTCAACCGGCGACACCCGCCTGCTGCCTTGTCAAACGCCGCCTCCTGCATTACTGTCTGGCAATGTTGTTGAAGAAAAAATTTGCCTGGCCGGCGCTGCTCTGCTGCAGCCTGGGTTTCGCGTCCGCCGACGTGATTCAACTCAAGGACCAGGATGCCGTCACCGGCAAAATCCTTGCCGAGAAGCCCGACAGCATTGTCGTGGACGTCGGTTATACCGTGCTCGTCGTGCCGCGTAACGTCATTGCCAGAATTTCCAGGACGGCCGAAGCGGCGCCGCCGGTGTCCGCCGCGTCCAACCTGCTCGCCAGTGTCAACGCGCCGCAATTTTATTCTGCGGACATCCGCCCGGTGACGGCCCGCGACGTGCGCGACCTCGTCAAGCAAATCGGCGAGGCCGTCGTGCAGGTCCGCACCCCTGGCGGACTCGGCTCCGGCTTTTTCATCAATGCTGACGGTTATTTGATCACGAACTTCCACGTCATCGAGGGCGAGACGGAAATTTCCGTGGAAGTTTATCATCAAACCGACGGCCAGCTCGACCGCGAGACTTACAAGCAGGTCAAAATCGTCGCCATCAACAAATTTCACGACCTGGCGCTGCTGCAGATCGAGGACAAGAACGCGCCGAAGTTCAAATTTGTCACGCTCGGCAGTGCGGACGCGTTGACGGTCGGCGAGTCGGTTTTTGCCATCGGCAGCCCGATGGGCTTGGAACGCACCGTGACGGAAGGCATCCTGAGCACCAAAACGCGCGAATTGGAGGGCGAGCTTTATCTCCAGACCACGGCGCAGATCAATCCCGGCAACAGCGGCGGCCCGTTGTTCAACATGGCGGGTGATGTCGTCGGCGTCACCAACATGAAAATCATGTTCGGCGAGGGTTTGGGCTTTGCGATCCCGGTGGAACTGGTGAAAAACTTTCTCGACCACCGCGACGCCTTCGCCTATTCGACCGACAACCCGAACAATCCGTATCGCTATCTGGAACCGCCCGGCCGGACGAAGCAGAAACCGGCAGAGAAATAAAAAATTGCGCCTGGCACCTGACGGGTGCAAATTGCTTCCATGAAAACCAGCGTCCTGCTTGACGATGAACTGGCCAGTGAAGTGGCGAAGACCTCTTCCCTCGTCGGCGAAAACCAGGCGACCATTCTGCGCATGGCCATCCGCGCGGGGTTGCCGGTCGTCGCCAACCGGTTTCAAGCGCCGAGGCCGGAAGGATATTTTGCGGACGCTTATCCGCTGCCAAAGGAACGGCGGAACCTGGAAAAAGCCATGTCGCGAATCCGGCAGAAACCCGAGCGATGAAACTCCGGCAGTGGGAAATCTGGAAAGACCGCCCGCCGGGCTTTGAAAAAGACCATTGGTTTGTCATTGTCTCGGGACAAGAGCGTCTGGACAATCCGCTACATCGTCAAATCAATGGCCTTGCCTTATTTACGTCGCGCGGCGAGGCTGGGAAAACCGATGTGCGGCTTAACAGCGCGGATGGATTTGCGGCGCCGACTGTCTGCCAGTGTGACCTGCTGTTTTTCCTCGACAAAGCCAGGCTGCATTCACCGCACGGAATCGTCAGTTGGGAACGCCAGCAACAGATCAAAAGCAAACTCAAAGAAGTATTCCGCCTTTGACCGCAGCCACCATTTCATTGAAAAATAGCATCGTTTTATGACGACAGAATTGACGTCCACAAAATTCCTGCGAACGCTGGCCATCGCGTTTTTTGCAATCGCCCTTTCACTCCCCGCCGCGGTCCCGCCCGCCGAAAATCTGCTGCCGGCGGACACGCTGCTGCTCGCGACCGCGCCCGATTTCGCCGCCGTGCGCGCCGCGGCCAAACAATCGTCCGGCTGGCTTTTCTGGAACGACCCGGCGATGAAGCCGTTTCACGACAAATTCATGGCCCGGTGGAACGAGCAGTTCATCGCGCCGCTGGAGCACGACCTCGGCGTGAAATTCGATGACTACGCCAGCCTGCCGCAAGGCCAGTTGACTTTCGCCATCACCCAAAACGGCTGGAATGGCACCGACGACAGCCAGCAGCCGGGCCTGCTGTTGCTGCTCGATGCCCGGGACAAGGGCGGCCTGCTGAAAACTAATCTCGACGCGCTCCGCAAAAAATGGACGGAAAGCGGCAAACCGATCCACACCGAAACCGTCCGCGGCGTTTCCTTTTCGGTCGTGACGCTTTCGAGCAACGACCTTCCGTCGCTCGCGGGCCTTTTCCCCCGCCGCCCGCCGGTGCAGGAACTCGGCAAGGAACCGCTGCCGGAAAAGCCCGGCGAACTGGTCGTTGGCCAGGTCCAATCGCTGCTGATTGTCGGCAACTCCACGAAGGCCGTTGAGCCGGTGGTCGCCCATCTGTCCGGCGGCGCGGCGCCGGCGTTGCGCGATAACGCGGTTTTTGCCGCCGACCAGTTGCCGCAGTTCCGCAGTGCGCCGCTGTATTACGCCTGGTTCAACGCGAAAACCTTTTTTGACGTGCTGGCCCACATTCCACCGGCAACGCCGAACCCGGAGGCGCCGTCGTTCCTGCCGTCCCTTTCGCCGACCGCCATGTTGAACGCGTCGGGTTTGATGGGATTGAAGTCCGTGAGTCTCGCCTACCACGAATCGCATGACGGCTCGCAGTTGAATTTTTATCTGTCCGCGCCGGCAGCAGCCCGGCAAGCCCTCTTGAAAATCCTGGCCGCCGTCCCGAAGGACGCGAATCCACCGGAGTTCGTGCCGGCCAGCGCCCTGAAGTTTTCGCGCTGGCGCATCGACGGCCAGAAATCCTGGGCCGAACTGGAGAAAATGGTCGGCGCCCTTTCGCCCGGCGGGCTGGCCAGCCTCAACGCGACGATTGACGCCGTCAACGCGCTCGCCCGGCAAAAGGACCCGGACTTCGACCTCCGCAAAAATCTCATCGCCAATCTCGGCGACGATATCATCAGCTATCAAAAAGCGCCCGCTGGAAACGCGCCGGGAGCCGTGAACCATGCGCCGTCGCTCCTTCTCTTCGGCGCGGCGAACGCGGACCAGGCCGCCCTCGCGGTAAAAAGCGTCGCGTCGCTGATGTCCGGGCAACAAACCGCGCCCGACCCGCGGGATTTTCTGGGCCGGAAAATCTACACCATTCCCCTGCCTGGCCGCCGCCAGCCGGACGCCACCGCGCCGGTTTCGCGCTCGCTGTACTGCGCGGCCAGTGGAGGTTACGTTGCTTTGACGACGGACGTTTCCATGCTGGAGGAATACCTGCGCAGCAACGCGGGGCAGGCCCGGCCGTTGCGCGAAACCGCCGGTCTGGCTGAGGCCGCGCAACACGTCGGCGGCGCGGGCAACGGTCTGTTCGGTTATGAGAACCAGCGCGAAACGATGCGCGCGGCGTTTTCACTGTTGAAGAACCAGGCGGCCGCCGACACGGCCCTGGCGGCTTTCCCGAAAAGTTTCCGCGATTGGATGGATTTTTCGCTGCTGCCGGATTACGACCGGGTCTCCAAATACTTTTACTTTTCGGTCTATGGCGGCGGCGCGACGGCCGACGGCCTGTCCCTCAAGGTGTTCGCCCCCCGCCCGCCCCAGATGAACTGATTTTTCCGGAGGGGCGAGCTCTGTGATACCAAATTGCGTTCAAAATACTGAAAACAGCTAAACCGCACCCTCTCACCCACCCTTCCGCCTTTGCTGCGCTCCGGCGCGACAAGCCGGGCACCCCTCTCTCCCGCTGCCCGCGGGGGAGAGGGCCGGGGCGAGGGGGCGCGTTGCCAGATCGTTTGGTGTTCGCCCGGGCTTTTATTTAAGCCAATTTGATTGCAGTTCAGTATGAGTCCCCCAAAAATCCTGTCAAAGACGTCAGCGACTCGTACAACTCGTCCCTCCGAAAAAATTCTCATTCCTGCGGATAAACCAGAATCCGGTCGTGCACCAGCACGATGAGATCGTTCTTCCCGTCGCCGGTCACGTCCGCCACGGCCGCTTCGCGCGGTTCGGGCAACGCGTTGGCCGCGCCGCGAAACGTGTGTTGCTCAAACACCTGCCAGCGGTCGCCCGGCACGAGCTTGTGTTTGGCATTGAAGGAAACCAGATCGAGATAATTTTTGGCCGTCTCCATGAAGACCAGGTCCTTGCGCCCGCTGCCGGTCAAATCCCCCGCGACCACGTCATTCAAATAGCCGTCCTTGATCGGCGTGTCGTAACCGTCCAGCGTCGTGAATTCCCAGACATCGCCCGCCAGCGACAGCCAGGCGACGGCGTTCTGGCCCAGAAAGGCCACGCTCGGGACGCTGCCGCCGCCCAGTTTCACCGTGCGCAAGCCGCTGAAATCCGCCACCGGCAGTTCCACGTTGCGGACCACCTGCCAGACGCCCGCGGCGTCGCGCTCGCACAACGTCAACTGTTTGTGCTCCGCGTCCAGCAGGAAGATGGAAGGCACCCTGCCTTTCCTGCCGGGGTTCGCCACCGCCGTCGCGCCGACGATGCGCGAATCGGCCGCCGCGCCGTTGATTTGATCTTTCACGCGGAAAACCCAATCCGGCTGGTTGGTCGAACCCGGCGTTTTGGCCTCCTGTTCCAGCACGACGGCGCGCACGAAATTTTTCTGCGGTAGCAGCAACTCGGTCTTGCCGTCGCCCTCCACGTCCGCCGCCGCCAGCCACGGCTGGTCAATCGCGCCACCGGGCGGGTCCACGTCCTCTTCGTCGAAATCGCCGCCGCGTTTCTGGATGAGCACCTTGATTTTTTCATACGGGATCAACACCACCAGGTCCGCCAGCCCGTCCTGGTTCACGTCCTGAATCGCGAGCGTCGCCGGGTTCGATTTGAAGGTGTCGCTCAACTTTTGCGTCTTCGTTTTGCCGTCCGCCGTGCGCGTGATGAGCGAACGCTGGCCATCCTTGTCCACAATCACCGCCAGCGAAGGCTTCGCGTCCGGCTTCAACGGGCCGGCCGCCATCACCAGCGGCTTGCCGTCGAGCGGAATCAACGTCGGAAACGGCAGCCGCCCCTGTTTGTCGAATTGGGTCACGCCCACGGCGTTTTCATCACGGCTTAAAAGGAAGATTTCCGGGTGGCCGTCGCCGTTCCAGTCCGCCACGGCGATCTGGCTGACGCCGGCCAGGCACGGAAATTTTTTCGGCGCGGCCAGTGAACCGTCCGGCTGTTGCAAATAGACCGAGAGCTGGCCGCTTTCCGGCTCGGCCACGACCAAATCCGGAAGGCCGTCGCCGTTGACATCGGCCCACAGCTCGCCGCGTTGCGCCGCGTCCGTCTTGGGCAGCGGCAGAATCTGGAATTGGCCGCGCCGGAACGCGCCGGACAAAGCTTCCGCCGGCTGGCGGGTGAACTGGGAGACTTCCGCGCGCCCGGAATTTTGCGCGATGGTTACTACGTACAGGTTCGAGTTGTTTTCCAGATGGTCGGCGCAATACGAGCGGATGGGTTGCGTCTTGAAATAAATTTCCGGGCCGAGCCGTCCGCCCGGCATTTGCAGCCGGAAACGAAACGGGGTTGGGCTGTCCCAATCCACCAGCAGCAAATCGTCTTTGCCGTCGCCGTTCACGTCCGTGATTTGCACGGCGTTCGGCGTGCCGGAATAGGGAATTTTCTCCGGCTCGCCCAGCGTGTGGTCCGCCAGTTGCGGCAGAAAATACAACGAACCGTTGTCACCGAGCAGAACGACGTCGGTGCGGCCGTCGCCGTTTAAATCGCCGGTGACCAGCGCGTTCGGATCCATCCGCCCGTCCTCGATGTGCCAGGTTTTCGGCTCGCTCCAGCCGTTCGTGCCCTGGTTGTAAAGCACGGTGAGGTCTTTTGCGTCACCGTAAAAGACGATGTCCGGGCGGCCGTCGCCGTTGAGGTCGGCTACGGCCATCGCGGCGATTCGTTCAGCCACGGGGATCGAATCAATGCGAAAGCGCGCGTCCGGCGGCAGCTCGTTGATTTCCAGCTTGCGCGGCGGCTGCACGGCGCGATTGGTCTTGCCCGTGAGGTTGTAGAGCACATTGATTTTCGAGCGCCGATTGTTGGCCACGATGATGTCGTTGAGGCCGTCACCGTCCAAATCCGCCACGTGGAGGAGGCCGATTTGATCGTCAATGGGATAACTTTCATGGGCGGTGAAACCGAAAGTGTTCGTGGCCGCTTCACCGCGAACGGCCAGAACGAGACCGAAAACCAGCGCCGGCAAAATCCATTTCTTGGTTTGCATAAAACCCCGGCAACGTGCCATCGGCTGCCGCGCTTGGCGAGTTTATTCGCACCGGGCCGAAGTAGCCGGGGCCCCTTACTGATTCTGATGTAGCCGCGACTTTCAAGTCGCGCCGGGCGGTTGCCGGCCTTCGGGGAGAGCGCAACCTGAAGGTCGCGGCTACGAGGATCGACTGGATCAAAATGTCATTCGCCGACGAAATGCAATGTGACGCGGCGCGAATGCGGGCGCGTGCGGTGTTCCCACAAATAAATCCGCTGCCAGGTGCCGAGCACCGGCCGGCCGCCGCGGACGGGAATGCTCAAATTCACCGCCGTCAACGCCGTGCGCACGTGCGCAGGCATGTCGTCGTCGCCTTCGGTGGTGTGGAGGAACAGCGGGTCGCCATCGGGCGCGAGCTGCTGGAAGAACGCCTCCAAATCGCGCCGCACGTCCGGATCGGCGTTTTCCTGGATGAGCAACGAGGCCGAAGTATGCCGCAAATGCAGAGTCAGCAGGCCGTCCTTGAATTGGTGGTCGCCCAGCCACTTTTCGACCTCGCGCGTCAATTCATAAAACCCGCGCCCGCGCGTGGCAATGGTTAGTTCGTGGAAGGCTTGAATCATTTATGATGTACGATTTTCGATTTATGATTCGAAGCGAACTTTGTCCGTTCAATCGAAAATCATCAATCATAAATTCATTGTGGTTTCACCGGCGCGCCCTTTTCGGCCAGCAATTTTTCCAGGTCCGGATTGGGCGGCAGGCCGGCGGCGAGCGCCTTTTCATAATGCCAGCGCGCCAGTTCCGGCAGCGGCGGCTGCTGGGTGATGTAAATCACGGCGAGGTTGTTGTGGGCCGGGGCGTAATTCGGATCGAGTTGAATCGCCTTGCGCAACGCCGTTTCCGCCTGCTGGCGCAGGCCCTTGTGGCTGAGCGTGACGCCGAGATAACTTTGAATTTGGGGGTTCTGCGGATCGAGCCTGGCCGCGCGGCTCAACGCGTCGAGCGCGTCGTCATATTTCCCCTGCTCGAAATTCAGATTGCCGAGGAGCGCGAGATTGTAGGCGTCGTTCGGGGCCTGGGCGAGCGCGGCCTGGATGTGTTTTTCCGCGTCATCGAGCTTGTTCTGCTGGAGTTCAATGGCCGCGAGGTTCGCCAGCGCCAGCCCGTTGTTTTCGTCGTGCTGCAAAATTTGCAGGTAATCGCCCTCGGCCTTGTCGTATTGGCCGGCGGCAAAATATTTCTGCGCCTCGGCTACCAGCGTTGCGGTGCCAAAGGGCAATTCCCGGATGGATTTTTTCTGCGCCTCGGGATTGGCCACCAGCGGCGCGGGTTGCTTGAACAGCGCCAGTTCCTCCGGCGTGTAAGGCACGGCGCGCGCTTCATCCACGGCCAGGCGCGCGCGCAAGACGTTCACCTCGTCGGTCAGCTCGGCAATTTGCGCTGCCGCGTCCTGCTTTTTGTGGCCATAAAGCTCCTCGTTCGCCTTGCCGAGTTTCGCCAGCAAATCGTCGCGTTCCTGGGTCAACTCGCGGATGCGCGTCTCGTTTTCCGCCTCGTTGGACGTCAGAACCGGCGGCTTCGCGCCCGACTCCAATTGCCGCACGCGATTTTCCAGGGCCTCCCTTTCCAACAAACCCGCCTCGGCATTTGACTGCAAAATCGAAATGCGCGCGCGGGCATCAGCCAGTTCGGCGTTTAAATCTGCCACCGGAGCATTGGTCGCCTGCGCCCGCAAATCCGCGAGCTGTTTCTTGAGCAGCTCATTTTCCTCGCGCAACGCCTCCAACGCAGCGGGACTGGCCAGCAGAGCCTGCACCCGTCCCTGCAACGTTTGATTTTCCTGCGCCAGCCGGTCTGCACGCGCCGCTTCCTCCGCCAGTTTTTCGTTCGCCGCGGCCAAAGCCTGCCGCAGTTGAGCCAGCAGATTTGTGTCTAATCCGGGCAAGGCCGCCGTTCCGCCCTGGCCTCGGGCCAGACTCACCTTCAGCAAATCGTTTTCCTTCATCAGCGAGCGGATCTGCCCCTGCGCCCTGGCCAGTTCGCGCGGATCCACCATCGCCGGTTGCGCCGCGAGCGCTTCCTTGAGTCTGGCTTCGAGGGTCGTGTTGTCCGCCTGCAAATTTTGCACCTCCGCCTGCAACGCCTGCAATCGTGCTTCAAAATCTGCGCCGGTGGCGGGCGGGACCGCGGGCGTTGACGCGGCCGGCGGCGGCGAGGCCGGCGTTGACATGACCGGCGTTGGCGCGTTGGTGGTGGGAATTTGCGGTGTCCCGCCTGGCGGGTTGGCGGGGACTTGCGGCGTCAGTTCCGCGATTTTTTCCGCAAGATAATTCAGCCGGAAATTGACGATTTTGGGACTCCAGTCCGGGTAAGCTTTCTGGAATTTTTGCAGTTCGCCCTGCGCCTCGACAAAGCCCGCCAGCGCCTCACTCGGGTGACCAGCGCGGTTCAACGAGTCCGCCTGCTGCATCAGGCTATAAATGATGAGGTATTGGTCGTCGGCGCCCTCCTGCGCGCGGGCCGGCGACAGCATGAACGTCAGGAATATGATTGCCAGTGCGGCGAAGCGTTTCACGACGGTAAAATAGCCGAGTCCAACGCCCTTTGGCAACGCCGGTAGTGTCCCCGTTCCGATCTGGTGGGCGCGCCGCTGCCGCGGCACACGACGGCGCAGCGGCACCGCCGCCACCAAATCAAGACACGCCCAACTGGGCTTGCCTCGGCTGTGCCTTTGCGGGTAATAAAATCTTGTGTCACACAAGACCTTCCCCGGGCAATTGTCCATGGGTGGACGAATGCGGCCGGTCTGGCAGGGCGGCTTGATTGTTCTCCTTGT
>Ga0181521_10007491_pt1 | contig 11461 bp, 8 predicted proteins | sample PEATcosm2014_Bin_32_FD_119764 | JGI IMG/M metagenome (GOLD analysis project Ga0181521, IMG submission 119764) | Peatland microbial communities from MTU Mesocosm Facility, Houghton, MI, USA - PEATcosm2014_Bin02_60_metaG | ecosystem: Environmental > Terrestrial > Soil > Wetlands > Peat | place... | reverse complement strand
GATGTCAAGGAAGTGTAAAAGGGTTGCAAAAGGCTTGTAAATCCACGGCCCATTGGCTATTCGGATCAGGTGTGGTCTATGACCCCTGAAATGAAAGCTAAGATTTCCGAGATTTCCGGTTCGGTGGTTGCGCCGCAGGGTTTCAAGGCCTCCGGCGTCTTTTGCGACATCAAACGCCTGGGCACCGGCAAAGGCTCGGACAAGGGGAAGAAGGGCGACCTTGCGCTCATCGTCTCCGAGGCTCCCGCCACCGTGGCCGGTATGTTCACCACCAACCGGGCCTGCGCCGCGCCGGTCAAAGTCTGCCTCGAGCGGGTGAAAAAAGGCCGCGCTCGGGCGGTTGTCATCAACTCCGGCAACGCCAATGCCTGCACCGGCAAGCAAGGTTTGCAGGACGCGCTGGAGATGGCGCGCTTCACGGAACGGGCGCTCGCCTTCCCGCCGCGCTCGGTCCTCGTCGGGTCCACTGGCCGTATCGGCGTCACGCTGCCGATGGACAATGTCCGCGCCGGCATCATCGAAGCCGCAGTCCAGCTTGGGTCCACCGCGGGCCACGCCGCGCAGGCCGCCGAAGCCATCATGACTAGCGACACGCGGTCGAAACAAATCGCCGTCGAGTTCAAGCTCGGCGGCAAGGTCGTCCGCATCGGCGGCATCTGCAAAGGGGCCGGCATGATCCAGCCCGGCATGAGCGCCACGGGCGTGCGCCCCGGGGCCGTGCCGCTCCATGCGACGATGCTGTGCTTCATCACGACTGATGCCGCGGTTGAGGCAAAGGTGCTGCAGGCCGCGTTGCGCGAGGCCGTCGCCAACAGTTTTAACCGCATCACGGTGGACGGCGATATGAGCACCAACGATACGGTGCTGGTGCTGGCTAATGGCCTCGCCGCCAACCGGGACTTTGGACTTTGGACTTTGGACTTTGGACTATTCCAAGCCGCTCTGAGCCACGTCTGCCTCGAACTGGCTAAGATGATCGTGCGCGATGGCGAAGGGGTGTCGCGGTTCGTAACTGTGCGGGTCAATGGCGCGAAGACCTTCGCCGATGCCGATGCCGCCGCGCGGGCCGTGGCGAACAGTGCACTCGTCAAAACCAGTTGGCACGGCGGCGATCCCAATTGGGGCCGCATCATCGCGGCGCTGGGCTACAGCCCGGCGACCATCCTCGAGGGAAAGGTGGACATTGGCTACAGCGCGCCGGGCAGCCGCCGGATTCTTTGGAGCCTCAAGCGCGGCCAGCCGACCAAAGCCACATTTCAAGCCCTCTGTGCCGCCGTCGCACCCAAGGAATTTGACCTGCATATTCATCTCAACCTCGGGCGGGCCGGCGCGCTCATGTATGCCGCGGACTTGACCGAAGCCTACGTGGAGTTCAACAAGGGCGATGTGAGTGATCCCGGCTCGCTGGGAGGATGAGTTCACATGCAAAACATCATTGCCAAAGCCGCCACCCTGCTGGAAGCGTTGCCTTACATCCAGCGGTTCAGCGGCGCCACTTTCGTCATCAAATACGGCGGCAGCTTCATGGACTCGCCTGACCCGGAGAGGCGCAACAGCGTCGCTCGTGACCTGGTCTTTCTCGAAGCGGTCGAGATTAACCCGGTGGTTGTCCACGGCGGCGGCAAGGCCATCACCCGCGCGATGGAGAAGGCCGGCCTCGAGGCCAACTTCATCCAGGGCCAGCGCGTCACCGACCAAGCCACAGTGAAGATCGCGGACGACGTGCTGTCGCGCGAAATCAACCCCGAGGTGGTTGCCGCCATCAATTCCCTGGGCGGCCTCGCCAAAGGGTTTGCCGGCCCCGAGGTATTCCGGTGCCGCAAGGCTCGGGTAAAAGGGCCGGACGGCCAGGCGCTGGACCTTGGCTACGTGGGCGAGGTCATAGGCGTAAACGTCGCCCCGCTGCTCGAATGTATCGAAAAAGGCATCACGCCCGTCATCAGCCCAACCGCGCGCGGCGAGGACGGCAGAATCTACAACTGCAACGCCGACGTCGCCGCGGCGCAGGCGGCGATCGCGCTGCACGCCAGGCGCCTGGTCTTCATGAGTGACGTGCCGGGGCTGCTCCAAAACCCGAACAAGCCGGACAGTGTCGTCTCCCGCCTCAAGCTCGGCGAGGTGGACGGCCTGAAGCAGCGCGGGGTCATTGACAAAGGGATGATTCCCAAAGTCGATAGCGCCGTGGCCGCTATCAAGGCAGGCGTGGAGAAAGTCTCCTTCGTGGATGGCCGCGTGCCCCACGCCGTGCTGCTGGAGATTTTCACCGACGAAGGCGTGGGCACCGAAGTGGTGAGCTAATCACCAATCACCAATCGCCCCCCACAACATTCCGCTTCCCTCTGTCAAAACTCCTGCTAATGATGTCCCCGTTTCGTTTGACGCCCAGACCATGAAAGAAATCGTTCCGTCACCGCCGCCCCTCGTGCGCAACGACGCGGCAGCCGTGCAGGCGCTCTTCCAGCAGAACGTCGTGCCCAGCTACGGCCGCTTCGACATCGTGCTTAGCCACGGCTCGGGCAGCCACCTCTACGACCTCACGGGCCGGCGTTACCTGGATTTGGGTGGCGGCATTGCCGTCAGTTCGCTCGGCCACGCGCACCCGGCCATCACCGAGGCGTTGGTCGAGCAGTCCCGCAAGTTCATCCATACCTCGAATTTCTATTACCACGAGCCGCAAGGCCGGCTGGCGCAGGCGCTCGTCAGCCTCATCGGCCCCGGCAAGTGCTTCTTCTGCAACAGCGGCGTCGAGGCCAATGAGGGCTTGTTCAAGCTGGCCCGCAAGTTCGGCCACGACGAAGGCCGCTTTGAGGTCCTCACCACCCTCAATTCCTTCCATGGCCGGACGCTCGCCGGCATCGCCGCGACCGGTCAGGAGAAGGTCAAGAAGGGATTTGACCCGATGGTGCCCGGTTTCCGGCAAGTGCCTTACAACGATCTGGCCGCCCTGCGCGCCGCGCTCTCGCCCGCCACCGTCGCCATCATGATCGAGGGCATCCAGGGCGAAGGCGGCGTCACGCCCGCCTCCCCCGACTACCTCCTCGGCTTGCGCCAGTTGTGCGATGAAAAGAAGCTGCTGCTGCTCATGGACAGCGTCCAATGCGGTCATTTCCGCACCGGCCGCTTCCAGAGCTTTCAGCGCATTCTCGAAGGTGTGCCGGGGGCCGAGAGGTTCCTGCCGGATGGCATCTCGATGGCCAAGTCGCTGGGCGGCGGCTTCCCCGTCGGCGCGTTCTGGGTGAGGGCGCCTTACGCTGATTTGCTCGGCGCCGGCTCCCACGGCACGACTTACGGCGGCTCCCCGCTCGCCTGCGCGGTCGCCTTGAAGATACTGGAGGTGATCCAGCGCGAGAAGCTGGCCGACAACGCGCGCCAGGTCGGCGGCTATCTCAAGAGCGGCCTGCAGCAGCTCGCGCAAAAATATCCCGCTGTCATCCAGGCCGTGCGCGGCCTGGGCCTGATGCTGGGCATCGAGCTGGCATCCGACATTCCCAACCTGCCCGGCGACCGCAGCAAAACGCAGGCGGTCCGTTTCGCGAATCTCCTGCATGGCGCCGGCCTCCTGGCCATTCCGGCTGGCGCGCAAATCATGCGTTTCCTGCCGCCGCTCAACCTGCGGCAGGACGAGGCGGAGGAAGGGCTCAAACTAATTGAATCGGTTCTGACCGGGCTGGCGGCCTGACATAGATATGAAACATCTCTTAAGCATTGAAAGACTGGCGCAGGCGGACATGGAAATCATCCTGGCCGACACGGTGAACCTCAAAAAGGAACGCGGGCGTCATGCCCAACTGCCGCTGGCCGGTCAAACCTGGGCCATGCTGTTCTCCAAATCCTCCACGCGCACCCGCGTGTCCTTCGAGGTCGGCATTCGCGAGCTGGGCGGCCAGGCCATCTTCCTCCCCGTCAGCGAAATCCAGCTTGGCCGCGGCGAACCCATCAAAGACACTGCGCGTGTGCTGGGCCGGATGGTCCACGGCGCCGTGTTCCGCACCTTCGCCCAGAGCGACCTGGAGGAATTCACCCACTATGCCGCCATTCCCACCATCAACGCCCTCACGGACCACGAGCACCCCTGCCAGATTCTCGCCGACATCTTTACCTTCCAGGAAAAGCGCGGCTCCATCCGGGGCAAAGTCGTCGCCTTCATCGGCGACGGCGCCGGCAACGTAGCCACCTCGCTGGCATTTGCCGCCGGCAAAGCCGGGTTTGAATTGCGCATCGCTGCGCCCAAAGCCTTTCAGCCGGCAGCCGACGTCGTCAAGCGGGCTGGGGGCAAGATCGTGCTCACCGAAGAGGTCCCGGCGGCCGCCGCGGGCGCCGATTTGCTCTACACCGATGTTTGGGTCTCGATGGGCCGGGAAAAGGAGTCTGCCGAGCGCCTCCGCCTTATGAGCGGATACCAAATCAACTCCGCCGTGGTCGGCCTTGCCCGGCCGGGCGCGCTCGTGATGCATTGCCTGCCGGCCTATCGCGGCAAGGAAATTGACGAAGCCACCTTCGAGGCCAACGCCCAGACCATCTTCGATGAGGCCGAAAACCGGCTCCACGTGCAGAAAGCGATCTTAAGCTGGCTGGTCAGTTAGCGCCGTCAAGAGGAAGTCCGAAACACGCGGGCTTTGGCCGCCTCCCCCGGCGCGCTGAGGACAGCGCGCCCTGCCATCACGGGGAGCGGAGGCGGTAGAACCGGGCGGGATAATTCGTCCACTGGGGATCGCTGAAATAAGACGAGCCGCCGGTGAGGGTGTTCGTGCCCACCGGAGACCAGGCGGGATTGGCCAGGTCCGTGCAGGCTTCCACCACGACGACCAGGTTGCTGGTGCCGGTGATGTTGAACCCGAACCGGTTCGTCCGCACGCCGAAGCTGCCATCGCCAGTCTGCGCCTGCGGGTTCCAGAGAACCGCCGGAACACCCGCAAACGTCAGGCCCCAGAGGCGGTAGAAACGTGCGGGATAATTCGTCCACTGGGGATCGCTGAAATAGGATGAGCCGCCGGAGAGAGTGTTGGTTGCCACCGGAGACCAGGCGGGCTGGGCCAAGTTCGTGCAGGCTTCCACCACGATGCCCAGGCCGCTGGTGCCGGTGATGGTGAACCCGAATTGATGCGTCCGCACGCCGAAGCTGGCATCGCTGGTCTGCACCTGCGGGTTCCAGCCCGTGGTCCCCGGCAAGTAATAGACGGTCGCATTGCCGGCACCGGAGAACACACCCGAACCAAGACCGAGGGCGTTACCTTGAAAGTAAACTCCTGTCAGGCTGCTGCAGTCATAGAACGCATCGCTACCGATGCTGGTGACGCTGCCGGGGATCGTGACGCTGGCCAGGCTGTAGCAGCCACAGAACGCATCGCTACCGATGCTGGTAACGCCATTAGGGATCGTGACGCTGGTCAGGCTGTAGCAGAGATAGAACGCATTGCTACCGATGCTGGTGACGCTGTCGGCGATCGTGACGCTGGCTAGGCCGCCGCATTCTAAAAACGCATAGCTCCCGATACTGATGACGCTGTCGGGGATAATGATGTTGGTCAGGCTGGTGCAAAGTACGAACGCATCGCTACCGATGCTGGTGACGTTGGTACCTATCGCGACGCTGGCCAGGCTGGTGCACTCTGCGAACGCCCAAATCCCGATGTTGGTGACGCCATTGCCTATGGTGACGCTGCTCAGGTTGTTGCAGGCATAGAACGCATAGTCCCCGATGCTCGTGACGCTGTTGGAAATCGTGTAGGAGGTTCCGGCTTTGCCTTCCGGGTATGCGACGAGCGTAGTCTGGTTCTTGTCGAGCAAGACTCCATTCAGACTGCTGTAGGCGGAATTGAGCGCACCCACCGTTATCCCTGCAAGGCTGGTGCACCAAGCGAATGGCTGTGCCCCAATGTTGGTGACGCTGTCGGGGATCGTGACGCTGGCTAGGCCGGTGCAGTAATAAAACGCAGAAGTTCCGAAGCAGGCAACGCCGTTGCCGAGCGAGACGCTGGTCAGCCTGGTGCATCCCGCGAACGCCCAAGTCCCGATGCTGGTGACGCTGTCAGGGATAATGATGTTGGTCAGGCTGCTGCAAAATAGGAACGCATAGTCTCCGATGCCGGCGACGTTGGTGCCGATCGCGACGCTGGCCAGGCTCGTGCACTGATCGAACGCATAGTCCCCGATGTTGGTGAGGCCATTGCCTATAATGACGCTCGCCAGGCTCTGGCAATAGATGAACGTATTGGTGCCGATGCTGGTGACGCTGTCGGGGATCGTGACGCGGGTCAGGCGGGTGCAGTATTGGAACGCTGCGCTGCCAATGTTGGTAATGCTGTCGGGGATCGAGACGTTGGTCAGGCCGGTGCAAGCATCGAACACATAGTCCCCGATGGTGGTAACGCTGTTGGGGATCGTAACGCTGGTCAGGCCGGTGCAGCAGTTGAACACGTAGTCCCCGATGGTGGTGACACTGTTGGGGATCGTAACGCTGGTCAGGCCGGTGCACCAGTTGAACGCATAGTCCCCGATGGTGGTGACCAGGAGGCCATTGATCGAGCTGGGAATGGTCACCGCACCGACATACTTTTGGTAGCATGCCGTGATGGTGGCCGTGCCGTCGCCGTTGTTGGTGTAAGATAATTGTGCTTGCACCGCGGCGGGCAGCGCCAGGAGCAACAAGAGCGGCAGCCTTTTGAGAGAGGCTTTCATACTGAATTTAAGTTCCAAGGTTAGTCCAGCATCACGAGTGCCAGCACCGATTTTGGCCCAAAATGGGCCGTTAGGCCGCGCCTGCCTTTCGCTTGGCGTGAATCTCACTCATTTTGCGTGACAGTGGCGCGGTGTTGGGGGTTCGCCGCGGCCCCCCCACCAGAGCTTGACTTTATGGGGTTTCGGCCTGAGTGTTTCAGGCAGCATCTATTCGATCGTGCGCATCGGCGATAAGAAGGCGTAGCCTGAAGTCGGGTAGCCGTCCGTTTTAAGCTAGGAACATGCGGAAACTGGCCCTGCTGATGGCCGGGTGGCTGACTGGCCTCACCGGTCGCGGAACCGCGCCCGCCTCCCCGGCGGTCGTGGGGACTGATCCTTACACCCTCGCGCGCCAGCGGATGGTGGCCGAACAGCTTGTCGGACCGGGGCGCGACATCACCAATGTCCACGTCCTGGCCGTGATGGGCAAGGTGCCGCGCCATGAGTTCGTGCCGGAGCGCCTGCGCGCGGACGCTTACGCAGACCAACCGCTGCCCATCGGCCAGGGGCAGACCATTTCGCAACCCTACATCGTAGCCTTCATGACGGAGCAACTCGAACCGAAGCCGACTGACCGCGTGCTGGAAATTGGCACCGGGTCCGGCTACCAGGCCGCCGTGCTCGCCGAACTGGTCGCCGAGGTCTATACGATTGAGATTATCCAGGACCTGGCGGCGCGAGCCGCCGCGGACCTGAAGCGGCTCGGCTACACCAACGTGCACGTGCGCGCCGGCGACGGCTACCAGGGCTGGGCCGAGGCCGCGCCGTTCGATTCGATCATCGTCACCTGCGCGCCGGAACGGGTGCCGCAGCCGCTGATTGACCAGCTCAAGGAGGGCGGGCGCATCATTATCCCGATCGGGCCGGCCTGGAATCAAGAGCTGGTGCTGCTGCGCAAGCGCGGCGGCAAGGTCGAGCAACATGCCGTGCTGCCGGTCAGCTTCGTGCCCATGACCGGGGAGGGGAAGGGAAATCCCAAGGCAGGCCGAAGTCTGAAATCCGAATAACGGGCAGCGGGCCTAATTGCAAAGATTAGCGATAGTGCGGCGTGGGCGCGCGGCGGCCCTGGTATCGGTCATTTACGCAACTAAGCATTGGCCTTTTTGCGCCGTCTCCTGCAATCTCGGCTTATGAAAACGAAAGTCGGCTCCGCTGACACCGCGCTCACCCGCCGTCAATTCCTGCGCGGGGCCGCATTGTCCACGGCTGCCTTCATGGTGGCGCCGGGCTTGCGCGGGGCGGCGTCGCCGAACGGGAAGCTCAACCTGGCGGGCATCGGCATTGGCGGGCAGGGGGCTCACGATCTGGGCCAGATGGAGAGCGAGAACATCGTGGCGCTGTGCGATGTGGATAAGAGCTACGCCGGGCATATCTTCAAGAAGTATCCCAAGGCACAGCAGTTCACCGACTACCGGCAGATGCTCGACCAGATGAAGCAAATCGACGGGGTCGTCATCGCCACTCCCGATCATCATCATGCCTTCGCGGCGATGGAGGCCATCAAGCGGGGCAAGCATGTCTATTGCGAGAAGCCGCTGACGCATTCAGTGTGGGAAGCGCGGCGCCTGGCGAAGACGGCCCGCGAGGCGAAAGTCGCCACGCAGATGGGCAACCAGGGCCAGGCTTCCGAAAAGACGCGCCGCCTGTGCGAGTTTGTGTGGGCGGACGCCATCGGCCAAGTGCTTGAAGCCCATATTTGGACCGACCGACCGTCGCAGGGGTTGTTTAACGAGTACTGGCCACAGGGGCTGGCTCGGCCCAAGGACACGCCGCCCGTGCCCGCGACGCTCAATTGGGACCTCTGGCTCGGCCCGGCTCCCCTGCGCCCATACCACCCCGCCTACCTGCCCTTCAAATGGCGCGGCTGGTGGGATTTCGGCACCGGGGCGCTGGGCGACATCGGCTGCCACGCGATGGACCCCGTGTTCCGCGCGCTGAAACTGGGCGCGCCCCTCAGTGTCCAGGCCACCTCCACGCGCGTCAACGAAGAGACTTACCCGCTCGGTTCGATGGTGACCTGCCAATTCCCGGCGCGCCCGGCGGCGCCGCAGGCCAACAACTGCCACGTGAAGGGGTTGGCCGGCGCAGTTGGCGGCGGCGTGGCCATGCCCCCCTGCAAACTGGTCTGGTACGACGGCGGGTTGCGCCCGCCGCGGCCTGAGGGCCTGCCCGACGGGAAGCAGATGGGGGACAATGGCCACATGCTGGTTGGCGAGAAGGGGTTCATCCTCGGCAACGCGGTTTATCCGGAATCGCGCGCGCGGGAGACCGGCGACATCCCGACGACCCTTCCCCGTTCTGACGGCCACTACCGGGAATGGATCGAGGCGTGCAAAGGCGGCCAGGTGGCCGGATCGAATTTCGACTGGGCCGGACCGCTGACGGAGTCCGTGCTGCTGGGCAACGTGGCGCTGCGCGTTCAACTCCGCGAAGACCTGACGCTGTGCAAGCTGCTCTGGGACCCGGCCGGGTTCAGGTTCACGAACCTGGAGGAGGCAAACCAATTCCTCCGCAACGAGTACCGCGCCGGGTGGAGCCTCTAGCCGGCCTTGCCTTAACAATGCCGCCCGACCTGACGATGAATCGAGCCGTTTTTCTGGACCGCGATGGGACGATTGTTGAGGAAAAGAACTACCTCCGCCGCGTGGAAGAGGTGGTGATCTTCCCGGGGGCGGCTGCGGCGCTGGGGCGCTTGCACCGGGCCGGGTTCGGCTTATTCATCGTGTCGAACCAGTCGGGCGTGGGCCGGGGCTATTTTACGCTGGCGGAGGTCGAGAAAGTAAACCAGCATCTGCTCCGGGAACTTGGCCGCGAAGGTGTGCGCTTCGAGAAGATTTACATCGCGCCCGAGTCACCCGATGCGCCCAGCCGCGGCCGCAAGCCGTCGCCGCAATTCCTGCTGGATGCGCGGGCTGAATTCGGGGTGGACTTGGCGCAAAGCTATATGATCGGCGACAAGCTGATTGATTTGGAATGCGGCTGGAATGCCAGCGTGAAGAAGTGTTTGCTCGTCCGCACCGGGTACGGGGCGGAATTGGAGCGCGCGTCGGTTGATAAACTGGGCGCCGCTGTTGTGGTGGACGACTTGTCCGCAGCGGCGCAGTGGATACTCAAACAAACATAGACAACCCCCCCGCAGCGCCGGGGATTTCCCAAGCTAACTCGCAAACGAAGGACTAAGAATCATGTGTGGTATTGTTGGATACATTGGCAAGAAAGAAGCAGCGCCTTTGCTCATTGAGGGCCTGCGCCGGCTGGAATATCGCGGCTACGACTCAGCAGGGCTCTGCACCCTGGACGCCGGCCCGCTCCAGGTGCGCAAGTGCGTGGGCCGGGTCGCCCGTCTGGAGCAACTGCTTAAGCAAGAACCCGTCACCGGTTCCCTCGGCATCAGCCACACCCGCTGGGCGACGCACGGGCTGCCCAGCGACGCCAATGCTCATCCGCATAAAGACCAGTCCGGCAAACTGGCGCTGGTCCACAATGGCATTATTGAAAACTACGCCGCCCTCCGCCACCGGATGCTCCGGCACAACCATAAGTTCCTTTCGCAGACTGATACCGAGGTGCTGGCCCACCTCGTCGGCTATCACCTCGACCAGCGCCTGGCCAAGGGCAAGCCGCTGACGCCCGAACTGTTGGCGGACGCCGTGCTGGCCGCCACTCGTGAGGCTGAAGGCACCTACGCCATCGCTCTGTTGCACGCTGACTTGCCCGGTTTTCTGCTCGGCGCGCGACGCGGTTCACCGCTGGTGGCCGGCCTGGGCAACGGCGAGACCTTCCTCGCCAGCGACGTTTCGCCCATCGTCGCCCACACGCGGAAGGTGATCTACATGCACGACGGCGACATCGTCACCGTCTCGGGCGGCGCCGTCTCCGTCACGGCCAACGGCAAGCCGGTCAAGCGCCCCGTAAGCACTGTGGACTGGTCGGCCGAAGCGGCGGAGCGGGGGAAATTCCCGCACTACATGCTCAAGGAAATCAACGAGCAGCCCGAACGCGTGGAAGACGTCCTGCGCCGGACGCTGCGGCCGGGCCAAGGCACGGTGGTCTTTGAAGAGTCCGCGTTGAGCCACAAGGAGCTGGCCAAGATCCGCCGCCTGTTGCTGGTCGCGTGCGGCACCAGTTGGCACGCCTCGCTCACCGGCGAATACGTCATCGAATCCCTCGCCCGCTTGCCGGTTGAAGTCGAGTGCGCCAGCGAAATGCGCTACCGGAACCGGCCCCTGGAAAAGAACACCCTGCTCGTCTCCCTCTCCCAATCCGGCGAGACGGCTGACACCTTGGCCGCCATTCGACTGGCGCGCTCGCAGGGATTGCCCGCGCTCGCCATCGTCAATGTCGCCGGGTCCACCATCGCCCGCGAATCCGACGCGGACATCTTGATGCGCGCCGGCCCGGAAATCGGCGTCGCTTCGACCAAGGCGTTTGAAATGCAGGTGCTGTGTCTAACGCTGCTGGGCCTCGCGCTCGGACGCTTGCGGGGGCACCTGTCGCTGGCGCAGGGGCGCAAGCTCGTCCGTGAATTGCAGACCATCCCGGGCAAGCTGAGGAAGATCCTGGCCCGCAACGCGCCCATTCTGGCGATTGCCAAGAAGTACGCGCGCGCCAGCGACTGCCTGTTCATGGGCCGCCAGTACAATTATCCCATTGCGCTGGAGGGGGCGCTCAAGTTGAAGGAAATCTCTTACATTCACGCTGAAGGCTATCCCTCCGCCGAGATGAAGCACGGGCCGATCGCGCT
>Ga0181521_10007489_pt1 | contig 11462 bp, 7 predicted proteins | sample PEATcosm2014_Bin_32_FD_119764 | JGI IMG/M metagenome (GOLD analysis project Ga0181521, IMG submission 119764) | Peatland microbial communities from MTU Mesocosm Facility, Houghton, MI, USA - PEATcosm2014_Bin02_60_metaG | ecosystem: Environmental > Terrestrial > Soil > Wetlands > Peat | place... | reverse complement strand
GGCTATAGCATCACGCTAACGGAGATCAATCCCGCGAACATGCCGCAGGCCAGCGCGTGACCTTCAACGCGATCCACCCCAGACCAGCATTGTACCGGAGGGGGTGATTTTCAACGGAGCGGTCCGGGCTGCGCCGCGTCTCCCTCGTCGCTCAAGTCTCGTTGTCGCTGATCCTGCTTCTCACCGCCGGACTGTTTCTGCGGGTGCTGTTAGCGTTCCAGGCAGCCGACCCGGGTTTCGCCGTGAAGAACCGCATCTACATCACGACCCTCGCCTCAGCCCCTGAGTTTACGCCGGAAACCGGCCACCAGTTCTACGCGCAGACTCTCGATCGTCTCCGGGCGCTGCCGGGCGTAAAGAATGCCGCCGTCACGAATCGGCTTCCATTGACGCCGGTCAACCCGGACTGCGTCTCTGAATCAGGGCGCGACCCCGTGCCAACTACCACCAGCACAGTCAGCCCCGGCTATCTGGGAACGATGCGTATTCCGCTGGCCGGGGGGCGCGATTTCAGCGCCGACGACCGTCCGGACGGCCCGCCCGTGGCGATCGTCAACGAAGCGCTGGCCAGGCGCCTGTGGCCGGGCCAGACGCCCATCGGCAAACGCCTGCTGCTGGGCTGCCACGATCCCCATCTGATGGAAGTCGCCGGGGTGGCGCGCGATGCCCGGGTCGTTTCGTTGGGCGAAGCGCCCAAGCCGCACGTCTACCGCGCCTTTGCGCAGGATTACGGTGGCATTGAGAACATCCCGATAGAAACGGCATCCGATGCCGGCGGCATGCTGGAGACCGTGCGCAAGACGGTCGCCGGGGGTGCGGCGGGTGCCCGCATTTATGGCGTGCGGCCGCTGCGCGATTGGGTGGATCGATCCTATTGGCAGGTGCGCTGGGAGGTCTGCCTCCTGGGCGCGTTTGGCGGTTTGGCCCTGCTGCTGGCGGCGATTGGTCTGTATGGAGTCGTGGCATACCACGTGACTTTGCGCACCCGCGAGATCGGCATTCGCATGGCCATCGGCGGGCAGCCGGCCGATGTGTTGCGGATGGTGTTGCGCCGGGGATTGGCCCTGACGCTGGTGGGAGTAGGCATCGGTCTGGCCGCCTCGGTGGGGCTGGCGCGCGCCATGGCCCGGCTGCTGTACAACGTCAGCCCTACGGATCTGCCCACCTATGCGACGGTCTCCGTGCTATGGCTGGCCGTAGCATTCGCCGCGTGCTATCTGCCCGCGCGGCGCGCGTGGACCCTACCGTAGCTTTGCGGTATGAATGAGAGCGCCGCCATTCAGGTGGCCGAAATATTATCCAGGTCCGACCGCTTGATTCGCCAGCGCCCGCCCCGGCGCGGGCCGGTATCCAACGCAGGGAGTTTGCGGCTTGCCACCAGCTTGCGGAGGGTGGATTGTGGCAGTCCCGTGTAGGCAGCCGCCTCAGCCAAGCAGAGCCATTGGCCTGGATGATAGACGGGCGCCTGAAAGACAAAGCCCGGCCCAGCCTGCGACGGCTCGGCAAACGGCAAGGTGCCCGCTGCGTGGAGGGCGAGCTTCCGGGATGGTGGCTTGCTTTCACTCATTTCCTGCGCAAACTCACTTGTTTTAGTTTTGGCTCTTAAGTATAGTGCATTGGCGCGGCGAAACGTTTCATTTCGACAACGACGTTACTCCGGGTGCTTAACCGTTTTGGGGATTGCCGACTGACGGAAACCGCTCCCTGACGGTCGCGGCTCAGTAAGCCTTGCGAAGTCAACGCGACTGTTACCGAGCCGCGACCGTCAGGGAGCGGTTTCCCCAAAACGGTTAAACACCCCGTTACTCCCGCGGCCTGTTTTTCGTCAGCCACTGCGCACTTCTCAGCGGCGGCTCGTCCGGCGTTTCGGCTGGCGGCTGCGGCCCGGGCAGCCAAACCGGATTCTGCGCTTTCACCAGCAGCAGCTCGCCGGCTCAGCCTGCCCAACGCGTCACCGCTGCGCCCAATAGCGCCCGCGAGTCTGCACCGTCAGCCCTTTCCGATGAGTAGCCACCTGTAACTTGCGCCACTCCGAGACACTCACCGGCAGATCCGACTCATACCCGATGTTATATTGACTCCGTAACTCCTCCTGAATTTGCGCGAAGATGTTATCCAGGCTCTGTTTCTTGGAGACCTCGAAGAATCCGCCGCCGGTTTCCCGCGACATGCGCATCAGGACGCCTTTCCCGTCCACGCCGCCGCTGAAGATGCCGTAGTAGCCTTCGTCGGAGAACAGTATCGAATAGATGAGTGTGTCGGCCCGCTGGGCAGCCTCGATCGCGTCCACGATGCTCGCCTCGCTGCCGGTATCCACGCCGTCGGTAAGCACGATGAGCGCTTTGCGGCCGGTTTGCGGCTGCATGATCTCTTTGGATGCTTTCCACAGCGCATCGTAGAGCATCGTGCCGCCGCCGGTCTGGCTTCGCAGATCGTACATGCTGGGTACGTCCACGCGCTGGAGCGCATCGCTCAGCTTCATGAAAGAGGAGGTCAACTCCTGCCGCAGGATCGGCGACAGGTCGAACTGCATGATGAATACCTGATCTTTTTTCTCGCGCAGAACGTGCTCCAGAAAGCTGTAGGACGCGATGCGCTCCGCTTCCATGACGCGCTTCTGGCTCAGGCTGGTATCGATCATCAGGCCGAGTGTGAGCGGCAAATCGGTCTCCCGCGAAAAATAACGGATGGTTTGCGGCCGGCCGTTCTCCAAAACCGAGAAATCGTCTTTGCCCAGATCGCGGATAAATGCGCCCCTCTTGTCGCGGACGGTCGCCAGCACGTTGACCACTTTCACTTCGGCCTTGAACGTCGGCTGTTCCTCTTGCGCCGCACCGCGCGGCGACACGACGGCGAGCAGCGCCGCCACGAGCATGAACACTCCGTGGCAGGCTTTAGCCCAGCAGGGCGGCCTGAGAGGCCGCCGCAGGCCGGGGGCCTGCCCCACAGGACCTGGAAGTCTGCCCCACCTCATCGCATCCTCCACGGCTCGGGACCGTTGGCCAAGTCTGGCATCCGCTCGAAGAGCTTCGGATTGTACTTGGCGTCGATCTCATAATCGACGTCCCAGATCGCTTCGCGAGTGCCGTCGATCGACGTCACGCGCGCCGGCAGCATCACGCCCTCGAAATCGTGGTACCGTTGCAGCCGGTAATCGAATTGGATCTTGGGCTTCTGGCCGTGAATCGGAGGCGACAAGACCCGCTCCGGCAAGTTCGCACTGTTGAGAGACAGCTTGTAGGTGCGCCCCGCCGCCTCCACAACCAGGACGTTATGCCGCACCTCGACCGGCCGCGGCTGGAGCCACGCGCTCTCCATTAGGAACATGAGCTGATTCAGCGCCAGCCGGTCGTGTTCGTAAGACGTGAGATGCCGGGCGTTGCGCGGTATGCCGGTGGCGTCCATGGCGACCCGGTCGGCGGTTCGATCCACCACAATCGCGCGTTGGCTGCCCCTTCCCCCGCCGTCGAATTCAAAATAGCGGTCCGGGAAGACACAGAGCCAGTTGGCTGGCGGCCCGGCCAGATTCACATCGGCCGGCTTCATGTAGACTGCCAGCGAATGGACGCTGCGGAGCCGATCGCGGCCGCCCTTGGCTTTGACGGCCTGCTCCCAGACCTCCTGCGGATCGGCCGCGTGGGCGGCGCTCAAGCCGGCGACAACGGCCGCGATTGGGAGCCAGTGATGCATCATCAAAATTCGTACTGCAACCGGACGCTGCCACCGCGCGGCGGCGCAATGGCCGTGCCCGAGAACAACCCGGCAAAGTTAATGACGTTCAGACGATTCATCAGATTCTCTACCACCATCTGCAGACGCAGCGACCGCTTTTCCTGTTTCCACAGGTCCGCGCCGGCGCTCGCGTCCAACGTAAAGTTCGGCCGCACGCGTCCCGCGTTGAAATTGACGCGATCGATAATCTGCTGCCCGTATTGCGATACCAGGGTAGTCAGATCCACGGCGCCGCTGACATCCACCGGCAATCCGCTCCCGTAGCTTGAAACCATCGCCACCCACAGGCGCGGATGAATCTGGTAGCGGACTCTGGCGCGCGCCGTGTTGCGCTGGTCCTGGGAGATGGGAAAAGCGCCGGTCACCCCCACCACACCCACGGCGTCGTCCCCCAGAAACAGGCCCCCGGCAACGGGCAACTGCGCAATGCCGATCATATTCGAGTAACTCAGAAATCCGGAGAACTTGCCCCAATGCGGCACGGCCAGCTTTACGTCCACGCCGCGGATCTGCGCGCTCTGGAACGCGATCGGGAAGCTGATGCCCGTATTCAGGAAGACATCGTCGTCGGCGTAGTTAACGAACGTCCGCCGGTAAAAGCTGGCGTCCAGCCGGGCTTTTCCGAACAGCGCTTTGCTGAAACCGGTCTCCAGGAAGTGGCCGAGCGAAGGCCGCAGGGGAATACGCAGCACCAGCGGGTCCACTACATCCACCTGCGGCGAACTGGCCAGCAACAGGTTCTCCATGGCGGGCGTGATGAACGTGCGGTCGTATGAAGCACGCAACACGATGCCGGCTTTGGGCCAATACCATGCCGCGCCCAAACGCGGGCTCCAGGCCTGGTCGCGCACCACCAGCGAGTAATGGTCCCAGCGCAGGCCCGCGCTAAGCGTGAGGTTGCCGAATCGCATAGTGTCCTGCGCGAAGCCGGCCTGCTCACGGTCCAGCCGATGGTCGAAAAAGCGGAAGTCCAGCGGCGTGCCCGGATCGAAATAGGACAGGTCCGTGATCTGGTACTCGAGCGCCTCGGTGACGGGCGCATAGTAACCATCCGCGCCAAACTTGATCTCATGCCGTCCCGCATGCGCGGCCAGCGTGGCATTCGCGTAGCCGCGCCGGAAGCCGCGCTGTTGGAAAGCGACGATCGGCGTCGAAAGCGTGTTCGACCACAGGTTCGCCGAAAGGTCCTCGACCGCGGCGCGCACGCTCAGCAACAGCCGCGCTGAGAATTCATGCGTCCACCCCGCCTGGCCGAGATCTTCGCGGCTGGTGCGGTCCTGGCGCTGCCCGGCGGCTTCCTGCAGATTCTCGTTGGGAACCTCGAAGGCCGCCTGCTTGCGGTGCACGGAAAGGTGTATGCGATCGGAATCCGAAAGATCCTGGTCGTAGACCGCGGTGGCGCCATCCAGCGTGCCCGTGTTGGTGTAATTCCCGAGCACCGGCGGATCCAGATAATGATCGGTGTGCTCGCCCGAGGCGCTCAGCGTGAACGCGCTGCGGTTCCATCCATACACCAGCGACGCGAAGCCGGTGGCTTCGTCAAAGTTGCCCCCGCCGATCTCCGCCTCGCCGTGCAGCCCCGGCCGGATGTCGCGGCTGGTGGTTACTTCCACCACGCCGCCGAGTTTGCGTCCGTGCTCCGCCGGATAATCGCCGGTGAGCACGTTCATGGATTCGACCTCTCCGGTTTCCAGGTCGGGCGCGAAGCCAGGCGAGCGGTTCTCGTCCATCGGCACGCCATCCACCACGAACAGCGTCTGGTACTCGGAGCCGCGCGGATGCAATACTGCGTTGGCTTCGAAGAGCCAGCCCGGTTGCGTGTTCACCAGGTCCATCAAGCCGCGGCCCGGAATCGCGGACTGCTGCTCCTGGATCTGCTGCACGCCCACTGCGTAATTAACGCCGGTGCTGTGCGGATCGATCAAGGTGGCCGCGTCGGTAACCACCACTTCGGTGGCTGCGGCCTCCACCTTTAATTCCAAACGGATCTCACGCGGCACCGCCGACCGGATCTCGATCAGCGACGACGAGCGGGTGAAACCGGCGTGCTCCACGGTCAAGCGGTACATGCCGAAGGGAAGATGCTGGAAGGTGAAACGTCCGGCGTCATCTGTTTTGAACTCCCGCCGGGTCTGGGATAGGGCGCTCACCAAGGTTCCGGAAGAGGGCAGCGCCAGTCCCGTCGAGTCGCTGACCGAGAGCCGCAGTTCGCCGGTATCGACCTGCCCCGACAGAACCCCGCACGCCAATAGCAGCAACCCGATCCGCATTCCGATACCTCCAAGTTAGCAGAGTCGTGCCAAGACGCGATACGCTGTAGAGTACGGATGCTTAACCGCTCCCTGACGGTCGCGGCTCGGTAAGGCTCGCGAAATCAGTAAGCCTTGCGAAATCAAGCGACTGTTACCGAGCTGCGACCGTTACCGAGCCGCGACCGTCAGGGAGCGGTTTCCCCAAAACGGGTAAGCACCGTGTGCAATGTGAGGACCTAGCAAAAACAGCATCACCGATGCCCGCGGAAACTGTCCGTTACGCCGTAATCATTCCCGCCTATCGTCCCGAGGAGAGCCTGCTCCAACTAATCGGCGCGCTGTCGGAGAAGCCCATCCCCGCCATCGTCCTGGTGGATGATGGCAGCGGCCCCGATTACCGCGAGATCTTCCGCCGCGCCGAGGAGTTTGAAAAGGTCCGGCTGGTGCGCCACGCGGTCAATCTAGGCAAGGGCGCCGCTCTGAAAACCGGCTTCAACTACGCCTTGTGCGTCTTCCCAGACTTGCAGGGAGTGATCACCGCGGATGCCGACGGCCAGCATCATCCCGACGATATCGAGCTGGTCGCCGATTCGCTCGCCGCGGAGCCGGATCGCGTCATCCTGGGCGCCCGCACTTTCAGCGCTGGCGTGCCGCTGCGCAGCCGTGTGGGCAATATCATCACACGCACTGTCATGGGCGCGCTGGTGGGCCAGCGTGTCTCGGACACGCAGACCGGCTTGCGCGGCATCCCCGCTTCATTGCTGCCGCACCTGTTGCGGCTGGAGGCCAACGGCTACGACTTCGAGCTGGACATGCTCATCGCCATTCGGCAGCGCGCCATCCGCATCGCCGAGGTGCCCATCCGGACGATCTACGAACCAGGCAACCGGACGTCGCACTTCAATCCGCTGATCGATTCGATGAAGATCTACTTCGTGCTGCTGCGCTTCAGTTCGGTTTCGCTGATGACCGCCGCGCTCGACACTTTGGTGTTCTACCTGGCTTACCGCCGCCTGGGAAACGTAGCCGCATCGCAGGCTCTCGGACGGCTGGTGGCCGTGGCGTTCAATTACTCGATGGTGCGGCGGGCCGTCTTTTTCTCTAAGTTGCGGCACGCTTCCGTGCTGCCGGAGTATCTCCTGCTGGTGTGCCTGAGCGGGGTCACTTCCTATGCCGGCATCCAACTGCTGAACTCTCGCTTTCATATCCAGTTGCTCCCCGCCAAGCTGTTAGTCGAATCGCTCCTCTTCTTTGCCAATTTTGCCATTCAACGCGATTTCATTTTCGGCAGAAGCCCGGAAGGGTCTGGCCAGGACCGCGCCAGGCCGGCCTGGATCGACAGCGTTCCGTCCTGGATTCCGCGCGCCGTGCTGGCATCTCTCGCCGTCCTGTTGCTGGGGACTGTTTTGCACGGCTTCCGCGCCGAGCGCATGTGGCTGAATTCGGGTTGGACGGCGATCGGCAGCTATCGTTTCCTGCACTACACCAAGATTTTTTGGGCAGCCAGCCTCGCCATCTTGCTGGTCGTCCCCGCTGCCTTTGCGCCGATCGTCGCCGTTCTGGTCGCGGTGGCCACGGCGGTCGCCATCGGACCATTAGCGCTGCTGGCGGTGGCGGCCTTTCTGATCGCCTCGTGCGCATTGGGCTCGAAGCTGCTGGGCACGAGCGGCGAACCGTCCCCGGAAAACCAGCTATGCGCCACGCTGCTGGGCATCGCGGTTTATATCTTTCTGATGACGTTCATGGCGCGGCTACCGGTGAATTACCCGGCGGTTTACCTGGTGCTGTTGGCGATCCCGGTGCTGATCGATATCCGCGGCGTATGGCGGCGGTTGGTGTCATGGTCTAATGCGCTCGTGCGAATCCGCAAGCGCCCGCGGCCACAAGTGGCGGCGTTCGCGCTGCTGGTGTTCGTGCTGGGCATGCACTGGTTGATCGTCCCCAAGCCTGAGTCCAGCGCCGACGGTTTGGCCATGCACCTGGCGATACCCGTCAATATCTCTCTGCACCACGTCATGACCTATCTGCCCGGCCGCATCTTTTGGTCCGCGATGCCGATGGGGGCGGACTGGTGTTACACCATGGTCTACCTGCTGGGCGGAGAGTTTGCCGCGCGGCTGCTGGACTTTGCGATGTTACTGCTGGTGGAGGCGCTGCTCTATCGCGCCGTGCGCCGTTTCGTAAGTCCGGCGATTGCTTTCGTACTCCTGGCGCTGTTTGCCAGTACTCCGCTCGTGCAACTGGTCACCGGCTCGCTGTTTGTGGAGAACTTCCTGGCTGCCATGGTGGTTGGAATGGCCGCGGCGATTTGGCAGTTCGGCGACACGGGCCAGAAGCGCTATCTATATGCCGCGGCCGTGCTGGGCGGGACAACCTTGGCGACCAAGTTGGGCGGGCTGGCATACGTCGTGGCGGCATTGCCCGTCGCGGTAATCGAAGTTCGCCGCCAATGGGCGCGCATCGGCTCCAGGCCGGCGCTCTCCAGTGGCCTCGCCGTCGTCCTGTTGCTCGCCGCCGCGTTGCCCACTTACGTGATCTCCTGGCGGCTGACTGGGGATCCAGTATACCCGTTCCTGAATCAGACCTTTCCCTCGCCGCTTGTGGACCGCGCCGTATCGTTCGTGGACCCTCGCTACAAGCAGCCAATCGCCTTCCGTACGCCCTACGACTTGACATTTCACACCGATCGTTACGGTGAAGGGCGGCCTGGCTCCCTCGGCTTTCATTACCTGCTGCTCGTACCGCTGGGCGCGATCGCGCTGCTGGCCGTGAGGCGCCGCCCCGCCTTGAGCGCGGCGGTGGTGTCGATTGGCGGAGCCTTGATTGTCCTCAAGTTCCTGCCCAATGACCGCTATCTATATCCTTCGCTGCCACTGGTGCTGGTGCCGCTGGCGGCCCTGCTAGGCTGGCTGACGCCGGGCGCTGTGCGGCGCGCTTTGGTCGCACTGGCAGTGGCTTCGGTAGCGGTCAATGCCTGGTTCATGCCATCGTCAAACTATTATCACGGCGATTTCTATGAAAAGGCCCCTCTATCGCGGGCCATGCGCCAGGTTTACATTCATAAGAGCGCGCCCATCCGCGAGATCGGCCAATACATGAACCGCGCACATCCGGGTTCCCCGGTATTCCTGGCCGATGGCAGCGATCTCGCCGCATTCAACGCCGAAGTCTACTCGAATGGCTGGCACCAGTATGGCGTGTTTGCCCGCCTGGCGCGCGCCCGCGACGCGCGGGAAATCGCCGGCATTCTGGATCGATGGAACGTTCACTATATAGTCGGCCCGAAGCCGGGTTTTGGAATCAAGCTCAATCATCTGGCTTTGTGGGACCTTCTTAGAGACTGCGCCACTCCGGAATACCAGACAAACTCGCTGTTTGTGGCGCGCATCGACTGCGATCCAACCGCCCAGGCCAACCGCGTGCCGTTGACCGTCCAGCCCGGAGTGTACGACGATTCCGACCCGGCGATCTTGTATCAAGGCTCCTGGACTCAGAACAAGGGTTGGCCCCAAGCGCACTCCAATACCGTAACCTTTTCCAACTTACCGGGTTCCACAGTTCGCTTTGCCTTTCAAGGTAGTTCGCTGGCCTATGTTTATACCAGGGCGGCTAATCGCGGCCGGGCGGATATCGCCATAGATGGCGTCCGCAGCGCTATCCTGGATCTTTACTCTCCCAAGCCGCAATGGCAAAGCCGGACCATCTTCAAACTGGGCGCCGGCCGGCACGTCGCTGTGATTACCATTCTGCCGGACAAGAACCCGAAATCCTCCGATCGATTTATCGATGTGGATGCCTTCGAGGTGCAATAGCCGGCATGCGCGTGGATAAGTGGGACAGAGCGCTGGCATTCGCGGCGGGAGTGGCTCTGTTTGTATGGTTCATCTTGTTGCTTCGCGGCGGGCTGGCTTCCTGGTTCGATGCCGACGACTTGATGAACCTGCACATTTACTGGACGCGGCCGTGGTCCGCCTTGCTGAGGGCCAACTTGGCATTCTGGTCGAGCTTCTACCGCCCGGCGGGAGGTCTGTTCTATCGGTCGATCTACGCTTTGTGGGGATTTCACCCGCTGCCATTCCACATTGTGGCGCTCGCATTGCTTTCGGTGAATTTCGCGCTGCTGGCCGTAGTGGTGTGGCAGCTTACGGGATCGCGTTGGAGCGCGCTCGTTGCCTTACTGCTGGTTGGCATCAACCCCTCCTTCGCTGCCGCGTACTTCGACACGGGAACCATCTACGACGTTTTGGCCTACGCGTTCTTCTGGGGCGCGTTCGCGTTGTACGTGCGCTTTCGCCAGGCAGGGCGTTTGCCCGGCTGGGGCCGTCTGGCGCTCATTTTTGGCCTGTTTGTGGCTGCGCTGGACGCCAAGGAGATCTCCGTATCGCTACCCCTAGCTGTTGCGCTGTACGAGTTAGTCTGGCATCCGCCCGCCAATTGGAAGCCCGCGGAATTGTGGCGCTGGATATGGCATGAGGGTCGATTTGCGGCCATCGGCGGACTAGCCGATATTGCTTATATCATTGGCAAGCGATACGGCCCGGATTCGTTGTGGCAGGCGGGCCCCTACCATCCGCACTACTCCGTGGCCGCTTACTTCGAGTCGCTATCACACTATCTACGTCAACTTATTTACACGCCAATCAGAATGTCCCCCTTGCGGATAGTCGTGTTACTGGTTGTGATGCTGGCGGTGGCCGCGATTACCCGGCGGCGTTGCCTGCTATGGGGCGTAGGATTCATAGCCGTGAGTGTGTTGCCGCTGGCGTTTATTCCTGGGCGAGGCGGCTTCGCCTATCTGGTGCCCTCGGTTGGCTGGGCGGTGTATGCCAGCGGGTTATTAGACTGGCTCGTGGAATCGCTCACCGGCAGGCGGGTCCGGCTGCGGATCGCCGTGCAGGTGGTCTTGCTCGCGGCGCTCTTTGTAGGGTTGGCGCACTGGCAGCGAACGTGGATCAAAATGCACGCCAAAGCGGCGCACGATGAGCAAGCCCGCTTCCGGCGCTACATCGAGCAGATCCACGCGCTGATCCCCGCGCCCCGCAAAGGCGCGCATATTCTGCTGCTTTCCGACGCCGACGGGCGCGACGATTATGACGTCTACTTCGTGATACGGCTCTATTACGGCGACCCGGAGCTGGAGGTGCATCGCATGGCGGTGTGGAGGCAGCACAACGTGCACGTGGACCCCAGCGGCTACGACTATGTACTGGACTGGGTAGATAACCGGTTTGTCTTAGTCAGCCACAAGTGACAATGTGGCGCACGCTTTAGCGTGCAGCGGCGAACTTCAGTTCGCCGGAACCGTCGGCTGAAGCCGACAGCGGCACGCTTTCCAGAGAACCACTGCGCAAGTCACTGATCTAGCGGTAGTTTACAAGATAGCGGGTCGATTCGAAGGCAAGCTCTGGCTGGTCAGATGTTTAGAGGAAGCCAGTGTGTATGACCTAACGTGAGGGAGAGGCGTAGCGCTTCAGGTCC
>Ga0181521_10007485_pt1 | contig 11465 bp, 12 predicted proteins | sample PEATcosm2014_Bin_32_FD_119764 | JGI IMG/M metagenome (GOLD analysis project Ga0181521, IMG submission 119764) | Peatland microbial communities from MTU Mesocosm Facility, Houghton, MI, USA - PEATcosm2014_Bin02_60_metaG | ecosystem: Environmental > Terrestrial > Soil > Wetlands > Peat | place... | reverse complement strand
CGGCTGGCGCATGTCGAAACCCTGCACCTCTGCCGCGAAATGCCGGTGCAGCGGCTTGAACGAGATCGCCATGCTCACAATCCTCCCGCGCGGGCCGCCGGCGTTGTGCTCGTTGCGCCCGCCACGGGACTGTATCGCAATCATGATCGACCACCTAGACGCCGGCGCAGACCCCGCCCCCCTCTCCGTCACTGCGAGGCGCGTGGCGACGCAGCAATCTCCCGCCGGAAGCAGCCATCGCTCCGCTCGCCGGGCGGGGATTGCCGCGTCGCTCTGCGCCGCGCAATGCCGCGACGCTTGTCTCGTATTGGTTGACGCCATCGGCCGAGATATGTTTATTCCGGTCGCGTGCGATCGTCTCAGCCGACGCGTCGGGGAGCCAGGACAGGCTTGATGCCCGCCTTTATTGACCAGCACTTCCGGATATTCCTCATCGACGTGCTCCGGCTCGGCCTATGGCTGCTGATCCTGGTGCTCACCTTCGTGCCGCTGGAGCGCCTGTTCGCCCTGCATCCGCAGAAGGTGTTTCGCAAGGCGATCGCCGTTGACCTGGGCTACTACTTCCTCAACAGCCTGCTGACCGGTCTGTTGCTGAGCCTACCGCTGGCGTTGGTGGCCTGGGGCGCGCATCGCGTCGTTCCGGGCAGCCTGCACGCAACGATCGCGGCATGGCCGTTGTGGTGTCGTGCCCTCGCGGCGCTGGTGGTAGGCGAGCTTGGATTCTACTGGGGCCATCGCTGGACCCACGAAATCCCATTGCTCTGGCAGTTCCACGCGATCCACCACAGTGCCGGGCAACTCGATTTTCTGGTCAACACCCGCGCCCATCCGGTGGACATGGTGTTTGTCCGGCTGTGCGGCCTGGTGCCGCTCTATATCCTTGGGCTGGCCGGCCCGGTCGGCGCCGCGGGCAGCCTGATCCCGGTGATGATCGTCCTGATCGGCACGGTGTGGGGCTTCTTTATCCACGCCAATCTGCGCTGGCGCCTGGGTCCGCTGGAGTGGCTGATTTCAACGCCGGCCTTCCACCACTGGCACCACACTCTGGCCGCGCCGACCAATCGGAATTACGCACCGATGCTGCCTTGGCTCGACCGGATCTTCGGGACGCTGTACGTCCCGAAAGGGCAATGGCCGTCAGGCTATGGCATCGATGGTGCCATGGCCGAAACGCTCGGCGGACAGCTTCTCCAGCCGTTGCGTGCGGAGCAACCGTTGACCCTTGCGTGAATGACGCGTCGCCCGACCTACGCCGACATGCTGGCGCAGGGCTTGCCGGCTCTGCGGCGGCGGCGCAGCACGCCCCCAAGGCCGACGACGCCGACACCCAGCAGCGCAAGTGACGCCGGTTCGGGAGCGCTCATCGAAACGCCGTCGAGCAACGAGAAAGGCGGTTCACCCGAGGGCGTGCCAATGGCGAGGAAGGACAGCACATCGCTGGTGGCGTCCGCGGTGAAGGTGAACGTCTGATACATCCACCCACTGAAACCCTGGCTGGCATTGCTGTAGACCGCCGTCGACTGCGTTTCGGAACCGAGGCTGACCTGCCATTGCTCCGTGTTGGGGCCGTAGAAATTGTCTTGCTGTGCTGCCGCCCAGTAGAAGCCGACCACATACTGGCTGCCGACCGTCAGGCCGTTGATCGTCTGCTGAATCGCTCCGACCTGGAATGCGCCGTCCGCGCCGACGAAGTTGCCGCCGTCCGGGCTGGAGGCCGGCAGGCCGTTGGCGGACCCGTCATTCGGTCCCCATAGCGGCAGGTTGCCATATTGCCCGATCGGGCTGTTGGTCAACGAATCCGCAGTGCCGGAGGCAAAAAGAAAATTGTACGCGTTGGAGGCGGACGAGCTCCACCCGGTGGCATTCGTGTTGTACCCGAGCTGGCCAGGGCCATTCGTGGAGAGCTCGAAACTACCGTTGGTGACGAGGTTTTGCGCCTGGGCGCTGCCGGCGGCACAAGAGACGGCCACGCCAAGCCCGACCGCGGCAACCATTGCCTGGAATCTTGAACACATCCGTTGAACTCTTCCCTGCTCGATCACTTGAGGTCCGCTGGCTAACATGGCGTGAGTTTCAACAAACCTACCGCGCACACCCAAATTGCAGCCGCAACCGGCACGGTTACCTACCCACGCCGGGATCGTGGCGCCGCATCGATGCTCGCAATGTCAGACCGGCCGGGAACCGGCCTCTTCGACGCCATGAATGGAACCGCGGCCGTTCTTTGACCGGAGCCGCGGCTTGGTGGTGCGGGATTGCGTCGAGGGTGGTTTGCTGGAGCGTGGCGAGGGTGACGGGTCGAGCGGCAGCGGGGTTGGCTGGGTGGTGTCGGGTTGGGGTTGCATGGTGGTTGGTGGCGCCAGGGGGTGGCCAAAGACGGGAACATTCTAGGAATATAAAGCCATACAAGGGAAAATAGTCTTGGTGTGGTGAGTCGATTTGAATGATGCGAGGGGGCACATGGGACGCTTCATGCCAGTGGGCAATGCTATCGGTGCTTTGGGGGGATTCCGGACGTTCAGGGGGGATTCCGGACGTTCAAACCCCGACCGTTGATGCATCAGAATTGCGCGTGTGGTCCCGTACGGAATTGCATCATCGTGGCGCGGCGATGCACGTGGAAAGTGTCGGGAGATTGCTACCGGCCAAGCTCACCCATCGCAGACACTCGAGCCGGGACCCCGTCGATGACGATCAGCGCCAGCCCGCCCATCGCGCGAGTGCGCCGACCGTTGCAAAGCCGGCGCGCGCTCCCCAGCGCGGCCTCACCTGCCATACTCCTCATGCACCAGATCGAGGTCGGCAAACCGCGTGAACTCCGGCTCGAAGAACAACGGGATGGTCCCCGTTGGACCATGCCGTTGCTTGGCGATGATCAGGTCCGCCTTGTTGTGCGCCCGTTCCATATCCTGCTTCCACTTGTCCACCGACCCATGGAACTTCTCGTCATTATCGAACCGCGCCTGCTGCGGCTCCCGCTGCTCCAGATAATACTCCTCGCGAAACAAAAACATGACCGAATCCGCATCCTGCTCAATCGTGCCCGACTCGCGCAGATCGGAAAGCTGCGGCCGCTTGTCCTCGCGGTTCTCGACCTGGCGGGAGAGCTGCGACAGCGCGATCACCGGCACCTCCAACTCCTTGGCGATCGCCTTTAGCCCTTGCGTGATCTGGCTGATTTCCAGCACGCGATTCTCCGGCTTCGTCCCCGCCGCCGGCCGCATCAACTGAAGATAGTCGATCACGATCAGCGCCAGCCCCTTGGTGCGTTTCAGCCGCCGCGCGCGCGTGCGCATCGCCGACAGCGTCAGCGCCGGCGTGTCGTCGATCTCGATCGGCAGACCCTGGAGTTCGCGGCTGACCTGCACAAACCGATCGAAATCCCTTTGCTGGATCTCGCCCTTGCGGATCTTGTCGCTGGACACCTGGGCTTCTTCCGACAGCAGACGCGTGGCCAACTGTTCCGAGCTCATTTCCAGCGAGAAGATCGCCACGCAGGCGCGCGGCACGGTGTTGGCGTCCTTGGCCCGCGCCTCCGCCAGCAACGACTTGGCCGCGCCGAAGGCGATCTTGGTGGCGAGCGCCGTCTTGCCCATGCCCGGCCGCCCCGCAAGGATCACCAGGTCGGACGGATGCATCCCGCCGGTCTTGGCGTCCAGGTCGCGCAGCCCGGTGGACAGCCCGGCGACGTGCCCGGACCGGTGGAATGCCCGTTCGGCACCGTGGATCGCCTCGATCAGCGCGCGCTCGAACGTAACGAACCCGCCGCCGGTCGAGCCGCGCGTCGCCAGGTCGAACAGCGACTGTTCCGCCGATTCGATCTGTTGGCTGCCGGTCAGGTCGGCGTCGGCGCCGAAGGCGTTGTTGACCACCGTCTCGCCGATGTCGATCAACTGCCGGCGCAACCAGGCGTCGTGCACCGCGCGGCCATACTCGCCGGCGTTGATGATGCCGACCATGGCCGTAAGCAGTTGCGCGAGATAGGCGGTGCCGCCGACCTCCTCCAGCACGCCGGAATGCTCGAATTCCGCCTTGAGCATCACCGCATCGGCGAGCTGCCCGGCCTCGACGCGCCGGACGATGGACTGGTAGATGCGGCCATGGATCGGGTCGGCGAAATGCTCCGGCGCGAGGAACTCCGAGACGCGTTCATACGCCTTGTTGTTGGCCAGCAGGGCGCCGAGCAGGGCTTGCTCCGCCTGGATGTTGGCGGGGGGAAGGCGCTGGGAGAGGCCGAGCAACGGCGAATCGATGGTGTTCATGTGGCTGGCATCTTACCCCCGCCACCGCGGAACGGCACGCTGTGAACAGTGGGGATAAGCGAGGATAGCGGGGAGCGAACCGGCGGACCAACTGGGGCGGACGTCCGGTGTGCATCCGCCGCACGTTTCACGGCGATCATGCGACAAAAATGCCATGGACCGGCTACAATCGGCGCCGGGTGCGGACATGATGGAGACGGGCATGACCTCGACACGAGGCCTCAGGCAACCGGCACACCGCGCATGACAAACGATCCTGCCCTCGATGCGACGAGGGGGTGCGAGGTTTTTGACGTGGCCTACCTGGTGCTCAGCGGCACGACGACGGCGGCACGCTGTCCCGAACTGCTGCGCGGGCTGGTTGGGCTCGGCTTCGCAACGGTCATCGCGCTTCCGACGCCGAACGCGTCGCGGGTGCTCGCGCCGCGCGACCTCGCGGAGGTCGAGGGCGTGCGGGTCGTCGAGTCGTATTTCGACCTGGCCATCCGTCCACGGCCGCCGCGCGGCGTGGTGCTGTTCGCGCCGTGCAGCTTCAACTCGCTCAACAAGCTCGCGCACGGCATTGCCGATAATCTCGCGCTGTCCGTGGTCGCCGAGGCGATCGGGCGCGGCACGCCGGTGATCGTGGGTCCGTCGCTGAACCAGCCGCTGCTGGATCACCCTGTGGCGCAGGCGTCGCTGCGGACGCTGCCTACGTGGGGCGTGACGATCGTGCCGCCGGTGGACGAAGGCGATGGACCGCGCCTCGCCCCGTCCGCGCAATTGCTCGACGCCGTTCGTCCGTACGTGCGCCAGTAACCCCTGCGACGCACCGCCGCGTCACACCCCCCAATCGTCATGCCCCCAAGCGTCACGCCTCCCGTCACGCACCCCTCCCGTTACGCGCCCCTCCCGTCACATGCCCTCCTGTCATTGCGAGGAGCGCAGCGACGAAGCAATCTTCCGCGTGACGAGCCGCGCTTTCTCGGCTCAACAGGCAGGGGATTGCTTTGTCGCTACGCTCTTCGCAATGACATAAGGGCGCCACACTATCAGGGGAGAACACGCCATGATGCCGGCCGAATTCGATGTCACGGGCAAGGTCGTCTTCATCACGGGTGCCGGCCGAGGCATCGGCAAGGGCATTGCCCAGGTGCTCGCCGAGGCGGGCGCCGACGTCGCGCTGAACGCCCTGACGCCGAAATACGTCGAGCCGACCGCGGCAGAGATCGCCGCCGCCACCGGGCGCCGCGTCGTCCCCATCGTCGCCGACGTAACGCAGCCCGATGCGGTCCGGCGCGCGGTTGAGCAGATCCTTGCGACGTTCGGGCGCATCGACGTCCTGGTGAACGCGCTTGGCGATTCTATCCGCAAGCCGCTGGTCACGCTGCCGGACAACAAGGACAGCGCCGCCGGAGTATCCGACGACGAGCTACGGTTCATCATGGATATCAACCTGACCGAGGCGCTGCTGTGCACGCGCGCCGTCGGTCCGCACATGCTCGGACGCCGCTCGGGCAAGATCATCAACATCGCGTCATGGACCGCGCATCAGGGTGGGCGGGACATGGTCATCTACACCACGGCCAAGACCGCGCTTGCCGGCTTTACCCGCGCGCAGGCGCTGGAATGGGCGCCCTACAACGTGCACGTCAATGCCATCGCGCCCGGCATCTTTCCGGATGTCGTCACATCCGGCGAGGAGCGCGTCAGGCAGACCACGCAGCGCGCGGAACAGGCCGTGCCGCTGCGGCGGCCCGGGCGGTTGCGCGAGGTTGGATTGCTGGCGCTCTACCTCGCATCCGCTGCGTCAGACTACATGACCGGGCAGACCGTATTGCTTGACGGCGGTTTGGGATTGTAGCGCGCGGATGATCGCGCCGCCGTCCCGCGATCCGATGGAAAGGACCCGGACATGCCCGCGAACATTTATACCCGGCCCACGGTTTCCGCCGCGCCGGCAATGCCTCCGCTGCTGATGCCGCAGCCGCCGATCGCACCGTCGCTGCCGCCGGCGCATGTGGTCGATCTGATGACCCTCGCCGGATCGGCGGCGTTTGGCGCGTGTTGGAAAGCGATGGAGGCGAAGATCGTCGATTGCCCGGCGTTGTCGGACTCGATGCCGGAATTCAAGACGACCTACGACATCGAGCCGCATGCCGAACTGAGCGAATTCGATGATTCGGCATGGCCGGAGGTTGCCGCGACCGACCTGGGCGCGAAGCGGGGCGGCGGCATGGTGTCGTTCTTCTGGTTCCGCGCGACCCTGACGATACCGACGCACGCCACGGGCTTCGCCACCGAGGGCGCCAAAGCGGTGCTGACGGTGAACGTCGACGACTACGCTGAGGTCTGGGTCAATGGGGTGCTGCCGAGGGCGGCCGGACGGCCCAGCCCGGCCGCGATCCAGGGCTTCAACATGCCCAATCGCCTCGTGCTCCGCGATACCGTCGCGCCGGGCGAGAAATTCGCCATCGCGGTGTTCGCCATCAACGGGCCGATTTCCGCCGCGCCGGCCAACTTCCTGTGGTTTCGCGAAGCCAAGATCGAGTTCTATCGCTGACCGTGACTGCAATCTCTTTGCACTATGAACTCGCCCGTTAACAACCCGATACGAACCTGCGATGATGCAGCGGTGAAGCGGCGGCGGATCGACGCCGTTGCGGGGATGGCAATTCAGAAGGGAGCGACGCGATGGCTGACATGACCGGCGGTTGCCTGTGTGGGCGGGTGCGTTACACCGTGACCGGCGAGCCTGCGTTCAGCGGGATCTGCCACTGTCGCAACTGTCAGCGCTATACCGGCTCGGCCTTCGAGCCGGTTCTCGGCTTTCCGGCGACGGCTGTCAGCGTGCAGGGCGAGTTGAAGACCTATGAAGATACCGGCGACTCCGGCAAGCCGGTTCACCGGCGCTTCTGCCCGAACTGCGGTTCTGGCCTGATTGCGGAGGTGGACATCATGCCGGGCATGACGCTCGTGCTGGCCGGCACGCTGGACGACCCGACCGCGTTCAAGCCGGCGATGGAAATCTACTGCGCCAGCGCTCAGCCGTGGACGCAAACCACCGAGGAGCGGAAGCGGTTTCCCAAGATGCCGGGCTGATCACACCTGTCGCGGGACATCGGGTCGCCCGGCGCGATGATACGGGTGTCCGGCGGCGATCGACCGCGCGCGATATAATTGCTCCACCAGCATGACGCGCACCAGCAGATGCGGCCAGGTCAGCGCGCCCAGCGACAGCTTGTAGTCGGCGCGCGCGATCACCGCGGCATCCAGCCCTTCGGCGCCGCCGATCAGGAAGCACAGCGGGCGGCCCAACCCCAGCCAGCGTTCCAGCAAGGTGGCGAGACGCGCGCTGTCCGGCGCCTCGCCACCGCTATCCAGCGCCACCGCAAACGCCGCGTCCGGCAACGCCGCCAGCAATGCAGCGGCTTCGCGGCGCTTGATTTCGACCGGGGTGCCGCGCGCCTCGGCTATTTCGGTGACCGTCAGCGCCGGCCGCAGCCGCGCCTGGTAACGCGCGAACAGCGTGGCCTCCGGGCCCTCGCGTTGCCGGCCCACGGCAATCAGGCGCATCATCGCATGGCCTCGCAGCCGGCGGCTTGCCGACTCTCACGCCGGGTGGCAGAGCATGCGGCACGCAGCGTCGAAGGGATACGCATGGACTGGCCCACGCAGCAAGGCTGCTTCGATGCCGGCGCCGTCACGTTGCAATCGGGCGCCGTACTGCACAACGCGCGCCTGTCATGGAAGGCGCATGGCACGCTGTCGCCAGGCCGTGACAATGTCATCCTCTATCCCACCAGCTATGCCGCGCAGCATCCCGATCTGGAATGGCTGATCGGGCCCGACGGCGTGCTCGATCCAGCCCGCTGGTTTATCGTCATCGCCGACATGTTCGGCAACGGCCTGTCCTCCAGCCCATCCGACTCGCCAGACTACCCGCCGCTCGTAACGATCTTCGATAATGTTCAGGTGCAGCGCCGGCTGCTGTCCGAACATTTCGGCATCGCCCGTCTCGCCTGCGTGTATGGCTGGTCGATGGGCGCGTTGCAGGCCTATCACTGGGCCGCACTCCATCCGGACGCGGTGGACCGCATCGTGGTGAATTGCGGCGTGGCGCGGACCTCGGTGCACAACCAAGTGTTTCTGCACGGGTTGATGGCGACGCTGGAAGCCGCGCCACAGCATATCGGCAACGGCCGCTTCACCACGGAGCCGCGCGCCGCGAAGCGAGCGTTCGGACGCATCTACGCCGGCTGGGCGCTCAGCCAGGATTTCTACCGCGCCGGCTTGCATCTTGCCTCCGGGCCGCAGCCCAATCTCGGTGCGCCCGATTTGGACACGTTCCTGCGCACCGACTGGGAGGATCGTTTCGGCGCCCGGCCGGCGGCCAATCTCTACGCCCAGTTGCGCACCTGGGAGGCCGCGGACATCAGCGCCAACCCCCTGTATGACGGCGACCTGGAGCGCGCGCTGCGCGCCATCCGTGCCCGCGTGCTGCTGATGCCCGGCGAGACCGATCTGTATTTCCGCGTGGCCGACAATGCAGCGGAGCACCCGCATCTGGCGCACGCCGCGTTGCAGCCGATCCCGAGCATCTGGGGGCATCGCGCCGGCAATCCGGTGGCGAACCCCGCAGATGCCGGCTTCATCAAGCACGCCGTGCGAGACTGGCTCGCGCGGTAGAAGACGAGGAGAACGACCATGGCCGTGATCACCCGCAGCAATCCGCCCACCGTACGCGCGCCGACCGGCTATTCGCATGGCATTCTGGTTGAAGGCGCCGAGCGGCGGTTGATCGTCTCCGGCCAGGTCGGCCTGGCTGCCGATGGCAGCGTGCCGACCACCGGCGAGGGCCAGATCGCCCAGGCTTTCGCCAATCTGCGTGCCGTGCTCGATGCGAACGGCATGGCCATGACCAACGTGGTGAAGACCACGATCTTCCTGACCGACCGCGGGTTGCTGTCGGCGTTTCGCGCGGCGCGCGGCGCGGTATTCGGCGACCACGCGCCGGCCTCCACGCTGCTGTTCATCTCCGGCCTGGCCGACCCGCGCTTCATGGTGGAGATCGAGGCGGAGGCGGTGGCCTGATCGTCAGGCGATCAGCGTCCGCCGGATACGCGCGGAAAGAAAATCGATCGCCGCCACGGTGATCAGAATCAGGATGATGATGAAGGACACTTCGTCCCAGTAGCGCACCTTGATCCGCTCGGCGATCTGCAAGCCGATACCGCCGGCGCCGACCACCCCGAGGATCGCCGCGCTGCGCGTGTTGCTCTCGAACGAGTACAGCACCTGCGCCAGCAACACCGGCAGTACCTGCGGCAACAGGCCGAAGCGGATCGCCAGCAGGCGCGATCCGCCGGCAGCGAGCACCGACTCCGGCTGGCGCGGGTCGGCGTTTTCGATCGCCTCGGCAAACAGCTTGGCCAACACGCAGATTTCTGCCGCGGCGATGGCCAGCAGGCCGGCCAGCGGACCCAACCCGACGGCGCGCACGAAGGCCAGCGCCCAGATCAACTGGTCGACGCCGCGGAACCCGTCGAACACGCGGCGGATCGAGAAATGCGCCAGCGCGTTCACCACCACGTTGCGCGCTCCGAGCAATCCCAATGGCAATGCGATCGCCGCGGCGACGAAGGTGCCGAGGAACGCCATCGCCACGCTTTGCGCCAGGCCTTGCAGGATGTCCGCCCATTGCGCGCCCGGGCTCGGCGGCACCATCAGTCGCAAAATAACGAACAGCCCCGACACGCCCCTGCTCAGTCGCGCCGGGGTGATGTCGAACCAGGCGCACAGCGCACCCAGCCAGATTACGAAAGCCACACAGCCCAGCGCCCACGCCGCACGCTGCCAGGGCGGCCTGCCGAAGGCGCGCGGGAAGCGCGCACGCAGCCGGGCGACGGTCGCCGCATCGCTCATCGTCAGGTCGTCCGGCCGATCGCGAGCGTGCGCAACTTTTCCGAGGTCAGGTCGATCGCACTGACGCACAGGATGATCAGCACCGCGATGGCGCTGATCTCCTGGTAATAGTTGAAGCTGATCACCGCATAGAGTTCCTGGCCGATGCCGCCGGCGCCGACGAAGCCGATCACCGTCGCGCCGCGCACGTTGACCTCGAAACGCAGCAGGATATAGCTGAGGAAATTCGGTGCGACCTGCGGCAGGATGGCATAGCGCACGGCCTGCGCCCAGTTGCCGCCGGCGGCGCGCACGCCCTCCCACGGCCGCATGTCGGCGTTCTCCGCCACTTCGGCGAACAGTTTTCCCAGCGCGCCGACAGTGTGCAGCGCGATCGCCAGAATGCCGGCCAACGGCCCGATGCCGAACGTCCAGACCAGGATCAGCGCATAGACGATGTCCGGCACGCAGCGGAACAATTCAAGCGCCCGGCGGCAGACGCTATAGACGACGCGGTTCGGTGCCAGGTTGGCCGCGGCGGGAAAGCACAGCAGCAGCGCCGGGAGCGCGCCCAGCAATGTGGCGAGCGCTGCCATCTGGCTGGTCTCGAACAGCAGCCACAACCAGATGTCGAGCCGATACATCCAGTAGGCCAGCGAACCTTGCGTCGCCGTGCCGGCGAACAGCACCGGCAGCCGCAGATCGGGCAGCAGCCTGGCGAAGTATTCCCCCACGCGCGGGGCACCCGCCAATAACGCTGAGGGATACGCCTCCGACACCCAGGCCGATACCGCCAGGCACACCAGCAGTATCGCCGTGACGATCGCACCGGCGAGCAATCGCGCACGGCGGCGCGCACGCCACGCGGTTTCCAGCGCGGCAAGGCCGTCCTTCATGCGGCCGTACCGCTCAACGGTGCCGCCGCTCTGCCGCTTCCTGTTGCAGCATGTCGATGAACGGCTGGAAATCCGCGTGATGCACCGGCACCCAGCCCTTGCCGCTGCCCATGTCCACGCTGTGGTAGATGTCCGGATACGCCGTCGGCAACGCCAGATGGAAGGCCAGCATGTCGTCCTGGAATGCTTGCGGCGTGCTTTTTCGCACCGTCAGCGGTCCGTTCAGGATCGGCCGCGACCGCCAGATGATGCGCAAATCCTTCATGTCGAGCATCTTCTTGTCGACCATCATGCGCAGCGTGCCGCGCGTGTAGCCGGCCGCCGCATCGCCGATGCCCGAGGTCCATGTCACCCCCGCGTCGTACTGCCTGTTCAGCACCGCCACCACCGTCTGTTCATGCCCGCCGGCGAAACCGGTGTTGCT
>Ga0181521_10007483_pt1 | contig 11467 bp, 9 predicted proteins | sample PEATcosm2014_Bin_32_FD_119764 | JGI IMG/M metagenome (GOLD analysis project Ga0181521, IMG submission 119764) | Peatland microbial communities from MTU Mesocosm Facility, Houghton, MI, USA - PEATcosm2014_Bin02_60_metaG | ecosystem: Environmental > Terrestrial > Soil > Wetlands > Peat | place... | reverse complement strand
GTTGGCTTCCGTGATATACAGCATCGGAACGAAGATGAGCGCCTGCGCAACCACATAAGCGGCGTAGGCAAAGTACTGCATACCGATGGAGCTGCTGGTCTGCGCGGTGTGCGACGCCAGCCAGCCGGTCAGCATGAAGGCACCCATGATGAGCAACCAATTGAAGCCCAACATGAAATGCGCGATCGGCAGCGCGAGACCGGACTCGAACAGTCCCAGTTCCACGAGGATGAAACCGAGGATACCGCCCACCACGTGGGAGTAGGTGCGAGTGATGAAAATACTGCGGCTGTCGACCCCGGTACCCGGGAAGGCCGCATTGTTGCTCGGAAAATTAGCCATAATCAATTGTCCTCTGCCGGTTCGTGCAATGGCACATTTTAGCATTCCTGCGCGGGGCGTGCCGAAACACCCCGCTGCCGGTCATATGGGGGCATGATCTACATCTTCAATGCGTTCCCCAGCGTGGCTGCGCGTTCCCCCAGCGTGGCTGCGACCTAAACGCGGCAATGAGGGCGGTTATCGAGCGACTCAAGGGCGAGGGGCGGCAAGCGGCAGGCAACGCCGATTTCGGCATTGGCATTGTGTTCATTCGCAATGGCGATGAGCGTGGTCCCGGCGCGCAGATCAAAGGCGAGTACGGGTTTCATTGTTTGCACTGCTACTCCCCTATTTTTCTGCATCGCCGGGTTGAACGATACTCGTGCGATCGTCGAATCGTGGCAACGCTGCATTTACACAACTTAGTCGTATGTCGCAACCCGCGACGCCATATGTCACATGCAGCCGCCATATCCCCCTGCTAATATTGCGAAAATCGCTCAGCCAGCAGGGAGCAACCAGTTGGCACTAACTGCATTCGAAATAGGCAAGCTGAAAATTGCGGCTCACGTGCGGGAAGAGCTGGACCGGGCTGGTATTTCTGCCGACTCAATACGATGCAAATCTGGCGGCACGCACACTCATGCCAACACCGCCAGACTCATTGTGACAGTGGATGGATCTCCTACACACGTGGATTTCAAGGCGCACGAGGTCGAGGAGTGCGAGGTTATCGTCGCCGGCGAGGTGTGGCATAAAATCGCCGGATTTATCGACCGACTTAGGCGATCAGAGTAGGGCAGAATAGAGCGCAAGCAGTTGATGTAGAAGAAAACGGAGAGGTGGCAGAGCGGTTGAATGCACCGGTCTTGAAAACCGGCAAGGCCTCACGGCCTTCGCGAGTTCGAATCTCGCCCTCTCCGCCAGTACACTCGCGAGTTCGACAAAATCGCCAGGAGCAATTTTGGACGACGCGTACGCGTCGCCCGCAGGCGAGGGGCGGGACCGCCGGACGCACTCATCAGCCGACGATCCGCGTCGATCGGGCGGCCGAGGGTCTCAGCGCGACGCCGGCTGTGGCGTATCTTGGAGCCGCGCAGAGTCGGCCTGCTGCTGCGCCCAGAGTCGCTCTTCCGGCGAGTGGCTGACCAGGATGATCTGATTGTAGGCGTCGCGTGACTTTGCCTTGTCGCCCATGGCCTCGTAGGCCCGGGCGAGTGACCGTAGCACCGCCGTATCGTGCGGCACTCGGACGCGCAATGGCTCCAATACCGCGACGATTTGCGCGGGGCTGATGCCGATGCGTCCGGCTGCGGTGGCCCACAGCTCGACCGCTTCGACCGGCGGAACCTCGACTTGCAGCAAATCGCCGAGAATGGAGAGCGCTTGCCGGTTCGCTGGATCACCGCTGTTTGCGAAGAGCAACGCGTCGGCGACGTCGATGCGTTCCTGCGGATCGCTGACGCCGCCCTTCGTCAATGCCGCGGCGAGATCATCGATTGCCGTCGGGTCACCCTGGTGTGCGGCGATTCTCGCGACCAGTGCGCGCACCGACGGGTCATCGGGCCGTTCGGTCGCAGCCTTGGCAGCCAGCGCATCGACCATGACCTTCGGTTTGTTCAGCCGCCAGATCAAGCGCGTGAATTCGGTGTCGGCTTGCACTGGCGTCAGCCGCGTCAGCGGTGCCTGATCGACGACCACCGGATTGCGCAGCGTGATGACTTTGACGAGTATGCGTCTTCCATCTACGAACTTCCGTAGATGCGCGTCCAGGGTCGCCTTGTCGAATGGAAATGCCGTCGCGAACGCTTCGGGCTCCGGAACACCCCCATCCAAATTCGCGAGGTAGCCGAGTGTCGGAGCGCTGAGGGTCTTGTCGTCAAACAATAGGAGGTGCACCAGAGCCCAGGATTCCCCATAGAATTGCGGCGCGAGGCGCTCGGTTTGATACTCGGGATCAGTTTGCTTTATCGCAAGTAGCCGTTCCACCGGTATCCATTGAGTTCGGAGGAGCGCTGTGCCAGCAGGCAGATCACCGACGGACAATTTGTTATCTTTCAGCTGAAAGCCGCTAAATAGCTCGGCGTAGCCCTCCGTGTACCACGGCGGATATTTTTGCGTGCTCGTGCTCCGCTGGATGTAATGGATAAACTCATGAAACAGCGCCACCCGGACCAATCCAAAGTTCTTGTCGGCGTCGACGACCATGATGTTCCCGAAGCGGCCTTCCTGGAAGAATCCCCCGAGACCCGGGCGGGGCGCAGCGTACTGATTAAAATCCCGGTCGCTCAGCAGGTAAATCCGCGTCGGCGTGTCCGGCAGCCGATCACCCGTCTGCAGCATTTCGCCCAGCGTTTCGTCGAATCCCTGCAACTGCCGCGCCACGTTGCGCGTGCCGGAATCACTAAGCGTGCTGAACAGTTCAAAATGACCGACAGTCATTTCCCGCCAGTCGGAGCGGTCGGCGAGGGCGATGGACGGAAGGGCGAATGTGCCTGCCAGAAGAATCGATGGGAGGTGATTTTGAATACTAATATGCATCCTTGCCCTTCGTTCTGAAAATGCTGTCGCCTCAGCTTGCCGTACGGATCCTGCCACAGCAAGCCCGGTTGTATAGCCGCACGCGGCCCGCGTGCAGCGTGCGCTTCGCAAAAGGGTGGTTTATCCTTACCATCCATCCGTTACTCATTGCCCCCCTGCCTAGTGGCCACTCCATGTCCAACGTTGATCCCCTTCCCACGATCCCTTGCCCGAACTGTCGACAGCAGATGCAGACCCAGGATCTCGAACAAAACTATCATGGCGCCGTGCGAGTAGATCTCTGCTTTACCTGCGCTGGAATCTGGTTCGATCACCTGGGAAGCGTTCAGCTCGCGCCCGCCGCTGTTATCGAATTGTTCAAGGAAATCCACACCCACCTGCATGACGCCCGCCAGCCTGTGGCAAACCAGTTGGGCTGCCCGCGCTGCGGCGATGCACTTGCGCTCGGCTTCGACCTGTGCAAATCCGGTAGATTTTCCTATTTCCGGTGCCCGCGGGGCGATGGGCGATTCACGCCATTTTTTCAGTTCCTGCGGGAGAAGCAATTTGTTCGCGGCCTGACTCCGGCGGAACTTCAGCGGGTCCGGTCACAGGTGCGCCAGATACGCTGCTCCGAGTGCGGAGCGCCCATCGATTTGGAACACTCCAGCCAATGTAAATACTGCCACGCGCCCGTCTCCTTTTTGGACCCGGACGCCGTTGAGAACGCGGTGCGCATGTGGAACGACGCGGAGAATCGCCGCCACCTCGGCGCCACTCCGGAGGCAGTAGGGGACGCGCTGCAGCGAATTCAACTCCCTCACGCGCAGCAACCCACATCGCCGGGAGCGCGTCTCAACGGTCACCTGCTGGACGGCGCAAGCGCGCACGGCGCCGCCAGCGCGGGTTTGGGGCTGGACCTCGTCGCCATAGGAATCAAAGCCATCGGCCGCCTATTCGAGGGTGGCGACTGATACCCCGCGGAGTTCCCCCTACTGTTGTCAATCGCGCGCCAACCACCGCGGCGTTTCTTGGTAGACGGTAAATCTACGTATCAAGCGACGGTGGCGCTTAGAGATAAGAGTTGGTATGGCTTAACCGATTGGACTTATTGCGGCCTCCCATGGGCGGTATATCGAGCACTCGTGAGCGAGATGGTGCACTGCTGCAGGCACAATCGCGTCTTGGGGAATTAGGCGCGATACGTCGCGACGCGCATCGGTCGAGAATTCGACTGCAGCGCGTCCAGGAGCCGTTCGGCCGTCACGGGTCGACTGAACAAATAGCCCTGCGCGTACCGACAGCCGAGAGACTGCAGTATCGCAAGCTGCGCCGGCTCCTCGACGCCTTCGGCGAGACTGGCCATGCCGAGGTTTTCGATCAAGCCGACCGTCGCATGAATGACCGCCAGAACGTCGGAACCGGTGTTCAAATCCTTTATGAAGGAGCGATCGATCTTGATCAGGTCGAAGGGATATTCCTGTAGGAATCTCAGAGAAGAGGTGCCCGTGCCGAAATCGTCCATGGCGAGATGGATACCGAGGCGCCGCAGCTCGCGCATCACCGCAAGGGACGTCTCCGGATTGCGCATGACTTCGCGCTCGGTAACCTCGAGTTGCAGGCACTGCGGGGACAACCCGATGCTCTCCAGGGTACCAAGGATCCGTTCGAGCAGTTGGCTCCCGAGCGCCAGCTCCGCTCGCGATATGTTGACGCTCACAGTCCGCGGGGCGCGCTGCGGATCCAATTGACGCCATCTCACGAAGGCCTTACACGCCTCCGTCAGGACCCACTGACCCAAGGTCACGATCAGACCTGAGTCCTCGGCGATCGGAATGAATTCGGACGGGGGAATTTGCCCCAATTGAGGATGATTCCAACGCACCAGAGCTTCCGCGGAAATCATTCGCCCGGAATCGAGTTCGACGATGGGTTGAAAGACGAGACTGAGCTCGTCGGTGCCGATCGCCTTGTGCAGGTTGGCTTCGATAGCGACGTGCCGGGCCAGGCGCGTGTGCATAGCGTCGTTGAAAATCACCGAGCAAGCGCGGCCGGCGCGTTTCGCCTCGTACATCGCCACGTCCGCGTTGCGCAAGATATCCTCGGCGCTCGCCTGGCCTTGATCGCTGGTGACGATGCCGACGCTCGCCGTTGAGCGCAATTCGCTGCCGAAGATGCTGTAGGCGGGGGCCAGCACATCGAGCAACCGCTGGGCGACCACTTTTGCATCCGAGTGGACATGCAGATCGTTGATCAGCAGCAGGAACTCGTCACCGCCGAAGCGGGCAACCACGTTACCGGTTGCGTCAGACCCGATCGTGTCGGCAGCGCGCAATGCAGTGCGCAAGCGAACGGCGATCTGTCGCAACAATTCATCGCCGGCCTCGTGTCCCAAGGTATCGTTGATGAGCTTGAAGCGGTCAAAGTCGAGGAAAAATACAACGAACAGCGGTTGTGTGCCGGAGCGCACGCGCTCCACGGCCTTTTGCAGGCGCTCCATGAACAGCGCGCGGTTCGCCAGCCCCGTCAGCTTGTCTCGCCGAGCGGCCTCGGCCAGCTCCAACTCCATGGCCTTGCGCTGGGAAATATCCTGAACGATCGACCAGATGACGGCCCGGCCCGAGGCGTCAATCATGCGGATACCGGAAAGCAGAACCGAATACGTGCTGCCGTCCTTGCGCCGGTATTGCTTCTCATACGGTCCGTACCGATTGGACTTGTCCAGAGAGTCGATCTGGGCGGCTTCGTCAGTCGCGTAGGTCGCGGGCGTGATATCCCAATAAGTCATTCGCAGCAATTCTTCGCGGCTGTAGCCGGTCGGCGCCACCATCGCATCATTCACCTGCAGGAACTGTCCAGTTTGCAAATCGTTGAGCGCTATGCCCACCGGCGAGAGTTCGAACAGCGAGCGGAACTTGCTTTCGCTTTCTTTGAGCGACAGTTCGACCGCCTTGCCCACGGACACGTCCAGATGGATTCCCGCCATGCGCAGCGGACGACCCTGCTCGTCCCACTCCATCACCTTACCGTGCGCAAGCAGCCAAACCCAATGACCGTCGGCATGGCGCAGGCGGAACTCGTGGACGAAGATCGCCTCGCGGGCCGTGAGGCTCGCTGCGATTGCCTGCTGCATGCCGGGCAGATCCTCGGGGTGCACGAGGTGGCGCCATTTTTCCGGGGTAAGCGGCAACAAGTCCTCCTTGCGGTAACCGATCATCCTGGCCCAGCGTTCGTCGACAATGCGCAGATCAGTCGCGAAGTCCCAGTCCCAGATGCCGACATCGGTGCCCTCGATGACGGCGCTGAGACGTTGGCGCTCCGCCGCGAGAACTTCGGCCGCGTGTTCAGCCGCCTCGGCACTGTCGATGGCTACCTGGGCGTCGGCGAGGCCGCGCAAGCGGATGCGATAAAACGCCACGCCCAGCAAGGCGATGAGAATGCCCGCCGGTATGAGGCCGAACAAAGCCCAGTTGCGGGCGGCGGCGAGGCGCGCGACATAGACGGTCGCGTCCACGTCGACGCCAACGGCGCCGATCTGCCGACCCGCTGAGTCCACAAGCGGCGCCGCGCCCGTCATGAACGTGTCCCATTTATCGCGAACCGGTTCTTCATTCGCTGCCGCATGGCCGGATTGGTGGTCGGTGCCGAGCGCCTCCCAAAGAGCGGGATGTGGGCCGTCGTAGACCTCCAAGACACCGGCTTGATCGTCGATTTTTTGGCCGTTTTGACCGGCCGGATCCCCTGAGTCCAAAACGAAGCGAATCTTTGAGCCGTCGCGGATGACGGTAAAGATGTAATGGATATCCGCAACCGCCTTGCGCATGCGGCGCAGCGGTTCCACGGCGCGCTTGTAGTCGGGGTCATTGCGCTGCTCAGGCCGGCGGATCGTATCGTGCAGGGCCGGGTCCACCACCGTGGCGGCAGCTTCAGCCAAGCCTATGAGATAGTGTCGGTAGTTCTCGCGGATCGAATGCGTCGAGGTCGCCCATAGTCCAAGGATGCCCGCGCCGACCACGACCAATGCCCCCAGGGAAACACTCAGCGACTCCCATCGAGCTTGCCGATGGCTTCTGGTTCGTTGGCTGGCGCCGCCCGGAAGGGTGCACAGACCGCCTGGCGTTGCTTCTACGTTCATCGGCGATTCGCGTCCTCTCAATACCTCGTGGGGAAAGTTATCATCCCCGCTCCGGCTTATCGGCACTGCCTTTCCCGCTCTGGGCGAATTGGGCGGGCCGTTCGCCTGATCTGTGACGAGAATCACGTTCGCGACCGGGCGCCGCCGGATAAGAGATAGCCTATGAGTGCAAACGCGCGCTTGAGACTCCAAATCGGCACCGCTCAAATCCTAAGGGCAGCCGCTTCAATTGGTGTCCTGGGGGCCTCTGTCGATTCGGGGCCGCGCCTGATCGCCGGTCTCTGCAACCCCCAGGTCGGCGCACGCGAAGTCGCCGCGCTGATCCAAACGGAGCCCGCCATGTATGTGCGCGTGTTGCGCGTGGCGAACTCGCCTTTTTACGGGCACGCACGCTCCGTGACGACCATCGAGCGTGCCCTTGTGCTGCTGGGGTTCGATGCCGTACGCGGTATCGCCGCCGCCGTTTGTCTCGACCGGACGATGACGAGGGAAAGCAAGGGAGCGCTGGTGGACGTGAAGGCCCTGCTGCGGCACAGCCTTGCGACTGCCGCGGCGGCCGAATGGCTCGCGCGATTGCGGCACCGGGCGCTCGCATCGCACGCGTTCATCGGCGGTTTACTGCACAACCTGGGGATCTTGGTGCAAGTTCATCTCGATCCGCTCGGCATCCAGGCGATCATCGATGCCCGGCGGAGCGATGCCGCACGCGACATTCGGTTGCTGGAGTCCGAGCTCGCGGCCGTGCGACACGAAGAATGTGCAGCTACCATCTTTGCAGCATGGCAACTACCGGATTCGCTGGTGGCGGCAGCCCAACATCACCACGACCCGATGGCCGCTCCGGGGGCTCATCGCGAGCTCGCTGCTCTCATCAACTTGGGCGCAAACCTCGCCCTCGCCTGCGGCAACACCTTCACGTTGGAGTTGGCTCCGACGGAACGCAACTTGCCGGCGATGATTCTGTTAGGGATTTCGGCAGAAGATCTGGATCGCGCTGCAACGGAATTACCTGAGCGATTCGACGTACTGCGGGCAGCGGTGCTCGCGGCTTGAGAGCCGTCGCGCTCGTGCACCCCGAAGTGAAACCGCTCACGGGGCGCCCCGGCTGCCAAGACTGTTACGGCGCCAACTCCGTATAGGATGTCACCCCCCAGCCATAACCGAGAATCTGCCAGCTCGCGCCATGACGCTCCAGAACGAAGGCCCACGCGCCATGCTCCTCGAATCGGCGACCGTGCGTCAGGCCGGTCCAAGTCGTGGGCAGCGAGAAATGGGCACGGTTGCCGGACTCACTGAAATCGTAGGCTGGCCCGAACTGAGCGACTAACCCGGTTTCGGCGGAATCCGCTTCACGCGCGCGAAAACCGGCTTCCCATTGTCGCTGCGCGTCCGGCCCGCAAAACAAAAATGGCGAGAAATTTTCGACGATGCACAGCCCGTGACGGACGAAGACATCGGGATGTTCGCCGCTGCGCAGCGTGCTCATGAAAGCCACCAGCGCGCGTACGGGCTCGAGCATGGCCGCGCTCGGTTGCGGTTCGGCTCGCACGGCGCCGGCGGCAAGCAATAGGCAAATCAAGGCCGACCGCACACCGAACGGACTGTGCGCAGCGTGGCGCCCTTCCCCTGCAGATTCAACTTGGTGCAATGGCTGCTCCTTTCTGCCGGCATGCGCCCCAACCACGAGCACGCCACTCTAATGCACTCCCGGACACTTGCAAAGCGTCCGGTCAAGCACCGATCTGTGCGCGGATGGACCGCCTGCGCATGCGGGGGCCGCGGCGGCCTTCGCGGATCGCAATTTCGGTATCGGTGCAGAGTCCGCCGACGTGCAAGCGACCACCGATCCAATAGTCCGGCATCTGCAGGCGACGCACGCATTCATTGATCCAGCCGACGCGGCCGCGGGCGGCGTGGATGATGTGGTGTGCCATTTTGGGATCGATCGCGGGCAACGCGCACGCGGTGCACTGGGACAGCAACAGGCGCCGCAAGCGCCGGTTGGATATCAGCGGCATACGCACGCAGAGGGCGTGGCGTCGCCAGCCGTGCAGACGCTCGCGTTCAAAGTCCGAATCAATATCCACCACCAATAGCGTGCCGACGATTCCGCCGCGCAGCCGGCGCAGAAAACCGATCATCGCCGTGGTCACTTCGCGCGTGTGATCCAGCAAGAGAACACCGGAGACGCGATCTGCCGCGAGGCGCAGCCGAACGCCGACAGCACGCCGGTCAAGTCCCTCAAGATCGACTTCCGGGTACGCCTGCGAGAGCGCAGTGACGATGTCCGGCAACCCTAAGGTTTGCGGCGCGATCGCGCAGGGAATCAGCCGTGAACGATAGTCGTCGCGCATTGCGGCAAGCAAAGTTGATTTGCCTGAACCTCGCGGGCCGTAAAGAAGCAAGTGAGAACCGTTTTGCAAGCGAGTGCTGAGCTCGGCGCAGAACGCCCGGAGATTCCCTAGACTTGGTTCGCGCACGCGGTGAACGGCCGCTGACGGTTCTGGAATGAGCATGCCGATAGCCCCCTTCAATGGCACAGAAACCGCGTGCTGTAGGAGTCATCAGCCCATCGGGCACTTCAAGGGGAACTCCATCCCCATACGAGAAAAATATAGCTTGGGCAGGTTGACGTCAACCCAGGTGCGCTCTCACGCCTGATTGTGACGCCACTTAGGTGACACCTAAGGATCAAACCATTACTCTCTTTCGTGCGACGTCTTTCGAAATACCCCAAGGTATGCGGAGCTGGCATGCAAGATGAAGCCGAGATTACGATCAGCGGCGTTAAGCTATCCGATGCGGAGTCGATGACCGTACGCGTGGCGATTGACACCCTGGCGAACGTATTGGCCGAAGGCGTTGAGGAGAAGGAGAGTAGGGCGCTCTCCGATCTGTATCAGGCCTCACTCATCAGGATACAGGCCTTGCTCGAGCGTCGGGAAGCGCGCAAGCAATAGCGCCGGCGCTGCAGGTCGCACCGTCACTCGCGCCGCGAAGATCAGGGGCCGCTCCCCTCCGGGACCTCGATTTCCGCTGCGAGAGAGGGCGCGTTAAAACGGGAAAAACTCCCGATCTTTTCGGACACATATCCCTGATAATTTCACGAAATAATCTGGGCCTGCCCAGTCAACGCGCCCTGCCATGCGCAATGCGAAACAGGAATGGCTGAAGTCGGCTGAGAATTCGTCGCGCCCACACGCCCATATCGTGCAAATTACAAGGTCCAATTGATGGCGCACTCGGAACGGATTCTGACACTGCGTGGTTTGATTTGCTTCACGGTCGCGGTACTGCCGCTTGCCGCATCGGCCGCATCGGCCGCAGACGCAGACACAGACGCTTCTGCGGCCCCGAGTAACCCGGCTACCGCGCAGGAGCTTCAGCAGATCACCGTGATCGGTAACACACCGCTGCCGGGTCTCGGCTTACCTTTGAATCAAATACCTGCGAATGTGCAGACCGCCGACAGCAGGAACATGCAGCGTCAGCAGACCCTGGATCTGGCGGATTATCTGAACACTAACTTCAGCGGCATCAATGTCAGCGAGAGCGCGGACAACCCGTTTCAACTGGACATCAATTACCACGGATTCAGCGCCTCGCCGCTGCTCGGTACGCCCGAAGGCTTGTCGGTCTATGTGGACGGCGTGCGCGTGAACGAGTCCTTCGGGGATACCGTCAACTGGGATTTGATCCCGGAATCGGCGATCTCGACGGTGACACTCATGTCCGGCTCCAATCCGGTGTTCGGGCTCAATACCTTGGGAGGAGCACTCTCGGTACGGACCAAGAGCGGACACGACAACCCCGGCACGGAGTTTGAGGCCTACGGCGGCTCATTCGGGCGGCGCTCTTTCGAGGGAGAGACCGGCGGCGAGGCGGGTAGTTTCGACTATTTCCTCACCGGGAATTATTTCGATGAGGTCGGTTGGCGCGATGGGTCGCCGACCAAGGTCTATCAGGGGTTCGGCAAGGTGGGCTGGCAAAACGACGAGACCGACGTCGACCTGAGCTATACCTATGCGGATACGAGCCTCTACGGTAATGGCGCCACGCCTCAGAGTATGCTGGACTACCGGCGCCAGGCGAGCTACACGCCGGACTTCACTCAGAATCTCCTTAATTTCGCGAACCTCACCGGCACGCAGTTCCTGACCGAGAATCTGCTGTTGTCCGCCAATGTCTACTATCGCCACCTGATCACCGGCAGCATCAACGGCAACGTCAACGACAATTACCTCTCTGGTTACGCGGGTCCGCCGGTCGACTGCGGCGCGCCGCCAGGCAGCGCGGTCGCCCTTGCCTATTGTGCCGCCGGCCAAGACGCCACGTCCCGCTTGATTCAGCGCACTACGGGTTTCGGCCTGCAGCTGACCGATTCGCAAGATGTCTTCGGTTGGAAGAACCAGGCCATTCTCGGCGCCGACTACGACGATTCTCAGGACACGTTTGTCCAGGCGTACCAGTACGGATCGTTGGCGCCGGATC
>Ga0181521_10007481_pt1 | contig 11471 bp, 10 predicted proteins | sample PEATcosm2014_Bin_32_FD_119764 | JGI IMG/M metagenome (GOLD analysis project Ga0181521, IMG submission 119764) | Peatland microbial communities from MTU Mesocosm Facility, Houghton, MI, USA - PEATcosm2014_Bin02_60_metaG | ecosystem: Environmental > Terrestrial > Soil > Wetlands > Peat | place... | reverse complement strand
GACACTGGCTGAGATGATCGGCACCACACGCTCGCGCGTCAGCTTCTTCATGAACCGCTTCCGCAAGCACGGATTCATTGAGTACAACGGGCGCATCCGGGTACACAAGTCGCTGCTCAACGTGATCCTGCTCGACCAGCCCGCCGGGCGCAGCGCCACCAGCGCCGCACTGCTGGACACTGCACAGGCCAGGGCAAAGGCCAAGGTAAAGGCCAGAGCAGAGTCCAGTCCGAAGACCGCAGTGCGCCGCCGGGGCGGTCAAAATTGACCAGACAGGAAGGTTCTTGAAGGGGATGCTGTAATCAGAGCTGTCTCTTCGATGCTCGAAGAAAGGCATCCCATGCTCACACTCGAAACAGACCCCATACTTGCACTGGCCGAGTCGCCCCCCAAGCCCAGGCTTCTTCTGGTGGACGACAATGTATCTCTGCTGCTCACTCTCAGGCTGGTCCTGGAGCACAACGGCTTTGAAGTGGTGCCGGCTGCCAACGTCAACGAAGCACTGAAGTTCATCGGCTCGCAAACCTTCGATGTCCTACTCAGCGACCTGCACATGCCGCAGCCCGGCGACGGCCTCACCGTGGTGAGCGCCATGCGCAACTACAATCCCAAAGCCGTCACGCTGATCTTCAGCGCCTATCCCGAGATGCAGCAGGCCACCGCGGCCCTCCTGAAGCAGGCCGACGAAATTCTGCTGAAGCCGCTGGGCGCGGAGTCGCTGGTGCACACCATCCGCGAGCGGTTGGCGACAGGCGCAACGCCGGAACCATCCCCAGTGGAGGACGTGGCTAGCATTCTGGAACACGCAACCCAGTCAACCATCGACGACTGGCTGCGCGCGGTGCAACTCGATCCGAATGCGATCCTGGTGCGGATGAACGACGACGAGCGGTGCGCCCACCTGCCGCAGCTCTTCCGCGACCTCATTCTCCGGCTGCGCACGCCGCTCCCGCTGGGTACGCACGCGCTGGTATCGAAGGCCGCCGCTGAGCATGGCCAGCTCCGGCGTAAACAGGGCTACACCGCCGCCATGCTGGTGGAGGAGTCGCGCATGTTGCAGGTCAGCATCTTCCAGACGTTGCAGAACAACCTGCCCAAGATCGACTTCAGCCTGCTGCTGGTTGGGATCATGTCCATCGCCGACGAGGTGGACTCGCAGCTGGCCCAGCAGATGGCCAGCTATTTCTCCGAGTCAAATTCTGACGCAATGCCCGTCCAAGCGTACCTTCCAGCCGACCAGGCTCTCCAGCCTGGTGCGTAACCTTGCAGTTTGCGGAATCGGTTCAGGCTTCCGCCGCGGCCGGGTTATGCGCATCGCTCGCGGCGCGGGCGTCCTGGTTGGTGCGCGCGTCCAGAAACGATTGCAGGATGAGGACCGCGGCCACCTGGTCGATGATCTGCTTGCGCTCGTGCCCCGCCGCGTGTCCGGTCGCGTATCCGGCCGCGTCCAGATGGCGGTGCGCCTCGGTGGTGGTCAGGCGCTCGTCCCATAGATGCACGGTGAGGCCGAATTGGGCGCGCAGCTCCTCGGCGAAATGCTGCGCCTTGGCCGCCTGCGGGCTCTGGTCGCCGGACATGTGCAGCGGATTGCCGACGACGGCCTCGGCGACGGCGTGCTTGCGCAGCAGGCGCGCGATGGACTTCATGTCGGTGCGGTGGCCCCCCTTCCCGCCAGCCCGGTGCATCGTAAGCAGCGGCTGCGCGGTGTAGCCCAGCGGGTCGGAGACAGCAATGCCGATGCGCCGGTCGCCCACGTCGAAGGCGACGATCCGGCGAACCAGACCGGTCTGCGCCTCGGCGGTTTCGATTTCGGTGGGCTTGGGGGCCGGTTGCTCGCGCGCTGCATCCATCTGCCGAGTGTAATAGCTTTTTTGGTTTGTCATTCCCGTAGGGAATCTGCTTTTGCTTTTTCGGCTTTAGCGCTGCGACTCTTCGATCGAGAGCGCGACGCGGAGCATGGTTTCCTCGTTGAAGTGGGGGCCCATGATCTGCACTCCGATGGGCAGTCCGGCCTTGGTCTCGCCGCAGGGAACGCTCATGGCGCAGATGCCGGCGAGGCTGGCGGCGACCGAGTAGATGTCTTCCAGGTACATCTGTAGGGGGTCGGCAGTCTTCTCTCCCAGCTTCCAGGGCGGGGTCGGGGTGATGGGTGCGACGATGGCGTCGACTTCGGTGAAGGCGGCGAGGAAGTCGCGGGTGAGCAGCGTTCGCACCTGCTGCGCTTTGCGGTAGTAGGCGTCGTAGTAGCCTGCCGAGAGCGCATAGGTGCCAAGCAGGATGCGGCGTTTGACCTCAGCGCCGAAGCCCTGGTCGCGGGTCTCGCGGAACATGGCGGAAAGCGTCTTCACCCCGTCGGCACGCAGCCCATAGCGCACGCCGTCGAAGCGCGAAAGATTGGCCGATGCCTCTGCCGTGGCGATGACGTAGTAAGTGGGAATGGCGTACCGGGTGTGGGGCAGAGAGATTTTCTTGATCTCACAGCCCGCCTCGCGCAGTCCGTCCAGCGCCTTCTCGATGGCCGCGCGAATCTCTGGGTTGAGACCCTCGCCGAAGTACTCTGTCGGGACGCCGATGCGCAGGCCTTTTACAGGCTTTTCCAGTGCGCCCATATAATCGCCTACGGGGCGATCGGAGCTGGTTGCGTCCTTTGCATCCTGCCCGGCAAGAACACCGAGCATGGTGGCTGCGTCGCGCACGTTGGTTGTAAACGGTCCCACGCGGTCCAGCGACGAGGCAAAGGCAATGAGGCCGAATCGCGAGACCCGCCCATAGGTGGGCAGCACGCCGACCACGCCGCAGAAGGCCGCAGGTTGGCGGATGGAGCCACCGGTGTCCGAACCCAGTGACGCGACGGCGAAGCCCGCTGCAACCGCCGCAGCCGAACCGCCGCTGGAACCTCCGGGCACGCGGTCCAGCGCGCGCGGATTGCGTACCGGCCCGTAGGCGGAATTCTCGTTGGAAGAGCCCATGGCAAACTCATCGCAGTTCAGCTTGCCCAGAAGCACCGCTCCGGCGGCCTCCAGCCGGGTCACCGCGGTGGCATCGTACGGCGGTTTGTAGCCTTGCAGAATCTTCGAGCCGGCGGTGGCAGGCGAGCCCGTCATGGTGAGTACATCCTTGATCCCTACGGGAACCCCTGCCAGCGGCGGCAGCGGCTCGCCCTTGGCGGCCAGCGCGTCGATCTTTGCCGCTTGCGCCAGGGCACGCTCGCGGCTCAGCGCAAGAAAGCTGTTGATTCCCTTGCCGGTCGATCTGATGCCGCTTGGCCCATCCTCGGCCGCGATCCTCGCATAGTGTTCCTCGGCAACCGAGGTTGCCGTGGCCGCTCCACTGGCAACCGCCGCCCGCACTTCTTGAATCGTCGTCACGCTTGCCAATCCCCTCTCCAACTCGAACCTAGCACCGACATCCCGCCTCAAAACCGCCCCGCATTCACCCTTCACGCGCGCGAGCGCTTCGAGAACCGCACGAAGTGCCTATCTTTCAATTACCTTGGGAACTTTGAAGAAGCGGCCATCGCTCTCCGGCGCAGAGGCCATCACTGCCGCGCGGTCAAGCGATGGAAGTACAGTATCCGCGCGCAGGCTTGCGCCGGTGGATTCGATCTGAGCGCCAAGCATCTCTCCCACCTGGGCCATCGCCGGAACGCCGGTGGTGTCCAGCTCGTTTAGTTGCGCGATGTGGCCCAGGATCGCGCTCAGGTCGCGCTGCATGCGCGGCACCTCCGCGGCGGTCAGGTCCAGGTTCGCCAGCTCTGCGACCCGCAATACCTCTTCCATGGTTACGCCTGCAACGTCCGCCATTCGTCCCTTCCCTTGTCATTCCGCAGCGCCCTTTGTTTGTCATTCCGTAGCGTAGCGGAGGAATCCGCTTCTGTCTTTACAACCTGCGCTCAATTTTTCTTCAATTCGAAGTGTATCGCGGCGACCGGCAGGCCGGAGATGCGGGCCATCTCTCGCTGCAGCACACCGCCGAGCGAGATCATCTGGCGCATCCACATTGCGTCGGCGACCTCGACCCGTACGATGCCCTCGGCATAATCTACCACCGCGCCGTGTTCCGCCAATGCGCGTCCGCAGGCGACGATCCAGGCTGCGGCCAGCCGGTCCTGCTGGCGAATGCCGCCGAGCGTCCGCTTCAGACTGCCGCGTAACAGTTCCCTCATCGCCTCCATGCCGCCCTGCCTCGGCGCGCCGCTGCGCGCAGTTAATTATTCCTGGATACGGCTTACTTCTTCTTCACGGGTAGGCGGTAGATGATTCCGCCGGAAATGGCAAAGAACTCGCGCGTGTTCGAACCAAATTCGTCGAGGATTAGATCGGGAGAGAGCCGGACCGCCCAGTTTTTGGAGCGGTTCATGTCGATACTGCCTCCCAGCGCAAAGATGGGAGCGGTGTGATCGGCATACAGCCCTATCTGATTTGCGTTGTATGCCGCGTGGCCGGCATACAGCCCCGCTCCATAGGTGCCGGCGTCGAAGACACCATACGAAGGCCCGCCATAGGCGTGCAAATCGAGGGCCGCGTACTGGTTCTTGACCCAGCGATACTGCACGCCAAACAGCACCATGTTCATATACACCAACGGACGGTGGATGCCGTAGATAAAAGCGTTGGGGTAAACCGGCGTAGTACCCGCCTCGCCGCGATAATCCACCGCCAGCCCCCAGTTGGGCTTGACCCAGTAGGTGCCTTCAAACTCGCCGCCGCCGAAGTCCATACGCCGGGTCAGGGCCTGACCTGCCATGAAGTTCATGAAGTTCAGGCTGCCGTACACCTCGTATTTGTTGTCGTAGGTGACGGGCGCGGCTGGGCCGAGCTTGGTCTGCGCCTGCGCGCTGCGTAGTGTGAGTAGACCAGCCACCAGCACTGCGGCAATCGTAATCTTCTTCGTCATCATTGTTGGCATGGATCTCCATATCGGGGCTCCCGGCGAGTGAAATTGCTCGCTGGGGCGGAAATCGGGGACCCCGGCGAGAGTATTGCTCGCTGGGGTGAAAATCGGGTGCGGCCTGATCGCGCGCTTCGCGCGCCGGTCCTGTCACTGGCGCGAGTGCATGGTCCAGACACCTTGTCCGGAGATATGCCTCGCAACGCTTCCTACACCAAGATATAACGTTCGGGCCGATCTAGTTTTGGGCGGGGTGTTCGAGGTGGTCGACAACCAGGACATCGGCTGGGGCTTTGGTGAATTCGAGCTTGAGGCCGAGTTGCTCCTGAACGGCGGTAAAGATGGACGGAAGAGAGTCGGATTGAGAGTCGTCGGTAGCATTCGGTGAGGTAGTTGCACCGTTGTCGGGACTCCAGCGCAGGGTAAAGTCGTAGTTGCCGGTGAGACCGGTGCGGTCGAGAATGGTGCGTCCCATCTGGCGGGAGAGCATGGAGAGGAAGAAGGGGATGGTGCATTCGTGGGCCGCAATCATGCCCATACTCATCTGAACGCCCCCGCCGCCTCTTGCGCTTGCAGCTACTGCGGGGTCGATCGCAGACTCCTTGAGCTTCGGACCGCCCTTGGCGACCGACAGTGCGTAGACCGGCAGCTCCCGGATTTCGCGATGGGCGGTCATATTGAAGCGTTCGGCGAGTATCTGCCGAAGCATCGACTCGCGCTGATCGAAGTCGAGTTTGGTGAAAGCAGCAACGTCGGGTCCGGCGACCTTCGCCTCGATGTCGAAGACCTCGGAACTGGCCCACGGCGGCTCGCCAAAACTCTCGCCCTCGTGCAGCCCGTAGGCCTGTTGCAGCAATACATGGACAGGAACGTTGATGCCCCGAAAGCCGTCCGCCGTGAACTCTGTAGTGATTAGGCCATGCGCACCGATGCTGGTTTTGTTCGGTTTCACCGAGATCACGTCGAACGCAGGTGGCTCGATTGGGGCGGCGACGACTGTGGGAGCGGCATTGGCTGTGGAAGCAGCAGGTGCCTGACTCCGTGCTCCAGATGCTAAAGCGAGAACGACTAGAACGTATGCTGCAAGGAGAGCCAATCCTAGTTTGAAGTGCTTTGCAACTGCGCTGCGAGTGAACATGCGGTGGCCTCCGATCGGACGCGATCAGTTTACGACGTTAGTTGAAGACCGAGGTGAGATTAGGAGGGGACAGAACAACCTCAAGGCCCCTGTTGGAGGGACAAGGAGGCGAAGCCCTGCGTGCCGGATGCCACGGCGACGTTGGTGCTCTCGGCCATGCCCGCAAGCTGCATCGGGGCCACATTAACCAGCCCGTTGGCGTCTGAAACTGCCGCTACGACTGAGGAGGCAAGCAGCGGCAGCGCCGGACAGCGCCCGCGCACTGGGCACGGGATGGCTGCCGGATTGACCGTCTGATACACGGCGACGGGAGCGCCGGCCACTGGATCGCCGCTTATGTCCGTTACGATCACCACGACCGGCGCGAAGGTCCCGGCCACAGCCACGGTCTGGCCGGCACCCTCCATCACGGCAAGCCGCCAGGCCGGCGGAGCCACTGCCACGGCTGCAAAGTTCGCGCACAGGGTTGTCCACGCACAGGCCTGCCCGGTTGCCTGCGCGCCCGCCGCCAGAGGTCCTGCGACCGCCGCGACCTGCGCCATGCCCTGCGAATTCACCAGGCTCGATCCGGGTGAGACCGTCATTCCACCCGAGGCCGTCCACGCTACGGTTGTGCCCGCTGTCGGCGCGCCATTCTGTACGACGCCCGCCTGCGGGGTCCACGCCACGGCCGCGCCCGCGGCGATATATTCATCGGTCTGCGTCATGGTCACGCTACGCGCTACAGCATTGAAGATTGCCGCCTGGGTGACATCCACCGCTGCCGCCTGTATCGTCACCGTGCCGAACGCGGTCGGCGTGACTGTGGTGGAGGCCAGACCGGTTGCGTCCGTCATCAGTACGCAGGTACCCGCATTGCACGCCCCGAAGTTCACCGCCGCGCCACTCGCAGTAATGGTGACAGGCAGCCCCGCCGCCGGTGTCACCCCATCGCTTAGAAGCACTCGCACGGCGAACGGCACCGCTGCTGCCGTTCCCACCTGGACAGAGCCCGATGGCGCGGAGACCAGCTTCATCTGGTCCGGCGCGGATCCGTCATAGGTGAGCGCGCCAGACATCACGGCGGTTGCTCCGGTGGAGAGATCGATGACTTCGATATCAACCGGTCCTGCAGGATTCGATGGGAACGCACTCTCCAGCGGTGCCACCGCGACGATCGTCGTCGCTGTCCAGCTCGACACGGTTGCCGGCACGCCGTTAACCTTCACCTCATTGCCCGCGCGAAATCCCATTCCGTCGATCGTGATCTGACCGCCGCTGACGCTGGCGATGACAGGCTGGACCGTGTCCGCATACAGCACCCGCGCCTGGTAGGCGAAGTCTGGCCGTCCGTCGCCGCGCGCATCCGCGATGACGAAGCGCAGACCTTCAGCCTGGGTCGTTGCCACGCCGGTCGCAGTCATACCCAGGGTGATGGTGTTGAATGGTGATGGAGTCGCGGCCACCGTGGGCAGCGTTCCGGTTGGGTCTGTGGCGGCCCATGTACCGATCAGTGGCATCGCCTTGGCGGTGGTAGCGAATCCGCTCTCATCGAGCGCTGTCACTTCCAGGGTTGCCGTCCGCCCCGCCTTCGCGTTGAAGCTGGACCAAGCCGTGTGGCCATGCTCGCACAGCACTCCGGTCCACCACCCGCCCGAAGCAACCGGCAGCGGCTCCGACTCCACGCCATCGCTGCCGGTGTTGCAGTTGCCGGCAGCATCCTTCGGTGCAAGGTTGGTCACCACCACGCTATAGGGGAACTGATACGCCCGAAACGTATTGCTTCCGAAGACGCTCTGCGGGGCCCCCGACGGCGCCACGTTGCCCGCGACGTACGGCCCCACCGAGTACTCCCCAATGTAGAGAGGATTGACCGCCTCGGTGGTCAAGACGCCCTCCATGGGGCCGTTGTACGAACCTGTAGGATCGAGGTCCGGAATCCATGCCATATTGTAAAAGCCCTCCCATTGGAGGTTGTTGGATCCCATGCTCCCGGCCAACCCGGAGCTGGTTCCGGTCACCGGGTTTTCCGCATTCTGCTGGAACAGGCTGCCGGTGACGGCGGAAACGTCGAACCAGGCTTCCGGAGTGGCGACGCCGCCTTGCACGCGCTGTAGCAGAACATTCACGCCCTGCATACCCTGACCGGTGGGAAAGCTCATCGTACCGTTGGCCGAGCTGGCCTGCTGGTAGCTCCATATTTTGCCTGGTGCGGGCGGAGTGGGCGGAAATACGTAAAAGGTTGTCATCGGGTAGAGCCCCGAGATCGACGAGACATCGTCGTCGCGCAGGGTAAACGGCTGGGGCAGGCACTGGTAGGTATACAGACCGCAGATGATGTCGATGGGATGCAGGATCGGCCAATGCATCGCCTGGTTGAAGGTTGGCTGCGGAGTTCCGGTAAATACGTTGTCGTTGGTCTGCGACCATCCCAGGCCAAGCACCCTGCCGAAGGCGCGCTGCAACTGATACTGCATCTGCAACTGCTGCTCTGGCGCGGGCCCAGTGCATCGCCCGTTCAATACCAGGATGGCGTGCTGGATGAACCCTGCCGGAACAATGGAGTCCACACTCTCCGTCACCGCGTTCTGACGGCACTCTGCCGGGCTGCTGGCGCCACCGCCAAGCAGCATGTCCGTTACGGAGCCATCGCTGTCGTAGATCACAGCAATCTGCATGGCCGCATAGTTGCCGCTCTGCACGTCCGCCGGAAAGACCGGCCCATTGCTGCCAAAGTAGGCATTCGCTCCGCTGACATGCTCGGCCAGAGTACCGCCATAGGCGATCGTCATGGCCGAGGTCGGCACATTCCACACACCGGCCGCCGCGGCCACCAGTATGTTTGCTGCTGCGTTGTTCACATACGCGCTCAGGTCGCCCGGATCGGTGAAGTAGAGCGGCTGGGTTGTGTACCACCTCACCGGATTGCCGCTGGGCCCGGTGAAATACGGTGGTCCGGTGACCCAGCGCGGCCCGCTCGCCTGCGCCGCAGTCGCGCCCAACAACAGACCCAGGGCAATCGACAGCCGCTGCGAAAATCCAGATCGCATCCCGGGAAATATTCTGCGTCTGGTGGTTGAATCAGCGCGTGGCATGATCGGTCATCTCCCAAGCGCGCAGCATACCCAGAACGGTGCCATACGCCGCGGCCTGCGACGCGGAAGCAGGTGCCTCGTCGATAGGAACAACAGATGTCCCATCGTCGGATGCCTCACCAGTGGTGTTCTGCGAGGTTGGGGCATAATCCGCTTTCACGGCGATTACATCCACGGAGACAAGCGGCGCAGTTGGATTCACAACCGGCGTAGTTCTATACGACATCGGCTGAACCACCCTCGTTCCTAGCCAACGCAGGTCCACCACGCGGTCCGCTTGCGACGCGGAGATCCCCGCCGAACCAGTCTTGGCCGCGACGGTCCTTGCAGAAGCCGTTTCTGCCGGGCCCGGCGCCTGCGTATGCCCGATGCCACGAATCGGAATCGCCCCATCCATCCCGCCAACCGGCGAACTCAAGCCGGCCGCGCTCGGCGCATGGAGCAACATGAGGAACCGCTGGCCCACGCGAAATGGCTCTTCTCCGGCTGGCCAAAGGCCCGCCCACTCGCGCAGCGTGTAGATGCTGCCGCAGCCACCGCGGACCGCATCCTCTACCGCAAACTGAATCTCAACTACGCCAGTGGCGCCGTTCCCACCATCGATGCGGCGTACCGCGACCACCTGCCCGGCAAAGATCACACTCGCCAGCCGTGACATCGCATGTAGCTCGTCCGTTATGCTGTGCAGAGGCATGGTCTGGGGAAGAGCGGCCTGCGGAGGCCCCTGCGCAACCCCGCATTCAGTTGCGCGGATGGCGAAGACCAACGCAAGTGCATACGCAAATTGCACTGTCCCCCGCGACGCCATACCGCACCACCTCCGTCTCCCTGTTTTTCGTCAAGGGTTTCCGGAGGGTCGTCTTTGTTGTGTTCCCACACATATCTGTAGCGGATTCGGGCAATGAAAATGGCACAGGCATCGAAGGTAATATGTCGAAAGTACCGTGTACGCGGGCATGCCTTTAGCGCGCTTTACGCCACTCCTATTCATCCGGCCAGAAGCATTCGAGAGGAAGCTACTGCTTGATTGTGACCTTAGCCGTTGGCGCAATCTTCATCGCTTCACCTGTCTGCGGCGCGACCACCACGTCGTCCATGGTCACCGTAGCATAGGCGATGGACATCCCGGTTTTCGCCGCAATATGCACGTTCTTCATGGCGAGTCCCAACACCGGCGACTCCGGCAGTCCCACAATCGTCCCCGCAGAATCGCTTCCGGTAGCCGTCAGATTTTCAATTGTGATGCCATGGAACTTAGGCGTCAGCCGACCCACTGGCTCGGCCGGAACGTCGCCCACGGGCGCAGGGTGCGGGTAGTACTCCGTGATCAGGATTGCCGTCTTCACATTCTCCATCGTGATGTCCTTGAAGGAGAGGTTAGAGACATCGTTACCGCGGTCGCGCCCGGACTTGATGCGAATGCCTTGGTCTGTCCCCTTGAAGTGGATGCGCTCGGCATGGACGTTTTGCACGCCGCCGGCTATCTCGCTGCCGATGGAAAGACCATGCCCGTGTTCAAAATCGCAGTCGGCGATGGTAATGTTCTTGCTCGGCGAGTCCGGCCCCGGCGAGTTGATCTCACCGCTCTTGATCGCAACGTTGTCATCGCCCGTGTCGGCGTAGACGTGGTCGATAACGATGTTGCTGGAGCTGAAGGGATCGATGGCGTCGGTGTTAGGCGAGGGATAGGGAGCAAGCACCTTGATGTTGCGAATCACGATGTCATCCGAGTAGTACGGAACGATCTGCCAACTCGGAGAGTTCTGCACGGTGATGCCTTCCATGCGGATGTGCTGGCAGTAATTGAAAACTACAAGTCGCGGCCGGAAGACGCCCACGCCCACAATGCCAGCGCCCGGTGTGCTGCGTGCCTCCGTCCACCAGCTTTGACCGTTGCCATCGATCACGCCGCTGCCCGTGATGGCGATATTCTTGGCGTGGTCCGCGCTCACCAGCGACTGGCGTCCTGGAGCGCGGAAGACCTCGAGCTGCGGATAATCGTCGTGATCGGGCGAACCTAGCAGAGTGGCGCCGGCGGCCACGTCGAGTGTGACGTTGTCCTTCAGCACAATGGGTGCGCTCAGGAATGTGCCGCCGCTCAGCCTGACCGTTCCGCCACCCACGCTAGCGCAAGCATCCACCGCAGCCTGAATCGCCTTCGTGTCTTTGGTTACGCCGTCCGCCTTCGCGCCATGCGTCCGCGCATCGCAGAGCTTCGTGGCTATAACGCCGACACCAGCAGCATAGGTGTTCTGTGTTGTCATCCCAGCAGCCAGCGCCGCAACCAAACCGACCCCAATAGCGATCTTCATCGAATCTCCTCGCGCAATATGCGCGCAGAAAGATGGTAGCGCAATGGGCAGAACCGT
>Ga0181521_10007479_pt1 | contig 11476 bp, 8 predicted proteins | sample PEATcosm2014_Bin_32_FD_119764 | JGI IMG/M metagenome (GOLD analysis project Ga0181521, IMG submission 119764) | Peatland microbial communities from MTU Mesocosm Facility, Houghton, MI, USA - PEATcosm2014_Bin02_60_metaG | ecosystem: Environmental > Terrestrial > Soil > Wetlands > Peat | place... | reverse complement strand
GGGCGAACACGCGAAGGCGCGCGCAGTGCTCGAAGATCTGAGACAGCTCTCCGCCAGAACCTATGTATCGGCGAATCTGGCAGCGCTCGTGCATATCGGGTTGGGGGACCTCGATTCCGCCTTTGAGGCTCTCCATCATGCAACCAACATGCGCGCGAGCGACCTCGCGTGGATCGCGAGCGAACCCCTGTACGACGGCCTGCGCGTCGACCCCCGGTTCCCCGACATCCTTCGGCGAATCGGCTTTGCAGATCCGCCTGCGCTGAGCCGGTCTGCCGGGCAGCAAGCCAATTAGTTTTCTCGAAAGTCCGCGGAGGTCGACTGAGGCGTCGGCTGCGGGGACAGAGAAGTCCCGCCCCGCAAAACTAAGGTAGACTATTTATGCTCTATCCGCGGGAGGCGACCCTGGGCGAAAAAAAAGTAGTCAAAGTACTTGCCATCGACGGCGGCGGAATACGAGGTGTCATCCCGGCAACCTTCTGCAAACATCTGGAAACGATCACGGGTAGTAATGTGCCGATGTGGAAGTTCTTCGACTTTATCGTGGGAACTTCGACGGGAGGAATCATGACGATGCTGTTGACGCGGCCGGATCCCGACAACCCGGGCCAGGCCAAGTTCAGCGCCGACGATTGCATTGACCTCTATCTGCGGCACGGGAAGGATCTGTTTTCCGCGCCGCCGGAATATATGGAAAGAAATCAGAAACACGAGTTGCCGGTGTTCCCGGAGTCCTCCGTAGTAACAACGTTGCAGGATTTCCTCCCCAAGCCGGGCTGCGAACTGAAAGAGGCACTGACGGAAGTGGCCGTGACCGCCTACAATCTCACCACCGGCCACCCCTGGCTTTTCACTTCATTCGATGCGAAGAAGAGTGCCGACAGCAATTTTTATATGCGGGACGTGGCACAGGCCAGCAGCGCGTTTCCGGGATTGTTCGCCGCGGCGCGCGTCACCAGCGTCGGCGGGAAGCGGTCGATGCTTTGCGTCGACGGCGGCATGTCGGGCGCCAGTCCCATCCTTCAGGCGTACATGCATGCCTCTCAGGTTACGCGCGCCGCGCAATCGGTACTCGCCGGCGTGGAACAACTGCTGTCCGACTACGCCTGGGATAAAGACGCTCCGGGATCTCTGGGGGCGCCCATGCCTTTGATATTCGCCGAGCCGGATCCCGATCTGGAAGTGATCGTGCTCTCTCTGGGAACGGGCCATTATCTCAAACCCATCGCTTATGACGAGACCGACGGCTGGGGATTCTCGCAGTGGGCCGACGTGATGCCGGACGTCATGTTCGACGCTACCACGCACACGGCGGAAGAGGAGGCCAGAACATTCCTCGGAACGGATAACTACTTCCGGTTTCAGGTTGACCTGCCCGGAGAACTGAACGAAACCGCCAACGTGAAAGTGGTGGAGACTCTGCATGCGGTCGCGGACGAGGCCATGTCCGAGGGCGGAGAGCTGTACCCTGAATTGCAGCGACTCCGGTCGGCGCTGGCCAGTCCGCCCCGGCAGCTTGCGCAATCCGCGGGGTGAATTCCCTTGGGCCGGAAGAAAATCGTCAAAGTACTTGCTATCGATGGCGGGGGCATCCGGGGGGTGATCCCGGCTACCTTCTGCGCGCATCTGGAAACCATCACGGGCTGTACCGTTCCCATGTGGAAGCTCTTCGACTTTATCGTGGGGACGTCGACCGGCGGCGCGATAACGATGCTGCTGACGCGGCCCGATCCGGTTCGTCCCGGTCGGGCCAGGTTCACCGCTCAAGATTGCGTCAACCTCTATTTGCAGCACGGGAAGGACCTGTTTTATGCGCCGCCCGAGTACATGGCGAATAACGCGTACCACCTCGCGCCGGAAATCCCGGAGTCCTCCATTGTGGATACACTGCAGAAATTCCTCCCCAAACCGGATTGTGAACTGAAGGACGCCCTCACGGATGTGGCCGTGACGGCCTACGATCTCATTACCCGGAAACCCCTGATGTTCAGTTCATTACTGGCGAAGAAAAATCCCGACGGCAACTTTTACATGCGGGACGTGGTACAGGCAAGCGCCGCGTTCCCGGGACTGTTCGCCGCGGCGGAGATCACCAGCGTGGGAGGAAACCGGTCTTTGCTTTGTATCGACGGCGGCATGTCGGGCAACAGTCCCATCGTTCAAAGTTACGCGTACGCCTTTATGGCCACAAAACACCCGGAACTGCTGTTCGCGCCCGCGGAACAAGCGGCCGGAGCCGTGCCGGACTTCGCATGGGAGGGTTTCAAAGGGCCGATGCCAATGATATTCGCCCAGCCGGACCCCGATATCCAGGTGATTGTGGTCTCTCTGGGAACGGGCCATTATCTCTCGCGCATCCCCTATGACACGGCCAGGCCCTGGGGGTTCCTGCAGTGGGGCGCAATCGTAACGGACGTCATGTTCGACGCGACGACCTACACGGCGGAATACGAGGCTCGCAAGCTGCTGGATAAGAAGAACTACTTCCGGTTTCAGGTGAATTTACCCGCCACGTTAAGCGGAATGGCCGACCCCAGCCACGTGGAAACTCTGCACAAGCTCGCGGACAAGGCCATTTCCCCGGGCGGACGTCTGTATCGTGAGTTCCAGCGGCTTCAAAAAGCGCTGGCGGGTTGACCCGGCGGAGGCTGTCATTTGCTAAATAATCCCTGTTCAAATTGCAGGAAACCTTTGTATAATCAAGCACCGTTCATCTGTTGCAGGAGGATTACTTGGGCCAGAAGAAGATCGTCAAAGTACTTGCCATCGACGGCGGCGGCATCCGCGGTGTCATCCCGGCTACCTTCTGCAAACATCTGGAAACCATCACCGGCAAAACGGTGCCCATGTGGCAGCTCTTCGACTTTATCGTGGGGACTTCCACCGGGGGCATCATGACGATGCTGCTGACGCGCCCCGATCCCGATCATTCCGGTCAGGCGAAGTTCAGCGCCGACGATTGCATCAACCTCTATGTGCAGCACGGCAAGGACCTGTTTTCGGCGCCGGCGGATTACACGGGAAAAAACGCGAACCAACAGTTGCCGGCATTCCCGGAGTCTTCCGTTGTGGGTACTTTGCAGGACTACCTCCCGAGACCCGGCTGCGAACTGAAGGACGCGTTGACGGAAGTGGCCGTCACAGCCTACGATCTCAACAGTCGGCATCCGCTGCTGTTCACTTCATTCTTTGCGAAGCAGCGCGATGTGGACAACTTTTACATGCGGGATGTGGCACAAGCCACCAGCGCCTTCCCGGGATTGTTCGCCGCGGCGGACATCGCCAGCCTCGGAGGAAGTTCGTTCCTCTGCATCGATGGAGGCATGTCGGGCGCCAGTCCTACCCTTCAGGCTTACATGTATGCGACTCAGATTACCCGCGCTCCGGAGTCCTTATTGGCCCCCGCGCAACAGGCGCTCGCCTCCATATTTATACCCAATGTGGGTTTCACCTTCAGTAACGTCCGGTTGCCTTTGATATTCGCCGAGCCGGATCCCGATCTGGAAGTGATCGTGGTTTCTCTGGGAACGGGCCATTATCTCGCCCCCATCCCCTATGACAAGACCACCGGCTGGGGATTCGCTCAGTGGGCTGCGGTGATGCCGGACGTCATGTTCGACGCCACCGCTCACACAGCGGACGACGAGGCCCTGACATTCCTGGGAGTGGATAATTACTTCCGGTTTCAGGTGAACTTACCCGCCGAATTGAGCGGAACCGCCACCGTGGACGACGTGACCAGCCTGCGGGATCTCGCCGACACGGCCATGTCCACGGGAGGCAATCTGTACGGGGAGTTTCAACGGTTTCAGAAACTGTTGACGAGCACGCCCAAAACGGCTGAAGCATCCGCAGGCTGACGCGCCCGCTATGAAGCTTATTTCTTCCGTCGTCAAAGGCGTCGGTCTGCCGCTCGCGCACCTTCTTCCATTGACCCTTCTCTGGACGGGCACGACTCGCCGCGACTGGGCCGTTTTCGGCGCGACTTACCTTCTGGTGATGTTTACGGTGGGCGGCGGACTGCACCGCTACTTCGCGCATAAATCGTTCCAGACGAGCCGGGCTTTTCAGTTTCTGATGGGGCTGATGGGCGCCTGCCTCTTCGGCGACGCTGTCGAATTCACCGCCAAGCACCGGTGGCACCATCGTTATGCCGACGACCGGAACGACGTTCACAGTCCGTCGCACGGCTTCTGGCAATGCTGGATGGGGCACATGATCGATAGCCGCCTCACGGAGGCGGATGTGCTCCGCATGACCCCCGATCTCACGCGCTATCCGGAACTGATGTGGCTGCATCGCTTTTGGTTTGTGCCGGGAATGACGGTTTGCGCGCTGTTTCTGGCGCTCGGGGGATACCGGATGTTCGCCTGTGCTTACTGTCTGGGCTTCTTAGTCGCGCTGCACGGGCCTTCCGCCGTCAATTACTTCTGCCACAAAGGCCGCCGGCGCGATTTTGAGACGGGCGATGCATCGAGTAACAGCATCATCCTTGCCGTTCTGTTTTTTGGCGAAGGATGGCATAACAACCATCACCACTATCCGGCAGCCGCCCGGTCGGGCATTGCCTGGTACGAGATCGACCTTATTTACTGGATGCTCAAAGCCCTGTCGTGGATCGGAGTCGTGTGGTCGGTGCGCGAGATTCCGCAGTCGGTCAAAATGGCGCGCGGCAAGCGCGTCGAGGAAGCGGTGCCGGCATGAAAAATGCTTCCTCAGTCGTCAAGGCCGCGGGCCTTCTGCTCTTTCACCTGATTCCGCTCGCGCTGATTTGGACGGGTACAACCGGACGCAACTGGGCGGCGTTCGGCGCAACCTATGTTCTGGCCATGCTGACGGTGGCCGGCGGGCTGCACCGCTACTTTTCGCACCGCTCGTTCCGGACCAGCCGCGCCTTTCAGTTCCTGATGGCGCTCATGGCCGGATGCATTTTCGGAGACGCCGTCGAATTCAGCGCGGAGCATCGGTGGCATCATCGTCATTCCGACAGTGAGAGAGATTTTCACAGCCCGAAACTGGGCATCTGGCAGTCCTGGATCGGGCATATAATCGATAATCCCCTCACTGAGGAGGAGATGCTGCGGATGACGCCCGATCTGGCATGCTACCCGGAACTGGTGTGGCTGCATCGGTATTGGATCGTGCCCGGGGTGGTAACCGCGGCGCTGTTTCTGACGCTGGGCGGCTACAGGATGTTCGCCTGCGCTTACTGTCTGGGCATTCTCGCCACGCTGCATGGAGTATCCGCCGTAAATTATTTTTGTCACACCGGACGCAGCTGCAACTTTGAGACGCGCGACCGATCGAGCAACAGCTTCATCCTTGCCGTGCTGATTATGGGCGAAGGATGGCATAACAACCATCACCAATATCCATCGGCAGCCCGCGCGGGCATCAAATGGTACGAAATCGATATGATTTACTGGTTAATCAAGGCGCTTTCATGGATCGGCGTGGTCTGGTCGGTCCGCGATGTTCCGGAATCGGCCAAGGCAGCGCTGGGCAAACGGTCGGCGGAGGCGAGCCTGGCATGAAGGCGATCTCTTCGGTCGTCAAAGCCGCGGGACTGCCGCTCGCGCACCTGATCCCGTTGACCCTTCTCCGGACGGGCACGACCCGGCGCGACTGGGCGGCGTTCGCCGTGGCATACGTTCTGGCGATGGTTGCCGTAGGCGGCGGACTGCACCGGTATTTCGCACACAGGTCGTTCCGGACCAGCCGGGCTTTTCAGTTTTTTTTAGCCGCAATGGCCGGATGTTTTTTCGGAGACGCCATCGAATTCAGCGCCAAGCACCGCTGGCATCATCGTCATTCCGACAATGAACGCGATTTCAACAGCCCGTTGCGCGGCCTCTGGCAGTGCTGGTTCGGGCATATCGTCAATAACCCCATGACGGAGGAGGAAATGCTCCGGATCACCCCGGATCTGACGCGCTTCCCGGAACTGGTGTGGCTGCATCGATTCTGGTTCGTGCCGGGGCTTACGGCCTGCGCGCTGGTTCTGTCGCTGGGCGGATACAGGATGTTCGCCTGCGCTTACTGCCTGGGGTTTCTGGCGGGCCTGCACGGCGCGGCATCCATTGGATACTTTTGCCACACGGGCCGCCGCCGCAATTTTGCCACGCGCGACGCATCGAGTAACAGTGTGATTCTGGCCGTGCTGCTGCTTGGCGAAGGGTGGCATAACAACCATCACTACTATCCGTCAGCCGCCCGATCGGGTATCGCGTGGTACGAAATCGACGTTCTTTACTGGATCGTGAAAGCGCTGTCGTGGAGCGGCCTGGTCTGGGGAGTGCGCGAAATGCCTGAATCGGTGCAAATGGCCCGTGGAAAACGAGCCGCGGAACCAGTATGCGCGTTGCGGTAATCGTCGTTTGGAGGCCCAAGAACTACCCGGACTGGAACGGCCGCAAGTCGCCCGGCGCGCAGGGCATCCCGAGTGCGCTGGCCAATGATGCGTCGGCCGCTCCGTATACGGGCATTCATCTGGCTTCGCTCTTTCCGCGTAACTGGCACGTCACCCTGGTGCATGAATCGGTACGGGATGTCGATCCGGATATAGATGTGGACGCCGTCTTTCTTTCGACGATGGATTTCTGCGCTCCTCATGCCTGCCGGCTGGCGCGCAAATTCCGGGCCCGCGGGGTACGCGTCATCATCGGCGGATTATTTCCTACGCTGAACCCCGGCTACTTCAAAGGCGTGGCGGACAGCGTGGTGGTTGGCGAAGCGGAACCGGTGATGCCGCAACTGATCGCGGATCTGGAGCGCCGCAAGCTTGAACACCTGTACATCGCGAAGGGCCCGGCCGATCTGAGCGACCTGCCTGTCCCGCGTTACGACCTGGTGGAAACCGATTTCCAGATGACGATGCCCTATGAGGCCACGCGCGGTTGTCCGTTCACCTGCTCGTTTTGCGTCCTTTCGGCTATTCGCCTGCCTTACCGCCGCCGCCCCGTAGCGAATGTGATCCGCGACATTCAAAATGTGCCCGGGCACTGGAACTGGCGGCAAAAAAAATGGCTGACGTTTTGGGACAACAATCTCGGCGCCGACCGCAGGTACTTCCGCGAGTTATGCACCGCCATGATCCCCATGAAGCGGACCTGGGGCACGGAAACGTCCATCGACACCATTACTCCGGAATCGGCGCGGTTGATGGGGAAATCGGGCTGCAGATATTTATATATCGGTCTGGAGAGTCTGGCGCAGGAAAGCCTGGCGGGCTCGAACAAAAAACACAATAAGGTTTCGGAGTATAAGCAGCGCCTGAAATACCTTCACGACAACAACGTGATGGTGATGAGCATTTTCCTGCTGGGCCTCGACGGAGACACGCTGGACTACGCCCGCCGCCTCCCCGACCTGGTACACGAAATCGGGGTCGACCTGCCCGTATTTTCGTTTGCGGCGCCCATCGAAGGTACGCCCTTCCACCGCGATCTGCAGGCTGCCGGCCGCCTGCTGCCGGGAGACATCCTGGGTGGAATGGACGGCATGCATCTTGTCTACAAGCCCCTGCATGCGAATGCGGAAGAACTGGAGATGGCGCTGTTCGACTGCATGCGGCGCGCGTATTCGCCGATGCGGATTGCGCAACGTGTGGCGCGCCGTATCAATACCGGTTTCTGGGGCGCAATTGCCAACGCGGCGGCGAACGCTTTCTACGCGCCCTTCCAGCGATCGCTGGCGCGCGCGGGCCGGGAACGCGTGATGCGCCGCGGCGCATGGCCGGAGCCCGAGTTCGGGTTCGCGCAGCCCGAAACCGCGGCTGCCGCGCTTAGAATCTTATCCTGACGCCAAGCTGGATGCGGCGGCCATCCAGCGCCGAAGTGAATCCCAGCGGCTGGCTGGGGCTCAGGTTCGGATTGCCGCGCAGATCGAATGGCCCGGCAATATTGCCCACCACGTTATTGACCGCCCCGTAGTTGACATGGTTCGTGAGGTTGAATCCCTCGGCGAGCAGGTCGATATGCAGACTCTCGGTCAGCCGGAACTCCCGCGCCACACGCATATCGAACGTCCAGAAGTCGGGTCCGATGCCGGTGTTGCGTCCCGCGCCCACCGGGCGGTCCGTCGTATCGTGGCGGTCCTGATTCAGGTCGTAGCCCACGAGCAGATTGAACGGACGTCCGCTGTTGGCTCTGAAAACCGGTGAAATCTGGACGCCTCCCGGGGCGTTCCAGAGCGCGTACGCTACCACTTTGTGCCGCTCATCGAACGACGATGAAGCATGTTCGGCGCGCAGATTAGTCTGGTTGTTCGCCTGATAATCGATGTTGTAGTCCACGTTGTCGTCGGTGGCGTGGCTCAGCGTGTAATTCGCGGTCAGGCTGAACCGGCGGCTGAAGCGCTTGCGCATTTCCAGGATCATCCCGCTGTAAAATGCCCTCCCGATGGATTCATACTGGTTGTGCTGCGCGATGTTTGGATTCACGAAATCGGCGGGTGACGACCACACCGGAATTCCCAGTGTGGGATCGACCGGGGCCGGCAGCAGATTGACATCCACCAGTTCGGGAAGCCTGATCGTGTGGACATAGGTATAGGAGGCGGAAACCGCCAGATCGTTCCCGATCTGGTGTTCGGCGGAGAGACTGGATTGCTGCGAATACGGCCTCTTGAAAGAGGACGCGGTGTCGAAAAGAAGCGCGAAAGACGGGACGGGCCCCGATTGCGCGAAGCTCAGTCCGAATTGAGTGAGATCCGCGGGACTGATCGAACGGGTGGCAACCGGCAGCGTGATCACGCCCTGACTTACCAGCGTCGAGTAGATATTGGCGGAACTCGCTGCGCCCGGAGTCAGGATATTGGTGAACTGCTGCGCAATCTGACGGTTTCCGTTCGGCTGTATACTCAGCGCCTGGCTGATGTAATCGATCTGGAAGTAAGTCGGCGAATAGAAGATACCGTAACCGGCGCGCACTACGGTCTTCTGGTCGCCGAACGGCTGCCACGCCAGCGCCAGGCGCGGCGCCACATCGGTCTTGTCGGTGGGAACCGCCGGCAGTTGCCGATCGAGCTCATACCGCACGCCGAAATCGAGAGTGAGGTTGGGACGCACCTTCCAGCTATCCTGTGCGTAAACGCTGTAAAACGGTTCTACAGCCGACACCTTGTCGTTCCCGAAGGCCTGCAGGTAGGTGGAAGCGAGGCCCAGATTGAACGCCTGAAGGGCGGTAATCGTAAAGCTCGGCGGAAGCGCGGGGTTCAGGATGCTTCCGGGCAGCGCGCCAAACTCAAACTGGCCGCCGAAGAAGACCTGGGACTGATCGCGAAACGCGCGGATGAGCACCTCGCCGCCCGTCTTAAAAGTATGCTTGCCGTGAACCCAGGTAAAGCCGTCGCGAATGTCGAACCTGCGCTCATTGGTGTCGCTGGGCAGCAGAAGGTCGCGGTTAAACGTTCCGTACCCTTCGATGCGGAGCTCAGGACCATAAGGGTCCAGGCTGCTGACATCGAAGTCGCGGTAGTTCCCTTGTATGTGTCCCTCATTCACCGCGTTCGGGCCGAACGAGTGGGTCCAGTGAACGATCGCCGTGGGGTCGACCTGATGGAGCTTCGTTCCGCGCGACGCGGCCACCAGCGCCTGCACATTCGCGCTTGTTTCCTGCAGGTGGGAGTAATTGATCCGGAAGAAAAACTGATCGTTCGGGCCGAATGTATGATCGAGGCGGGTGGAGAAAAGCCAGTTGTGCGTGCTGTACGGGAAGACGCCGCCGTTGTCCTGAAACAGGGCGATCGTCGCCGGCGACATGGTCAGCGCGCCGCGAAGTTGCGCGGCCTCCCCCGCGGGTAGTGCATTCAAAACCGCGTTCTGCGCCGGAGTGATATTGAAGATCGACGGATCGGTGTATAAGGTGACAACGGCCGATTCGTTGCGGATCAGGCTCTCCAGCGCGGCGAAAAAGAACGTGCGGTCTTTCCTGATCGGCCCTCCCAGCGAAGCTCCGAACTGCTCCCGGTTGGACGGCGGCTTCGTTCCTACGAGCTGGCCGCCGCGCAGGACCCGCGCGTACGGATTCCCGGCGTCCAGAACATCGTCGCGGAAGAACCCGAACAGCGATCCGTGCTTGCTGTTCGTCCCGCTTTTCGAAACGATATTGATCACTCCGCCGCTCGCTCCGCCCAACTCCGCCGAGTAGTTACTGCGGTTGATCTCGAACTCCTGTACCGCCTCTTGACTCACTGTGGCGCGAACGCCGCCGCCGAGGTCGTTCATCTCGCCGCCATCGAGCGTCACCGAGTTTCCCCGCCCGTTGTTGCCGTAGAAAGACAATCCGCTGGTGGGCGTCTGCTTTACGCGGAAGTCCGCGTTGTCGGCGAGGCTGGTGGAATCGGCGATGCCAGGGGCGAGCAGCGCGAACGTGAGATAGTCGCGCCGGTTGATGGGCAGGTTTTCGATGGCTTCGCGTTCCAGCGTGTTGGCCTGGTGCGTGCGCTCGCTCTCGATGAGCGCGGTGGCGCCGGTCACTTCAATGGACGACCGGACCTGTCCGATTTCAAGCTGCCGGTCCAGCGATGCTGATTCGCCAATGGTGACGCGGATGCCCCGCAGCGTGACGGGGGCGAACGATGCTTTTTCGAAACTCACATCGAAATCGCCCGGCGGAAGCAGGACAAAACGATAAAGCCCGTCGTCGTCGGTCAGCGCGCTGGCTTCGAGTCCTGTGTTTTGCAGCCTGACTTTGACTGTGACTTTGGCCACGGCCAGGCCGCTCGGGTCCGTCACCACGCCGTGCAGCGAGCCACCGGCCATATCGGACTGCGCGAGGGCGGAACCGCACAAAATAACTCCGCACACCAGTGTGAGCAACGTTCTTGTCATTGTGATCGATCATACGTGCCGGGACGAGGCGCAGTCAAATGAAAGCATTGTGGAAAAGCCGGCGGGGCGAAGGGTATTCTCCAGGGGTAGGCGCCTCTCAATCGAACCGACCATGATGTCCGTCGTAAAGCTCAGGCTGCCCGGTATGGACGGGAACTACTCGCCGGGCTTCCTGTTCGTGCTCTGTGGTGTAGCCCATTTCCCCTCACCGAAACCCTGTCCCGGAAGCCGCTGAGCGGCGTCTGGCAAATCTGCTGCTTCTGGTCGCTGCCTTACCACCTGGTGGGGGCGGCCGCGGCGGGCATCATGACAGCGACGAGCCAGACTGCGCACCGGCCCCCCTTATTGTTGGTTCTGCCCCTCATGGTTCTCTTGTTTCTCACCTATCGCCTGCAGCTGTCGCAGGCAATGGCCAGAAACCACATGGCGACGGCATAATCCGGGTTCTCGCGAGCAAATGCCGGGTAGCGACGCGAATCTCTGATAACAGATTTACTTTCAGAGGGGTGGCAAGATAAGTTTTGGATGGTCGATAGCCTTGATCGGAAATGACCCGGCGGGAAAATGCGCAGTCGCAGCTCCGCTGTTGTGGCCGGGGCATTTTCGATAAGGAGACCAGAAGGAAGCCGCCAGGGCGGCGGACGC
>Ga0181521_10007470_pt1 | contig 11481 bp, 7 predicted proteins | sample PEATcosm2014_Bin_32_FD_119764 | JGI IMG/M metagenome (GOLD analysis project Ga0181521, IMG submission 119764) | Peatland microbial communities from MTU Mesocosm Facility, Houghton, MI, USA - PEATcosm2014_Bin02_60_metaG | ecosystem: Environmental > Terrestrial > Soil > Wetlands > Peat | place... | reverse complement strand
GCCCGGCCGTAACGGAAATGGATCGGGACGAACTTCTGCTTCAGCCCCATGCGGTGAATCCGCCAGCCGTTTTCGTAGTCCTCCGTCAGGCAGGCGGGCTCGAAAACGCGGTTCTCGTGCGCTTCCGCCAGCCTCTCCAGCGAAGCTCGTGAAAAACCCGTCCCCACGCCGTTGGACGGAATGAAACCGCCGAGCAACTCGCGCGCCGGGGTGTCCTTAAACTGGAACTCGGCGAATTCATCGCAATAGACGCCATGGGCAATTTCGGCGATCGGCGTCGGCAGCGCGAGAACGGGAATCTGCACCATGTCGTACCACTGCGCGTAATAGTTGATCCAGCGCAGACCTTCGGGGTCCATCAGGTCTTCGGCGTCGTGCGTAAGGATCATATCGAACCGGACGTCATGTTTTTCCTCATGGAGAAGCATGGTCTGATAAATCCAGTTGAGGCAATCGGCTTTTGAAGTGGGTCCGTCGTGCGGACAGATCGAGAGATGAACATTGGGGAACCGCTGCATCGCCTCGCGGATCGCGGCTACCGTCGGCGCATCGTTCGGATAGGCGCCGACGAAAAATTCGAAGCTCTCGTATCGCAGCTTCGTGACGTTATTCTCGATCATCTTCTGAATGACCCGGTGCTCTTTCCAAAGCGCCACAAACACAGCCATACGGCGGGTTGGAGCGGCGTCGAGGTCCTTTTCAGAAGGCAGTATCCGGCGTATATAGCTGAAAAACGCGGCGATATCAACGACGAGATCGTCCAGACCGTTGCACAAGACCCAGAACGCGAGGGGAGCAAGGAGGCTCGCTATCCAATGATCGAGAATCATCCCTGATAACCAGGTGTCTCGTCGGGACTGAATTCTCCGCTGTTTGGACGGGAAACTTACTCGAGGCGCTGTGTTGCCGTGCGATCGCGGTTCATCTCCAGCAATTTGCCCAGTGCCTCGTCCTCACCGATATCCGGCGGCCATCCATAGCCTGCCGCGACCGCTGAATCGAGCGTCTCGTGAGCCTGCGCCAGCCAGGCCGGCCGGGTATTGTAGAGGTTTGTGAGCGTGCGTTTTTTCAGTTCGGCCACCGCTTTTTCGTCAACGGGAACCAATCGGTCCGGAAAGCCCGGAACTACCTCCGGCTCACGGCGGACCAGTTCCGGCGGATTCAGCCAGGTTTCCCGAAGCTCGTTCAGGCGCACCGCGGCCTGCGCGATGCCAAGCGCCCGCGAATCGGAGTTGAAGTCTTCCGCGGGCAAGTTTGGCTGCAGTCCCAACGGAAACGGGAACGTATCGAATGTGCTCGACGGCGTGTATCGGGGACGGTCCTCCAAGCTCGTGCCAAGGCGAAGGGCCCAAGCTTCATGGAACCGCGAATGCAGAATACCGAACGTTACATCGTCATCTCGCGTGATGACGAATACAGCGTGATCGGGTAAAACGGATTTGTGCAAAAACACGAAAACCCGGTGCTTTGCAACCGAAGGCGTTGCGATAGTCCGTGAGAGCGGAAGCATCGCCGCACGGAGCGCCGGCCGCGTCTCACCGAATCTCCACCATGCCTGCGCATAGGCCTCGCGACGGTTCTTCCCGCGTACTGGCAAGACGTGTTTACGCAAATACTCAAACGGCGCTTCATACAAGGCGGCTTCGGACTCACTCATCGTGGTCCCGAAGTCGATGATCCAGGTATCCGAGGGCCTTCTGGTAAGGTCCATCGCGTTAGCCCAGGGCCGTATGACATCGGAGTTCGGGCGTCCGTTCAGATTGGCGGGCAACATGAGCCATTCCCGCGCCAAATCGCCCGGTATATCAAAAGCACCGACCTTCGTCGTGCCCATGAAGATCACGCCGGCATTTTCACGGAGCGGCTTTGCGCTCGTCAAATCGAGTCCCACGCCCGCCGCGGAACGCCCGGTCAAGTCGGCATGAATCCTCGCCACGGGTTTTTCGTCCAGCAACAGATCGCCGGCCGCCTCGTGATCCCGATCGAAGCACACAATCGACACTCTGACACTTGCACCGTCAGCCACCCATGGCTCGTCGCTCCAGGCCTCGAAAATTCTGCCTTCGGTGACGATCGTTTCCAGTACTTTTCGATTCTGTCCGCCTCGAATGGAGTTCGTCGCGACCAGTCCCGCGCGATTGGTTTTGCCCGCGGCAATCTGCTGCCAGGCACGAGCAAACCAGAAGGTGACGAGATCGGCCCCGCCTGGAACCCTCCCATCGTAGAGATGCCGCAGTTTTACGGCGTATTCCTCTCCCAGTTCGGAGATCATCTTCTTGTCGCCGAGAAAAGGCGGGTTTCCGATGATGCAATCCGCATCCGGCCACTCGGCTTCCGTCCCGTCGGAATTCAAAACGGCATCGCGGCGACTAATCTGATCCAGCGGCTTGAGAATCGGATTTTTGGAAAGGCCCCACCCGTGCCGAAGCATCCATTGAATCTGCCCGATCCATATCGTCACCCTGGCCAATTCGGCGGCATAGACATTGATCTCGATTCCCATGACAGCCTGAGGCCCCACGGAAGGAAAGAAGCCCGTCAGGCCAAATCCTTCGATCTCCGTTATCACGCGCTGTTCGAAATCCTTCAGACCCTGAAGCGCCAGATAGAGAAAATTGCCGGAGCCGCAAGCCGGGTCAAGAACCCGAAAAGAGTCGAGCCGATTTAGAAACTCGAGGCATTTTTCCTTCGCCTCGGCCATGATGCGGTTCGCGCTTGCGGTCAGACGGGGCTTCTTGTGCTCAGCCTGGAGCTTCGCGATTTCCTCTTTGGACAGGTTCCAGTCAATCGACACCTCCGATCGCTCCGCGACCTTCGCAGCGACGTCGCGATACTCCGCCATGAGAGCCGCGATGGCGCCCTTCGCGTTTGCCCATTCGGCACGCAACGGCGCCAGCACAACCGGTTCGACAATTCGCATGATCGACTGCGGATCGGTGAAATGCGCGCCCAACTGGCTCCTTTTATTCGGGTCAAGCCCGCGTTCAAACAAGGTGCCAAAGATAGAGGGCTCGATGGAACTCCAGTCCAGCTCCGAGACCTTCAGAATCTGATCGATCTCAACCTTTCCGAGAGGAACCACATCATCGCCGTCAAACAGCCCGCCATTGAACCAGTCGACTTCATCCAGGCCGAGCCGCCCGCCGTCTTTCATAGCGCGGAAAAGATCCCCTGCAAGCTCGATGAAGAGGGAGGGTTTACGGCTCGAGAGGCGCAGCAGCCTGGTAAACATACTGGATGGCAGCAGCCCGATGTGTTCGGCGAACATGCAGAACAGCAGCTTATTCATGAAGTGGGCAACCCGCTGCGGATCATAGCCCCGAACACGCAGCTGTTGCGCGATTTCGGCGAACTGCCGGGCCGCCTTCTCGGTCAGGTCCCTTGCGGTCATCCCCGGCCTTAACCGAAATGGCTCGGTGAAGGCCCACTTGAGAAGTCTCCGCCTTTCCACAAGAACGAGGTCGCTCAGGAATATCCGGTGGATTTCGTGAACGGTATTGGTAAAGTTCGTGTGGATTACGATCTCGTCCATGTCGGACACGATCAGCAGGGGTGGGTTGAGGAGGGAATCCGCGTAGCGCTGCAACTGCGCGTAGGCTTCCATAAGGTTCTTGTGCTTCCCCTTGTATTCCCAGCCGAAAAAGCCCTTCTTCCAAACATCGGCGAATCCGCCTTCACCCGTTGTCTTCTCAACGCCCGCATCGAAACAATAACTCTTTCCGGACGGATCGGCTTCGGCTGGCGTTGGCTCGTCCAGGAGCCGGCAAAGATCGAGAAAGTGCTCCTGCGACCCCTGACGCTCGCGCAATTCGGACGGACCCCATTTCTGGACAAATTCCTGCGCAGTCATTTTGTGCTAAACCGCCTATCATGCCACGGAGACAACTGCCGCGGCTCCGCCCACACTCGAAAGCCATCAGTTCCAGTAGTTCCGGTCCAGACTCCTGTATTGAATCGCCTCGGCGATATGCTTGGCGATCACGCTTTCCGAGCCATCCAGATCGGCGACGGTCCGCGCCACTTTCAGGATGCGGTCGTGAGCCCGCGCGGAAAGGCTCATGCGCCGCATCGCCATCTCCAGCGTCCGTTCGCCGGAAGCATCCAGCGCGCACAGTTTGCGGATCATGCGCGTCGGCATGTGCGCGTTACTGTAGCCGCGGGCGAGCTGCACCGCACGCGCCCGCTCCGCACGCGCCCGCATATCCGCCGACGACTCGGCTACTTCGCCTGCACGCAGTTCTTTGTACGGCACCGCGGGAACTTCGATCTGGATATCGATGCGGTCCAGCAGCGGTCCGCTGATTTTGCCAAGGTAACGCTGGATGATAGCCGGCGTGCAGCGGCACTCGCGCGTTGTGTCGCCGTAGAACCCGCACGGGCACGGATTCATTGCCGCCACCAGCATGAAGCTCGCCGGAAAACAGAGCGTCATGTTCGAACGCGCGATCGTAACGGTGAGGTCTTCGATCGGCTGGCGCAGGATTTCCAGAACGTTCCTCGGAAATTCGGGAAACTCGTCGAGGAACAGCACGCCGTTGTGCGCGAGGCTCACTTCGCCCGGACGCGGCGACCCTGTGCCCCCGCCAATCAGGCCCGCATCGGAAATCGTATGGTGCGGCGCGCGAAAAGGCCGCGTGCGGAGCAGTCCCCCGCCCGGCGCAAGCGCCCCCGCGATGCTGTGGATCTTCGTTGTCTCGATCGCCTCTTCGAAACTGAGCGGTGTAAGAATGCCGGCCAGTCTCTTCGCCAGCATCGTCTTTCCCGATCCCGGCGGACCGATCATCAGGACGTTGTGCTCTCCCGCCGCCGCCACCAGCAAACCGCGTTTGGCTGTTGTCTGACCCCGCACGTCGCGGAAATCAGGCATAGCCTGATTCGCGAAGACTCTTGCCGGACTGGCGCCCGGCGTCACCGGTGCGAACTGCTCCGGTTTCGCCAGCATCGCGACCACTTCGGCGAGAGACTTCACGCCGAATACTTTGATGCCCTCGACGACCGACGCTTCGGCCGCATTCTCGACCGGCAGAATCAGATTTTCGATATGCTGTTCCCGCGCGCAAACCGCCACCGATAAGGCGCCCCGCACTGGCCGGATCGTGCCGTCCAGCGACAGTTCGCCGACGGAAAGGTGATTGTCGAGACCCTTGAATGTCCCCATCGCCCCCAGAATGGCGAGGGCCATCGGCAGATCGAACCCGGCGCCTTCCTTGCGCACGTGCGCCGGCGCGAGGTTCACGGTAACCGCCTGATTCGGATATCCGAAACCCGAATTCATCAAAGCGGACTTGATCCGTTCGCGGCTTTCGCGCACCGCGGTATCCGGCATGCCGACCAGCATGAAATCGCGCGCCATTCCGCTGCGGAACAGATCGACTTCGACGTCGACCGGATGGGCGTCGATTCCGAATACGGCGGCGCTGCGGGTCTTGAACAACGGCATGCGGCACGTCCTCTCAGAGAAGGTTGTGCGCTATGGGCAGGGATTTCTCTCTTCCGCCAAATTTCCGGGCTCAAACCACGCTTCCCGAACCGAAAATCCCGCGCCTTCGCCCGCTGATTCAGTGCACTACCGGACCGGTCAAAAGGGGATGCTTCACTTCCGCGAAAAGAGCCGCAAGTCGCGCGACATCTCCGTCGGCCTCCTTTTGCCGGGCCTCGGACATCTGGGCTTGAAGCATTTCAATTTCCTTCGCTTGGCGCTGCATACGCGACTCGAGCTCGGCTGCGGACGGGGGAGCCTGTATCGGACGCGCTTCGATGCTGCTCAGGCGCGCCTCGATCCGGTCCAGGCGATCGAGAAGTGGCTCAAGCGTCAAAATGCTGTCGGAGGAAGGCGTGGTTGTCTGCGTTGTCCTGCGGCGCCGGCTGCTCGGTCCCGCACAAACGAAACCCAACCCCATGGCCAGACAAGCCCCCGCGGCAACCGCGAGCCCTCGGGGTATTTTGCTGGCCATAGAGTGGGCTGACTTCCTTCGAGTGATCTGCTTACGCACTGGCCGCCGCGGCGACGCTGTAAGTAGAGTTGCCGTTGGCGAGCGCGGCCATCAAAGCTCCACGCGCGGTCGAATTAAGCGGATCGCTGGACAGCCTGACTTCGGAGATGCGCACCGGGAAATCCCGCGTCCGCAGTCCGGCGATGAAGCGCTCCAGGAAGCCCTTCGGCATCGCCGTGCCTCCGCTCAGCACGACCGGAACCGGCCGGTTGAGCTTCGGCAGTGTCTGGGCCGAGGCGATCTTCGAGCGCAGCGCGTTCGTCAGCGTCCGGATGACGTCGTCATGATAAACCGTCAGCGCATTCTGCACACGGTCTCCACCGGCGCCGTTCAAAAAGAAGGTCTGCTCCTTTTGAATCCTTATCCGGGTGGCACGTTCGCCGGTTACCGCCGCCGCGTGCGTATCGATGAAATCGCCCGCCTTGGGAATGCTGAAACTGATCACCGGCAGGGAGAGCTCGGCCAGACATACGTTACACAATCCGCTGCCGCAGGAAATTCCAAATCCGGAGTAATTGGACGCCGCCATCTCGCCGAACACCACCGCCAAACCTTCTTCAATCGGACTGGCGTCGTAACCCAGCCCCGTCAGGATCTGGCGAATGGAAGCTTCGTGATGAGCGAGTCCGTCTTCCTGGTTGTCAACCGGCGCGGGGATACTGAACAGGACTCTGGTCTCATCTGCCCCCGCCCTTCCCAGCAGCTTGGTGATGATGCGGCGCACCACCGCAAGGCTGTGCGGTTCCTGCGGATTGAGAACGCCGCGGTACATTGGCCGTCGGGTCTCCACGTGGAAGACCTCGGCGAATTTCGCCGCGTCATTGCCTGCCACTACGATTTCGCCGTCCTCCACCTCGTGAAAAACTTCTTCGCGCTGCAGCAGACTCTCAGTGAGTTTGGACCACGGCAGGGTAATAAAGGCATTGAGCTGCGCTTCGAAGCGATACTTTTTGTCTTCGCGCCGCGCTACCACAATGCGGCTGGTACCGACGTCAAGCCCAAGCGGCCCGATGCTGGTTTGTTCGACGTTGTTCATCTATCATCTCCTGTCAAATAGTTTCTCGACCGGCGGTATCGGCCTCACAAAAACATTCAGAGCACCGCTGTCTTTCGACATTATCACTTTCGGCCAATCCTTCAAGACTCTCCTTGGTCAGCTATCATTGGTCATATGTAATTGGTTAACTATCTTTAGCCAACTGTCTTTGGTTAACCAACTTTGGTTAGTTAACTTTAGTTAACTAACCAAAGTTAACCCGCCTCTAACCCGATTTAAACAGGCCACATGCTCTCCAGTTAACCTTCGACAGTATGGCTTTCGATGCCTGTCCTGGCTTAACTTACTTTTGAGGTACTCCTCGCAAATATTAAAAAGCCGATCGTCCAGGGCATGTGTAATCCGGAACAAGCAATCGCGCCTGATATCGCTCCTCCGGCGATTCCCGCATCAGGCTGGAGCCGCAATACCCAAATTGTCTCCAGGGGTTTTACGGATATTCGAATGCTTTCGGGACTGCCATGATAAAAGGGAGGCACAAAGCACTGGACACCCGTCCCCTCGTTGAATGGATCGCCGAGCAAATCCCCAGCCCAGTCGTGCGCCTGCGTTTCCTGCGCGCGATGATGCAACAGGATCCGCCGGGAAAGTCTTACAAGTCCTGGTTTCTGGTCGCGTTTCTGGTTGTGCTGCTACCGTTCACGTCGCCCTCTCTGGTACGACCGGTCCGGACCGCGAATGCAGTCCCGCGGTTGTCGGTCGCCGTGAGCCCCGGGCCCGCAAAAGTAAAGGTGGAAGAGACGCCGGAAATCTGGCTGGTGGAAAAAACGGACGCTTACGAAACTTACAGCAACGGCCTGCGCATCGATAACCGGTTTTCCGTCGCCAACCACCCGAGATCCTATCTGGTGTTTTCCGCCACTCGGCCGGAAGACATTCAGGGCGAACGTCGTTCCGTTCCGGCCGGAATCGTTTTTCACACAACCGAAAGCCTTCAGGCCCCGTTTGAAGCGGGACACAATTCCGCGCTGAAGCGCATTGGCGAATCGCTGCTCGAGTATGTGAGGCGTAAACGGGCTTACAACTTCCTGATCGACCGCTTTGGCCGGGTCTATCGGGTGGTGCGGGAAGGCGATGCGGCAAACCACTCCGGTAACTCAGTTTGGTCCGATCCGGACTGGCTGTATGTGAATTTGAATCAGAGTTTCCTGGCTGTCTCGTTCGAGACCCGAACGTTGCCGGGACAGGAAGAGGCGGCTGTCAATCCGGCCCAAGTGCGGTCGGCGGCTATGCTGACCGAAATGTTGCGCAAGCGTTACGCCATTCCGGCCGGCAACTGCGTCACCCACGCGCAGGTTTCCGTGAACCCTTCCAACCTGCGGATTGGTTACCACATGGACTGGGCCTCGAGCTTTCCTTTCGCCGAGTTAGGCCTGCCGGACAATTATGGGCTGCCGTTGCCGTCTGTTTCCCTCTTTGGGTTCGAATACGATTCGAACTTTGAACACCGGGCCGGAGTGCGTCTGTACCAGGAAGCTCAGCTTGCCGAACAAATCCTCGACGACCGCGCCACCGCCGCCCACCTGGAAGTGCCCGCCTACAGAAAGACCCTGCAGAAAAGGTATCAGAGGCAATTGACCGCTGTCCGCGACGATGATGCCAGCCGGACGGATCAGGAAGACGAATAAATCCTGGATAACTCCCGTCGCCTGGGGCTTCCTCGCTCAAAAAACTCGACTGACCGCAGGCCGCCCACTTGCTTCCCGGAAGTCGAAGCGGCGTAGTACTCAGTACCACCAAATTATTTTGGGTATTTTGTTGCGCGCCCCTTTACGGCATTGATAATCAAGGGACCCTTCGAGAGCCCGCGTCTTTTGCTCTTAGGGAAAAGGAAAATCACTATGCGTACTTGCCGTGTACCCTTCGCATTCGCCGCGATCGCTTTCGCCCTCGCAACCTCTTCCGCCGCATTGGCAGGCACTATCTATGTCGACGACGATTCGGTGGCCATCTACCCAATACTCGCTGTCCGGCGCCCAAAGCGTTTTCTCGACTCAGACGGGTACAACCGACATCGGACTGGCGTTTAACTCGTCCGGAACCTTGTATGCAGCCACGCGGGACAGCAACGCGATCCTGCAGTACTTGCCATCCGGCGTGGAAAGCACCTTCGCCTCCGTCTCCGACCCCTACGGCGTAGCCGTCGACGTTGCAGGTAACGTGTTCACCGGCGCGAATTTCGGCGAGGAAATCATGGAATACTCTCCTTCAGGCGCGGGATCGGTGTTCGCCACTGGAACCGACGTATTTAGCCTGGCATTCAACGGCAGCGGTGATCTCTTCGAAGGCACTCAGAGCGGGAGTATTTACGAATTTGCTCCGAACGGCACGAGTACCCTGATCGACAGCGGTCTGGAACTGGCCGCCGGTATGGCGTTCGATGAAGCTGGCAACCTTTACGTCGCCGACTGGCTTGGGCAGATTATCAAAATTGCACCGAACGGAACAACCAGTGTCTTCGCAACCTTCAGTACGGCCACGCTCCCCACTGGCCTCGTGTACGATGATTCGACCGGCAACCTGTATATGTCGGAAGTCGCCAATGGGGAATCGCTGCCGGGCCAGCAGGCGATCTTCGAATTTTCGCCTTCCGGTGTGGAAAGCGTATTTGCGTCCGGGCTCTACCTGCCGTATGGGATTGCCGACCTGCAATCGACGACTCCCGAACCAGTCAGCGCCCTGCTGCTTGGCGGCGGACTCGCCCTGATCGCGCTCGGGCGGTCCCGCCTTCGGCGTTAATTATAAAAGGGTCAGTTCGGCGTAGCAATCCGGTATTCGGGTCGGCTCGAGCCTTCCTTCAAGACGACGCAACCGTGTGATAACCGCTCTCAGCGTACCCTTTCGCCCGGGAAAACCTGAAATGGGAAATCTCCCGATGAACCGTTCCCGTTCCGCGACGATTTTGTGAAGCGCTGCGGCTCGCCATTGTGTGGTGGACGATTGGCGTGTGGGGCCTGGGGAAACGCGGCCTTTGGAAGCAAATGCCTCTGATTCCGGCGTGGGATGCCGTCGCATTTTTCATTTGGCTGACGAGTTTCACGCGCGACAACAATCCGCTGGCGGGATGGAGAGTATGGTCTGCTCGATGGGCAGCTTGTACCCGTCGCGAAGCCCCGATGAGGGCATCGCAGAATTCTTGAACCCTAACCGCGTGCCTCTCTGATTCATGCGCCTGCCGTTGTGGGGCAGGTTCCCAACCTGCCCTGTCTGGCTTAGTTATGCACCGGCAGAACCGCCGAATTACTAACTCCGCTGGTCTGCGTAAGAACAAGTAGTAAGTCTCCATTGGGCGCATTCGCCGGGACCTGAAAGTCCACCTGTTACAGACCCACCAGCGTGGGCGTTAAACCGGCGAAAAGAACGTTCGTCACAGCCGCGCCGTTCAGCGTCAGCGTCGCCGCATCCAGCGAAGCGGCGAGGGTCGTCGAAGGCGACGCGGTCCCGGAGGGAACGTTTTGATTCGTAAGTCCCATGCCCGCCACGTAGATCACAATATATTCGCCTGGCGCCGCCGGCGATGTCTCGAGCACCAGACTGCCGTTCAGGTGCTGCGCGATGATCGCACCGGTGGCGAACTGCGCGATCCCCGGCGCATCGGCCGTTAACTGCAGCGGGTTCGGCGTGCTCAATGCGCCATTAGCGCTGACGATCACCTGATACGGACTGCCGGCCGCCAGCTCGAACGGCACCTGCGCGTTGATCTGTCCGGGACTTACGTAGTAAAGCGGCGCCAGCAAGCCGCCGATGATCACCGAAGTCTGATTGAGGCTGGTCGGCAGCGGAATCGTCGATGCCTGGGTGACTTGTGAGGCGAGGTTAGCTCCGTAAATCTGCACGATGGTGCCCGGCGCGACCGGAACGCCCGGCTCGGCTGCAATGGCGAACGCGTTCAGGGTGCCGTTCAGCGTCAGCAGCGGAGCGGCGTTGGGTGTGACCTGTCCGGTGATCTGCACGTTGGCCGCGGGGAAGCTCGAAGCGGTGGCGCGGGCCGAGATGGTGACCTGCCCCGCGGCGTTGCGCGGGGTCCACGTGCCCGAATAAATTCCGGAGGTCGTATTCGTTGCGCTCAGCCCCAGCGGTGGATCGCCATTCGAGAAGGTAGCCACGACCTGCGCCCCCAAAACCGGTTGACCGCAATCGTTGACCAGCAGCACCGCCAGCGGCGTCGGCCAGGCCGTTGGCTCGGCGAAGTTATTCACGAGTCCGGTCTGGGTGGGAACCAGTTGCGTTGGCGTGCACGAAGCTCTGGGTAAAGCATTGGGCAAAGCCGCTTCCGGCGTCCGCTCCGCCGCCGTGGACGCGCCCGCGTTGACGATGAGCGTGACGTTGACGGTGCGCACGGCGGCGCTCGAGAACGCATAACTCACGTTGCCGCGATAAACACCCGACGCCAGACCCGTCAGATTCACCGAGACACTCGATGGCGCGGGC
>Ga0181521_10007461_pt1 | contig 11488 bp, 7 predicted proteins | sample PEATcosm2014_Bin_32_FD_119764 | JGI IMG/M metagenome (GOLD analysis project Ga0181521, IMG submission 119764) | Peatland microbial communities from MTU Mesocosm Facility, Houghton, MI, USA - PEATcosm2014_Bin02_60_metaG | ecosystem: Environmental > Terrestrial > Soil > Wetlands > Peat | place... | reverse complement strand
GGTGGACGATTACTACGAAAGCGACCATTACGTCCTTTCGTCGGCCGTCGGCCATTTGCTCGCCATCGTGCCGCCGGAAGGCGTCGAAGCGGCGCGGGGCAAATGGACGTTCAAACATCTGCCCGTCATCCCGCCGCATTTTGATTTGCTGCCGATTGAGAAAAGCGAGCCGCGGCTGAAGATCCTCAAAAAGTTGATCAAACGTGCCGATGTGGACGCGCTGGTCAACGCCTGCGACGCCGGGCGTGAGGGCGAATTAATTTTCCGCAACATCGTCAGGTTCACCAAGGCGAAGCAGCCCATCAAACGCCTCTGGCTGCAATCCATGACGCCGGCGGCCATCCGCGAAGGGTTTGAGCAGCTTCGCGAAGACAAGGACCTGCTGCCGCTGGCCGACGCCGCATACAGCCGGTCGGAGGCCGACTGGCTCGTCGGCATCAACGGTACGCGCGCGATGACCGCGTTCAATTCCAAGCTCGGCGGCTTTTTCAAAACCACGGTTGGCCGCGTCCAGACGCCGACGCTGGCCATCGTGGTTGAGCGCGAGGCGAGAATTCGCAAGTTTGTGGCGCGCGATTTTTGGGAGGTCATCGGCACGTTCGACGCGGCGGCGGGACAATATACGGGGCGCTGGTTCGACGAAAAGTTTTCCAGGTCTGACGCGAAGGACGGCGACGACCAGCTCAAGCCCGAGCGCATTTGGGACCAGCCCAAAGCTGAAGCCATTCATGACAAATGCCTTGGCAAACCCGGCATTGTCACCGAGGAAAGCAAGCCCAGTACGTCGCTGTCGCCGTTGCTTTACGATTTGACCAGTTTGCAGCGCGACGCGAACTCGCGCTTTGGTTTTTCCGCGAAGAACACGCTGGGGCTGGCGCAGTCGCTTTACGAACGGCACAAAGTGCTGACGTATCCGCGCACCGATTCGCGGGCGTTGCCGGAGGATTATCTCGGCACGGTGAAGAGCGCGTTGAAGATGTTGGGCGAAACGGGATACGCGGCATTTGCCGAAACCATTCTCCAGAAAAACTGGGTGCATCCGAACAAACGCATCTTCAATAACGCCAAGGTTTCCGACCATTTCGCCATCATTCCGACCACGCAGACGCCGCACGGTTTGTCCGAGCCGGAACGAAAACTATACGACCTGGTGACCAAGCGGTTCCTCGCCATTTTTTATCCGGCGGCGGAATTTCTCGAAACCAATCGCATCACCCGCGTCGAAGGCGAACCGTTCAAAAGCGCCGGCAAAGTGCTGGTGAATCCGGGCTGGCTGGCGGTCTATGGCAAGGAGGCGGAATCGGATGACACGCCGACGCTCACGCCGGTGCAGCCGGACGAAAAGGTCAACACCAGCGGGGTTGAAGTGAAACCCAACGTCACCAAACCGCCGCCGCGCCACACGGAAGCGACATTGCTTTACGCGATGGAAGGCGCGGGCAAACTGGTGGAGGACGATGAATTGCGCGAGGCGATGCGCGAGAAGGGCCTGGGCACGCCGGCCACGCGCGCGGCGACCATCGAAGGTTTGATTTACGAGGATTACATCCATCGCAACGGGCGCGAGTTGCAGGCGACGGCGAAGGCATTTTCGTTGATGGAACTGCTCAACGGCCTGGGCATTCCCGAATTGACGAAGCCGGAGTTGACCGGCGACTGGGAATTCAAGCTGCGCCAGATCCAGCGCCGGCAGAAAAGCCGCGACGAATTCATGTCCGAGATTGCCGACATGACGCGGCACATTGTTGAGCGCGCCAAAAAATTCGAGGAAGACACGATTCCCGGTGATTTCGGCGTGCTCAAAACGCCGTGTCCGAAGTGCGGCGGCGAGGTCCACGAAAAATACAAGCAATTCCAGTGCGTCAACGAAAAGTGCGACTTCTCGGTCTGGAAAACGCTGTGCAGCCGGATGTTTGAGATTGACGAAGTGGAAAAGCTCATCACGGAAAAACAGGTCGGGCCGTTGCAAAATTTCCGCAGCAAAAAGGGATTTCCATTCACCGCCGTGTTGAAGCTGAATGCGGAGTTCAAGATCGAATTTGATTTCGGCAACGACCAGAAAAACGAAAATGGCGAGGCCGCTGCGCCGGTGGATTTCACGGGCAAGGAGCCGTTGGGTAAATGTCCGAAGTGCGGCGCGCGGGTGTTCGACGCGGGGATGAATTATCTCTGCGAGAAGGCGGCGGGCGCGGACAAGACCTGCACCTTCCGCACCGGCAAAATCATTTTGCAGCAGCACATCGAGCCGGCACAAGTGGCGAAGCTGCTCAACGAAGGCAAAACCGATTTGCTCAAGGGTTTTATCTCCAAGAAAACCAACCGCAAGTTCGAGGCATTCCTGGTGATCAAGGATGGCGGCACGGCGTTTGAATTCGCGCCGCGCGAACGGAAAGCGCGGGCAAAGGGTGGGACGCCCCGGGAACCGCTGCCGAAGATTGATTTTGCGGGCAAGGTGCCGCTCGGCAAATGTCCGAAGTGCGGCGGCAGGGTTTTTGACACCGAAACGGGTTATCTGTGCGAGAAATCGCAGGCGGACGCCCGACCGTGCAAATTCAGAATCAGCCGGGAAATTTTGCAGCAGCCGATCGAACCGGCGCAGGCGCAAAAATTACTGGCCACGCGCAAGACCGATTTGATTGGTAAATTCATCTCCCGGGGCGGGAAACCGTTTGCGGCCTATCTGGTGATGGACGACAAGGGCAAGGTCACGTTTGAATTTCCGCCGCGCGAGGAAGAAGTGGAATCGAAATGAACGGTTGAGCTTGCGCCAGGCAGTACCTGGGAGCGCTGCCGTCCCGGCGGCGTGTTTGGGGGATGTTTTTTTCGAGACCTGCCGGCGGGACGCCAGTCGTCGCTTCGCTATGCCCAGGCATAGCCGGCGCTCCCAGGTCAATGCTCCCAGGCCCGCCGCCAAAAGGTTGAGTTTCTTTGTGCCATCAACGTATCCTGCTCAAAACCTTAAAACACCATGCACCTGTCTTCCCGGAATAATTTGTTGTTGGCGTTGTTTGTTCTCGTTGGCCTGAACGCGTCGGGCGCCGGCCCGGTTTTTAATGTTCTGGATTACGGTGCGCACCATGACGGTTCGGCCAGCTCGACGGAGGCATTTCGTTCCGCCATCCAGGCGGCCAAGGCGGCGGGCGGGGGAACAGTATATGTCCCGGCCGGAAATTATGTCACCGGGCCGATTGAACTGGTGAGCGACCTCGTGCTTCAAATTGATGCCGGGGCCACGTTGCGGTTCCCGGCGGCCAAACTTCCGTTCACCAAGGGCCGGCAGCAGGGAATCGAGTGTCTCACACCGGTTCCGCTGGTTGGTGGGCATGATTTGCACAATGTCACCATCACGGGCCGCGGCGTGCTCACCACGGACAACGCCGAATGGCTCAAACTCATGCCCCGAACCAAGGCCTCCGGTGATGACCCGGGATCGGCCAACGGCCCCAACTGGCAGCGCCTGCTGCAGGACCTCGAAGTGAAAACACCCGTGCCGGATGAGGATTACCAAAAAGCGGCGCCGGAACTCCGGCCTTCCTTCATCCGCTTCATGGACAGCACGAATGTGCTCATCGAGGGGATCCACTTTGTCGGCTCCTCCATGTGGACGATCCACCTGTTGTACACGGACAACGCGGTCGTCCAGAACGTCATCATCGAAACCTATCCGGGCGTGCACACCGACGGGATTGCCGTTGATTCCAGCCGCAACGTGCGGATTTCCAATTGTTACATCGACACCGGCGACGACGGCATCGTCCTCAAGGCCGGCAAGGACGCCGACGGACGTCGGGTCAACCGGCCGACGGAGAACGTGTCCATCGTGAATTGCACCGTGCACCACGCGCATGGCGCGGTCACGCTGGGCAGTGAAATTTCGGGCGGCATCCGCAACGTGGTGGCGGACAACATCACCTGCAAGGAAACCGCCATCGGCGTGCGCATCAAGAGCCGGCGCGGGCGCGGCGGCGTGGTTGAGGACGTCAGGTTCAATAACTGGACGATGGAAGACGTCGGCGAAGCCATCAATGTGACGACCGACTATATGATGGAGGGTGAAGCAAAAACTTCGGAAGAGCCGGTCTCGGAACGGACGCCGGTGTTTCGCAACATCACCATCAGCGGCATGACCATCAAACGGGCGAAGTTGGCGATCGACGTTGTCGGGTTGCCGGAAATGCCGATTTCCGGGTTGAGGATTAGCGATGTCATCGCGTCGGCAAAGGGCGGAATGAGGGTGAGCCACACCGACGCGCTGGAATTGCATCACGTGCAGGTGAACGCGGACGGTGGACCGGCCTTCCTGGTGCAGGATTCGAAGGAATTGGAACTGGACGGCGTGGGGACGCGGAAGCCAATTTCGGGCACACCCGTGATACGTCTGGAGCGCTGTCCCGGTGCCATCGTGCGGAACAGCCGGGCGTTCGCCGGGACGGGCACGTTTCTCTCCGTGGTCCCGGGCGAGCTTAAAAACGTCGTGCTGGAAGGCAACGTGCTCGGTGGGGCGAAGAAACCGGTGGAAGAAACGGAGTTGATTTTAAACAGCGACCCCCGCAGCCAGGAAAGAGTCATTCCCTGACCCGCTGAAAAAGCCGCTGCACTGGTACTCGTCTATTGAATCCTTGTAGCAGCCGACGTAAGGAGGCTCATTTCAAACAAGGAAGTCAGAGGCTCGTGACCTCGGCTGCTACGATATTGGGGTCGTGGTGAAGTCGGCGCAACGGGCTGCTGTCCTCGTTCTGGTTGATTGGGGTGGGGCGAGGCTACAGACGAGCCGCCGCCGGGCGCTAAAGCCGGCGCGCGAGGACGCTCGCCCCACCAAAATGGCGGCGGTGCTGGTGTTGGTCCATTGAATAAGGAAACCAGGAAACCAAGAATGCAGAAGCGAAGTCTGTTCATGGTTTCATGGATTCCTTATTAAATTCAAAAGCGGTGTTTCCATTTTGCTGCGTATCCTCGTGAAATAGTGTATTCATTTCGTGTGACTGATGCTGCAACAACCAAGCCGGCTGCAGACGACCAGTGGATCCGGAAATTCCTTGGGCATCTGGCCACGGACCGCGGCGCGTCGGTTTACACGCAGCGGAATTACCGGCAGGCGTTGCTGGAATTTTTTCATTGGCATCGCGAAGAGCGATCCGCCTTCGCGGATAAACCCGCTTCGGCGCGACAGGCGGTCGCCTGGGAAATACTCCAACGGGATGATTTTCGCGGTTACCTGCGGTTTTTGGGCCGGCAGAACCTGAGTCGCGCGGCGATTCAACTGCGCTTCTGCGCGTTGCGGACGTTTTACAAGTTTCTGATCCGACATGGGGTGGTCGGGGCGTCGCCGATAAAAAATCTGGCTTTGCCGAAGCAAGGCCGGCGATTGCCGAAATATCTCACACTCCAGCAAATGCTCGATTTGCTCAACGCGCCGGTCAAACTCATGGCCACGCCCAGGCGCAAAGGGCCGGGCCGGCCGATTTCGGCCAGTGTGTGTCTGCGGGATGTCGCCGTGCTGGAAACGATTTACTCGTGCGGATTGCGCGTGAGCGAGTTGTGCGGGTTGCGCGTGGAGGATATTAATTGGAGCGAGCAACTGGTGCGGGTGCGCGGCAAAGGGAAAAAGGAGCGGCTCGTGCCGATTGGCAAAACGGCGTTGAAGGCGATTGAGAGTTATTGGAGCACGTTGAAGCCGCCGCCGTCCGGAGAATCGCCGGTGTTTTTCGTGGAAACAAGAAAGAACACAACGCTCCAGCCGATTCAGTTGTCCCGGCGTTTGAAACAATATCTCGTCATCGCCGGACTCGATCCCGGCCTGACCCCGCATAAATTGCGGCACAGTTACGCGACGCACCTGCTGGACGCGGGTGCGGATTTGCGGAGCGTGCAGGAATTGCTCGGCCACGCGCATCTCATCACGACGCAGGTTTACACCCACGTCACCACCGAGCGGTTGAAGAAAGCTTACGACGCCGCGCATCCGCGGGCGTGACGCCCGGAAGGCTAACAGCCTGTTGAAAATCTTTTTCTTTGTAGGAGACGAGGTGACGAGTCTCAAATTTCTCCGGTTTCTGAAGGGCAAGTTAGAGACTCCTTACGTCGTCTCCTACTGCTTTAACGGGTTGCTAAGGCGCGGGGTGGGACGGTTTGGGGGCGAGCGAAACTCGGCCGATGGCCACCAGAATAACATGCAGCAGCGCATGCGGATTCGGCGGACAGCCGGGAATGTTAACGTCCGTGCGCACACTGCGCACGTTCCGGCTTGACATTTATGGGCATGAATCGGAACATGTCTAAAAATGTCCAAAATGAATTGAGTCGTTTGGGAATCAAGATAAAATGCAAATTACGGTTAGAGACGTCGCCAGCCTGCTGAATATTTCAGAAAAAACAGTCTATCGCTGGATTGACGAGCGTAAACTGCCTGGTTATCGGTTGAACGGGCAGTATCGCTTCCATCGCGCCGAGTTGCTTGAGTGGGCGACGGCAAACCGCATCAACGTGTCTCCCCGCATTTTCGAGGAACCGGAAAGTCAATCGGGTCCGCTTCCTGAATTGTCCGATGCCTTGGAATCCGGCGGGGTTTTTTACCGTTTGGCCGGCAGGAACAAGGCGGAAGTTCTCCGCAATGTGGTTGAAATACTCAGGCTGCCGGACGAGGTGGATCGTGAATTTCTGTTGCAGGTTTTGCTGGCGCGCGAGGCGCTGGAGTCCACTGCGATCGGCGATGGCATTGCCATTCCGCATGTGCGAAATCCCATTGTGCTCCACGTCCCGCAGCCGCTGGTGACGTTATGTTTTCTTGAAACGCCGGTGGATTTTGGGGCGCTGGACGGCCAGCCGGTCCACACTTTGTTTACGTTCATCAGCCCGATGGTCAAGGCGCATCTGCATCTGCTTTCGCGTCTGGCGTTCGCGTTGCGCAACCCGGAGTTCAAAGCGCTGATTACCAGGCAGGCGGGCCGCGACGAAATCCTGGCTTCGGCAAGGCGGATCAGTAACAGCCTGCGCGTTCCCGTGAACGCAACCCAGAAGGAGGCGGTGCGGTGACGTGGTTGTTGTTTGCAATGGCCATCCTGCTTTTGGGCGCGATGGCGGTGTTGCTGTTGAGCCGTCCGGACCGGAATGTTTCCTGGCTTGGAGCCGGATCGGTGGTGATTGCTTCCGTGCTGGGTTGTGTCCCGGTAATTCACGTGTTGTCCGGCGGTTCAGTTGAACCCGTGCGCGTGCCTTGGTCGGTGCCTTTTGGAGAATTCTTCATTGAACTGGATTCGCTGACTGCGTGGTTTCTTTTCCCGACATTGTTGCTTTCGGCGCTTTCGGCGATTTATGGCGTGGGTTATTTGCGGTCGTGGCAGGGTCGCCGCTCGCTTGGCCCGATCTGGTTTTTCTACTGTCTGCTGGTGCTGGGCATGATGCTCGTACTGCTCGCGCGTAATGCCGTGTTGTTTCTGATTGCCTGGGAATTGATGGCGCTGGCGTCGTTCTTCCTGGTGACATTCGAGCATGAACGCGAATCCGTGCGGGAGGCGGGCTGGATTTATTTTGTGGCGACGCATCTGGGCACGGCTTTTCTGCTGGCATTTTTTCTTTTGCTGGCGCGCGACACCGGCTCCATGGATTTCACGGTTTGGGCCGAAAAAGGCGTCCAGGCGCAGGGGCTGGCCAGCATTCTTTTTTTACTGGCAATCATCGGGTTCGGCACCAAGGCCGGTTTCATGCCGCTTCATGTATGGCTGCCGGAAGCGCATCCCGCCGCGCCGAGTCACGTATCGGCGTTGATGTCGGGCGTGATGATCAAAACTGGAATTTATGGATTGCTGCGTGCGCTCACATTTCTGGGTGCGCCGCCGATGTGGTGGGGGTGGGGACTGATTGCCATCGGGCTGAGTTCGGGTGTGCTTGGCGTTTTGTTTGCGCTGGCGCAACATGACTTGAAACGGCTGCTGGCGTATCACAGCGTCGAAAACATCGGCATCATCGCGTTGGGCCTCGGCGCCGGTTTGTTGGGCATGAGCACCGGTTCATCCATGCTCATCGTGCTGGGATTCGGCGGCGGATTGCTGCACGTGGTCAATCACGCCTTGTTCAAAGGTTTGTTGTTCCTCGGCGCGGGCGCGGTGTTGCACGGCACCGGAACGCTTGAAATTGACCACCTCGGCGGGTTGCTGAAACGGATGCCGTGGACGGCAGCGACTTTCCTCATTGGCGCGGTCGCCATTTCGGGTCTGCCACCGCTGAACGGTTTTGTGAGCGAATTTCTGATTTTTCTGGGTGCATTCAAGGGCGGCGTTTCGGCTGGCGGGGCAATCGCCGTGCCGTTGTTCGCGCTGGTTGCCGGCCTGGCGTTGATTGGCGGGCTGGCAGCGGCGTGTTTCACCAAGGCATTTGGCATCGTGTTCCTCGGCGAACCGCGGAGTGAACAGGTGTCGCATGCGCACGAAGTGGATTGGACCATGCGGTTGCCCATGCTGATACTGGCGGCCGGGTGCGTTCTCATCGGTTTGTTCGCGCCGGTTGCCGTCAGAAGTTTGGAGATGGTTTTGAAGGGCATAACGAAGCTTCAACCTGTGGTTGTCACCGAAAGCCTTGCCACCGCGACGAGTCCTTTGACATGGATTATGATGGGAGCGGTTGCATTTCTGGCGTTGCTGACTGCGCTGGTTTTACTGCGTCGCGGTTTGCTTGCGCGCCGTCGTGTGGAAACGGACGTCACGTGGGGATGCGGTTATGCGCAGCCGACTTCGCGAATGCAATATACCGCCTCCTCGTTCGCCCAGCCGCTGACGGATTTATTCGGGCCGTTGCTTGGCACGAAGAAAAAAATTTCGTCACCACGCGGCATTTTCCCTGCGGAAGCTGCGCTGAAAACCACCACGCCTGACATTTCCAGCGAAGAAATGTATCGGCCATTGTTTGGACGTATCAATGAATGGCTCTCGCAGTTGCGCTGGGTGCAACACGGCAAAGTCCAGCTTTACGTGCTCTACATCGCGGTGACGCTGATCGTTTTGCTGGTTTGGGAATTACGTTGAGATATGAACGCCGTTTCCTTCATCCCGTTGTTGCTGGCGCTTACGCTGTCGCCGTTGTTGCCTGGCGTCATCAACCGCACCAAGGCGTTTTTTGCGGGGCGACACGGTCAGCCGCTGCTTCAAAATTATTTCGATTTGTGGAAGCTCCTCCAAAAAGGAGCAGTTTACAGCCGCACCACGACCTGGATATTTCGCGCCGGTCCGATGATCGGGCTGGCGGCGGCGTTGACGGCGGCGTTGCTGATGCCGTTGGGCAAATGCCCCGCCTTGCTCGCGTTCCCGGCGGATTTTCTACTCTTCGCCGGCCTGCTCGGATTGATGCGGTTCTTCACCGTTGTCGCGGCGCTCGACACGGGTTCAAGTTTTGAAGGGATGGGAGCCAGCCGGGAGGTTTTTTTCTCCGCACTGACCGAACCGGCCTTGTTTATCGCGCTGGCGACATTGGTGCGACAAACCGGACAGCTTTCGCTCTCAACGATGTTCGGGCAGGTATCGAATGCCCATTGGCTCCACTCCGGGCCGGTGCTGGGCTTGGTGGTTCTTGCGTTGATGATTGTGCTGCTGGCCGAAAACTCGCGCATTCCGGTGGACGATCCGAACACCCATCTCGAACTGACGATGATTCACGAGGTGATGGTGCTGGATCACAGCGGACCGGATTTCGCCTTCATCCTTTATACCGCCGCGTTGAAGTTGTGGATGCTCGGTGCGCTGTTGCTGGGCGTGGTGCTTCCATTCTCCGGCGGGAATCCGTGGCTGAATCTCGCCATGGCGTTGGGCGGCATGTTCGGGCTGGCTGTTGTGATCGGAGTGGTCGAATCCGTCATGGCGCGGCTGCGCCTGCTGGTTGTGCCGCAACTGCTCATTGGCGCCGGCGCGGTGGCGACTGTGGCGCTGATCCTGACATTGAGGTGAACCTATGATGACGGACCTGATTCTTGTGCTGGTCGTGCTGACGAACCTGAAGTTGCTGGGTTCAAGCCGGCTGGGCGCTTCGATTCGCGTCGTCGCGGCGCAGGGTGTCATGCTGGGTCTGTTGCCGGTTCTGGCGCACGTGCATGAGTTGTCATTGCACTTCGCTGCGCTGGCGGCGGGAACCGTCGCGCTCAAAGGAGTGGTGTTCCCGTGGTTGTTGTTCCGTGCGTTGCGCGAGGCGGAGGTAACTCGCGAAGTCGAACCTTATGTCGGTTATATCACTTCGATTCTCATTGGTTTGGCGGCGTTGGCTGCGTCGTTCTGGCTGGGCGGGCGGCTGCCCGTCTCAACAGTCGAGCCGTCGTCGCTGCTGGTGCCCTCGGCACTGTTTTCCATTTTAGCCGGATTGTTTCTGATTGTTGCCCGCAAGCGCGCGGTAAACCAGGTACTGGGATTTCTGGTCCTGGAGAACGGCATTTACACGTTTGGCGTCGGGATTGTCGCTGAAACGCCGTTCCTGGTGGAACTGGGCGTTTTACTGGATGCGTTTGTTGCGGTGTTTGTGATGGGGATCGCGGTTTATCACATCAATCGCGAATTCGACCACATTGAAGTGGACCGGCTGGATCGGCTGAAAGGCTGACGGTTGATGAAACACGAAGCATTACTCTGGTTGCTGATCCTGGTTCCGGCTGCGACGGGAGCTTTGGCGCTCCTGCTGCGGTCGGCGCGGACGATCCTTGGCGCCATGTGTGCAGGTGTCGGAATCAGCGCAGCCTTGGGGTGGTATGTTGCTGGAAAGGTCTTGATGTCCGGCCCGGTGTCGGCGGGTGCCGAGTGGTTGTATCTGGATGCCATGTCAGCCTACAACCTGGGTGTCATGCTGTTGATCTACGGGCTAAGTTCAGCCTACGCTTGGGCCTATTTCGGGGCGGAGTTGCGGGAGGGTCACCTGACGCTGAAACAAGCGCGGTTATTTGCCAGCTTATGGTGTGGAGCAATGGCGGCAATGACGCTGGTGTTCATTTCAAACAATCTCGGAATCATGTGGGTGGGGATCGAGGCAACGACCCTGTTGACTGGTTTTCTTATTTGTGTGCATGTGACGGGCGAATCGCTGGAGGCGATGTGGAAGTATATTTTGATCTGCTCCGTTGGCGTCGCATTTGCCTTCATGGGAACGCTGCTGGTCGGAGCCTCGGCGCACGGGCTTGGTCTGCGCGCGCCGGAAGTCCTGTTGTGGACGAGGCTGCAGGCGCACGCTGGATCACTGAACCCGGCCTGCCTTAAAGCCGCTTTCATCTTTCTGCTGGTCGGTTACGGCACCAAGGCGGGTCTGGCCCCGATGCACAATTGGTTGCCGGACGCGCACAGCCAGGCCCCGGCGCCGGTGTCGGCGATCTTTTCCGGGTTCATGTTGAATACGGCCTTGTATTGCGTGATGCGTTACGTGCCGATTGTCGAGTCAGGTACGGGAAACACGGGTTGGGGGTTACGGCTTTTGATCGGGTTTGGCCTCGTCTCGATTCTGGTGGCGGCGGCGTTCATTTTGTTTC
>Ga0181521_10007459_pt1 | contig 11489 bp, 26 predicted proteins | sample PEATcosm2014_Bin_32_FD_119764 | JGI IMG/M metagenome (GOLD analysis project Ga0181521, IMG submission 119764) | Peatland microbial communities from MTU Mesocosm Facility, Houghton, MI, USA - PEATcosm2014_Bin02_60_metaG | ecosystem: Environmental > Terrestrial > Soil > Wetlands > Peat | place... | reverse complement strand
GAGCCAGGATACACAGCCAATGGGTTCGGCTGATTGACAGAAAGCTGCGCCTGTCCGAAGAGTAAGCTAGAAAAGAGTAAAGCAAGAATCGTCAGTTTCATTTTGGGTTCCCCTTAAGGCCATAGTACGTCGCCTTGTGATTTCATTTTTGTGGTCGTGATGACTCCATTCACCCGCACGTTCTCCGATACTGAGAAATGCACCAGCTTGGGATTTTTCGCATCGTAGTTGAAGAGCCAGCACAGATCGCCGTCCGATACCCACACAGTCTCTTCAATAAGAGTAGACGTGAACTTGGTCGAGCCACTGCGCCGACACGTGAGAGTGAATTCCACTGTGGCCTTCTCTGCGACGGCGACACAGTAAGTAAGATCGCCGTCTGTAGCGAACACACTAAGACTAGCCGGTACAGGTGGATTAGTCTGCTTGATCGTCTGTCCCATCACCGGGAGCAGCAAAAATAGGAACAATAGGAGTTTTTGCACAACGGTATTTAGGCCGTCAAAAGTGACCAATCCCAGGCCGGTCCAATGTCGAACTTGTCTGGTCTGTAGTTTTGGTGCGAAGCTACACCCTTCCAAGTATCGAAGAAGTCCAGGTCGCAGATTGTGCGCTTGTCAGTTGGCGGCAGTACAATCGGAATGCTGAATGTCGTGGAAATGTACTTCACCAATTCTACAATGGCTGCTTTCTGTACTTGTGGGAAGGCTTGGAAATAATCGAAGCCACGATACGATGCTTTCACGTATCTGTCTGTCTCTGATACGTCGCAGAACTTCTGTGTGTAATTTCCCGGCCACGACATGAGTGTGTTACCGACTAACTTCAACGGACCCATGTTGATAGTCTCGATTGCAACGCTGCGCTTGTCATGCTTGTGGTTCTGAGCTTTCGGCCCGACCACACCCAGGTTGTATGCCCAATACTTTGGATCGAAAAACTCGTAGACAGTTCCATCGGAGTCTACGACATAAGGTGTGCCGATTTGAATGCTCTGCTGCATCCAACTGTTGTAAGCTCCATCCACACGTGACCCGGCAGTGAAGTGCAGCATAATCATGTCTTTGGGCACAACGTCGTGGAAGTACTTGTTTTCTGGAAGGCGATATTTGGTATTGTTGAGGTTCATGGCGTCAGTATTTACGCCACGAAAAAACTAAGGGCGGCAACCCCGGTAGCGAAGAGGATTGCCGCCCCATTTTCTCTATTTTCAAAACACACATTTTGCTGAATACCTTCCACAATCTCTTCACAACTACGGAGACCGACTGTGAAATTTATTCAGCGGTTGCAACAAAGTATCCTAAGTTATCATTAGATGACCGTCGCCCTGTTTGTAATCACTGTTAGCCCGGTAACGGATACACCCATTGTAGCCCGACTATGCCAGCGTGGACGTTTCTAAAATTCGGACATCTTTGCCAGAAGATCCCGACATATGAGTCAGGAAAGCCTCGCATCATCCCGAATTGGCTGAACCACGAAACGGCCAACCACGAGTTCAACTCTGATCCCATCGTACCATGATCGGACGGAACCGTCAATATTTAGCCTCTTGACAGTTGATGTATCTGTGTGGTAGCCTGAAGTTTGATGGAAGAAAAATACAAGACGCTCACGCACGAAGAATACCTCGCTTGGCAGACGATCCTCCAATTGACGCCATACGAAGTGGAACAGGTGGACACCATCTGCACGTGCCTGATAAACTTGGGGATGGACGCCAAGTACGCCAGAAAACAGGCGTTGTTCATGAACCGGGTCGCAAAGGATTCCGCCCAATATGACCATTAAAGCCAAGCTCTCACATCCTCGAAAGCCGGATTACACCGACAAATTTTTCGAGTTTGAAGTCATCGGCTACGGCAAGCCCCACGACTGCCTGATGCATCCGTGGTATCAACTCGGTGGCCGCTACGCCAACTGGTACTACATCAACTCCGCTGGCTGCGCTCAGATCTATGACGTAGACCGTCCTCCGTCCAAACACCCGGAACCGGCCCGTCTGATCGTCGCTCCGATAATCAGCGAACCTATCTACCTCATTCCCGCCGACGAAGGCGACTTCCGCAGACGCTATTGCAATGATCTGCGGGGCACCAACCGGACATTCTAATGACACTCAAAGAACACGTCAAAAATTTGTTGCAGGACGACGAAAAGCTGATCGAAGTCAGCCCGTTCTGCTACATGCGCCTGATGGCCGATGGCAGCGCAATCATGTACAAGAACAACATCGCCAAGGTGCATTCCTTAAACCTCTCCCGGCACGATCTGGAATTCATCAAAGGCATGGCGTTGCCCGTGCCCATTTTCACACCGGAGCCAGAAGAAAATCGTGACGTGCATACAGAGCACTGCTGCGTCATCCACGGCTGCAAGTACGGCAAGGACGACTGCCCGGTCACCAGCGACATAAAGCGCCAGTCCCACGCTTGCGAGTCCTGCTACAATGACGCCGAAGGTTTCTGTGGCTGGCGTGAAGCACCGGACCCGCCCGTCTACGTCATCACCAAGATTATCGAGACGTGTTCTGCTTGCCCTGCACAGTGGAGCGCACGCACGGACGATGGTCGCTACGTCTACATCCGCTATCGTCACGGCCATCTCCGCATCGACGTGGACGATGACACCCGGCACGAAGAAGACTTCATCTCGGAATACGGCGGCGACGGTTGCTTGAGCTTTGAAGAGCTTCAACGCCACACCGAAGGCTTCATGGATTTCAGCGGAGCAAAGTGGGTGGAAACGAGCGACGAAATATGAACTCACTACCAAGACAGCACAAACAAAGTCTCCGTCAAGTGTTGCACAACCTGGACAATCAAGTTATTGTGCGAGAACTTGTGGAAGAGCTTACGCCGCATGAAGTGGCCGTAGAAATCGTGCGCCGCTTCAACCTGGACGTGGATCGCTACAACGCTGTACTCGAACGGCAACAGCAAGAGGAAGCCTTGAACATCGCAAGACGACTCTACAAAGGAATCTGAAAATGGAAATCATCAGTCGAAATTTCACAACGTCAACGGGGAGAACCAACAAAATCTCCCTAGTCAGAGGCGACATCGCCCAAGTCCCGGCGCAAGCCATGATCGCTCCCATCAATGCCGGTGGGATGTGGTTCGGTGCCATCGACGGCGTAATCCAACGCAACGCTGGCGGGCAGTTCCACAATCAGGTCTGCTTGCCCAAGCAACACCTGGATACCATCGTGGCCCGAAAGAAGACGCCGCACCGTGCCATGTTCCAAGACGTGCTTTTCGTGATTGACGAACTCCAGGGACCGCTGCACGAGGTCATTTACGCCGCATTAGAGGCCGCTGGTAAGGCCGGATACGCCACGGTGAGCCTTCCGGCCATCCGCACGGGCGTGATGCTTGGCGTGGTCGAAAAGGACGCAAGACAGGCAGTGGCCGAATTGCTCTTCGGCATCACGGAATACTTCAAGGACAACCCCAACAGTTCCGTGTCCGATCTCATTTTCGTCATCTACGACAGCCAGGAAGTCTACAACCTGCTGAAAACGACGCCGCTCAAGGGCATCACCGAAAAATAGATGTACCTATTGACAACGGCGACCCTGTTGTGGTAGGATGAAGGTGTATGAAAGACCTTCGCACCAAAGACGGCCAACTGACGATGGAGGGTTCAATCATGAAGATCCTCATCGCTGGCGGCATCGAAGTGGCATCCATTGAAAATCCGGGCCGGGGCAAGGCCAAGATTATCACGCTAGTGGACGGACGCACCGTCACCGGCCCGGATTACGGTTCGTGCATCGAACAGTTGGTGACCGCATGACGGACAACAAAATCAACATCATCGCCGGTAAGCTGGCGGGCAACACATTCCACGGTACGCCGGAACAAGTCATGCTTGCAAAGCACGGCTGGCGCTGCATGGAACGCAAAAAGAACGGCTGCGTCTGGATCGTGCGCTGGTACGATCCAATTCAAGGTGAAGTTTGGAATCAAGGAACCGCCGTCAAGATTCAGCGTGATCGCAACAGACAAGACACAATTGAAAGACCACCAGACGGTTGGGGAAGTGTTGACGCCAACGGGTTTTGATATGATCGAACCTGTCATTGAAGTCTACTTCGATCCGGCTGGACACGTCGGTGGATACGACGGCTGCTTTCGAGCACGTCTTCGTGACGACCACGGTTGCCATTCCGCTGGCCGGATTCCGCAAGAGGCAGTAGAAGGTTTGCTGCGTACCATCAGATCGTTCCAGGTGGTTCACAACGGAAAAATGTTTGAAGGCCAAGAGAATTTCATCGGCCTTCCGTTCATGAACAGCGCCGACTACCAAATCATCCGGCTGGCATCATACGGTGGACCGCCGATTCCTGGTGAGTGGTATGACCGGGACTTCAAAAAAGAGGCAGACGAAGTAGAGGCGCAGCGCACCGCCAGTTCGATAGTTGCGTACATGCTCTATAGCCCTAGCAACCGTTTTTAAGCCGACAGGACCGGGCACTTACCTCACCCGGAGTGGTCAAGTCGCTATCATTGATCGGCTGACCTGGGACAGTAAGTGGAAAGGCACTATCCCCGGCCTGTACACAAACACGTGGTGGAAGCTCGACGGCAGACACAACCTGTTTCCGTCTGACGACATCATAGGATACTCGATATGAAGAAACTCTCGTTCAAAGTTTGGCGATTCTTCCGGCTCTGGCGATTCAACTATCTACTCAACAAGGCCAATCGCCAGTTAGACGCCATGCGTAAGTTCACCGCTGGCAACGTGATGGCCTATCCGTACAGCTTGGTCATCTCTTCGATCAACAACGACATGACCGAAATCGGAGTGTTGGTCGGACTTATGGTCAACAGCCAGACGTATGCCGAATACATGCAGAAGCTCAACGAACACAACCTGGAAAAGAAGCTGGCCGAAGCCGACGCTTTCTTGAAAGAAGCGGAAGACTTCATGGCAACGCTCGGAGATGACTTTCTGGAGAAATTATGACTAAGTACGAAGAAGAGAAACTAAGAGGACGCCGGAACCGCATCAAAAAGACGCTGCGGAAAAAGAAGATGGGTCTCATTCCGCCGACGAAAGATGAGCGTCTTGAGGCCGCACTCAAACCGCTGGCCGAAGCTGGTGCCACCCGTGAGCAACTAAACGAAGCGGTGTGGGCATCTGTGAATGCATTCCGCCAGGGTGTTGCGATCAGTACCGTCACTTACGAACGAATTCTGGATCGCCTGACCTCTCCCAAATCGCTGCCGCCAATGTGCGAAGAATGCGACATGGAAATGGAACGCTACTATGAGGCGTCCGACACCGGCAGAGACGGATGGGCGTGTCCTGGTTGCGGCTGGAGTCAGGACGAATAACATGAATCCGATTCTCGTTTTCCATTTCGAGGATGCGCCACCGATCTTACAGATGATGGCGTACAAACCCGAAGGGAAAAAGTACATCATCCTGGTTCCCACCGGCATCACCATCGGACAACAGTTTGAACGACAACTCAACATCGTCAAGGCGCAGGACGTTCTCAACCTGTTGGGCGTGACCACACAGAGTTACGCCGGTCAGACTACGCACTGTGATGGCATTCATTACAGAGTCTTTATCGTCTGAATTTCTGGACTTTGTAAATAGTATAGCGGCGCTCTCCAGAAACTATGAGAATATTGCTTGCCTCTCGAATGCCGCTTTGCTATACTGAAGTCATGAGAAAAGCAAAAACCGCAACAGCAAGTGCAGCGGCAGCAGCAGTCGCATACGAACCGGAAATCGCAGCCGAAGGCGAAGATTTCCTCAATCAAGCAACCCAGGAAGACATCGCCGCTCGTGCGTATCAATTGTGGCAAGAGCGTGGATGCCCGGAAGGATCGCCAGAAGTGGATTGGTTAGCAGCCGAAGCGGAATTACTCGGTTGACTTGACTCTCATAGCCGGTGTGCTATAATAAAAGAGTAGTAGTAATCGGCGGGTAGCTCAGTGGCAGTCGGTGAGAGCAATCTCATCGTGACAGAGCACATCCGGTCAGAGTGCAGTTTGACGACGACCAACACGGATGAGGTCGGGGCGTTCGATTCCCTCCCCGCTGACCAATTTTTTGAAATATCGGCGGGTAGCTCAGTCGGCAGAGCGCCACTGGATGAACAAGACATAAGATGGTAAGTACTGACTGTTTTTAGTTGAGTTTGTCTGGCAAGGATAAGCTGGAAATACGGGCTAAGTGATTGTTGCAACATTCACGACGCAAAAGAGTTCCGAAGCGATTCTTGCGAACATAGTGGAGGTCGGGAGTTCGATCCTTTCCCCGCTGACCAACTTTTTGAAAGGGAAACCATGAGTTATAGAGTGTCCTGATCCATCGAAGACATACAGGCCGATTCCGACAGAGAAGCGGCTGAGTATGCTCTGGCGTTGCTGAAAAGCACGGATTCTGGAACCCATATTTTCGATGTCGAAAACGAAGATACGGGTGAAGAAACTCAGGTTGATTTGGAAGAAGAAGAAGAGTAAGTTCTGGCCCTGCGAAGATGCGGGTTTATCGTCACGGTGACGGTACCGAAGCTGTGAATAGCCGCATTGGAGGGCCACCAAGTTTTATGGAAGGCTCAACGAACACTTCACATTTCGGCAAGCTCTTTCAGTTCCGCTGGAAGGAAGCACTCGGCAGACCTGAGTGCCCTTACCTCTATCGTTGGACCCTCATCCTATTCGGCTACACCATTCGTCTCCATCACTGGCTGCGTTCCGATGACCGGCGCTACTTCCACGATCATGCCTGTGACTTCATCTCCATTGTCTTGAAAGGCCGGTATAAAAACGTCACGCCAGATGGCACGTTCGACGTGAAGGCCGGTACGATCTGGCGCTCCACCGCAACCAAGCGTCACTATCTCGACATTCCGAAAGAGGGAGCCTGGACGTTACTCCTGTGTGGCAGACCCTATCACAAATGGGGATTCTACGTCAACGATCATAAGTGGCGTCCGCTTCGCTACTTCTCAAAATTTGGAATCATTCAAGACGAGAACTATCAGTGACACTACAGTCTTCGCCTTCTGTTCTCTTGTGATTACAAATTCCTCTAAATACCTACATGAACATGACTTCCTCGTTCGTCAATTACGTCTATTCAATGCAGGATACCATTGAAGAGTTAGTGACCAATACCATCCTACCGGCTCTGAAAGCTGACTCTCAGCCGCCCGCCACCAAAGCCTTAATTGCTTGTGTTGAAAAAACCAAGTCGCTTCTTGAAATTGTCATTGAAGAAAATGAAAATGAAACAGTTCGGCTGCGGAAACAGCTTGAAGTTTTAGAACGTGCGAAACTTGACCTTAAGTCAGAGCTTGTAAAAATTATTCCCGAATCAACTCAACCTCATTAACATGCACGAAGGTGGGAAACGTCAGGTGCGGAAACTGGACGGCGACTGCCTTTGATCCTACCTTGGCTTGAATTCCAGGCCAAACTTTCTGAACCCTTTCGTCGGTGGCGTCCAATACATCAAGTACTGTGCCTTTGGGGAAGAATGTCCCGGCCATGTTGAGGCCATATTTGAGTCGCACTCTCTTCATCGTTCTATTCCAGGTAGTTCACACCTGTATTTAGAGCGACTATTTCATGCAGAGAGCGCCTTCACGAATCCAGGAGTATGCGACTGTGCCATCTTGGAACACGACAAGCTGGCGCACGAAGTCTAAATTGGGATCGTGCTTGGTGACGTAATCTGTCATGCGGAGGATCGCACCGTTGTAGTCGTAGACGCCGCCGCCCCATACGTGACCGTGACAGAGCTTCGCATTCATCTTCAGCCACATTCGGATGGTTGCCAAACCCCAACGAGATGGCGTGTATTCGCTTCTGGAGCCATCAGGAAGGCCCACCGGCCAGGAAGTGATGTTGTCGGACCCCATCGCAATCAGACGGTCTACAGAGGCTTTATACGAGCGCCAGCCATCAACCTCGCCCCGGCGCAACAAGAGCGTGGTTCGGACGCCGATGCCGTGCTTGCGGATGTTGGCAAAGATGTCTTCAAATTTTGGATACTTGTCAACGCCGGTTCCAGAAGAATACTGGATTCCGTATGCTTCGCCCTGCTTCCACCTATTCACGGAATGCACAGAGACGGCGATGTTCGTCAATCCCAGGCGTTTCCATTCCGGCAACCATGCATCGCACCATGTCGCATTTCCTAGCAGAATGCCGTTCGTGAACAAATTGACGTTCGGCATGTAAGCGCCCTGCTCGGCACATTCGGCATAGACGCCCAATGCCTTCGTCACCGCAGCCGGATCGCAAGTCGGTTCCCCGGCGCTGGTCAACGAAAGAGACCAGCCGCCGTATCGAGCACACAGCTTGATTGCCGATGCGTAATTTTTCCAGTAGAGCGGCGAGTCGGACGCCTGGGGCCTAAGATATTTTCCGGCACAGAAAGCGCAGTTGCCATTGCACGCCCCGTTGCCAATCACTGCGGAAACACTGTAGATCTTTTCGATGCAAGCCATGACTATATCCTAGCAGTAATCGTCAAACGTCGCAACCCCGTATGAAAGCCAGACGATACAGCCGACGATGATGAGGCAGAACGTTGTGATGGCATATGGGTGCTTGGTATATTCTTCAAACATCTGCGAATGACTTACTGCGAATGCAATAGAGTAAGCCGCAACAGCAATAGGTCCGAAGATGTTAAACAGTGCCTTCATTGGGATACTTCACATCGTTCATGCTGATCTTGTCCATGAATTCCTGGAACGTGGCGCAAGTCTTCAACGCCGTGAAGGTGCGCTCTAATGCGGCCTTGTAATTTTCAGCATCAACTTGAAGAGTGGTAGACTCGACCATTTCGGTACGAGCACTTACAGGGGCCGTGCGGATGGTGAGTTCGATGTCAAATTTCATAGTAGGTCGATCACGAATCTTACTGCCATCGCTGCGATTTGGATTGCTTCTTCCCGCATGTCCTTTTTCTTTCGCAGCTTTTCCTTTAATCTTACGTGCTCCCACAGTTCATCCATTTCTTCGAGAATGACAGCATAGCCTTCGTGCATTGACTTCATCGGGCCGTGTGCTTTGACGGCGCTACGAAGTTCGTTCTCGACTGCTGTCATCACTTCGGCAATCTTGTCGTCTTCGTCTCCTGAAGCTACACTTGCACAGTATTCCGGCTCGAATTGAAATTGCCCGTCTGGATACAACTTTGCCAACTTCGCTTTTTTGGTTTGTTTCTTTTTGTTGACTGCGCCCATTAGTCCTCTTTCTTCGTATTGATGATAATGCCGAAGTACATACCAGCCAGGAATGCTGCCGATGCTGGCATTACAGCCGGAAATCCTACGTTGATGACCGCCAGAACTGCGGCCACGCCCATCAAAATGAATCCTGTCACTTGGGTTTTCATAATAGTTTCAACTCTCCTGTAATCTTGTCAATCTTGTCTGCTCGATCCGGCCCGATGGAAATGCAAGTCTTGGTAGGTTCCTTGAATTCAGTAAGACCGGCATCGGTAATGAGATGCGCTTCCAGGCCAGCCGCTCGTGCCTTCTGGTACACGTCAAGCAACTCCTGTTCTGAATCGACTCGCACACAGATCTTCGTCATGCCTTCGGTAAGCCACGTCACCAGGAGCTTCGTCGGTCCTACATCATACAAAACGGAGTCTAACAAAGCATGAATGGAAGCGTGCGCCGCCTGTGCAGCCATCTTGCCTTTCCGCATGTTCAAGTCATTTCGCATGACGATGCACTGTTTTATTGACCTATTGACTTTCGTAGTTTCCACCATTCTCTTCTCGCCTTGCTTAGATTTGCACAATGCTGCTGACTTTTTGGCTTTCCCTTTGCTGCTTTACTCAAATTCTTTCGGTGCTCTTTGCTTTTTGGTTTTCCTATCTGGACTGTTCTTGCTCACCTAGTTTGGCATAACACTCTTCACAGATCGAATAGAAGAGCAACATTCATCCTTCACCACGTTTTGCCGCTTCTACGTCGCATCCACACCGGCTTCGTGCATTTTCCGGCACTGTTACGTCACATTTTTCGCAGACATAACCGAAATTTCGTAACTGTTCGTCGGTCATAATCCGTATCGTTCCTGCCATTCTCGTTCTCGTTCGCAGTCATGATACTCTTCAGCACACAAAGAACCACCGCAACGTGGACAATTCAATAATGGAGCGCCGCTGTAGGTCTCGTAAGACGGTGGAAGGTGACATTCAGAGGGAACATCCATGCATTCCAGGCAATCTTTGACTTCATCGTCGTAACCCATGCATCCGCCGCCGACAGAGACATGAATTTTGCCGGTTCCGCCGCACCTATGGCATTTTGTGTCGATAGGTGGCTCTTTGACACACTCTTTTATCAACTGCTCACGACTTACACTCATGGTAAATGCTCCACCCAATCGACTGGATCGGCGTGAACAGGCCCACAGTCATGAAATCCACACTCCGGGCACGTTACTTCGACCATTGGAGTGCCCTTTTCGAGCCACTTTACCACTGTTGCCGTCGCATGATCGCAGCGTTCCGGCCCTTTCCTGCACCACGGACAGGCGTCGATGAAGTCATACAGCCATTGAAACACGTTTTTTCACATTCCTTTGAGGTCGGCAAGCAGTTTTTTGATGACTGCTAAGTCCCGCTTGCACTTTTTCGCTTCACGCTCGTACCGTATGTCGTCTGATTTGCAAAAACAGTCGAAACTTGGTCCGATTTCACAGCTTTCTTTGTAGATTCTCAGCCCGATCCGTACTAACCGGGCTTCATTTTTCGTAAGTTTGAACTTTTTGGTCACAACTTAGTCTGTCCTTCGACTCCACGAGCTATTCTGTCCTTCGTGCGCTGCTGTAATAGCTCCAAAGCAGCTTCGGTGTGATGCAAAGCCATCGCATTTGCGGCACATGCGAACGGTCCAGCCTGGAAACTTCGCAATCTGTCAATCACGACGGCCAATAACGTCTCTTGTGTGACGCCGTTGACCCCGTATTCCTTAATCGGCCCGTTTTGAAATGAGACATGGCAGTTCACGCCCTTCCCATTTTCACCATCGAACGCAATCACATACTCGTGATTCGCTCCACCTTGTCCCGGCTCATCCAAAACTTCAATTCTAAGTTGTGGTGCCGTGTCACCATCTACTACATGATCGTTTACTAGACGCATTACTCCTTCCTGGCTGCTTTGAACAGCCTAATACTCGTTCACCTTCTCACTCGTGATGAATTCAAACCGGAATCGTTCCGGCGTGCATCCACCTTCTGCCTCTTCCATTGACTGAAGCCCTTCAATAACTGTACACGGATCGTCTTCGTCGGCGTACATCATGAATTTGTGCTTTTCGCACAGAGCTTGTAAGTCAGCTTTGATCGCTTCGATGTTCATTTTTCCTCAGTTCTCCACATTGACAGGGGAATTTTCTTGTGACACACTCCACAGACCCGGCAGCACGGAACACAATGCTTTGCGCCGGTTCGATGACACGGACACCGGCATTCATCTCTGCCGTT
>Ga0181521_10007458_pt1 | contig 11490 bp, 9 predicted proteins | sample PEATcosm2014_Bin_32_FD_119764 | JGI IMG/M metagenome (GOLD analysis project Ga0181521, IMG submission 119764) | Peatland microbial communities from MTU Mesocosm Facility, Houghton, MI, USA - PEATcosm2014_Bin02_60_metaG | ecosystem: Environmental > Terrestrial > Soil > Wetlands > Peat | place... | reverse complement strand
GTTTCGGTGCGCGAGCACGAGCGTCGGCGCCTGGATCGCACGGCGCTGCTCTTGGGTGGGACCCACCGGCCCCACCAGCACGCCATGGAGGACGGCCGCCATGATGTCGGGTGAGAGCGAGGCCGCGTTCATCACGCTGTTGAGCGGCCCGTACCTGGTCCGGGGGATCCGGCCCACCAGGTTCGAGGTGACGCTCAGCACCCGTCGCCCGTAGTGGGCCGCGACAATCATGGGCAGGAACACCACCGCCGACGCGGGAAGGGCTCGCTCCAGGACCGGCATCTCGAGCACCAGGGCCCGGGTCCGCTCCGGGTAGCGGGTCGCTGCGAACAGGCTGACGTTGGCACCGAGCGAGATCCCTCCGAGCACGGCCTTCTCGACTCCGAGGTGGTCGAGCAGCCCGATGACCTGGTCCGCGTAGCTGTCGATGCGGTACTCCGACGCGTGCATCGGTTTGTCGCTGCGACCGTGCCCGAGCAGATCCAACAACACCACCTTGTAGCCTCGCTCGGCCAAGGCCTGGGCGATGCCCCGATTGAGCTCCGCGTCCAGCAGCAGGCCGTGCATGTACACGATGAGCGGGGCATCGGGCGAACCGTAAACGTCGTAGACCAGCCGGTGGTCGTTGTGGGTGAAGGATTGGTCGAACACCACTGAAACGGCGCTCATAGGTTCATGCCTTGTCCGTTCGCGATCGTTTCGGAAGCCCTTTTCCTAGCCGCTTCAGCGCCCGGTTGCGCAAGTCCCCGATGTCTTGTGGCACCGCCGCGGCGAGGACGCCCACGTCGGGCATTGTTTCGAAGTCTCCGGTGACGCCAACGAAAAGGATGCCGTTGTAGGACAAGATGGCGGTGCCGACCCGCAGCCCGTGGCTGATCGGCACAAATGGGCGGTACTCGAGCATCTCGTGACCGAGGCAGTAGAGCGGGTACTGGGGCCCGGGCACGTTCGTCGTGACGGTATTGAGTGATTGCTGTCCGAATCGCTGCGCGGAGCGGAGGGCCAGGCGGGTGAAGGGTCCGACCAACATCGGAGGGGCGAGGTTGCCGATCGTGGTTACCACCTCGCCCGCCTCCGATATATGGGAGGTCTTCAACTCGGACATCTGGTACTTCACGGCCTCGAGCCGTTCCAGCGGGTCGGAGAGGTGGACGGGGAGCTCGTAGAGGAGGGCGGAAACCCTGTTGTCCATGACCCCGTGCCCGTCGTCGTGGCGCGTCGAGACCGGCACTAGGGAGCGGACGACGGCAAGGTCAGCATCGTCGCCGCGCTTGAGCAGCAGCTCCCGGTATCCGCTGGTGACCGCCGCGAGCACGACATCGTTCACCGTTCCGCCGAACGCGGACCGGATCGTCTTGACGTCGGCGAGGGTCGCCGAGGAGTGGGCCCAGGACCGGTGAGGGCCGATCGAGCCCTCGATCGACAACGGTTGTGTCGGGGCGAGGCTCCGTACGAAGCGGGCCGCGCCCGCCACGTTGGCGAGGACGGTTCGAATCGCGGCCTTCGGGTCGGCGACGGCCCCGGGGAGTCCTCGCAGGGTCGAGTAGGCGTCTGACAGGAGCCCACTCCACGCGTCGAGCACCTTCACCGGGCCGGGCGGCTCAGGGCGGGGGCTCCACGGCTCGGGCTCACCGATGGTGGTGTCGGGCCCGAGATCCAACAAGACCGTCAGCAGCTCGACGCCGGCGATGCCATCGAGCATGCAGTGATGGACCTTGAATACGAGCGCCCACCGCCCGCCTTCGAGGCCCTCGACGACCCAGGCCTCCCAGAGCGGCCTCTCGCGGTCGAGGGGCTGGGACATGAGCCGTCCCATCAAGCGGTTGAACGCGCCGTCGTCACCGGGCGCAGGCAACGCGGTGTGCCGTAGGTGATAGCGAAGATCGAAATGAGGGTCGTCCACCCACACCGGCCGTCCGAGCTCGAACGGCACCGGGCGGACATGCTGGCGATACCTCGAGATCAAGTGAAGCTTCGAGGCGATCAACGCTCCAATTTCGTCAATCGACGGCGGTGGGTCCTCGAAGATGCAGGCGCCGGCGATGTGCATGTGCATGACCCCGTCCTCCAGATGGAGGAACTCGGCGTCGAGCGCATTCAATCGTTCCACGGCGTATCCCCTGTCCCGGTGCCCAGAAGTCTCGCTGGACTCAAAGACCGGCGACAAGCCGGCTGATGCGGTCTCTGAGGAAGGTCGGGACCAGGGACTGCACCGCCGCGATGCCCTGGGCATCCAGGCCGACCAGGTACCGCGGCCGAGGCGAACCCACGCTGAGGGCGTCACCGATGACCTTGGCCACCGCGTCGGGGCTGGCCATGAAGGCCATGTACGGCTCTACGACGGCCAGCACCCGGCGATACTCGGTCTCGTAGCTTGATCCGGCCCGACCGGCCAGCTCTTCTTCCATCTCCTTCCAGATGTTGGTCTTGACGCCCCCCGGTTCGATCAAGATGACCTTGATGCCGTCGCGGGCGACCTCCACTCGCAGAGCGTCGGAGGCCGCTTCGAGGGCATGTTTGGACGCCTGGTACCAGCCGCAGAATGGCGTCGTCGTCAACCCATAGATCGATGAGACGTTGACGATGCGACCTTGGCCAGCTGCCCGCATGTGCGGCAGGGCCAGCCGGGACAGGCGCATGGGGGCCACCACCATCGTCTCGAGTTGGCGACGGACCTCCTCGTCGGTGACATCCTCAATGGCGCCGATACCCGAATAGCCGGCGTTGTTGACCAGCGCCCACGGACGCAGCCGTTCGATGACGCTTTGGCAGGCCTCGGCGTCGGTGACGTCGAGAATCACGGTGTCGACCCTCACCCCGGCACCTCCGGCCGCTTCCTTGACGCACGCTGCCTTGGCCCGCGATCGGACCGAGCCGACCGAATGGAACCCGAGGCGGGCGAGGTGCACCGCGGTGGCCAGGCCGACCCCCGAGTTCGCTCCGGTGGTGAGCACGGTGCGGCCGCCGCGGGTCGTGCTCGGCTGAACTTGGCGTCCAGCCCGTGCGGGCTGGCCCCGGTTGGACCGGCCGTTCGCAGGGCCGCCGGTCATCGCGGGACCACCACCCAGCCGGTCACGACGCCGATCCACCGACGGGTCGCGAGGTCGTCCTTTTGGGCTCGGTCAGCGGGGCGATCCTCATTGAATTCTGAGACCAGCCTCGGCATCGCCGCACTCGTCATCGACTCACCTCACCGCCAACATGTCGGCGTCCCCGCCCTCTAGTAGCCATCAAAGACCCCTGCGTATGGACCAAACAGAGCCAAAAGTCCCCAATCCGGACCCGGTCTCGCCGACAGCCGCCATCGTCGAGGCGGGGCCCTGGGACCCGATCCAGTTCGATGAACGGCGCGCCTCGTGCGGTGACCTCGGAAAGGGTCACAGGGGAGCGGCTACTCTCCGGTCGGAGTCGGCGCCGACGGTTTTCACTTGGTTGCGATCAACGAAGACGAGGACGAGGCGATCATGCATTGCAGGCCGCAATCCTCTGCGCCACGCCCGGGGCTGGCGGCGACGGACCAATGGGACGGATAGGGCTCGTCCTCGGGGCGGGCGGCGTGACCGGCGGGGCGTTTCATGCCGGGGTGCTGGCGGCCTTGGAAGAAGGGACCGGCTGGGACCCGAGGAGGGCCGACATCGTGCTCGGCACCTCGGCCGGGTCGCTGACGGGGGCGGCGCTGCGAGCCAATCTGAGCGCTTCTGACCTGGCGGCCCGAAACGACGGTTCACCGCTGAGCGCCGAGGGCGCCGCCTTGCTCAGGTCGGCCAGGCTGTCGACCCAGCTCCCCCCGCCCGCCACCCGCCCGGCTCGTCACGGGCGCTTCGGACCCGCGGCCCCAGAGGTGCTCCTCGCTGCGGCGCGCCGACCTTGGGCTGTGCGTCCGACGGCGATCCTGGCCGGCCTCGTACCGCAGGGAGCGGTGCCGACCACGATGATCGCCGACGGAGTGGCGGCGCTCCTCGGGGACCGTTGGCCCGACAAGCCGCTCTGGGTCACCGCCGTCCGCCTGCGTGACGGGAGCCTGGTCGTGTTCGGACGCGATGACGGACCGAGCTCCGCCAACGACAACGGACGCCAACGGGTTGCTGGCGTCCGCCCCGCCGAGGCGGTCGCGGCGTCGTGCGCGATTCCGGGCTGGTTCGCGCCGGTGGTCTTGGATGGCGAGCGCTATGTCGACGGCGGCGTCCACTCCCTCACCAACCTCGCCGAGCTGGCCAACGCGTCCGTCGACCTGGCGGTCGTCGTCGCGCCACTGGGCGGGGACGGGTGGCACGAATTCCACGGTGTCACCCGGCGGGCAGCGAGGCTGCAGCTGTCAGCCGAGGCTCGCCGTCTTCGTCAGAAGGGCATCGTCGTCCTGGCCCTCCAGCCCACCCGCGAGGACCAGCGCGCCATGGGCATCAACGCAATGGATCCGAGCCGGCGGGCCGCGGTGGTGCGCCAGGCGCGGGCCTCGACACTGGCACGCCTGCGCCAGTCGGAGATCCAGGTGGCGTTGGAGATGCTCCGTTCGAGTTGAGCCCGCGTTCGGGTGAGCGAACCATCTCGACCCGAGTCTCAAGACAGACAAAGGAGCGTCGGCCCAGGCCACGCCGCCACCCGCAGCCCTAGATCCAGTCTCGAAGTGACCTTCTCCTCTGGTCGTAAGGCGCCCAAGTCTTTAGCCTCGTTGCGAGAAAGGTCAGACGGCCTGGAAGACAGTGGAGTCCCAGCGGGGTTGGAGCGCCAAACCTGCTCCGAACGCCGAGCGAGTCATCGTCTCCCTGCACGGCGACCGAAGAAGGGGATCCGATGAGTCTCAACCTGGCGGTCATGCTGCGTGAGTCGGCACGGGACAACCCGACCAAGCCGGTCGCCTTGTTCGACGGCGGTGTTCTCAGCTACGCCGAGCTCGACGAGCTGTCGGACCGCTTCGCCGCCGGCCTGCGCCGGGAGGGGATCAGGCCAACCAAAGCCGTCGCGCTGCAGCTACCGAACCTTCCAGAATTCCTGGTCGCCTATTTCGGGATCCTGAAGGCGGGTTCGGTGGTGGTTCCCCTGAACGTCATGCTGAAGGCGCCCGAGGTCGCCTACCACCTCGCGAACTCCGAGGCCCAGGCACTGATCACCTGGGCCGGCATCTCGGCGGAGGCGGCCAAGGGCGCTGCCGGCGCGGGCCTCGACCGCATCTGGGTCGTCGGTGCGTCCGGGTCCCCCGAGTGGGGGCGCTCCTTCGACGAGCTTTTGGGCGGCGAGCAACCGGCCACGCCAATATTCGAGCAGACCCAGCCCGGCGACACCGCTGCCATCGTCTACACATCGGGGACGACGGGCCGCCCCAAAGGCGCCGAGTTGAGCCACTTCCAGCTGTATATGAACGCCGAAACACCGGGTCGGCTCTTCGGCATCCGGAACGACGACGTCGTGATTGTGGCGCTGCCGCTCTTCCACGTCTTCGGATTGAGCAGCGAACTCAACGTGTGCGTACGTTTCGGCGCCACGATGTCACTCGTCCCCCGCTTTGACGTCACCAAGGTTCTCGAGGTGATCCAACGCGATCGGGTCACGATCTTCGAGGGCGTTCCGACCATGTACATCGCCCTGCTCAATCACCCGCAACTGGACGACTATGACCTGTCGTCGCTGCGGGTGGGGGTGTCCGGAGGGGCGGCGATCCCGGCCGAGGTCATAGACGAGTTCGAGGCCAAGTTCGGGTTCGTGATCCTCGAGGGGTACGGCATGAGCGAGACCGCCTCCACCACGACGTTCAACGTGAGCGCCGAGGAGCGCAAGATCTACAGCGTGGGCAAGCCGATCTGGGGTGTGGAGGTCGAGATCTGGAGCGAGCAGGGAGAGCCGCTGCCGAGAGGCCCCGAGCACGTCGGAGAACTGGTGGTCCGAGGTGTCAACACGCCGAACGGCTACTACAAGAACCCCGAGGCCACGGCCGAGGCGTTTGCGGGAGGGTGGTTCCACACGGGCGATCTCGGTTGGCGGGATGACGACGGGTTCTTGTTCATTGTCGACCGAAAGAAGGACCTGATCATCCGGGGTGGGTACAACGTGTACCCCCGCGAGGTCGAAGAGGTGCTGTACAGCCATCCAAGCGTCGCCGAGGCGGCCGTGGTCGGCGTGCCACACCAGTTGTTGGGCGAGGAGATCAAGGCCTATGTCGAACTAAAGGCGGGATTCGAGGCGACCGAGGACGAGATCATCGCCTACGTCAAGGTTCGTCTCGCTGCCTACAAGTATCCGCGGACCGTCGAATTTCGTGACCAACTCCCGAAGGGGGCGACCGGCAAGATACTCAAAGAGTCGCTGAAGCAGGCGTCGACATGAGTTCCCGACCACTTCCCGACCACCCCGACGACGGCCGAATTCGCGTCCCGCGTGATCCGGACAACGATTACACCCATGACCAGGCCGCGCGCCGGCGCCGGTTCATACGCGAGCGCACCGGCGCCGAGCTCTCGCACGTCGGCCGCTACTCATTCGATCCTGCGACCCTCCCCGGCAACATCGAACAGTTCATCGGTGCCGCCCAGGTCCCCATCGGGGTCGCCGGGCCCCTTCGCATCGACGGCGACCATGCCTCCGGCGACTTCTACGTCCCGCTGGCGACCACCGAGGGGACGCTGGTGGCCAGCTACAACCGAGGGATGCGCCTTTTGACCGGGAGCGGTGGTGTCAAGACCACCGTGATCGATGACTCGATGCAACGGGCTCCCGTCTTCATCTTCAACGACAGTCGGGAAGGGCGCGACTTCGGTCAATGGGTCGACCAGCGCTTCGAGGAGATCAAGCGGTCCGCGGAGAGCACGACCCACTTCGGGAAGCTGCAATCCATCAGGCAGTACTCCATTGGGCCGCTGCGCTATCTCCGCTTCAACTACACCACCGGCGACGCCGCAGGGCAGAACATGACGGGGAAGGCGACAGAAGCGGCATGCATTTGGATCCGCGAGAACTACCCCGGCGAGTCCCGGTACATACTCTCGGGAAACATCGACACCGACAAGAAGCACTCACGGATGAACATGCTCGAGACCCGTGGCAAGCGGGTCGTGGCGGAAGCGACCATCAACAAGGATCTCCTGAAGAGCTTGATGGGCATCGACACCGAAACGTTGTTCTGGGCCCGCCAGGTCCAGATGGCGGGGTCATTCCTTGTCGCTTCGGCGAGCAACGGGGCTCAGATCGCCAACGGTCTGACAGCGATCTTCATCGCCACCGGGCAGGATGTGGCGAACATCGCCGAGTCCCACGCGGGGATCTCCTACGCGCAACTTCTCGACAACGGCGACTACTACTGGTCGATGACGCTGACCTCGTTGATCGTGGCCACCCAGGGAGGCGGCACCGGCCTGGCGACCCAGAGGGAGTGCCTCGAGATGCTCGGGTGTTGGGGTGCCGGCAAGGTGAACAAGCTCGCCGAGATCTGCGCCGCCACCGTCCTCGCCGGGGAGACCTCGCTGGCCAGCGCCGTGCTGGGAGGCGACTGGGTGTCGAGTCACGACCGGCTGGGCCGCAATCGACCGGCCAACAGCGAACCCGGAGCGGTTCGCGACCAAGCCCGCCTCACCGCGCCGGCCCGGCAACACGCCCAAACGTAACGTGGGGCACCGAGGTCTCGCTAGCAGGCAGTGTCGGTCGTGATCGACCCGAGTTGCTCTTCGAGTGCCAGCACGAATCGTGCCGGGTCGGCCATGACCGCCGTGTCGGCGATCACGCCAAAGCGGAGGGAACCGGCGTAGCTGCAGATGCTCACGCCGAGTCCGATCGGACCGGTGGTCGGTACCCACAAGACCATGTCGCGAACCTCCGTTGCGCCAAGGCGCAGTCGCCGCTGGGGTCCGGCGACATTCGTGATCACGACGCTGGCTCGGCGGGAAAATGCGTCGATCCATGCGCGAACGCCGTGCTTGGACGTAGCGCCCAGCATGGTCAGAGCGTCGAGGACGAGTCTGGCTTCGCGGGAGGACTTGATCCCGTCCATGTTCGCCTTGACCCTCTTGACTCGCTCGCGGATGTCGTCGGAACTGGTCGGCAGGGTGACGAAGACGAGACCGAAGCGGTTCCCCAGGGTGTCTTCGATCGGTTCGTGGCTGGACCGGATGTTGACTGGAATGATCGCCTCGACGTGTGCCGCCGCGGCGCCGTCGACACCATGTCGAAGCGCGCCGGCGATGAGGGCCAGACAGACGTCGTTGACGGTGGCGTTCGTCTCGCCGGCCAGCTGTTTGACCTTCTCGAGCGGGACCGGGTCCGTCGAGGCCACCGACTTCATTCCGCCGACATCGTCCCCGAGCACGCTGGCCTTGGAGGGGAGACCCAGCACGAGCTTGGACAACGTGCCCATGTCTGTGCCGATGCTGCTCACCTGCCGGGTGCGCCGCTCGGGTCCCGGTCGCCGGTCGATCGACGCGTCGCTCCCTTCGGAGCTCGGTCCGGCCCAGGTGTCCAGCGCGTGCAGCAACGTCGGCCCGTCACCGAGGGCGTGGTGGCTACGCAGCAGGATGACCCCTCCGCCGCCGTGGCCATCAATGAGGTGTAGTTGCCAGAGGGGGACATGACCGTCGAGTGGTCGGGAGGCCTCGCCGGAGACGTAGCGGTAGAGCTCGGCGTCGCCACCGGGGCTCGGCAGCGTCACTGACCGGATGTGGTCGGCCCGTCGCACCTCGACCTGCTGCCATCTCGGCGTGATGAGCCCCACGGTGAGCGGCGGGTCAACCGCACGTGACCGGAACACCGCGAACTTCTCTACGACTCGCTCGAAGAACGACTCCTCAATGGCCGGCCAGTCGGCTGGTCCGTCGAGGTACAAGATGGTGTTGACAACCATCAGGTTCTGAGGCTGGTCCATGTGCAGCCATGTCGCGTCTTCACCGGCCATGCGTGTCGAGCCGAGCAGCTGAGTCAAGGGCTGGCCTTCTTCCCGGCCTTCCCGGCCTTCCCGGTCGCCGGCTTGGATCCTTGTTCGGCGATCTTCAAGAGTTCGGAGAGGCTGTCCTCGATGCCGCGGGCCAGCACGTCGAGGTCCGGAGTCGTTTCGTAGTCGCCGGTGATCCCGAATGTGATGTTGTCGCAATAGGTGAAGATCGCGATCCCAGTTCGCACCGTGGTGGCGATCGGGACATAGGGAATGATCTCGACCAGCCGGCGGCCCAGCCCATAGAGGGGCTCGCGTGGGCCGGGCACATTGGTGGTGACGGTGACGATCTCGTGTTGGGGGAGGCGCAGAGCGAGCCGGACCCCGAGGGAGGTCAGCGGGAACGGGGCACTGCCGATCAGGGAGACCAGCGTCTCCGCGACCGTCGACTCTTTGCTGGTCTTGAGGGTCGACAGCTCGCTCTGGACTGCGGCGAGGCGCTCGACGGGGTCGGCAATGTGGACCGGGAGGTACGCAAGTATCGCCGACACCCGATTTTCGTAGATGTTCTCCTCACCCGGAGCCCGCAGGGAGACCGGCACGAGCGATGGGACCATGTGCGGCTCGGGATGCTCACCGCGGGCCAGCAGGAACGCCCGGAAGCCACCGCTGATCGCGGCCAGGACCACGTCGTTGACGGTGCCGCCCAACTCTCGTTTGATCGTCTTGACATCGTCGAGCGATCCCCGCACCCATGTGTATCGCCGTTGCTGGCCGATCGGGCCGCTCAGGGACGACCCGGTGGCGGGCAAGAGGGACGTGGCGAGCTTTGCGACGCCTCGCACCGTGTCGATCGTCTGGCGGACGAGGCGGTCCGGGTGGGTGACCGCGCCGCCCAACGCCCGCATGCCTCGCACCGGGAGCAAGACCTCGTTCAGGGCGGCTTGAGCGGCAAGCTTGAGCGGCGACGGCTCAGCAGACACGACCCGATGGTCGAGCGCCGCCGGCGAACGCTCGGGGGTCGGGTCGAAGATCAGGCGGTACAGGTCGGTGCCCGAGACCCCGTCGACCATGCAGTGGTGCAGCTTGGAGATCAGCGCCCACCGGCCATCGTCGAGTCCGTCGACAACCCAGTACTCCCATAGCGGGTAGTCCCGGTCGAGCCGGTGGGCCATGACCCGCGCCATGAGATGGCGGAGTTCCTCGTCCCCACCGGGCGCCGGCAGCGCGGTGTATCTGACGTGGTAGCGAAGATCGAAGTTCGGATCCTCGACCCAGACTGGCGGCCCGATGCGAAACGGCACCGTGCGAAGCCGGTGGCGGTAGCGGGGTACTAGCGGAAGACGCCCGGCCAGGGCCTCGAGGAACTCCTCGTACGACGGTGGCGGACCCTCAAACACCGCGATGGAGGCGATCGCCATCGACGCGTTCCGGTCCCCGTCCTCGGCATTGACGAACTGGGCGTCCAACGGGTTCAGCCGGTCCATCGCGTCTCCTCCCGGGCTGCCGGGATCCCGCCGATGCACACTGAGCCAGGCAGAGGTGCTGCTGATCCTCTGACGTTCGTATGCCGGCGCGGCCGGCACTGTCAATCCATGGTACCCCCGGAGAAGACTTTCGTCTCTGGGGAGACTCGTATCGACAGACGAAGGGGAACCCGAGAAGGTTCCCCCTCTCGTCCAGGAGGTCTAGGGGTCCAGGCGCGCCGAGGCGGTGCCCGAGAGCACCCGGTCTCCGCCCTCGTTCACCGTGACCACCGTGAACGAGGCGACCTTCCCGCCATCGCGGTCGTCGATGGACTCCACGGTGGCGGTGGCGGTCAGGGTGTCGCCCGGCCAGACCTGCTTCTCGAAGCGAACCCCGTAGGAGAGGAGGCGGCCGTCGCCGACCCAGTCGGTGAGCAGTCGCCCCGTCAAACCCATCGTGAGCATCCCGTGCGCGAACACGGTCGGGAACCCGGCCACCTTGGTGACGTAGATCTCATCGGTGTGGAGCGGGTTGTAGTCACCCGACGCGCCCGCGTACTGGACGATCTGAGTTCGAGAGAGGTTGTCGACAACGACTTCGGAACGGCTGTCACCAACCTTGAGCTGCGATGCGGACAGTGCCATCAGTCGGACTTCTCCTCGGTCGGGGCGGGACGGCTGGTCCGGACGCCCACACCGCGGGCGGTGACGACGAGGTTCCCCTCGGCGTCGTGCCATTCGGTCACCGTCTCGTTGAACTGCAGATGACCCGAACGCCCGGTGCGCTCCCAGCTCTTGCCCTCCTTGTTGGTCGGAGTGAGGACGTCGCCGGGCCGGATGGGACGGTGGTACTCGTAGTGCTGCTCGGCATGGAGGCCCACGCCACCGCCACCGCCACCGCCACCGGCTCCGCCCGAGGGTGCACGCTCGGGTCGTTGCACGCTCGTCGGCTCCTTGCCCGAGCCGAACCACGGTTGGCCGATCTTGGGGCGCAAGAAATAGTCGGGGTTGAACTGGGCGCTCGCCTGGATGAACGTCGGCGGGGCGATGATGCCACCCACTTCGCTCGACTTGGCCTCCGCCTCGTCGTAGTACACGGGGTTCGGGTCGCCGACCGCCCGGGCAAACATCATGATGTGCCCGGCTTCGATCGGAAAGTTCCACTCCGCCATTTGC
>Ga0181521_10007456_pt1 | contig 11491 bp, 7 predicted proteins | sample PEATcosm2014_Bin_32_FD_119764 | JGI IMG/M metagenome (GOLD analysis project Ga0181521, IMG submission 119764) | Peatland microbial communities from MTU Mesocosm Facility, Houghton, MI, USA - PEATcosm2014_Bin02_60_metaG | ecosystem: Environmental > Terrestrial > Soil > Wetlands > Peat | place... | reverse complement strand
GGTGAGTGGCGGGGAATTGCCGCCAAGACTGGGGTTAGTGCTGGTGACCTGCACTGTGAAGTTGAATGTTCCCGCGGCCGAGGGCGTGCCCGACAGAGCTCCGCCGGCGGACAACGTAAGGCCTGACGGCAGAGCGCCGGTGGTCACTGAGAACGTGTAAGTGCCGGCTCCATATGCACCCGTCGCGCCGAGCGTCGCCGAATAGGGACTACCCACCACACCGCCGCTCAAGTTGCCGGTAATAGCGAGAGATACCCCGGCGATCACAATGCTGAACGCCTGGCTGGTCGTCTGAGCCCCGACAGTGGGAGCTTGGCTCGTAACCTGGACCGTGAGAGAAAAGCTTCCCGAGGCCGTCGGTGTCCCGAAGAGCACACCCTGAGCGGAAAGCGTGAGCCCCGGCGGCAGCGTACCGTTTGCCACTGACCAGGTGTAACTGGAAGGGCCCGCTCCTCCGGTTGCCGTGAACGTTTGCGAGTAAGGCGCACCTACAGTCCCCGAACTGGCGGTTTGCGTAGCGATCGCGAGAACCGGATAGATCACCACCGTGTACGCCTGAGTCGCGGTGACTGGCGGGGAATTGCCGCCAAGACTGGGGTTGGTGCTGGTGACCTGCACTGTGAAGTTGAATGTTCCCGCGGCCGTTGGCGCGCCCGACACAGCTCCGCTGGCAGAAAACGTAAGGCCAGGAGGCGGAACGCCGGAGGCCACCGAGAATGTGTAAGTGCCGGCTCCGTATCCGCCCGTCGCGCCGAGCGTCGCCGTATAGGGACTACCTACCACACCGCCGCCCAAATTGCCGGTAATGGTGAGAGATACCCCGGCGATCACAATGTTGAACGCCTGGCTGGTCGTCTGAGCCCCGACAGTGGGGGCTTGACTCGTAACCTGGACCGTGAGAGAAAAGCTTCCCGAGGCCGTCGGTGTCCCGAAAAGCACACCCTGAGCGGAAAGCGTGAGCCCCGCAGGCAGCGTACCGTTTGCCACTGACCATGTGTAGGTTGAAGGGCCCGCTCCTCCGGTTGCCGTGAACGTTTGCGAGTAAGGCGTACCCACAGTCCCCGAACTGGCGGTTTGCGTAGCGATCGTGAGAACCGGATAGATCACTACCGTGAAAGACTGGGTTGCTCTAAGTGGAGGCGGGGGAAGGTTCAAGAATATTCCGGTCGGAGTGCTGGTGACCTGCACTGTGAAGTTGAATGTTCCCGCGGCCGTTGGCGCGCCCGACACAGCTCCGCCGGCAGAGAACGTAAGGCCAGGAGGCGGAACGCCGGAGCCCACCGAGAATGTGTAAGTGCCAGCTCCATATCCACCCGTCGCGCCGAGTGTCGCCGAATAGGGACTACCCACTACACCGCCGCCCAAGTTGCCGTTGATGGTGAGAGAAGAAAGCGTGATCACAACGCTGAACGCCTGGCTGGCCGTCTGCGTCCCGAGAGTGGGGACTTGGCTAGAGACCTGGACAGAAAAAGAGTAGGTTCCCGAGGCGGTTGGGGTGCCGCTAAGCACGCCGGCGGCGGAGAATGTCAGCCCCGGAGGCGGCGTACCGCCGATCACAGACCATGTGTAGGTTGAAGGACCCCCTCCTCCGGTTGCCGTGAAGGTTTGGGAGTAAGGAGTACCCACAGTCCCCGAACTGGCGGTTTGCGTAGTGATCGCAAGAGCCGGATAGATCACTACCGTGAAAGATTGAGTTGCAGTGACTGGCGGCAGGTTATCCTCAACGTTGGGGTCGGTGCTGGTGGCCTGCACCGTGAAGGTGCTTGTCCCCGCCACAGTTGGCGTGTTCGACAGAGCTCCGCTGGCAGAAAGCTTAATCCCCGCCGGCAGAGTCCCGGACGTTACCGAGAATGTGTAAGTGCCGGCGCCATATCCGCCGGAACCGCCAAGCGTCGCCGAATAGGGAACACCGACCGTACCGTTGCCCAAGGTGCCGGTAATGGTGAGGGGACCCGCGGCGATCTCAGGAGTAAGCAGCAGGCTCGCCGTCTGCGCGCCGACAGTGGGGATCTGGCTCGAGACCTGGATGGTAAAAGGGTAGGTTCCCACAGCGGTCGGGGTCCCGCTGAGCACGCCCGCGGCAGAGAGTGTCAGACCTGGAGGCGGCGTACTTAACACAGACCATGTGTAGGTTGAAGGGCCCGCTCCTCCGGTTGCCTTAAACGTTTGGGAGTAAGGCACACCCACAGTCCCCGTATTCGCGGCTTGCGGAGTGATCGCAAGAGCCGGATAAATCACTATCGTGAAAGACGGTGTTATGGTCAGTGGCGGCAAGTTGCTGCCGGCCACGCTGCTGGTGATGAACATTGCGAAGGGGTATGTCCCCGTTGCAGTTGGCGTGCCCGACAGGGTTCCGCCGGAAGACAGCGTAAGGCCAGGCGGTGGAGGCACAGTGGTTGGCGAGAATGAATAAGTGCCGGCTTCATATCCGCCGGAAGCGACGAGCGTCGACGAATAAGGAGCACCCACGACACCGCCGCTCAAGCTGCCCGTAAAAGCGAGAGGAGGAGCCGCGGCGATCACAACGCTGAACGTTCTGCCTGTCGTCTGCGTCCCGAGAGTGGGGATCTGGCAGGAGACTATGACGGGGACGGCGTAGCTCGCCGACGCCGTCGGGATCCCGCTGAGCACACCCGCGGTAGAGATCGTCAGACCTGGAGGCGCCACCGCACCGGCCTCTAAAGACCACGTGTAGGCGCCCGCGCCCCCGGTGGCCGCAAACGTTTGGGAGTAAGAAGCACCCACTGTCCCCGCATTCGCGGTTTGCGTGGTGATCGCAAGCGCCGGATAGATCACTATCGTGAAAGCCTGGGTTCCGGTCAATGTCGGCTGTTGGACACCATTGATGAACAGGTTGCTGGCGACCTGCACCGTGAAGTTGAATGTCCCCGTTGCCGTTGGCGGGCCCGCCAGAGTTCCGTCGGCACCTAACGTAAGGCCGGATGGCGGAGTCCCGGAGGCTAGCGAGAATGTGTAACTGGCGCCAACGATTGTTCCATATCCGAGGGTGGCTGTGAGCGTCTGCGAATACGCAGTGCCGACAAGCCCGTTGGGGAGGCTGGTCTGCGTGATTACCGGGTTGGGTTGTGCTCCCCAAAGCGCGAACCCGCACAGCGCTAGGCAAACGGCAAGAAGAATCAGGCGTCTCATTTCCGGCCTCCCGGAAGTGCAGCCGCCTGGGCGGGCGGCGGCACAGTCACCATGCGCGGTGCGTTACTCGCGTCGAGCACCCGCATCGGCCCGCCAGAAAGTTCCGTCAGGCGGAAGGCGGCGGAGCCCGCCAGCCGGAACAGTCCGGTCGGAGTGCAGGCGCAATCGATTGTCGTCGGAGGGCCGCCGCTTAGATCGAAGATGAATATAGTTCCACTGCCGACGGCGGCGAACACGCGCTGGCCGGCCGCATCGGTATCGGCGGCGACCAGCCCCTCAATTCCATCATTCTCCGAAGCGACCACCTGGGTCACTGCCGCGCCGGCCGGGTCGGCAACCTGGTACACAGTCGAGGCGAGAGTATCGGTAACCAGCGCTTGCCGGCCTGCGTTAAAAAGCCGCACGGAAGAAACGCTGCGGAACGAGGCCACCAGGCTCGGCGCCGAATTCATTGCAATACGATAAAGGGACACCGATCCCGCCTGGCCCGCGGCCACCAGCGCGAAGCTGCCGGTATCGTTAATGGCCATGGCTGTAACCGGTGACGGCAGGGTGGACACGTCGAGGTCCCCGGCGATGGCCGGGGCGGCCGCCAGGCCGGTGAGAATCAGGACACGGCTCCCGGCGTAGTAAAGGGCCGCCGCGCTGCCGCCAGGGCTGAAGGCCATGCTGTCCGGCCCAGGCTGCACTCCGTCGAGCGAGGCCGTTACCCAATCGCCGCCAGATGCGCGGACCAGCGCCACGGCAGAGCCCCTTGCTTTCACGACCAGGGCCGCATCTTGCGCGGGTGAGATTTCCGCCCGCGAAATCAGGAAGCCCACGCTCAGAGGATCACCCGTAACCGCCGCACCCGGAATGCCGCTGATCGGACGCAAGTCCTCAGCCGCACGGTCGAAAACCAAACCCAAGCGTGGGCCGCTCAGGCCGGTTGCCGTGCTATTCCCGGCAAACGCCAAACCTACCGCTAAAACTGCCGTCAACGTCCGCCCTACCAAGCTTGAAGTCATGTCGATTGCCTTTTCCGGCTAGTGCGGGGCGCCCACCGTAGGCGTCCCGGCGGTGATTGTCACGGGAGTGGAGCCGCCGCCGCGAGTGGCAGCCACCACGCCGGCTGCCACGCCTGCCGCCGCGATCAGGACGATCGCCAGTACTTTCCCGGAGATCGCGCCACCGGTTGCCGCCGTGGCCGCCGAGGCGTTCTGCTGGTGGATGACGGTGTTGGCGTCCAGGTTCTTGTATCTTGCGACAACGCGGATCTGCACGTCGCCGGCCACCTTGTTTGGAACGATTCCCCGGGCCACCGCGCGCCCGGCGTCGTCGGTCATTACGGTGAGGCTATGGCTGCCATTCGAAAAAACACCGCCGGCGCCGTGTTCGGGCAGGAAGAACGTAACCGCCACGCCGGCAATCGGCTTGTGGTTCTCGTCATTCACCTGCACCATGGCCTCTCGCGCCACACGCTGGCGGATATTGTTGATCGATCCCTCTCCCTCGAGAATCGAAATATCCAATTTCGTGGGTTCCTGTTCCTGAGCCCTGACCGGGACAGGCCATGTCTGAATTAGTACAACCTCCGCGAGCAGTACGCATAGGACGCGGGCCACTCCTCCGATTCCCACGTGTACACTCATAGCCAGAGTCCCCCCCTCGCAATGATAGTACGGTTTGTGACAGAATTGAAAGCATAATATCGGCGCAAATGCCGGGAGGTGAAATATGCCGGTCGAAAAGACGCTTGTTTGTTCGATCTTTGGAGTGGCAGCACTAATTGCCCAAACTGGCGCGCCGGAGTCTACTAAGCAGCTATCCGCCCGCGATCTGTTCTACGCTCCAACGCCATCCGCCGCCCCGAAAACACCGGCGAAGCAGACGGCGCCGAAAAAGGCCGTGACGGCCGGTGAGGCGCGACCTTCAACGACTGTGGAACCGCCCGCCGCGGTTACGCCGGCAGAGCGTGCCGCGCCTCCGACTGTCTCCTCGGGCGGCGCGCAGATCATCCGCGCCGCGTATTCGGGGAAACCTCTGGGGCTGCGTTACAGCATTTTGCGCAACAACGGCGAGGGCGATTATCGCGAGACTGCGCCGGACACGGTCTTCCACTCCGGCGATCGGATTCGCGTCGCCGTCGAGGTGAACGATGCCGGTTATCTTTACATTGCGATGAAGGGCGCCAGCGGCACCTGGAAGATTCTCTTCCCGACCACGGACGTCGCTGGCGGAAACAATCGCGTCGAAAGCGGCCGGCAGTATACCATCCCTTCCGCGCCGGGCCGCTTCGCGTTTGACCAGCAACCCGGCGAGGAGCAGCTTTTCATCGTGCTTTCGCGGCAACCCGAGCCCAACCTGGAGCATTTGATCTACTCGCTCGGCAGCGGAGACGTCTCGCCCACCAGCGCCCCGGCTGCGCCCGCCGCGCGGCCCAAGGTTATGTCGGCCGCTGCCGGCCCGCTGGGCGATCCGCTGGTCGGCCGCCTGCGCAACGAGGTTTACGCGCGGGACCTGGTTTTCGAGAAGGTGGACGACAGCACACCCGGCGAGAAGAAAGAGAATGCCGTTTACATTCTCAACCGCACCGGCAGCCCCGACTCGCGCCTGGTGGCGGACTTTGTGTTGAAGCATCAGTAAGTCAAGTGTGGAGGGAGGCGAAGGTCGCCATGAATCTGAGAACCTCACTGCTTCCGGTGTTGGCGGCGGTATTCGCCATGGCGCCTTGCAGTCCCGCGGCCGGCCAGAGCAAGACCCTGGAGCAGGGGCCGCGCCGGATGGAACTTACTCTGGAGCGCCAGCAGGGCGGCGCCTGGAAAGCGGTAGACCCCGGCCTGGTTTTTGCGCACGATGACCGTGTCCGTTTTCGCTTCCACACTAATTTCGACGGGTATCTCTACGTCATGAACCAGGCGACCTCGGGTAATTACCAAATCCTTTTCCCTCGTGAGGACACCGGGCAACAGAACCGCATCGAGGCCGGCAAAGAATACGTGGTGCCTGCCGTCCAGGGCTGGTTCCGTGTAAGTGGGCCACCGGGCCAGGACATCCTGTACTGGATGGTTACGCCGTTGTCGCTCGGGGCGCAACCGAAATATCAGCCGCTGCCCCCGCCGCCGCAGCCCGGCAGTGTATCGCCGACCCTGATACCCCGCTGCGATGACACCGTCTTCAAGGCACGCGGCGAATGCGTGGACGGCTCGGCCGGAGCGAAAGAAGTGCGCCCGGAGGAGAAGCTGCCGGACAACCTGAGCGGAGTGCCCGGCGCAAGCTCGCACGACCTGATGTTCATCCGCGAGAAGGATACTTCGGTGGTCGCATCGCCGGTGCCACTCACCGCACCGGTTATCTACGAGTTTCGGCTGGCACACAAGTGAATATCATGAAGGCCGCTCGCACTCTCGCCATTCTGGCGGCCGTGGCAGCGGCGCTGGCCGCCCAGGCGCCGCCGCCCGACAAGCAGCAGCGCGACCTGAAATACGAAAGCGGCGCGCCACCCGTCAAGCCGCCGGCCCCAACCGCCGTCACCATTCCACGCTCGTACGCGCTGGTGCTCGGTATCGCCAATTACAAGAACCTGTCGGCCAAAGACCAGTTGCAGTTCTCCGAGCGCGATGCGGAGTCGATTTACTCCATTCTCATCAGTCCGGAAGGCGGTAATTTCCACGCCGAGAATGTGCACAAGCTGACGGGCGCGCGTGCCACCCTGGCCAACATGCGGCACGAACTGGAAGAATGGCTGCCGGCGACCGCGCGCGACGACGACCGCGTGCTGATTTACTTCGCCGGCCACGGGTTCGTGTTCAACGGCCGTGGCTATCTCGCGCCGTACGATCTCGATCCCGGTAACATCGCCGCGACCGGTTACCCCATGGACACGCTGGGCTCGGTGATCGGCTCGCGCATCAAGGCCAAGTGGAAGGTCTTAATTACCGACGCCTGCCACAGCGGCGCCATCACACCGGAGGCCGACCGCGCCGCCGTCAGCCGCGGCCTGCTCGATCTCAGCTCCTCGCTGTTTTCGCTCACCGCCAGCCGCGACCGCGAACGTTCCTTCGAAAGCGCCGATTGGGGCGGCGGGCATGGCATCTTCACCTACTACGTGGTCAAGGGCCTGGAGGGCGCAGCCGATGAGTCGCACGACGGCATCGTGACCGCCGACGAGCTCGCCGAGTACGTCCGGCGCAACGTGCGCCAGGTCACCAATGGGCAACAGAATCCCACTTCGGAGCGCGGCAGCTTCGACCCCAACATGCTGCTCGCCTATCTCCCCTCGGGCGCGGCGCCCGGCGCTCCTCCGCCGCCCAAAGACGGCGCGCTGGTCTTCGAGACTAACATGGACGGCGTCGAAGTCTTCGTGGACGGCAAGTCCGCCGGCGTGGTCAACAAGGGGACGCCCCTGCGTCTGCCCGGCCTGCAGCCCGGCGTCCACACGGTGAGAGGCGTGCACCTGGGCTACGAACCCGATGGCCCGCGGGAGGAAACCGTATACCCGGGGCAGGAGTCCACCGTCACGCTGAAGATCCTGATCCCGCGCCGCCGTCCGCGCGCCGCCGTCGAGCAGTTCGACAAGGGCCTCGAGTTCTACAACAAAGGAACTCCCGAGAACTATCGCAAGGCCGTCGGGTGTTTCCAGGCGGCGCTCGCAGCCGATGCCAACTACAGCCAGGCGGCGCTCTACCTGGGCCGCGTCTACCGCGATCTCTTTCAGGAGGACGATGCCGAGAAGGCCCTGCGGCGGGCTATCGAAATCGATCCGGATTACCTGGAAGCGCGCGCCACCTTGGGCGGCATGCTGCTCGATAAGGGCGCGCTCGACGATTCCATACGCCAGTTGAATACGGTCGTGCAACGCGACCAGAAGGACGCGCTGGCCTGGTATCTGCTCGCCCAGGCCTTGCGCATGAAGGAGCTTTATCCGGATTCCATCGAGGCCGCGCGCAACGCCATTCGGCTCACGCCCAACAACGCCGAGGCGCACTTCTGGCTCGCGGAAAGCCTGCGCCTCAGCGGCAAGTATCAGGGGGCCACCGACTCCTATCAGCAGTATCTGAAGCTCAGCGATTTCGACAGCCGGCTGGCGGGCAAGATGAACTATTACGTGCTGGGGTACCTGATTGGGTTCGGCAAGAAGAAGCGGGCGGCGCAGCGCGACGTGTGGCAGGACCTGCGCAGCCTCGCGTACTTCGGGCTCTGCGACAGCCAGCGTTTGCTGAACCAGTTCGACAGCGCCATCGCCTACTGCCAGAAATCGCTCACCTACGATCCCTCGGATCCGTTCGCCCACTTTGGTCTTGCTCTTTCGTACACCAGCAAGGCGCAAGCTTCCGGCTCCGTCGAGAGCTTGATCCCGGCGCGCAAGCATTTCTCCGAGACCATCGCCCTCAACCCCGAGATGCCGGAATCCGAGCGGGCCAAGAAATACATCGCGAAGATAGACACGCTGTTAGCCAGCGAGAGTAAATAGGCTGGTGCGCACCTCCTTGGTGTTGTCCGGGCAAGCTAAAGCGCCCGCCCGTCAAGCGCGGGGGCTGTGGGATTCGGTGCGGCCGGACAAGGGTTCGACGGCGCCGGATCCGCAGACGGCAACACCGGTTTGCGTGAGGGCGTTCAGGAAACCGACCAGCAGGTTATAGAACACCTGCTCGGTGAGCGGCTGATTGCCCGGCAGGCGGAAGGTCAGCGGCAATTCCTTGGCGATGCCGAGGCGGACCGCGTTGGTGTAAAGTCGGCCGCTGCGGTCGCGCTTGTTGGCGACGCTGAGCGGCGTCTGCATGACGGCTCCGGTGCGCCCATCGACGTAGAACTGGCAACGCGAAAACCAACCGAGGTTGGCCGGATGGCTGGCGTCGAACAGCAGCAGCGGCGACTGGCGGCCGGGGGCGGCGAGTTCGAGACTGATGGTTCTGGCGCCCTCGCGAGCACGGACTTCGAACCCCGCCTGCCGTGCGATGGTGGAGACCATCTCCGGCTGGAGTTCCATGTAAATCAGCTTGTGCTGTCCGGCTTGCAATACCTGCATGACGAAGGGACATTGTACCGCAGCCGAAGGAGCCGCTTCCGGCTTTTTTCGGACATCTCACAAAACGGCCTGTGTTCAAGGCACCGGCGACAAGATTGCCGGCGCTGCCGGGCCTTTCAAGAAAATGTAGAAACTCCGTTGGCAGGTCGGAGGCTTCGGAGATCTGCCCACCATGCTTGGCCCCTATGCGGGACTTGGCAGCAGTTCCCGCAGATCGTGGATCCGGAAATCGGGCTGGTGGCGCTCCAGTTCCTCGCGCTTGCCGTACCCGTACAACACGGCACAGGTTTTGATGCCGGCGGCGCGGCCGGCTTCCATATCGGCCGCCGAATCGCCCACCATCAGGCATTCCTCGGGCCTTGCGCCCAGCGCTTCCATGGATTTCAGAATCACGTCGGGGGCCGGCTTGGAGGGAAAACCGTCGGTGCCCTGCACGTGGTCGAAGTAGCGCAGCAGGCCGAATTGCTCCAGCACCAGCCGCGTGGTGGGTGTGCCCTTGGTAGTGGCGGTGCCTTTGCGCCCGCCGAGCGCCGCCAGCGCCTCCGCCGCGCCAGGATACACGCTGGTCTGGGTGTGACCGCGCCCCAGGTAGATGGCGCGGTATTGGCGGATCCACTCCTCCATCTGCTCGGGTGTGTGGTTGGGGAACACGTCGCCGAACACCGCTACCAGGTGAAGGCCGACGTAGCCTTTCAAAAAGTCGAACGAAACCGGCGGCGCACCGGCCGAGGCCAGCACCTGCTCGACGGCGCCACAGATATCCGGCGCCGAATCGAGCAGCGTGCCATCGATATCGAACAGGTAAACCGGGAAGCGCGGGATTTGTCCGTGCATCTCCCGGATCACGCCGGCTGCGGGCGCTCGCCTTCGTTGAGGCCCGGAACGCGGCGGCCGCTCTCCGGCCGCAGCACCTGCTGGGTATGGTCCTCGGCGTCCATGCCGCCCGGCTTGATCGGCTCGATGGACTGGCCCTTGATGATCTGCATCACCTCGTTGCCGTCCAGGATTTCCCGCTCGAGCAGCGTTTCGGCGATCTTCACCAGCGCGTCGGAGCGTTCCTTAATGATCGCCTCCGCGGTGTCGTAAGCGCCCTGCACGATTTTCTTGACCTGGGCATCGATGCGGATGGCGGTCTCTTCGCTGTAGTCGCGATGCTGGGCGATCTCGCGGCCCAGGAAGATCTGCTCTTCCTTCTTGCCGAAGCTGAGCGGCCCCAGGTCGCTCATGCCCCACTCGCACACCATCTTGCGGGCCAGATCGGTGGCGCGCTCGATATCGTTGCCGGCGCCAGTGGTCATGTGATGCATGTAATTCTCTTCGGCGATGCGCCCGGCCATCAGGATGGCAAGCTGCGCCAACAGGTAATCTTTGCTGTAGGAATGCTTGTCGTCGATCGGCAACTGCATGGTGACGCCCAGCGCCATGCCGCGCGGGATGATGGTCACCTTGTGCAGCGGATCGGCTTCGGGGATCACGGCCGCCACCAGGGCGTGCCCGGCTTCGTGATAAGCCGTATTGCGCTTTTCCGCGTCGGAGAGGATCAGCGATTTTCGCTCCGCGCCCATCAGGATCTTGTCCTTGGCCAGCTCGAAATCGATCATCATCACGACCTTGCGGTTCTGCCGCGCGGCGATGAGCGCGGCTTCGTTCACCAGGTTGGCCAGGTCGGCTCCGGCCAGGCCCGGCGTGCCGCGCCCCAGCACGGAAAGATCGACGTTGTCGCCCAGCGGAACCTTCTTGGTGTGCACGCGCAGGATGGCCTCGCGCCCCTGCACGTCCGGACGGCCCACCACCACGCGGCGGTCGAAACGCCCCGGCCGCAGCAGCGCCGGATCCAGCACGTCGGGCCGGTTGGTGGCCGCCACCAGGATCACGCCTTCGTTCGATTCGAAGCCGTCCATCTCAACCAGCAACTGGTTGAGCGTTTGTTCGCGCTCATCGTGGCCGCCGCCCAGGCCCGCCCCGCGATGCCGGCCCACGGCGTCGATCTCATCGATGAAGATGATGCAGGGCGCGTTTTTCTTGCCCTGCTCGAACAGGTCGCGCACGCGGCTGGCGCCCACCCCGACGAACATTTCCACGAAGTCCGAGCCGGAGATGGAAAAGAACGGCACACTCGCTTCGCCGGCGATGGCGCGCGCCAACAACGTTTTGCCGGTGCCGGGAGGCCCGACCAGCAACACGCCCTTGGGAATCCGCCCGCCCAGTTTCTGGAATTTCTGCGGCTCGCGCAGAAATTCGATGATCTCCTGCAATTCTTCCTTGGCCTCTTCCACGCCCGCCACGTCCTTGAAGGTGACCTTCTTCTGCTGGGTGGAATGCAGCCGCGCGCGG
>Ga0181521_10007454_pt1 | contig 11493 bp, 8 predicted proteins | sample PEATcosm2014_Bin_32_FD_119764 | JGI IMG/M metagenome (GOLD analysis project Ga0181521, IMG submission 119764) | Peatland microbial communities from MTU Mesocosm Facility, Houghton, MI, USA - PEATcosm2014_Bin02_60_metaG | ecosystem: Environmental > Terrestrial > Soil > Wetlands > Peat | place... | reverse complement strand
GTGGATGCGGTCAAGGTCTGGCTGAACCACGGAACTATCGCGTTCGCCTGGCCGGGCCTGCACAATCAGATCATGCGGGTGACGCCGGTAGTCACCAAACCTTCACCCTACGGCGCCATCTACACGCTCAATCTCCTCTCCGCGTCGGGAACGTCATGCCTGTTCGCGGTCTTCGCCGCCGCCATCATTCTGCGCGTCTCGCCGCTGGATCTGGCGCGGTGGACGTGGGCTACCGCGGTGCAGCTCGCGCTGCCTATGCTCACCATCGCCAGCGTCGTCGGACTCGCCTATCTCATGAACTACTCGGGTGCGACTGGCACGCTGGGGCTGGCCTTCGCGGGGACGGGCGTGATGTTTCCGTTCTTCAGTCCGCTGCTGGGCTGGCTGGGTGTGTTTCTCACTGGCAGCGACACATCGGCAAATGCGCTGTTCGGCCCGCTGCAGGTGGTCACAGCCAATCGCCTGGGTCTGAACTCCGTGCTGATGGCGGCGGCGAATTCGAGCGGCGGCGTGGTGGGCAAAATGATCAGTTTGCAGAACATCGCCGTAGCCGCCGCGGCCACCGGAATGAGGCAGTCCGAGGAAGGAAACCTGTTCCGTTTCACGCTGCGGCACAGTGTCTTTCTGGCCGTCGTGGTCGGCGCCATTACGATGTTCTACGCGTATTGGGGCCAGGGTCTGGTGCGGTGAATTTTCGCTCAAACGCCTGAGCGCGAGAGCCAGTAGAGCGGCCGGCGTTTACCGTGGGCGACAGCCAGCACGAGGACTTCCTGCTGGCGCCTCTCGAATGCGATGACGTATGGGAAACGCTGGAGTGCTGCTCGCCGGATCGGCGTAACTGCTGTGCGCGTGCCCGGCCATTTCGGAAAGGAATCGCCAGCTTCGCCAATTCGAGCGAGAGCCGTCGCTGCCTCAGTGACGAACTCGTTGCCCAAACCAATGCGTCGCTGCTCATACCAGAACGCGGCGCTGCGAAGCTCCGCACGCGCCTCAGGATGCAGTTCGACCCGCACGCCGTTGCTCGAGTTCCTTCAGGATGGCGGTGCGGACGGTCTCCCAGGCTGCGGTCTGGACGCGACCCTCCGCAACGTCCTGGGAACGGCGTTCCAGTTCGGAAGCCCACGCAGCGGCGACTTCATCGTCTGATTCTTCCAGGCTGGAAAGCAATTCTTCGGCAACTTGAGCGCGTTCGGGACGAGGAAGACGCAGCGCCTCGGCAAGCAGCTCGTCGGTCGACATAAGCTCAGTCTAACACCGGCGCCGGAGCCTCTAATCGCGATCCCGGGCCGTTTTTTTCCGGTAGAATTGATCGGTCACGGAAATTCATATGCAACGGGCTGAACGGCTTCTCGTCGCACCCTTGTCTCTTGTGGTGGTCTGGTGTTTGTTCGCAGCCGATTCCTCCATCCGGCGCTTTGGCGCCATTCGGCACATCGATGAAATCGGCCACTTGGGATCGGATTATCGGACTGAAACTTCCGCGGACTTGGTCGTCGCCCGAGCGAATCGCGTAGACGACGATTTCGAGATTTCCGGAAGAGATGATGCAGGCCACGCGTGGCATGCCTGGATTGAGGTGGGCGGCGGTATCGGCGAGACGAACGTGTGGATGGGCGATTTTGACCATAACTCGCGACAGGATCTGATGGTGGCATCGTCCTTTCCGAGGAACGGACGATGCCTCTACGAAGAGACCGTTTCATTCCTTATGATCGACGCACTGGGCCGACCTGTTCCCTGGATCATCGACACGCAGATACCCGAAGACCTCGGGGTCGACCGAATTATGGAGAAGCCTCCTCTCGTTGTGCAAACGTCGGGCAATAGCCGCGCTCTCTTCGTGGCGACCGACTGCGAGTATGGTGATCCCAGCTTGCTCGGCGAGGATCGCTCAATAACGGGAGTCTACGAGGCAAAGGACGCAAAATGGAGATTGCTCCTCTCGCCAGCCCCGTCGACCTGGGCGGGAATCATCCAGCTTGTTCGGCAAAGCTACAAACTCAGGCCAGACAGAGATCGACTGAAGCATCTGGACGTTTCCGCCTGGCCCGATCTGGGCAATGATCCCCAGATAAAGGCTCCGCCTGGGACGCGGTTGGCAAACGTGTCAAACACACTGCGTCTTTCCGATGGGGAAACCTGCTACGGCTGGCCAACCGTCATCCTGGACCGTCCGGACGGACGAGAGATCGTCGCGTCATCGTCAAACAAACTGCCAGCGATCCTGCACGAGATCGTCGATCAGGGCCTTCCGGTATCCTTCAGCGGGCAAACATCACCTGGCCGCTGCAGCCCGGCTTATTTGTGGGCAGTCAGCAGTGCTCGTTAGTGAAGATCAATGTTGAGACAATGTGTGACATGCGGGTCAACGTACGAGAACTGCACCGAAGGACCGGCACCGTCATAGAGCGCGTCGCGCGTGGCGATGTCGTTGTCGTCGAGAAGAGAGGCGTGCCGGTTGTGGAGATGAGACCTGCCCGGCCTGCCGCTCCCGGCTTCCCCGGGGCGCACTGGGAGGCATTGAGGCGGTTCCCCCGATTTCGCGACGACAGCGGACGATTCATATCCGAGAGCCGCGATCGGCAAGGGCGGGATGGGCGAGGTCTGGAGGGCGCGGGACCCGCGGCTCGGGCGTGATGTCGCCATCAGCGTTTCGCCGCAGCAGTTTTCGGATCGCTTCGAGCGTGAACCCGCTCCATCGCCGCACTCAATCATCCCAATATCTGTAGGCTGTTCGCTGTCAGACCCGACTACTTCGTCATGGAGCTGGCCGAGTGAACGACGCTGGCGGAATCCGGCACGCGGTTTGTAACCAACGGCCCGTGGAGCAGTATTGATATTCAAGATGACGCTCTCTCATGCATTCCTGCTGTGCTGTTTTGCCTTCTGGGCAGCCGAGATACCGAAGTCCTTTGCCCAGAGCCCCGCGGATCCCCGTGTCGCGCGTGTCCTTCAGGGTCTGCGCCCCCCGATCGCGATCAAAGGCAGACCTGCCGTCCGCTGGACGATCGCCGAGCGGATGGCGGCTAACAACGTACCCGGAGTAAGCATTGCCATCATCGACGGCGGCCGCATTGTATGGGCGGGCGGCTTCGGTTTCGAGGAAGCCGGCACCAGGGAATCAGTGACACCCTCGACACTGTTCGAAGCTCAGTCCATCAGCAAGGCCGTCACGGCCACAGCCACGCTGGTTCTGGCGGATTCCGGCAGACTGTCGCTCAATAAGGATGTAAACACCTACCTGAAATCCTGGAGGTTACCCGACAATCAACTCCAGGTTCAGGAAAAGGTCACACTTCGCAGAATCCTGAGTCACAGTGCGGGACTTAATGTTGGCAGCTTTGGTGGCTACAGGTTGGGCGACGCGATCCCTTCGCTGCTGCAGATATTAAACGGCGAAAAGCCCGCTGACAACGTACCCATTCGAGTGGAGGCAGTCCCAGGCTCGGTATCGCGGTACTCCGGCGGTGCGGCGGAAGTGGAGCAGCAGCTTTTGGAAGATGTTACGGGCGAACCTTTTCCCTTGTTGATGAAGCGACTGGTGCTGGAGCCAATTGGTATGACGCTGAGCACGTACGAGCAGCCGCTGCCTGAAGCTCGCCGCAAAGAAGCGGCAAGCGGACACGACGGCGAAGGCGCGGTGGTCAGCGGGAAATGGCCGGTTGAACCGGAGCTGGCGGCTGGCGGCCTGTGGACCACCCCAACGGAGCTCGCCAGGTGGGCGATTGAAATTACTAAGGCGTGGAGCGGGCGTCCCAGCCAGCTAATCCCGACGAAAACGGCGAAAGAAATGCTCACCGTGCAGAAGGACCCGTTTGGTTTGGGTGTAGAACTCCAGGGAACAGGCCGGGCCCTTAACTTCTTCCACGGCGGCTCAATTTGGGGTTTCCGCGCTTTCCTGGTGATGTTTCCAGCCTTAGGCAAAGGCGCGGTCGTCATGGCCAATGCCGATCGGGCTGACGCTCTGATCGACGAATTAACGATGAGCATTGCGGTCGAATATCAATGGCCGGCACGTACTCAGTCTGAGCGGACGGTCGTGACCCTGACCTCGATGCAAATGGAGGGCTTGGTTGGTACGTTCTCATTGCCACCCGCCCCATCGGGAACGCCGGTCACCTTCGAGGTTTCGCGCCAGGGCGGACAGCTCCTGGGAGAGCTGAAAGGCCTGGGCTCATATCCGAAGACCGAACTTTACGCTGTGAGCGCCAACTCGTTCTTCACCGATAACGGCATTTCTTTTGTGTTCACTCGCGATACCTCTGGTCGAGCGGTGAAGATGCAGATGGGGGAGATCGAAGGTAGCCGTAAATGAGTAGTTCAACTACTTTTTCGCCGCAGAGGCCGGCTTCGCCGGAGCCGCCCCCGGCAGCGCCGAAGGGCTTTTGTCGAACAGACTGGCGATTTCCGCCGTGATGTCGAAGGTGTTCGAGGCGTATACCACTCCTGCGCTGCTGCCGTCGACCACTGCCGTATAACCGTTCGCCAGGGCGTACTTCCGGATCACCTGAGCCAGCTTTTCACCCAGGAGAGTGAAGATTCTCTGCTGCTCCTGGGTCATCTCGGCCTGCATATCGTCGACCAGGCGGTTCTGGTCGCGAGTCTGCTGATCGATGGTGCGCGTCAGGTCGGCTTTGACTTCGGGCGACATCGTGTCTTTGCCAAGATCCAGTCGTAGCTGCAGGTCGGTAATGGCGATTTTCCTCCGCTCGAGATCCTTTTTCCGGGCATCCAGTGACGCGTTCATGGTGGCCACGGCTTTCTTGCCGTCGAGGCTGGCCAGGAGCAGGCCCCGGGTACGGACCACGCCGATCTTGAGCGGCGCTGAAGTCGGCGCTGTCTTAGGCTGCGTGGCTTTGGGCTGCGCCGTTTTGGGTTGCACCGCTTTAGGTTGTGCCGGAGTCTGCGCCACGGCAATTCCCGCGAGGCTCGCGGCGATCATGAAAAGAGCGGACAGAAGCTTCGTCAAGACCACTCATCCTATCACGCATTACTCCCGGCCCGCCGTCTCCAGGCGCAGTCGCCGGCCGTCGCTGACCACCGTCACCAAGCCGTCTTCATCCGTGCGCCGCACATCGATTTTGCGCTCCTGTAATGCATCCATCGTGATATGGCTGGGGTGCCCGTAAGTGTTGTCGAAACCCACCGAAATGATGCCAAACGCGGGGTGTACGGCATCCAGCAGATCCGGCGTGCTCGAAGTACGGCTGCCGTGATGTCCGACCTTGAGTACATCCGCGTGCTGCAGCAGACCGCCCGCGACAAGCTGCGCCTCGATCTTTTTCTCCATATCGCCGGTCAGAAGGAACGCGGTCCCGCCAAACTTCACCCACAGGACCAGCGAATCGTCGTTGGTCGGAATGGTTGCGGCCGCGTACGCCGGACCCGGCGCCAGCACCTGTACCGTTGCCCCGCCGAAGGTGAACGGATCGCAGCGGACCTTTTGGAGGATCGGAATATGCAGCCGCCCGGCCGTTTCGCGGACGGACCGCCATTCGGGACTGTCCTCCGTCGCCCCCGTCCATAACTCCGCCGGATGGAAATTGCGCAGCACTGCGTTGATCCCGCCGATGTGATCTTCGTGGCCGTGCGTGATAGCCACAATATCGAGATGCTTGATGGAGCGCGACCAGAGGTAGGGCGACACAACGTCCTCGCCGATATCGATGCCAGGCTTCCTGGCGCGTCCGAAGGAGGGAATGCCGCCCGCGTCGATCAGCATCAGTGCGCCGCTGGGGAAGGTCACGAGCAAGCTGTCGCCCTGGCCAACATCGATCGCGGTGAGTTCGAATTTCCCCTGGAGAACGCGCGGAGGAAACGGATGGATGACGATTGCCGCAAGCGCGCCGCACACGATGAGCGCCGCGGCGATGCGCAGGCGTATCAATCGCCGATTGAAGCGCAGCGCCGCCAAAACCAATGCCATTACGAAGAGCCCCGCCAGCCAGAGCGGCGGCGCCGGAATGCGCCATGCCGGCTCCCAGCTCGCGTGCCAGCGGACGGCGATGCGCGACACGTTGAGCAGCCAGGCGCATAACCAGGCGATCGTGTGGGAATTGGTCACGATAGCGAGAAAGCCGAGGGGAATGATCGCGCAGAATGCCGGTACCACGATGGCGTTAGCCGTCAGGCCCGAGGCGGACAGGCGGTGGAAGTAGACGATCATCGGCAAGGCCAGTCCGACCTGGATAAAGAACGTCGTCACGAAGATTTCCCACGCATAGAGCCAAAGGCGCGCCGCGAATGTCACGGCGAAGCGTGCCAGACGCACTGGAAGACCGAGCGTGAGCGTCAGTGTGCGGGCCAGCAGCCGCAGTTCGACGCGGAATTCGGCCGATTTCGCCGGCATATGAATATCTCTTCCGCTGTTGCCGATTTCTCTGAGACCGCGGGAAAACGGGGTTGAAGTCGCCTTGAGCACCGGAACGGCGAAGGCTCCGATCACTCCCACCGCGAGAAAAGAGAGCTGAAAGCTGGCGTCGAATAACTGCTCGGGGTCGATCACGACAAAACACAGCGCCACGCCGGCGACGATATTCAGCAATCTTCCTTCGCGGAAGAAGCAGCGCCCGATGCCGTAGAGGCTCATGCCTGCAGCCGAGCGCAGGACCGGCGCCTGCCATCCGGTGACTCCCGCATAAAGCCACGCCGCGAGAATGGTCAGAAAGATCGCGGGGCCTCGCGGGACGGCGCAGATCCGCAGAAAGAAAAGAAACACCGCAGCCAGCACGGCGACATGACTGCCCGAGATCACGAGCGCGTGGAAGGTTCCGGTCGAGCGGTAGTCCTCGGTCCACATGCGGTCGAGTTTGGCGGTGGCGCCGAGCAGAGTGGCCTGCAGCATGCCGTTGGCGTAAGCATCGTTTGTGTAAAGCCGGTCGAGACGGTCGAGGCCGGCGGATCGGATAGCGAAGATGAAGGCGTCCAGCGGATTTCCGCAGCCTTTGCCAAGAATGCGAAGTTTGGCCGCATCTCCGGTGGCGTTCCAGAAGATATGCTGGCGGGCGAGGAAATAGACGACGTCGAAGGCGCCGGGATCGCGATAGTTGTGCGTGCGCCGGACTTTGCCGAGGAACTCGACGCGGGTTCCATACGGCAGATCGGGGAAGTTTTCGCCTTCGCGGGCAAAAAGAGAAACCTGCGCGCGGGCGCCGGGGGCGAGTTCAACGGTGAAGCGTTCGCGGTCGACGGAGAGAAGCGCCGGGTCCACCACGCAGCCTTCGAAGATGGCGGGAGTGTTGTCGGGAACGGAGAGCGCGGGCGGCACTACAGGCGGCCGGGAGACGGCGAGCGCGATACCGGCGAAGAGAAGCGCCAAAAGCGCGCACAGGAATGTCAGCCATCGTGTTCGTCCGGACCACGCAATCACGGCCAGCAGCACGAGTGCGCCGGCGGCTTGAAGCACTGGCTGGAGAGGGAAACGCACAAAACGCGCGATGGCGATGCCCGCCGCTAATGACGCGAAAGGCAGTAATAGTGGTTCGCGCAGCCGCACACAGAGGCAGTTGCGAAAGGGGCGGGGATTCTCAAAGCGGTTTTACCGAAACGCGACCGTAAGGGCGCGGACGATGTTGACTCTTACAGAGATTGAGGCAGGAGGCGGAGGGGGGCGGGGAAATCCAGCTTATCGAGCCAGGCTAGTACGACGAAAGTCTTGTGAGCGCGATCGGTGGGATTGTGCCAGCGCTCGGAGACCGCTGGATCGAAGAAGTCCGCCATCAGACGGTATGCGTTAAAGAGCAGAGAATACTCGGATTCGAGCACACACGCTCCCTGAAACTCCGCAAGACATTCGAGTTCGTCCTGCGAAAGGCCGTCGAGAAAATCTAAAACCAAATCACGACACCCGGGATGAGCGGCTCGAAGGAGGGCACCGACCAGAGAAGACCGAGAGGCGACAGCAGCCAAAAGTAAGCTCCGAGGTACGGACGAATACAACTACTTCCGCCTCTATTATCCGGTAAGCTGGCCGCGGATTGCAAGCACTCAAATTGTGCAGTCGACGATTTCAGGCGCAAAAAGACGCCTTCAGATACGGCCCGCCAGCAGCAGGATGACGACGATCAGCAGCGCGAGACCGATACCGCCACTCGGATAATAGCCCCAGGCGTTGCTGTATGCCCATGCAGGTAAAGCCCCAAGCAGGGCCAGAATGAAGGATGATCAGGATGACCGTGCCAAGCATTTATTGCTCCTTCCGGTGCCTGTTTAAGCAATCGGAATGCCAGCCGGAACGTGATGAAAATGCAAGGGCTTTATTTAATTGAGATCGTCGTGACGATCTGGGTCGGGTTGCTCGGATTCGTATTCGGAATATTATTCATGAACACTGTGATGGGCACGTTCGTGCCGGCCTGCGCAGTTGTGGGGATCTGAATGTTGATCTGCCATACGTCAACCAGCGATGGAGCCAGCCCCGAATAGGTAATGTTGGCGGCCGGAATGAAAGCGGCAGTTGAGCCGCTTCCGATGAGCACCTGCGGCGTCTCGGGCGTGGGGACCAGACCGGTACTGGCCTGTCCATCCGCCGGGCCGCCCGGAACGAATCCCTGGCCCGTTCCGAAAAGCTCGATGTATTGTCCGCGGACCACCGGGTTCGTGGCTGAATTCACGCTGCCATCCACCGCATTGATGGCAGCCACCTGGCCGGTACTGGCCGAGCCATCCGTGAACAATGCCGGGGACGCCGGAGCCAATGCGAGTTCCGCGGCGCCGAAAATCTGACTGGTTGAAGGGCGAACGATCTGCATATCGACGGTGCCCGCCGTAGGCAAATTCAGCGACAGCGGCGTATTGATCTGTCCCTGGGACACGAAATACAAGGGGGATGGGTTGCCATTGATAATGACCTGCGTGTCCCCGAGTGTCGTGGGGAATGGCAGGGTCGTGGCGATTTGCGTCTGGGTGGCGGGAGCAAGCGGGTTGGCAGAGACAGTCGGGAAAATCGCTGCGAAGGTGCCCGGCGCCAGGGCGCGGCCGGCGAGGAAACTGGCGGCGTTCACAGCGCTGACCTGAGGCACATAGTAGAGGATGCGGTCGATGCCGTCCCCCACCAGCAGGTTATCGTATTGATCGATGAATGCCGACCGGGGCGAGACAGCGGACAGGGCGGCGTCGGGGGTATAGCCATTTAAAGGCAAATTACTAATCGACGGAAAGTGAAGCAAGCCGTTCTGGGTGGGTTCGGCAACCCAGAACTTCCCGTCCGCTCCCATGGCAACAGCGATCGGTTCCTTGAGACCGCTGGTCAGCGACACGGTGGCTCCTGCTCCGTTGGTCAGATTTTGCGCAACATCGAAGATCTGCACGCGCGCATTGCCGGCGTCCGCCACGAGGATGTGGTCCTGCGGATCGACAGCGACGCCGCGCGGAGAATTCAGCGCGAAGGCATTCGTGCCTGTGGCGGTCGTCGTAAAACTGGACTGTCCCAGAACCACACTGGCGTTTTCGCCCTCGTAGAAAGGCTTGGGGAACATCAGCACGCGATTCTGGTTCGCGTCGGATACGACGAGCCAGCCGCTGTTCGGCTTCGCGGCATTGGCGCCATCCTGAGTGAGCGCGATTCCGATCGGAGCGCTCAAATTGCTCGCAGTCGGATCTGTGATCGGCGCGAAGCTGGACTGGCCAATGAAAAAATCGGCGCTCTCACCCGCTGTTTTGCCCGAGGCGAAGGGGGCGGGATAGTGCATAACACGCGAATTCAGCGTGTCGGCCACAAACAGATTGCCCGCCGAATCGACAGCCAGGGCAGTGGGCGAGCTAAGCCCCTGAAAGCTCTGAATAGCCGCGTTGCCCGAACCGTAGTTCACCATGGAGCTAAAGAGATTGGGCTGTCCGATGACGAGGTCGGCCACCTGCCCTTTCTGTAATGCCGTGAAGTTATTGAAGCCGAGGACACGGTTGTTCTGCGTGTCGGCCACATACAGATGGGGCGGCGTTGCGCTGTAATCGAGAACCATCGAGCCGTTGGTGCCAGCCGCGGACGATGCGGCGAAATCAAACTCTTTACCCTGGATCAGATTCGGCGCGTTGTAGGGGAAATCCAGCTGGCCGATGACGCGCGATGCGGTTTGGGAATAGCCAGCGGACGCGGCGGGAAATACGATGACCCGGTTGTTGCCGCTGTCGACGACGAAGAGCTCGGCGCTGGTGGCGGCGGCGTCGACGGGCGCGCTCAGCGTGATATTCGAAGGCGTCTGGTTGCCCTGGTTGGCCTGGGTTGTCGTAAACCCGCTTTGCCCCAGCACCTGGTTGGCTGAAGGGGAAAACTGGACCGATTGCTGGGACCATGTATTCACCGGAAGGTAAACCATCACCCGATTAAAAGCGGGGTCCAGCAAAATCACGTTCAAGCTGGTCGCGATAACGCTCTGCGGGTTCTCCGCGTTAATGGCGCTGGCGTTAGGCGGCGTGGTACTCGGATCGAGCCCCATATAAGCGCTTGCCGCGGCATTCGCGGCGATGGGCGGGGAGTATTGCAGCGCGCGGCCCAGCCCGTCGGCTACAAACATGTTTCCAGCCGGATCGAAAGAGACGCTTGTGGGGTGGTCAAGACCAGTCACGCTGAGGGATGTTGTTGCCGCCGTGGAGCTGGTCAGATTGGGTTGTCCGACCGCGAAATCCGCCGCTGGTGCGTTTTGGCCGGCCGCCAGCACCGCGGCCGGAAAATGCAGCACCCGGTTATTGCCGATGTCCGCCACCCAGAGGTTGCCCCCGGAGTCGATGGCGATTCCGGTCCGCCCAAGGTAGCTGCCATTATTCAGCTGCAGGGTCGTGGGGCCGATTCCACCGGAGTTTGCCGTGCCCGTGGTGAAGGATTTCTGCCCGATGATGAGGTTCGGAAACTGGTAGCCGGGGGGCTGTGAAAACGGTTTCGGATAGCGGAGGACGCGGTTGTCGCCGGTATCGGCGACATATAAATTCCCGGCGCCGTCGACAGCCAGTCCGGTCGGCAGGCTCAAACCAGTTGTCAGACTGGTTCCGGGACCTTCCGCGATATTGGAAAAAAAGTTGGGCTGCCCGAGCACCAGATCGGCCGTCGCCCCCGGAGTCAGTTGGGTGTTGTATCGAAACCCCAGCACGCGGTTGTTGAAGGTGTCCGCAATGTAAATGATCGGCGGCGTGACGGTCGTGTCGATGGCGATACCCTGCGGCGACTGCAACTCTTGTCCCACGACGACATTGGGGCCATTGGAATCGAACGCCAGAGGGTTGGCGGCCGTGCCGATAAAGTTCGGATCGCCGAAGACTTTCACTGGCTTGACAAAAAGAGCCTGAGCGGAAAGTGTGCCACTCAGGAAGGGGATGAGTCCTAAAAGAAGAAGACGATAAGGAGGCAAACTTCTAACAAGATAGCACGCTGGCGGGTTCACCTACAGCTGTGGGACATGCTTTGACCGCCCTCCTGCGCGGGTGCTAGAGTTGGGCTAGGCTGGCGGTTCGTCATTGCAACTCACCCTTCATGCGGATTATTCACTGCGGGTTCTCTTGTAT
>Ga0181521_10007453_pt1 | contig 11493 bp, 9 predicted proteins | sample PEATcosm2014_Bin_32_FD_119764 | JGI IMG/M metagenome (GOLD analysis project Ga0181521, IMG submission 119764) | Peatland microbial communities from MTU Mesocosm Facility, Houghton, MI, USA - PEATcosm2014_Bin02_60_metaG | ecosystem: Environmental > Terrestrial > Soil > Wetlands > Peat | place... | reverse complement strand
TGGCCAGAGACTACGAAAGACTCGCGACCACCCTGGGAGCCTTTCACTTCCTGGCCTTCGCCTGCCTCATGATTGCTCAACTCTTCAGGTTGCTCGCTTGAAGTTAATAACAGGCTCTAGGCGCGAATACACGGCAATTCGCCGATTATCACGGCTGGGTGAACATCATCATCGAATCTCCAAATCCAGTCCAGCAAAAGATCGGATTCACCATTCATTGCCAGTAGGGAAGATGAGGTTGCATGTCGGCCAGCGGGCTGGCCGCAAAGCCAAACGACGCTGGAGAAGATCGAGTGCTCCCACTTGATCATCTCCAGTGTCGTCCGCGTCCTGGCCCACAGGCTCACCATGGTTGGCTCCCATGAACCAGTGTACTTGAGGACGACGCGGGGCAAGCTGGTGTTCTTTGAATCGCTGAGTTCGAAGTGCGGCAATTCACTCGCGCAGGAAAAGAAAAAGGTTAGCGGTGATTGAAATAAGCCCTCGCTTGCTCGCGGATTCGAGCTAGTGACTTGGAAATAGGGCTGTGATTTGCGTACCCTAAGTGTCGGCTGATTTCACCCACTTTTGTGATGCCGTTTCTTAGACAAACAACAACCCTTCGATCTTTGGCGTCCACAAGGGCCATCATATCCTCCCACAGAAGGTTGTCTATCACCTCGCTTTTACCGCTGTGGACCGGGATCGTGTCGTCTAATTGCACAAACTCAACCTTTATTTTTGACCTCTTACTGTAGAGTTTGCGTTCGAAATCCTCCTTGGCAAACGACCAGCACGGAGAGAAATCCTCCTCGACTCTATTCGAGCGAACAGCATCAATAATTTGCCGGAGCTTGCCGTTCTGGTCAGCTGTAGATACGAGTTCCTCAGTTGCATCCCATGCCTCGTCCTCACCGGTCCAAATTGGGCCTCCCATCCGTGGCACTTCGGCAGTGATCCCATCCGGCAGCGTTGATTGCGCCCTCTCTCGCTTTTCCTTTAGCTGCTCATCAAGTTCTGAACGAGGAAATTCCCTCATGCGCTGTTCCGTCATGAGATATGCATAGGGCAGCCAATAGTTCAATCCATGGGACAACACGCGAATCGGGTCATCCTTTGCGAAAGACCTCATGCTTGATCCTGAATTGATTAACGGCCAAATGTGAGCGGCGAATGCACTTTGTAGACGCTTCAAAAAATCACGTGGTGCAATCGGCCTTACCCAATAATCGTACATGAGAGGCGGCCAGATTCCCTTATGGAGAATTGGCAATCCAAACCTCTCCAACGTCCGTTTTGGAAGCAAATGAAAGAGCGGAGCATATATCTCATATTGAATGTCGTCCACTTCTGGAAGAAGGTAAATGTTCGAGTCCTCCGGCAGCGCCTTGATCCAGGAAAGTCTTTCCGACAACTTCTTTGCATATTGGGGATTTGCAAGAAGAAAATCCCGACGTAGTTCTCCGCTCTCCCAGATCATGTTCCAATTCGCTAGGAAGTTTTCGAGAGCATAATCTCTTTCCTCTAATTGGTAAGACCTCAAATGAAAAAAAGCGAACTCTGGGGTAGCGATGGAATCGGGTACTGGTACCAAGTCCCACATCATCCCAACGGGAAAATGTGTTAATTCTGGATAGCGATCTGGCTCTACAGCTTCACCCGATGCAAGGGCATTCTTGCGAGCGAATTCAATATCTTCAGGATTGAAAGTGTTTTTCACCATATTTAGCCTCCATCCTGAATACGACAATTATTTCGAGAACTGTTCCGATCCGCGTGATAAAAATTTATCGCATCGATTATTACCTAGTATAGACCTTTAGGATACTTTGCCGTCCCTCTGACATCGGGCGCGCAATGCGCGCCGGATGTCATCGGAGCCAAATCCCGCACCTACCCATCCATCCCATCCTGTACGACAATCGCCTTATGGATTCCCTCTGGATCGATAAATGGCTCTGTGTAGCGCGCTTCTTCAAAACGCGAGCGCTGGCCGCCAAAGCCTGTTGGGTCGCCTTGCGCGGTCGTCTAGCAACGCCTAGCCTCCATTCGCCGCAACAAGATTGAACTAGCGGCGGAACAAATGAGTGACAGCGGAAATCAGGCCGGAAATATCCGAGGGATTCGCTTCAACGGCGGGTTCCCAACCAAGTTCGCGCAGGGTCTGGCTGGTAATCGGCCCAATCGAAACCGCCGGAACGCCCGCGAATGGCCACGCAACTCCAGCCAGTCGGGCAGCCTCGGCCAGATGCGTCGCGCTGGAGGAGCTGGTGAAGGTGGCCGCGTCGAGTCCTTCGGCGACGGCACGGCGAAGCTGATCCGGCGCGGCTTCGGGCAAAACGTTGCGGTATGCATCCACTACATCGACCTCAGCGCCCGCAGAGCGCAAGGCGCCGGGAATCACATCGCGGGCAACGGCGGCGCGGGTCAGCAGGATTCTCTGGCTGGAAGTTTGATTCTGAAGCGATTGCAGCAATCCCTCGACCAAACTTTCGGCCACGTAGGCCTCCGGAACAAAGGCAACTTGCAAGCCAGCCTTGCGCGCCGCGGAAGCTGTCGCTTCACCGACCACAGCCACGCTCAACCGGGCCGGCTGCGCCAGCGCAATCCCCAACGCCGCCGCCCGCTCTGCGAGCGCGCGCACGGCATTGGCGCTGGTCAAAATCAGCCAATCGTAGCGGTCGAGCTGCCGTAAAGCCGCATCCAGCGGCCCGAAGCTGGCCGGAGGGCGAATCTCCAGCACCGGAACCTCAACCGGCTCGGCTCCCAAAGCGCGCAAGCCTTCGCTGAGCTTGCCGGCCTGATGCGCGGCGCGCGTGACCAGAACCCGGCGGCCAGCCAACGGCAGCGCACTCACCGCAAGCCTCCGGCAGCCGCAAGCAGCGGTCCCGCTCCTGCATCGATCAGCTTTTGCGCTACCTGGCGGCCCAGCGAGGCGGGCTCTGCGCCGGCATGAGGGACGCGATGATGGACGCGCACGGTTTTGCCGGTCTCCGGAGCGGCGACGACGGCAAAGATTTCATCCCAGAGCTCCGCTCCTTCCCGTAATGCAGCGCGGCAGTGAATGCCGATGGGAACCTGGCAGCCTCCGCCGAGAGCGGCAAGCGCTGCCCGTTCGACGGTGACGGCAAAACGCGTGTCCCTATCGTCGAGGAAGGCTACGGCGGTAATGGTGACAGCATCGTTCTTACGGGTCTCGATGCCCAGCGCACCCTGCCCAGCCGCGGGACAAAAAACCTGCGGCTCGAGCCGCTGGCGCACCCACTCGGTTTTTTCCAGGCGGTCAAGGCCGGCCGCGGCCAGCAGAATCGCATCCACCTGACCCTCGGCCAGCTTGCGCAGGCGCGTGTCCACATTGCCGCGACATTCTTGCACCGAGATGTCGGGCCTCACAGCCTTCAACTGCGCGCGGCGGCGCTGGCTGCTGGTGCCAACACATGCGCCCTGGGGCAACGCCGCCAGACTCTCAAAGTTCACCGAAACGAAGACGTCTCGCGGATCAACGCGCTCGGGCGTGGCGGCCAGCGTGAACGGCTCCGGCAGCTCGGTGGGCAAGTCCTTGAGCGAGTGCACGGCCAGGTCCACGCTTCCGGCAGCCAGAGCCTCCTCGATCTCCTTGGTGAACATTCCTTTGGCGCCGACCTGAGCGAAGGTGACCTCGTGCAGCCGGTCGCCGGTGGTTTTGATGATCTTAATTTTGACAGAATGGCCCTCACCACGAAGCAGCGCAGCAATATGGTTTGCCTGCCAGAGGGCCAGTTGCGAGCCGCGGCTTCCAATGCGCAGGTTCATTTACGGCCCGCCTCGCTGCTCTTGTTCACTTGTGCGCCCTCTGTTTCAGGATTTACGGCGCTCGATTGACCTCCGGCCGCAGAGACCTCATGTTCGCTGGCGCCCGCGTGCAGCGACCAGGCCTCGCAGAGCGCTTCCAGGCGCGCGGCATCATTTTCGCGGGCGGCTTGTTTAAGCGCCTGCATGGGCGGATGAAGAAATTTGTTGACCAGCCCGCGAGTCAGCGCCTCGACGGCCGCAATCTGCTCCGCGCTCAGCGGTCCCAGCCGGGCCTGCGCGCGCTTGAATTCCGCCTGGCGAATCTCCTCGGCCTGGCGTTGCAGGGCGACGATAGCCGGAGCTACATTGACGGTGAGCTGCCGCTGATGGAATCGCTCGACCTCGCCGGCAATCAGCGCCTCGGCCGCCGCGGCTTCGCGGCTCCGCTCGGAGAGATGCGCCACGGCCACGGCTTGCAGGTCGTCGATGTCGTAGACAAAGATGCCCTCCAGCTTGCCCATCAACGGGTCCACGTCGCGGGGCACGGCAATGTCGATGAAGAACATGGGCCGGTTGCGGCGGCGATGCAGGAAGGCCTGGCCGTGTTCGCGGCGGAAGATGGGATGCGGCGCGCCGGTGGAGCTGATCACAATGTCGGCCTGGCTGGCCGCATCGTAAAGCTCTTCAAATGGGATGACCTGGCCCGCAAAGCTCTCCGCCATGCGCCGTGCGCGCTCCAGGGTGCGGTTGGTCACCAGAATCGCGCCGGCTCCCTGCTGCACCAGATGCCGCGCGGCCAGCTCGCTCATCTTGCCCGCGCCGACCAGGAAAACCGTACGCCCTTGCAGCGATCCGAAGATTTTGCGGGCCAGCTCCACGGCTACCGAGGCGATGGAAACGGAGTTTGAGCCGATCTCCGTCTCGGTGCGAACCCTTTTTGCGACGGCAAAGGTGCTCTGCAAGAGGTGTTCGAGCTGCCCGCCCACCGTGCCCGAGGCGCGCGCCACGGCAAAAGCCTCTTTGACCTGGCCGAGAATCTGCGGCTCGCCCACCACCATGGAGTCCAGGCTGGCGGCTACGCGGAAGAGATGGCGCACGGCCTCCTGGTCGCGGTGTTCGTAGAGGTGCGGGGCCAGCAGCGCGGGGTCCAGGCCGAAATGCCGATGCAGGAAGCTGGTCACGTCAATGGCAGGCGACTCCACGGCAGCCAGAATCTCCACGCGGTTGCAGGTGGAGACGATCATGCACTCCGCCACTCCGGGTACGGCGGCCAGGGCGCGGGTGGTCTCCGGCAGCTCCTCACGAGAGATAGCGATGCGCTCACGCACCTCGATGGGCGCGGTCTTGTGATTGACGCCGATGAGGGCCAAGGTCATTGGGCGCCGAACCTGTGTACGCGGCTAATCACATTGGCGGCGAGCACGGCGAGCATCACCAGAAAGACTGCACCGGCGAGATAAACGGCTTTGCGGCCTCGGAGTCCGGCGCTGCGGCGAACGAAGAGCAGCGTGACGTAGACGATCCACAAGATGAAGGAAGCAATGACCTTAGGGTCGAGGAAGTAGGCGCCTCCGAGGGGGGAGGCCTGGGCGAGAACCGAGCCAATCACCAGCCCGACGGTCATGCAGGCAAAACCAAACTCAAGCGTTGCGTGGGCGATGCGCTCCAACGTGTCGAGGGGCGGCAGCCAGTCCAAAGGGAGCCACCATCTCTCCTCGCCGGGCTTGTGCTTGTCTTTGAGACGGCGCTCCTGGACGAGGTAAAGCACCGAGGCCAGCAGGCTGAAGCCGAGGGCGACAAAGGCCGCCTGCAGCGCGGCTATGTGCACATACAGCCAACCGAGGCGCGCGCCTTGCGAGGGAAAATTGTAGCGTTCAGGGCCCAGGGAGGGCACAAGAATGATAAAGAAAGTGATCGGTAAGACAAAGATTCCCAAGGAGATGGCGTCGTAAAGCCACCAGACGAGAAAAAACAGGCCCGCCATGGCAAAACCCAGCAGCGATTCGACCTCGCGAGCGCCGACGGGCGTCCAGCGATGCGCCTGGACGAGCATTTCAACGCACGAGATGAAGTGGAAGAAAAAGGCCATGCCAGCCAGGTGGACGCAGGTCTTGCGCCAGCGCAAAAAGCTATAGAGCACGGCCGGAAAAACAGCCACAGCCGCCGCCGCATAGAGGAATGCCGCAACTTGGAGCCAACGAAGATACATTTCGATTCTCACCTTACCGGTGCATAGAGACAGTATACTGTGATGCAAATCACCAAGCGGGAGTTTTCGCCCGGCTTGGCGGGCCAGACAGTAGAATTGACCTGCCGCACTTCACTGCGAGGTTCCCCATGAATAAGGCTGCTCTAGTCCTGCTTTTTCTGACTGCCACTGTTGACGGCGCCCAATCCGGCCCGTCGAGTGTCTCCACACCGCCTCCAACCCCAAACAACGGCGCCGCCGGGCCGCGCTTCAATGTGACGCAGTATGGCGCGGTGGGCGACAAATCGACGGATGATACGGCGGCGATTCAGGCAGCTTTCAATGCCTGTGCAGGGTTCAACGCATCTTCCGGCATAATGAACCCCGGGCCCAAGGGTGGAATCGTTGAATTCCCCGGCGGCCGTTCCTACACAATTACTTCTACGATTAACGCCTATGACGGCTGTCGCATCGAGGGCGAGGGTACGGATGCTTACCGGCCTGTTGAAATCTATTGGAAAGGTCCATCGGCTGGCGCGGTCTACAACATCACCGCAATCACGATTGCGGCGAATACTTCGCCTTACACTTATTCGCCCGCCTTCCCTCAAATCACAGGTAAAACGCAGAACAGGACCACGCCCTACATTGCTGCCGTCACGGCTGCAAATAGCCTGACTAGAGGTCAGTGGGTCGAGTTCAATGGTTTGACTTCAGCGGCGGGTACAGGGGGTCTAAACAGGTGTATCGCACAGGTTGCCTCGGCTACGAGCTCATCCTTTGTGGCCGTTCTTCCCTGCTCATTGGTGACGACTTCCGGAACTTTTACGGATACTGGCACAGCTACCACGGTAAATGTCGCGGTTGCTTTCGACGGCAATGCCAGGTATGAGCAAGAGGTAAAAGACATAGCCATCGGAGCCACCACACCCTTTAATGTGGGGTTTTACTTTGGCTCCCGTGTAGATAGCGGAACTCGCATTTACAATACTCAAGTGGTGGGAGCCACGGAATATGGGTTTTACTTCTCGCAGGGCGGCATCAACGTAGACTTCGATAAAGGCTGGCGTACAGATGGCGCACAAATTGCTGGAATCTACTGGAGGGTTGGAGGCGGCGATTCGTTTGGAGTGGCAAACGGGACGGTGGACAACGATATATGTTGGAGTTGTCTGACGCCCACAAGCGGCGGACTGGTCATGCTGGACAACTCTGCTTGCTCCGGCGTTGTCCGTTTCACGTCCAGAAACATGAAGATCGAAACGAACACCTCACTCACATCCGGGTTGGGTGTGGTGACGGCTTTAAGTTGCCCGACAAGTCCAAACGAACCTCAGTTCTTTTTAAGCTTCGATACGACGTGGGTTGCTCCCAGCAGTAGAGGGCAAGTCAGCTTTAACAGCCCGATTCTATCTGTTGTCCCCGCGGATGATGCAGCCGTAGCTATGTTTGCGTCAAATAGTCAGTTTGGTGCAGCTGTTGTGGGGGCAACAACGCCGACTTTCGCGGGAATGCCCGCGCTGACTCGCGATAATATGAACGGCAATAAGGGGAACGGCCCTGTATTCGCATATACCCCGACGCTCAGCACGTTTACTGGCAGCTTCGGAAATAATGCGGCCCCATTGCAACTGATTGGCGATGTGAACATCAGCCAACTGTGGCAGCACAAAACTCAGGCGTCGGCTTTGCTGTACTCGGATACTTCCTTTGCCGCTTTGCCCAATGCAACGAACCTTTATGCCGGCCAGGTGCTTGCTCCTCCGGCCTATTGGAAGGGGGCCAACGGCAAACGGTATGCTCTTGACGTTGTCTATCAAAGCGGCACAACAGGCACTCCGAACGGCGGTAACACAACCTGCGTTTCTGAACAAACAACCATTACTGCGTTCAGCGTCAACAATAATATGGCTACGCTCACGGCTAAGAACAAGTTCCAGCCGTTTACTTACATCAACATCTCCGGGTTGAGCGCGGGGAAGTTTCTGAATGGCTACTTTACCATCAGCCCGGTAGGGCTTTCAGGAACGCAGTTTGAGGTTCCGTATACCGGGTCGAATGTTTCAATGACTCCGGATTCAGGCGCCGTCAAGCAAGTCAATAGCTATACCTGCACCAGCGCCACAGACCTTTCGACGGGGCAGTATATCGGCGTCGGCGCCGATAGTTATAAACTCATTCAGTATGTGGACGCAACCAATCCGAGCGCGGTTGTAGTTCGAGTTAATAACGGAACGAGTGTTATCTCAAGCCCAAAAGCATTGACATTTTCTCCTCCAACACTTGGGCTGGAGATGCAGGTGCCAACAAAATCCTCTGCCGCGCCCTCTGCTCTGACATGGTCGCAGGGAGATACGGAGCAGAACTCCGCAGCGACAGCTAATGGGGTTGCGGCCTGGGTAAACGTGGCAGCCGGAACGCCGGGAACGTGGGCCGGAATTCCCCTCGGCGACAGCAACGGGAAGATTGCCGCTTCTCAACTGTCCAGCGCGCGGACCGCGCAAGCCTTCTGCGCGGGAACGGCCAGCTCATCGAGCACCCTGCTTCTGTTTGGCGCGGGAACTTCGCAAACAGCCTGCACGCAAGTCCCCGGGCCGCTGACTTTGCAACAGATCCTCCTCACCACAGGCGGCGTATTGAGCAACCTGGCGGTGCGTTGCGGGTATCTGGGGTCTCAACCCTCCAGCGGAACATTCACGGTATGGGATTTGCCCTCCGGAACCGCTATGTTCAATGCGGCGTCGGGCACGAATACAGGGCTTACTGTCACAGTTGGGAATGCGGCCGCAAATGCGAACAAGACAATTATGGACACCAGGCATACTTATGCCTACGTGGCGGGAGATATGATGCGGATTCAGTTCACGACACAGGCCAATGAAACATTGGGCGATTGCACAGCCAGCTTTAACTACTAGGACCTGGAGATATGTTCTTGCCGTCAGGCTGCCCGGTTCCACAGCGGTGCAATGCATTCTCAGAGAATCAGCAGCAGATGAGGATTCTTGAAGGCGATTTCGCTGATAATTATCGGTAACCCTGATGGATTATTAGCATTCTCGCGTATATACTTTACGAACATAAGCCTAAACGCAAAGGAGGCATGGCATGTCCGATTCCGCCAAGGAAAAGCACCTGGATCCCCTGGGATGGAAGATGCTCATCGAACTGCAAAAGGACGCCCGCATCTCCTTTGCCGAACTGGGCCGCCGCGTGGGGCTCTCCACGCCGGCCGCCGCGCAGCGCGTTCGCCGCATGGAAGAGGAGGGCATCATCCGCGCCTACCGGGCCGAGATCAGCCCCTCGCATGTGGGCTTGCCCATCACGGCCTACATTCGCATGAGCATCGTGGGCGACGTGCTGCCCAGGTTAACCGCCCAGCTCCGCTCCATGACGGAGATCGTCGAGTGCTACCGCGGGACGGGAGTGGACTCGTTCATCATGAAAGTGAACGTCATCTCGGTCGAGCATCTGAATGACGTGATCGACCGCCTGACGCACTATGGAACCACGTCCACCTCGCTGGTGCTGGGGGCGGTGGTGGAAAAGAACCTGCTGGGACCGGAAAATCTTGAATGGCCGGCCAAATAATAGGCTTCTTCCCTAGTTGCGAATCCCGGCCAGCAGCTCTTCAATCTCCGCCTTTTCGGCGGCGGTGACCGGCAGCAGCGGCGCGCGGGCGCGGCCTCCATAGTAGCCGTTGAAGTCGCAGGCGTGCTTGACGCCCGCAATGCCCAATTCTCCCACGATGCGCTGACTGGGTCTGCTGATGCGCTCCTGCTTCCCCCGCGCAAGCGGCAGGTCATGGTCCTTCCATGCCAAATAGACCTCCTGGCAAGCCTGAGGCGCGCAGGCGGCAAAGCCGAGGATGGCCCCGGATGCGCCCGCCTCGAGTGACTCCAGCAGCGTTCCGGCCGAGCCGGTGAGCACCTGGAAGCCGACCTCTTTGGTTCGCGTCTTGATCGGCGAACTCGCCGTTACGGCCGCGCCGCCAGCCAGCTCGCCGACAGAGATAAGGGCGTCGCCGTTTCCAGCCTTGGGCGAGAGCATCCGCCCGGTGACCGCCTCGAAGACCGGCGTCACGGTCACGGTGCGGCGGGGCGAGGCGCTGGTCTGCTCCACCAGGGAGCGAATCCGCTCGACGCTGCCCGAGGAGTCTTTGATGCCGAGGGTGTTGGGGTGATGGGCAAGCTCGACCACCAGCTCGACGGGAATGTTGTAGGGCACGCACTGGGGAATGTTGTAGAGCACAACCGGCAGGGGCGAGTGGTCAGCCACGCTGCGAAAGTAGTGAAGCACGGCCGCGGCGGTCATCTGCCTGGCGTAGTAGGTGGGAGTGCGGACCAGAACAGCATCGTAGCGGAATTCGGCCGCTGCCTCCGCCAGCGCGACCGTGGCCTTCACGCTCTCGCGACCGACGCCAGCGATGAGCACCTTTTCCGGCGCGGCGGCCTCAGCGGCAACGCGCAACACGTCGCGGGATTCGGCATCGTCGAGCATTGCAGCCTCGCCATTGGTGCCCAAAAGCAACATCCCCGACAACAGCGTACGGGAGTAGCGAGCGATGTTGGCTTCGAGCTTGCGAAAATAGACGCGCTCGTCGGAGTAAAACGGCGTGGGAACGGCGGCAAAGATGCCTTCTAGCAGCATGAGTTGATTGTAGAACCCGTGCGGCAAGCGAAGCCCGCACAAGAGGGTTGCGAATAAGAAGATCGTTGCCGGTCCTGAGAATCAAGTGGTAATGGGGCTTTTTGCGCCAGCCCCTTGCCACGCCCAGGTTGTTTTACTGCCCAGCCCCGTGGGCGGGTGAGACTTCCTTAGCGTGTGCTCCGGCAGGTGCTCCGGTCGAGCTATCTGGTGCCATTTTACGCACTACATTCGTCATGAGAGCGACCATGGAACCCACATCGCTGACAGTCAAGGGCAGGACCAGAGTGTTGCCCGCTTTTGCGAGCTTGCCGAACTCCGGTATATACTGCTCGGCAACTCGAAGCTGGACTGCCTCAAACCCTCCGGGGCTTTTAATAGATTCCGCAACTCGTCTGATTCCCTCAGCCGTTGCCTGGGCGACCGCCAGAATAGCGGCGGCTTGACCTTCAGCCTGATTAATCTGCTGCTGCTTATTTCCTTCGGATGCCTTGATTACTTTTTGCTTGTCACCTTCGGCAGCATTGATAACTGAATCACGCACGCCCTCGGATTGAAGAATGACGGCACGCTTTTCGCGTTCCGCCCGCATCTGCTTCTCCATTGCTGCCAGCACATCCTTGGGAGGTATGATGTTCTTGATCTCATATCGCAATACCTTCACGCCCCACGGTTCCGACGCCTTGTCCAGTTCCGTTACGACCGCGATGTTGATGCGCGTTCTCTCCTCGAAGGTCCTGTCCAGTTCAATCTTTCCGATATCGCTGCGCAGCGTCGTCTGTGCCAGCTGGGTGATGGCATACTCGAAATTGGAAATGCCATACGAGGCGCTTTTTGGATCGAAGACTTTGAAATACAGGATGCCATCGACCGCGACTTGCACGTTATCACAGGTGATGCAGACCTGT
>Ga0181521_10007452_pt1 | contig 11493 bp, 9 predicted proteins | sample PEATcosm2014_Bin_32_FD_119764 | JGI IMG/M metagenome (GOLD analysis project Ga0181521, IMG submission 119764) | Peatland microbial communities from MTU Mesocosm Facility, Houghton, MI, USA - PEATcosm2014_Bin02_60_metaG | ecosystem: Environmental > Terrestrial > Soil > Wetlands > Peat | place... | reverse complement strand
TCGCCCACCGACATGTTGCAGAAAATGCGTCTGTCCTCGTCTGTCCCCTTTTCCCTTTTCCTCCTTTTCCTTCAGAGCTGGGTTCCCTCGCGCTTACGGACGGATTAGGGACGCACTCGCGCGTGCCGCGCCGAGACTCATCTCGACGCCTCTTGTGCCCAAGGCCGCCGGTCGTCGGGAGGAACGCCTGCGCGCACGCACGAGCGCGTGCGCCATCTCTGCTGCGCCTTTACTCCTCCCGCAAAGTTGCGTTCGGGTCGATGTTGATGGCGCGGCGGATGGGGCCCCAGGTCGCTGCCAGGCCGGTCAGCAGCATTGCTAATGCCACCACGGCGAAATTCAGCGGGTCCGCCGGCTTGAGGCCGGGCACCAGAAACACGGCCAGCGGCTTGGTCACAAACAGCGCCACCAACAGGCCGGCTGCGGTGCCGGCGATGGTGACGCGCGTGGCATCGCGCAGCACCATTCGCGCGATAGCGCCGCGGCTAGCGCCGATCGCGATACGGACACCGATCTCCCGCGTGCGCCGCGCCACGGAATAGGCCATTACCCCATAAAGCCCGATGCTGGCCAGCAGCAGTCCGAGAACGCCCGTCGAGCCCATCAGCAGCGCTCCCACCTGGCTGGGCAGAAATGCCAGGCCGATGCTCGAATACATCGTGTCCACCTGCGCGCCGGCCATCGGCTCGATACGATGCAGCGTGCGGCGGACGGCATCGAGCTGCAGCGCGGGCGGGATCGCCGACCGCATCACGAATTCGATGCCCGGGCGATCGTTCACGATCTGGGCGAGAGGCTCGTACAATTGCGGCTGCGGCTCTTCGCCGATGGTGAGGGTTTTGGTCCCTTCAGCCACGCCGATAATCCGATAGGGAGTCTTGCCGTCGCCTCCCCACAAGAACACCGTTCCCAGCGGCTGCCGGCTGCCCAGGTATTGCGCAACAAACGCCCGGTTCACGATCACGACCTTCTCGCCCCGATCGGCCGCGGAGAATGTCCGCCCTTCGAGCAACGGAATGCCCATGGTGCGGAAATAACCGGACGTCACGCCATTCCAGAAGAAGAATACATCCCTCCGCTCGCGGTTGTCCGCGAACAGAATTCCGACCCTGAACCGTTCGCCGCCGTTGAAGGGAACCACGCGCGCGGCGGCGGCGCTTGCGATGCCGGGAAGCGCCGCCAGAGAATCAACCACCTGATTGATGTATTCGGACTTCTTTCTCGCGTCTGCATAGCCGACGGGAGGCATGTTCACGTTCGCCCGCACCGTGTGCAGCACGTCGAAGCCCGGACTGATGGCGGTCGAATCGAGGAGATTGCGCAAGAAGAGAAACCCGGTGGTGAGGACGATCACCGAGGTCGCGATCTGCGCCGCCACCAGCGTCCGCCGCAGACGCATCTTTCGCTCGCGATGCATGTCGTGCGTGAGCGATTGCTTCATCGATTGCCACGCAGGCAGCAGCCCGCAGGCTAGTGCCGCGACTGTGGTGAGGACAGCGGCATAGGCCGCCAGCCGCCAATCCGGTTCAATCTGCAGCCGGATCGGAATCGGCAGCGGCAGGTGGATCCGCGCCAGCAATACGGCAGTGACTTCGGCGAGCGCCAGGCCCACAGACGCCCCGAGAACCGCAAGCAAAAGGCTCTCCGCAAGTAACTGCTCGAACAGCCGGCCGCGGCTGGCGCCCAGCGCGAGCCGAACGGCGATCTCGCGGCGGCGGGCCGATGCGCGCGCCAAGAGGAGGCTAGTCACGTTGACGCAGGCGATCAAAAGCACCAGCCCGGTCACAGCCAGCAGCATGGCAAAAAACACTCCGACCGCCAACATCTCCGGCTCCGACTTCAGGCGCGCGAATCCGGCGATAGGCGACACGCGAATCTCGTCGGCGTACTTGTACTGGGCCGGCATTTCCGCATCCATGCGATGAGCAACCGCCGCCAGGCCGGCCCGCGCCGCCGGGACGGACATGCCGGGCTTCAGACGCGCATAGATTGCGAGCATCGTCGAGTCCAGGTACCGCGGCAGGAAGACGTCCGGAGAGTATCCGAAGCCGATCAATCCGCGATGATGTTCCGGCAGAATTCCCACCACCGTACACCAGCGGCCGTTCAGATTGACGCTTCGTCCCACTGCCGCGGGATCGCCGCCGAGCTGTTTGCGCCAGAATGCGTAGCTCAGGACCGCGACTTCGTCCGGATCGTCGGTGAGAATACCCCGCCCGTGCAGCATCGGAATTCCCAGTGCCGTGAAGTAGTTCTTCGCCGTGTAGACGCTGAAGATCGGGCGCGTTTCGGCGCCATTGTTGAAGTTGGTGATGGCCTCTTCATCCTCGCCGGTCACATCGGCAAACAGGCCGCTCGAACGGAGGAAATCGCCGGCTTTGGGTGGGGAATTGCTGTTGCCGCCAAGTTGCACCGACACCAACGAACCTGCATCCCGCACCGATGGTTCGCTGAACAGGAATTCGACGCCGAGCGAGAACATGGCCGCGTTGACGCCGATGCCGAGACCGAGCGACAAGAGCGCCGTCAGCACCAGCACTGGACTGCGGCGCAGCCCGCGCGCGGCATAAACCAGGTCGCGCCAGAGGTTTTCGAAAAAGGTGAAGCGCCACAAATCGTATCCGTGCTCGCCGATCGCGGCGGTGTTGCCCAGCGGAATGGCGTTGTCGTGCCGGGCCGCCATTTCGCGATGAAAAGCCAGCTCGGCTTGCATATCCTGATACATTCCGCCGCGGCGGAAGAGCTTCAGAAAGAAGCGGCGCACCATTGGTCACCCCCCGAGAACCCGCGCGACGGCAGCGGAAAGACGGCTCCAGGTGGCCTCCTGCTCCGCCACCAGCTTTCGCCCGCGCCTGGTGATTTGGTAATACTTCGCCTTCCGGTTGTTTTCCGACAGGCCGGATTTCGACGTGATGGCGCCGTCGAGCTCCAAGCGCCAGAGCGCCGGATAAAGAGAGCCTTCCTCCACCTTGAGCACTTCATCGGAAAGCAGATGGATGGTCTGCGCGATTGCATAACCGTGCATCGCGCCGCGCTGGAGCGCGTGCAGGATCAGCAGATCCAGCGTGCCCTGCAACAAAGCCGGTTGAGCGGATTTCCCCATACCCCTATGACGATCTATGGGAGAGTATGACAGCCCTTCCCCGAGATTGTCAAGGGGAAAAGAAATCGGGTAGTGGGCTACTTCTTCCGGTCGTGGGCTACTTTCAAAGCCACTATCGGCCTTCCTATACAATGGTGATGTCTGCAGCGTGAGGGCGTGGTTGATTTGCCGAGAAGTGTCATAGCCGTGGGACTGGAAGCCGTCCGGAAGACGGCCGAGATTCTCGCAGCGGTGGAAATCGGCAAGACGGCGGGCGTAGGGCTGGCATCCGGCGCCCAGTGGGGTGGGGACCGCATGCTCCTGTCCGTAACGGACGGTTCCGTCCAATTCGTCGTAGGCAGCACGCTCTACGGGCAGGATCAAGCAGGCTTTCTCCTGGCGGAGTTTCCGCTCGGAGGCGCTTCCCCGTGTCGCGCTCCCTGGCTGCAGGGCCTGTCGCCGTATGAGATGCCTTTCTGTATGGGGCTGGCCGGGGAACTGCCGCTGGCTTGGCCGGGCATCGTTTCCGCCTGCGCATTTTTGGACCGGTTCAGCCATTTCTACCGGAGCCATCGGCCCCGGATCGAACTGGCGGGGCGCGAGTTGCGCTACGTTGCAGAGGGACTCCTGGCTCTTCAGCATTGGCCGGCGCTCTTCGCAACGGTGATGGATTCCATGGGCGAGTTGGCGCGTGGGAGCCTCCCCAAGGGACTGGCCGCCGCCGATCTGGGCGCTTTCTTGGGCAGGCTGCTGATTGGCACACAAGACAGCCGCCTTACCTTGGCCCGGGTGCCGGAATGCGTGCGAGCCATGTACGAGCCACCCACGCCGCTAGCCGAAGACTGCCTGCGGATTCCCCACTATCGAAGAATGCTGAAGAACCTGGAACGGTTCACGGAATCGGCTGCGCCGCTGATGGAACAACTCCGCGCGGCGCTGTGACCGATGCTCCGAGACGGGCAGGCCCGTTAAGACCTCTCCAGAAGCTCTCGTCCGCACGGTAGACCAGCACCGCCAGGCAACGGGCCATGGCCTTGATCGCCGCCGCATAGGAGGGCAGCTGCCTGCGCAGGTGCCGATACCAGCCGCCAAGATAGCTCTTGCTATGTAAGAGCGTGGTGGCGGCCATGCGAAATGACATGGCAATCCCAGGAACGCCGATGGACGGGAGGCAAAGCGTCAGCGATTAAGACCCCAGCAGAATCCAGAGGGGCGCAATCCGGCCCGCGCGAGCCAAGAAAAGCGCCCCCTCCGTTTTGGCCGATCCAAACAACAGGAAAGGCGTTAGTACCAAGTTGACAGCTCCGTTCTCCGCCGGGCTCAGGCAAGGTCGTACCGATCGAGGTTCATCACCTTGTTCCACGCAGCCACGAAGTCCTTTACAAACGCCTCCTTCGAGTCGTCACATGCGTAGACTTCCGCGATTGCCCGGAGCTGGGAGTTCGAACCGAAGACAAGATCGGCGCGGGTGCCGGTCCACTGGATTTTGCCCGTCGCGCGATCGCGCCCCTCAAATACGCCTTCGGTAGAGGAGGCCTCCCACTTCGTACCCATGTCGAGCAGGTTGACGAAGAAATCATTCGTCAGCGCCTCGGGCCGGTTGGTGAAAACGCCGTGTTTGGACTGCCCGAAGTTCGCATTCAGGGCGCGCATGCCGCCGACGAGAACCGTCATCTCGGGGGCCGTCAGCGTGAGCAACTGCGACCGATCCACCAGCAGTTCCTCCGCCGGTCCTTGGTCTGGCTTCCGCTGGTAGTTGCGGAACCCGTCCGCGGCCGGCTCCAGTACGGCGAAGGAGTGCACATCGGTCTGCTTCTGCGATGCGTCCATGCGTCCCGGTGAGAAGGGAACCTTCACGTCGTGCCCTGCCTTTTTCGCGGCTGCCTCGACGGCCGCGCAGCCGCCCAGAACGATCAGGTCCGCCAGCGAGACCTTCTTCCCGCCGGACTGCGAGCTGTTGAACTCCTTCTGAATCGCCGCCAGCTTCTTAAGGACCTTCGCCAATTCGGCTGGTTGATTCACTTCCCAATCCTTCTGTGGCGCGAGGCGAATGCGCGCCCCGTTCGCACCGCCGCGCTTGTCGGAGCCGCGGAACGTCGACGCCGACGCCCAGGCAGTCGTGACCAGTTGCGGGATCGACAGTCCGGACGCGAGGATCTTGGCCTTCAGGGCGGCAATGTCCTGTTTCCCGATCAATTTGTGATCCACCGCGGGAACTGGGTCTTGCCATAGCAGGTGCTCGGCAGGCACCAGCGGGCCGAGGTAGCGCGAGCGAGGTCCCATGTCGCGGTGCGTCAGCTTGAACCAGGCCTTGGCGAACGCGTCCGCCAGCTCCTGCGGATTCTCGAGGAAGCGCCTCGCGATCGGCTCATAGATCGGGTCCATCCTCAACGAGAGGTCGGTGGTGAGCATGAATGGGGCGTGCCGCTGCGAAGGATCGTGGGCATCGGGAACGGTGCCCGCTCCAGCCCCGCCCTTGGGAGTCCACTGGTTCGCGCCGGCCGGGCTCTTCGTGAGCTCCCACTCGAAGCCGAACAGGTTCTCCAGGTAATTGTTGCTCCACTTGGTTGGGGTGGTGGTCCAGGCGCCCTCCAACCCGCTGCTGATCGTATCGACGCCTTTGCCGCTGCCAAACGTGTTTTTCCAGCCGAGGCCTTGCTGCTCGATGGGGGCGGCCTCGGGTTCGGGGCCGACGTATTTGCCCGGGTCGGCGGCGCCGTGGGTTTTTCCGAACGTGTGCCCGCCGGCAATCAGCGCGACGGTCTCCTCGTCATTCATCGCCATACGGGCGAACGTTTCCCGGATATCACGGGCCGCAGCGACTGGATCGGGCTTTCCATTGGGCCCTTCCGGATTCACGTAAATCAGGCCCATCTGAACGGCGCCGAGAGGATTCTCGAGCTGACGGTCTCCCGTGTAGCGCTGGTCCCCCAGCCACGTGCCCTCAGCCCCCCAGTAAGTGTCGTCGGGCTCCCAGATGTCCTCGCGCCCGCCGCCAAAACCGAAGGTCTTGAAGCCCATCGACTCCAAGGCAACGTTGCCGGTCAGAATCAGGAGGTCGGCCCAGGAGATTTTCCGGCCGTACTTCTGCTTGATCGGCCAGAGCAACCGGCGCGCCTTATCGAGGCTCACGTTGTCCGGCCAACTGTTGAGGGGCGCAAATCGCTGTGCTCCGGAACCCGCGCCGCCTCGGCCATCGGCGATACGGTACGTGCCGGCGCTATGCCACGCCATACGAATGAAGAACCCCCCATAGTGGCCATAATCGGCGGGCCACCAGTCCTGCGATGCCGTCATCAAGGCATGGAGGTCCTGGATCACGGCATCCAGGTCGAGGCTCTGGAACTCTCGCGCGTAATTGAACTCCTTGTCCATCGGGTCGGACAGAGGGGAGCGCTGGTGCAGGATCTTCAGGTTTAGCTGATTCGGCCACCAGGTCGCATTCGTCGGGGCCCCAGCCTGAGTGTGTCTGAACGGACACTTCGCTTCGGTTGACATGTGCACATCCTCCTTCGATCAAAAATAGCAACTGCGGCGAACTACGAACCTATCCTAGCGCGTTCCCTTCGCGCAATCGCCATCGGGTCGATGAAGTATTTAGGCGATCTGCCAGCCGAAAACTGGCGGATGCCGTATTGAGTAACGGCATTGACGGCGATGTTCACTTGGCCCGCCCCCTTGAGCGACGCTGGCTCTCCATTTGTCCGTGCCCTGTTTGATATCCTGAAAACCCCGCCCACAGTTATGAAACGCTTTCGCTCTTCCCGGCAGCGGTACCGGTCCTTCGTAGAGGACTACAGGCAGCGCCGGCTCGACGAGTCCGGTCAGGATCGGAAGCAGAACGGCGACGGGCCGTCCCAGGAGACTCGACGTAAGCGCCGCGAGTATCTGCGGGAATACCTGCTCTGGTTGCTGCCGCTACGCTATGCCGTGGGCGCGTTGTTCACGCTGGCGCTTATCGGCGCCGGCCTGCAGATGGTCGAACCGCTGTTCATGCGCTTCATTGTCGACCGCGTGCTGCTCAATCCGCATTTGGACCGGAGTTCCCGCGTCGGTCTTCTGAATGGCGCCGGCGCACTGTTCCTTGGCCTGGTGATCGCCTCGAACCTGGTGAACGCGCTGCGCGAGTACCGCCAGCGGCTGGTCAATAACCGCATCACGATAGCGTTGCGCCGCGCCCTGTTCGATCGTCTCCTGCACTTGCCGATGCCCAAGTTGTGGGACATGAAGACCGGCGGCATCCTCTCGCGCATCACGGGGGACGTGGACACCACCACCGGGCTGTTGCAGATGGCGCTGATCTCGCCTTCGGTGTCCGTCATCCGCCTGATCGTCGCCATCGGCATCCTGACTGCGCTGAACTGGCGGCTGGCCGTGACGGCGTTAGCCATCGTCCCGGGAATCATGGTGATCAGCTTCATCTTCGCGAAACGCGTCCGCCCCATCTACCGGTCGGTTCGCAAAGACGCGGAGGAAATCGACGGTCGTGTGGGCGAGACGTTCTCCGGCATTCGAGTAGTCCGCGCCTTCCGGCGCGAGGTCAACGAATTACTCGAGTTCATGCGCGGCCGGCACACTGTGCTCCGCAAGGAGATGTTCGCGCAACGGCGCGAGACGGTCATCTGGACGTCGTGGAACCTGCTGATGGGCGTGGTGAACGTAGCCATCGTTTGGTTCGGAGGTTACCTGAATCTGCGCGGCGGCGCCTCCATCGGCGACATCATGGCATTCCAGTGGTACACGTTTCTGCTGCTGAACCCGGTCTGGAACATCGTAAACACGTTCTCCGAGTTGCAGCGCTCGCTGGCCGCCATGGAGCGCGTCTTCGAAATCCTGGCGATGCAGGACGACAAGCCCGACCGTCCGGATGCCCGCGAAGCGCCGCGCATCGCGCGCGAAATCCGCTTCGAAGACGTCGAGTTCGAATACCGCGAAGGCCATCCCGTGGTGCGCGACTTCGATGTGACCGCCGCAGGCGGGTCAGTGATCGCCCTGGTGGGCCGCAGCGGCGCCGGCAAGACTACCGTCACCGATCTGCTGGCCCGCTTCCACGACCCCACCAAGGGACGCGTTCTGCTGAACGGCGTCGATATCCGCGATTTTCACCTGCGTTCGTATCGTGGCCTGCTGGCACTCGTCCAGCAGGACGTCTTCCTGTTTGACGGCTCAGTGCGGGAAAACATCGCCTACGGCCGCCACGACGCCAGCGACACCGAAATCGAGGATGCCGCGCGCCGCGCCAACGCCCACGAGTTCATTGTCAGGCTGCCCGAGCAGTACGACACGTTCATCGGCGAGCGCGGTGTGAAGCTGTCGGGCGGCCAGCAGCAGCGCCTGGCAATCGCTCGCGCGATCCTCGCGGCCCCGCAGATTCTGATTCTGGATGAAGCCACCAGCAACCTGGACACCGAGAGCGAGCAACTGATTCAAGCCTCGATGGCCACGCTCCTGGCTGGCCGCACCACCTTCGTCATCGCCCACCGTCTCTCGACGGTGCGCCGTGCAAACCTGATCCTCCTGATGGACGATGGCCGCATCCTCGAGCGCGGGACCCACGAGCAACTGATGGCGGCTCGCGGCATTTATCACGAGATGGTCGTGCGGCAGATGGAATCGCACGGTCGTGATGGGGAGGAACTTCTCAGGTAGCCAAGAGGGGGCCGATCCGCGCGGTACTCCTGCTGAGGCCGCATCGCCGGCGGGAGCGGAAGCCGTTGGTAATGGCTCGGGGCCGGCAGATATAAACGCCATTCCGGCTTCCACGCGCCGATGCGCGATAATGATTTCATGAGGAGGGTAATTCCATGGCAAGTGCAAGTTCAGCAAGGCCCAAAGTCAATCCGATTCCGGATGGCTATCACAGTGTGACTCCCTATTTGACGGTGGCGGATGCCGACCGGCTAATGAGCTTCGTCAAGGACGCGTTTGGCGCCCAGGAGCTATTCGTTCACCGCGGACCCGATGGCGCCATCTCCCATGGGGAAGCCAAAATTGGCGATTCGATCGTGATGATGGGGCGGCCCCGTGGAGATGCGAAACTAATGCCGGCCATGATCTACCTGTATGTGCCGGACACGGACTTGGTGTACCGGTCGGCCGTGGGCGCGGGCGGCAAGAGTCTCTGCGAGCCAGCCGACCAGTTCTACGGCGACCGGACCGCCGCGGTGGAAGATCCTTGCGGCAACCAGTGGTACATGGCCACCCACGTCGAAGACGTTTCGCCCGACGAACTGCAACGCAGGCTGGCAGCGATGGCGCCGAAGAGCTAAAACATCGCCCTATTCGCGTTCCCGGTAAGCCCAAGCCGTGGCATAATCCTGATATGGAAATCACCTGGCTGGGGCACGGCACGTTTCAGTTTCGTCTGGATTCGGGGCAAGTGATCCTGATGGACCCGTGGACCGATGGCAACCCCGCATACCCGAAGGGCCATCGCATCGAGCGTGTGGACACCATCGCGATCACCCACGGCCACTTCGATCACATTCACGACGCCATTCCTCTCGCCCGCCGGTTCGCGCCGGAGGTCGTCGGTATTTACGAGACCTGCGCGTGGCTGGAGCGCAAGGGGGTCAAGAACACGCGCGGCATGAACAAGGGCGGAAGCCAGAAATCCAGCGGCGTGACCTTTACCATGACGCACGCCGTGCATAGCTGCGGCATCCTGGACGAAGACGAGATCGTGTATGGCGGCGAAGCGGCCGGCTACGCGTTGCGATTCGCCGATGGCCGCGCCTTGTACTTCGCCGGCGACACCAACGTGTTCAGCGACATGCAGCTCATCGAGCAGCTCTACCATCCGGAGCTGGCGTTTCTGCCGATCGGCGACCTGTTCACCATGAGCCCGCACGAAGCCGCGCTCGCGTGCCGCCTGCTGCGAGCGCCCAAGGTAATCCCGATGCACTTCGGCACTTTCCCGCCGCTCACTGGCAGGCCGGAGGAATTGGCGAAGCTGGTGACGGTGAGCGGCATCGCCGTTTGGCCGCTCGAGCCGGGCAAGCCGGTGGAATGGTGACGGCGGACGCGACGGCGCGAGCAGCGACATAGGAACAGGTGGGGTTGCGACTGTTCTGCTCTTTGATCCCGACGGATCGATCCAGCGTCGCATGGACCGCGGTGCCATTCGCAGGCGGGCAGGAAATGGGAAACAGGTAGCCGAGCACGGTTCCACAACCTCGGACGCCGGAGGGCCCCCTGATGGCGGAGTAATACCGTCCATTAATAAGGGCAACAGTCTAGTTGACTCACCTGAACGCGATAGACTGGAACCATGGAAGCACCACTCCCAACCTTTCGCGAGTTCCTGCGGGAAGTCTTTTCTGAGTGGGGGAGCGCTGTGACAGGAAGTTTGACCGCCCCGCTTTTTCTTTGGGCCATTTTAAGCTCTGGCGCCCCCCGCGTCGTTTTGGTGGCTACAGCGATTGCGTGCGTATATGTTGCTTGGTACCGAGTATGGAAGCGCGAGCGCCAACGCCTCAACGCCGCAGAGTCGGACAGGAATCGGCTCAATGCGGAATTAGGAGCGGAAGCCGACATGCAGGGCACTATATGGGTTACGCTCTTCGCTCAGCCTGTGTTGGTTGAACACCGCCTTGCAACGCAACTGCGAATTACGGTCAATGCAGCCAACCATGGCCGCAAGACTTGTGAGATTTCTGGGCTTAGGGTGGTCATAACAGCGCCCACCTTTACCAGTAACGAAGTTGTGCAATTCCTGCAAAGGGAGGCAGTTCAACAAGTCGAATATGGTAGAACTTTTTTGCACCGATGCGACTACAGCCTTGTAGATATTAATCTGACCCAATTGGAGGGCGCGGAGATCAACGTCTTTTTAGTAGACAGTCTCGGCGTGGAGTACAAAAAAACCACCACGAAGGTGGTGTCGATGGCACCTTCCGTAGCGGCGGTGCTTTAATGGGGAGATTCGGGGACACAGGCTGCGAACCTCCGAAGTAGAAGTCTGAATTCCGGGTTTCCTCCCGAGCGTCCAGCACTGCCCCTCCGCCCGCTACGGTACACGAACGCCAGGAGAGCTTTCAGCTTCGCCTCTGACACCACCCGATCCGGCGCTTCGACGTAAGGCAGTTGGACGGCTCTGTTGTCCGGTGGACGAACGCGCCGGGACCGAACGCGCCGGGACAGACGGAACTGTCCACGCGGCGCAAGAACGGCGCCTTGGGACAGTTACGTCAGTCCCTTTTCCCGCTACTCCGCCTTGGCCGCCCAGTGCAGGCCGATGCCGCCCAGCAGAAAACCGCGCGCATTCACCTGGCTGTAGCCGCTGCGCCCCAGCAGTTGCGAGAAATCGTCGATCGAAACAAACGACCGCAGCGAGTCCGGAATATACGTGTAGATGCGCGGCCGCCCGTGCATCAGTAACCCAAACAGGAAGCCCTGCATATAAAGGTAGG
>Ga0181521_10007451_pt1 | contig 11494 bp, 10 predicted proteins | sample PEATcosm2014_Bin_32_FD_119764 | JGI IMG/M metagenome (GOLD analysis project Ga0181521, IMG submission 119764) | Peatland microbial communities from MTU Mesocosm Facility, Houghton, MI, USA - PEATcosm2014_Bin02_60_metaG | ecosystem: Environmental > Terrestrial > Soil > Wetlands > Peat | place... | reverse complement strand
TCCGCCGATTGAAGTTCTATGTCCGTTGCCTGATCGCCAGCTTTCAACGTCTTCAAATTGTCGAGCGCCAATGCATCGTCCATGTCGGACATGGCGCGGTCCCCTGGATTCGCGGCGGTTTCAACTGGGATCGCGCCATAGACATTGGCAAACGTCGCCGTCAAACCCGGGAAATTGTTCACCTGGTGGTCCCGAATAACGGCTTCCAGTGCTTGCGGGTTGGGCAAGGTCGCGCTGTTGAGCCTGATATGGAAGATATTGCTCATCAGGTTGCGGTACCGCCCGATCATCTGCATGACCTGCGCCCTGGCCTGATTGATCAGCTGCTGTGGCCACACCACCAACTGCTGCAGGTTGTTCAGCGTGTTCCGCACCGTGTTGATCGAGGTCAATGCTGTTTGAATCACCCCATTGATCACATTGAGGACCGCCTGAATCGCCCCCAATATCCCGATTTGTGCTTGGGCCGGCTGCGGCGCTCCCACAAGGGTCACAACCATGACTCCGGCCAGCGTCACCGCCAGCAACCGCCGACGCTTCTGGACTGTTACCACCAGCCAGGTAAACGCTGTGAAAGACACTATGTACAAAAGAGCCTGCATTTCCTTCATCCCTCCTGAAGCCACTTAAGGTCTTGAGCGTTCGCCGTTTATTCCCTCGACTCCCGCCGTGACGCGGGTCACCCCATTCACCTCGCCAGAGACCTCTTCCAGAAGCGGCGAAACATCCGCCAACCCCTGTGGAAACTTGCTGGCCAACTCCTGGTAGCACCCCAACAGCGGCCTTCCTTCATGTTTCCGTAAGAACCAGGCGCGGTATTTCCTCTCCCGTGGGAACGTCGTGCATATCCAGTAAGACAGTGGCGTAGGCACGATTCGAATCGTCTGGGTGGTCTCGGCCTTCTCCCCAATCACCAGCAATACCTCCGCGCTGCGCCCTTTTCGTGGAGCGCCGAAGCCCTTCACCTGGTTCACCGCTACCGGATTCAGGTTGAGGTGGTTGACCATCGCAGTCACATCTCCGGGCTGCTGCCCGATGATTTTCGTGCTGGCGTTTTTCAGGATTCCGGGCCCGTGAACCCGCGGTTGAAACTCCGTGCCTACGAAATCTTCAACCGTCTGGCTGATGCCCCATACGCTTGAATTGCGCTTGCGGGCCGTGCGGTAAAGTTGCACGACCTCTGGCGCCAGCGCCGGGGAGTCCAGCAGGAACCAGCACTCGTCGAGCACCGTGATGCTGGGACGTCCGTTTTTCCCGGTTGCTCGGGCGGACATGGCAGTCGCAATCAGCATGCTCATCGCCGTCTCAAGCCGGGGATCGGAGCTGAGTCCTTCGACGTTGAAGAACAGCCAGTCGCTATCCAGGCGCATCGTGGTTGGTTGGTCAAACAGCCTGGCGTAGATGCCGCCTTCGGTCCACGAGCGCAGTTTGATCGCCGCCAGGTGTGCCTCATCGATGGTGCGTTGCATCTTCTCGGCGTCACGCCAGTTGGCCAGTTCCTCTCGCAGATCGTTGAAGGTCGGGATCGGATTGGAATAGCGAATTGAGCAGCGCTTGTAGACTCGCGTAATCGCGTCAGTAAGCACGTTGTCCAGCAACGACGTGTCCGTGTCATGGCTGTCGCCAAGCATGTGCCGCGTCAGGTTCTTCAGAAATGCCGTCTTTTCATTGCTGGGAGCCGTTTCGCCTGCCGGGAGGTCCCATGGATTCAGGGTCTCTCTACCATCCAGATCGACATTGATCACACGGCCGCCCATCAGATCGACCAGCGGTTCGTAAGAGTCCCCTCGCTCCAGAATCGATACCAGTGGACGGGCACGGGCCATCATCAACAGCTTGAGTTGCGCGAGGAACGTCTTGCCTCCGCCGCTTTTCGCCATGATGAGCATGTTGGCGTCGCCCAGCCCGGAATCGAACGGCGAAAACGGTATGAGCTGGCGATAGGGCGTTTCAAACAGCATCAATGGAGAATTCGGAGTCCCTCGCCACGGCATCTCCACCGGCAGCAGGTCGGCGCCGTGCAGAGTGAGAACATCTCTTTCCCGCTTATTGATCTCACCCAGTCCGGGAAGACTGGAAAAGAAGAACCGCTTTTGCGCCAGCGTCTCCGAAATTCCGCGTGCGCCGTTCATGCGCGCGATGGCGTGCAGTACCCGCTGCCGGCGATCGGAGAGCATCCGCTCCGCTGCTTCTGCTTCGAAGCGATTCCGTGCTGGTCGTGAGGTGCGAACGGCAATGGACAAGCTGAGCTGGCACGACTTCAAAGAACTCGAAATGAGCTCCTGCAAAACCTTGATGAGTTGATGCTCCGCCACTTGAGCGTCCACGTTGAGCCGGAACCCGCCATGGATGTCTTTCTGCGCGGCCGTCATTTTACGTAGCCGGCTCTTGTACTGCTTCACTGCCTTGGCTTGATCGGGAAGGACAACCTCTGCGTTGATGATGATCGGAAAATCCATCACCACCAGCTCCCGCAACACTCCCGGAAAAGTGGCGTCGGGAAGGTCTTTCAGGCTGATGAACGAGTAGAGTAATCCGCCAATCTTGATGTATTCATCGAGTTCGTCCTCAATGTTGACGCTGGCCATCTGGCTGCGTGCGCTCTCGTAGACCAGCGATTCTCTGGGCGGAAGAAACGGGCGGGTGTCGTTTACCAGTGGGTTTAAGGCTCGTTTCACCTCCAGGAAGATATCGTTCTGGGTCAGTCGGTCGATCTTCATACCCGTGGCTTGCAGTGTGGCCTCAACTCCCGACATGAGGCTGTTGAACTCGGCGACCAGGTCCTCATGCTCCCGCCGGCTGCGCTCGATGCACTTGCTGGCGGACATGCTGAAGCTCCCACCGCGCATCTTCTTCTTCCACTCGAACTCCGGTGACTGGTGATGGATGCGCGGGTCCCAGATGAAGTAGAAATGCAGCATGTGCTGCAGGTAATAGCCCTCAGCGTTCTTCTTCGACCAGGCGTCGGACTGCTCGCGATCGACTGCCTGCAAGACTGCACTGGAATTGAGTTGTTCCTGGTTGTAGCGGGCGATCAAGCCGCCATCGCCTTCCGCGATCTCAAACCGCACCTGCAAACGCATGGACCGTTCGGGCAGAGAGCGGATCAGGGCTTCCAACGCCAGCTTGGTCCGGTTCCGCTCCTCGTCGCTCGCGTAGTAGGAGTGAATGCCGCTCACTCTGTAACCGGCAACAAATGAACCATTGAGTTGGATCAAGAGATTGTCGGTGAGATCACGGACTTTCAGCTGCTCACACAGCGGTGGCTGGGCCAATGTTTTCTGATACCGTTCCATCGTCAGCGGCATCCCTTTCTCCCTAGTCCTTGATGTATTCGCGATTTAGTTCCCGGTCCCGCTCCAACGCCGAATAAACATGAGGCTTGACATGGAACAACACCCAGTCCTGCAAATAGCCGCGCTGCTTGCCGTACTTGAAGAGCATCAACGCCGGCACGCTGAGAATCGGCACCAGGTACTGCAGCACCATGTTCATCGGCACGCCGAACATCTCCCGGTTCAGGAACCTTCCACAGATGTTCATCACGACCGCCACCGCAAGGATGGCAAACAAATCCTCCGCTTCCAGTCCCAGGAATGTGACTCTGGTGCACAAGTTGCGGTAAATCGGTGTTACGTCAAGCGCCATCTCTTCCTCTCCTACCGAACCCCTCCGGTTCCTTGGTTGACGAAAAATTCAGCCAGCCGAAGCAAGCCAGAAACCAGCAGGCACAGAGCGGCCGTCACAAAGTGGCGCAGCCAGCCGCTGGTGGGATGAACCAGCGAGAAGATTCCTAATCGCAAGGCCATGGCGGCGACCTGCGAAGCCGCGTAGACCGGCAAGATGACATTTGCAACCCAGTCGATCAGGGTCCTGATCGATATCCAGTACAGATCAGGGTTGTTCCATGCTGCCTGCGAAGCAAATGTCTCAAACGCCCGCGTCAAGCCTGAAACCAGCAGACAGGCCAAGGCTCCGTACATGCTGTGCGCGAATTCCTGCCCCTTGGAAAACTGCAGAATGGCGATGACGATGAAGGCCGCGGCAATCGTGGGCATGATCACATTGCCCATCCAGTTCGCCAGATGAAGGATCCCGTTATCGAAAGTCATGTTTCCGAAATTCATGCGCACTCCTACATCATCGAGATCAGCAGTTTCCAAATAGCGGAAACCGTTAGCAGGGCCAGCGCCACAGCGACAAGCCTCATGAACGGCCTCCTGGTCGCGAAGTTCAGGATCGCTCCCACCAGAGCCAGTACGGCAGCGATCGGCATAATCGTTCCGGCCAGGTGGTTCCACAGACTGTCCAACACATCGACAGTCGCGTATTGCGTTCCCGTGTTGTAGCTTTGCAGCAGGTTGTAAGTGGTCTCGGTGCCCAGCAGGAACATCGCTGCCAGGATCGAGGAAAGCGGGTGCTGTCCAGAGGCAGCATCCAGAATGGCGCGTAAGACGAAGAATGCCGCCAGCGTCGGCACCAGCCTCTGCACCACGAAATTGGTTACGAATTGCGCCAGGTCGCTTTGAAAATTTGCCAGCCACCCGGTTGAGATCCCTCCGCCGGGCAGAGGCACCGGTACTCCAAACGAGGTGAACCAACTCAGCAGCGGTTGCAGCGTCAGGAACACGATTGCCCAGAACATCCACTTGGTGAACCCTCCGCCGATGGCGAACGTCGTTGTTCCCTCGCGGCGCAGACTCACTCCGGCAATCACCAGTGACAACACCGCGGCTGACGGCGCGAGCAAGAGCAGTACCGAGATAATGTCGTTGAGCAGCTGCGGCGTTGCCATGTGTCTTATTCCTGTGACTTACGTGCACAAAAACCATCCTGGTTGATGGCAGCCCGCGTTGTTTCACTGCTGTTGCGGGCTGCCTGTTTCGGTTTGCGCCTCTTTCGCCTTGAGGCATGGCTAAGTCACGCCTCCGGTCCCGTTCGTGATCCAGAACTCGACCAGACGTGTGACACCTGACACCAACAACAGGGCGCCGGCGGCGAACAACCACCGGGCAAAGCCGCGTCCCGTTAGCCAGGACACGACGGCGCCCACGACCGCACCACCTGCGCCGACCGGTGCGATCACGTTGCCGATCCAGTTGATCAGGTTCAGGAAACTACCTTCCGGTTGGGCCCCGGTCTCTCCTTGAACCGCCACATTGAATTGCGGAGAGTTACCAAGGTTCTGTGCAGCCACAAACTGCACAATCACCAGTAACAAAATCGCCAGCACAACCAGATGCTTCTTCCACCCGAGATCTGTTTCAAATTTCCTCACCCAGATTTCTCCTTTCCTAAGCTGGTCGATTGCCTCGCCGCTCGCCGAAATTGGTGGCGGAAAAGCGATCGATGTGCGACGGAAAGTAAGCTGGAAATGAAATGCTGTCAAACGGCCGCGAATTCAGCGGAGATGAAAGAATGGGGCACTAAGGAAGGGGCGATATTTAGAGCGGAAGCATACCCAATGAGGATTCCGAGTGCTCGGCTATTGCAAGCCAGTATTGTGCAATTGAGCCATGCCCCCGCGAACCCGCTCGGTGGCCCTTTCGAAATCAGAGCAGTTCAGGGGTGGCAGTTGGTCGCTATCGGCGATTCGATTGAAAGCCATGCGCTTTGCGGCCATGCAAATCGCCTGGAGATCCGCAGGAGCCAGCCCGTCCAGCCGCTTGGCGATGTCCTCAATGGCTAGTCCTGCTTGCAGGTGAACGCCCTTGAGGTAGAGCCCGAGTAGTTGCACTCTCAGCGCAGGGTCGGGAGGCGGGATCAGAATTTTCTCGGAGAACCGGCCGCCTCTAAGTAGTCGGGGCTCGATGTTTTCCGGACGATTGGTCGTGCCGACCAGAAACACATTGTTTTCCGGTTGCAAGCCGCTGATTTCTGTAAGGAACTGTTCCACCAACTGGACATCGTGCTGAGCCAGGTAGCGGTTGTTCGCCGGCAACAGCCCATCCATTTCATCGAGGAAGATGATTGCGGGGCTGTGTTCCTTGGCGCGCGCGAAAACCGCGGCCACATGCTTGACCGAATCTCCGACGCCTCCGCCCAGAATGCTGGCTGCAGTTAGCGGATAGAAACTGCGCTTGGTTTGGCTTGCGATCAGGGTTGCAATCAAGGTTTTTCCTGTTCCGGGCGGACCGATCAACAACAGCCCTGTCGGGATCTGCAGTCCCAAAGAATGAGTTCGCGTTGGGTCTTCGAGTAGCCGAATGATGGACTTCAGGTCTTGCTCGACGGACTCCCCGATGACGACATCGTTCCATTCCACGCGCTCCAACTGTGGCCGGTCCCTGCCGCCGTTTCCGTCCATGGCCCGCTGCAAATCCTTTGCTTCGATCTTTCGGTTGTCCGTCAGCGCGTAATTTGCTGCCTGGTCCACCAGGGCGCGCAATTTCGCCGCACTGGCTCCCGGCGTCTGGCGTGCGAATTCCTGCAACTCGAAGCGTTTCCACGGTTTCTTGCTGAGCTGTGCTTCCAGGATCTTCACTCGCGTGGCTTCATCCGGAAGATCGATCCGCACTTTTACGTCAAATCTCCCTTCGCGAATTAACGCTTCATCGAGGCCGTCCAGGCGGTTGGTCGCGGCCATCAGCACGAACCCGCTGATCGTGCGGTATTGGTCGATCGCGCTCATCAGGGCCATGGTGATGTTATTGAACTCACGTCCCGCCCCGCCCGGGTCGCTGATGGCGTCCTGCCGGCCACCTCCAAGTGAGTCGATCTCGTCGATAAAGAAAAGCACAGGCTTGCGGGCGGCAGCTTGAGCGAATACTCCCTGTATGTTCTCGCCAGTGGCTCCGATCCAGCGGGTCAGCAGCTTGGGACCGGCAACGTATTCGAAGTTCAGCCCGAATTCGCCCGCGGCCGCTCTCGCGAGGAAGGTTTTTCCGGTGCCGCGCGGGCCGTACAAGAGGATTCCATTTCTCACCAGCCCGTAACGTTCGTATTTTTCAGGATTGAGATGTCCCTGCACGACCTGGCGGATTTGTTCCTTCGCATCCTCCATGCCACCGCCATCGCCGAAACGCACGGCTGGCACATTGGGAACCACTTTCACGGAATGAAGCGATGGCCGAAGCGCTGGGCTGCTGGCGGCGACTGAAACCACGGCTGGGCTTTGTTTAGCTCTTGAAAAGAAAATCCGGAAAAACGAAATGATCAATACGATGGGAGTCAATCCCGAAAACAGAACCCACAACGCAATTAGAGCTGAAGAATGCCGCGCTGCATGTTGTACTGGTCCCCAAAGAAGAAAGATCGCAAATCCAAGCGCCAACAGGCTCGCTGCTGCGAACCTCAAAGGCTTTTTCAACAACGCAGGGGCAGTTCGCAGTGGCCCCCGCACAAGGCCGATTAATACGAGTGCTCCCAGCCACAGCACGGGCGTGTTGAGAAACCATTCTTGAGGCAAGCGCGCCACTTCTTCACCAATCGGCATGGAGACCAGCGTCAAGCGGAATTGTGTCTCCGGCCTTCCTGACAGAGCTAATTTAGCCCATCTCAAGGCTTGGCCGCTGGGTTATGAAGTCGATGTTGGAAGGGGCGGGGTTAACCAAATACAGCAAATGGCGAGCGCGAAAAGCCTTAGCTGACTCTTCAGTGAGTTCTTATGTCGTGAGCCTGGACCTCGATCGTCAGAAGCGAAATCCCTTGTTGCCGCAATGCATTACGCTTCCGAACAATAAACTCCTCGTCATACGGGGTGGCCAGGCTGGAATCCAGCCCGGCCAGGCAAGCCTCCATCTTGCCGAGTTCGACACCCCAGTTTCCCGGAACAAAACCTCCTTTCTCTTCCTTCAGGTAACAATTGCCCGCGTCATTTAAGTACAGGTAAGTGCGGGTGATCCCGTGCTTGTAATGGTTAATTCCGTTGACTCGACCCATGAACATGAATCCCATGCATCTTGCCCTGCCCAGCCGGTTTTCCAAAGGAGCCCAATTCGGTTCCACTTTGCATCGCCTTTCATTGCTGCGGCTGCGGTTGGATCGCCGCTTGATTACTGGCTTGGGTATAGAGATCGTTGATCTCGCTTCTTAACTGCATCAACTGGCGAAGCTCTTCCAGAGTCGGCACCCCGCCCGTGAAGCCGGCGGTACTGGTTCCAGCGGTTCGCGTTCCAGATGTCGTACTCCCATGGTCCGAAGATGGTTTCTGGACGACGATGTAAAACCGCGTGTTGCCTGGCAGGGTAACTACCAGATTCTGGTTGAACGCCAGACCGTTTAACTCTTCTTGTCCTGCGGTCCCGACATTGTCGGCCAGGCGCTCTCGCATCAGGGTATTGGGGGAAATCAGGAAGCCGGAGCTTGAACCTTGCGGACCGACCAGATAGGACGCCATTGTCCCCATCCCGGTTAGGGTGCGCACCAGAAACTTTGTGCCAGGTTTTTTACCGGAGACGTCGCCCTTGAGCGGTCCGAAATTCAAGCTCATGGCCGAGGCATCGATCTTTTCGGTCGTCCCGTCGGGCATCTCCACTTGGCTGAATTGAATGCCCACATAGCCCGACGGATTCACCTGCGCCAGCCGGCCAAGAACCTTCGCCCCTGCCGGTAGCACGATCTGTCCGTTGCGCTCGTAGTTGTATTCAACAACCGCCACAACTGGGGCGGAGACTGCTGAACTCACTGGCGTTTGCAGTCGCGCCACCAGTCGGGTGCCAGCCGCAAGCGCCAGGGCTTCCTCCGTGTCCTCAGGCGAGTTCGACCGGAGCGTCGGTTTGATTTCCGTTGAACGCACGAACACCAGCGAGGGCTTTTTCAGGTCGGAAGATGAGTCCGATGGCGGCGGAGTGGGCGTGGTAGTGCCCGCTCCCACGGAAGGGTCAGAGAAATCGACCTTGCTCAACGAATAGTCCTGCCGTGAGTTTGTCTTGGTCGCGGCTGCGGCTGGCCTGGGCGCCATGGCGGTTCGCGAGGTCCGGTCGATATCTTCCGGCGTCAATTGGCCGGCCAGCGCTGGATCTGTGGAACGCACATCCGCACTCAGCAGCGGAGTAGCCGATTTCGTCGGATCGATGTTCTCCTGTCCCGGTGTAACTTTGCGGCCCAGACTCGCTTCGCCATGTGAGTTCTCTCCGGGCAGGGCAACCTTGCTCTTCGGGTGGGAGAAGACCCCGAAGAAAAGCAGCAAAACAGCCACGCAAACTCCGATAAGCAAGAACAGCGATTTGCTCTTGTCACGGCCGAGCTCCTGTCGGCTCTCTGTCGGCTTCTGCTGCCGTCGTGCTTTGTTGAACGCAGTCCGGAAAGCCTCGCGCCAGTTTCCTTTGCCAGTTTGCTCCGGCGCGGACTCCTCGTTGGCTATTTCCGCCTCCGGAGGTGTTGGAGCTGCGTTCAGTTTCTTGTTCGTTTCCTCACTGAGCATGGTTAGCTGCCTCCCGCAGTGTGCTGACTCCAAAACCGATGGGCGCCAAGGCTGGTTTGTCTACCGCGCCGGACTCCGCCATTTGCAAGAACAACGTTTCCATCGACCGCTTGTAGGGAGGACGCTCGAACAGCACCACGCCGTCGGCGCGTTCCCCAGGTCCAATCCGCCGGCGGCTCAGGCGGAAATCGATTACCGCCAACTGCTCCGCCGTAGACCAGTGCTCGTGCTTGATCAGCTTTCCCGACTTTTGTTGGCCGCCTAGCTGGACCTGCGGCGGCATCAACAGGATGGCGTGCTTGCTGGTGTTTACCACCGAGAACAGAACAATCACCTGCTGGCCGCCATCGAGAACTTCGCTGATGCCCGCCCGCAGGCGGTCACCCTTCACCTCGTCGCCTTCCATCCGCTCGCCGTAAAGCACCGGCATGGGAGCCTGTTGTTGGCGCTCCAGCAAGCTGTCGAGAGACTCTGGTTTAGGCTGGCTCGGAACTGTTTCCGCCGGAGAGTTGGCCGTAGTAAGTAACGCGGGTACCAAGGCAGCACCCAATTCCGCAGACCCTGAGGCCGTCGAAGTGGTTGCAGCCTGCGCCTTCGATACGCTGGCGGTCTGTGCAACCAGCGCGAAAGGAACGGCATCGGGCTCGACAAGAAAGCCACCGGACGGCTGGTATCGCAGCAGGAAATCAACGTTGGCTGAGTTCGGGCCTTGGCCACGGCTGACCAGGAGAAAGCTGATCTGGCGTCCTCTCGCGGTGGAAATCAGCAAGTTACTCTCGGCATGTTCGTTGGTCAGGGCTTTGACGAACACCAAGTCTGGTTCGTGTTCGGAATGCTCAACCTGAAACAGTGCCGGGTCTCCCACCACGACTGAGTTAACCGCCTCGGGGACCCGGATTGCGGTCACGAAATGTGCCGCAAGCTCGATCACGGTTATCTTGTTGTCCACCGTGGGCTTGGTACGAACCTGTGGAACGAAGGGTGTTTGTTGTGCTCCTGCCGTTGCGGCCAGTACCAACAACGCAAACCAGCCGAAAACCAAAGCGTTTCTCATCCGTCACCTCAACTTTCTCTGCCGCGCCAACTCCAGTTGTGCCTTCAACGCTCGCCGCACGCGATACCGCTGCGCGACCCGTTTGACGTATCCCTGAACATCGGGCGAGGAATACTCCAGTCCCTGCGCAGAGATTGCGTATTCGCCGACGTAATAGGCTGCGGTGATCAATCGCAGATCCCCGTTGAACTTCTGCTTGAGCCAGGCAAGATATGCGACTCCACCGCGAATGTTTTCTTGCACCAGAAACCGATTGCGCACTCCGAACCGCACAGCCGTTGCGGGCATCAACTGCATAATCCCGGCTGCGCCCTTGTTCGATACCGCATACGGATTCCATCCCGATTCTTCGTCGATGATCGCGGCCACCAGTTCAACCGGCACATGGTATTGAGCGGCGTAATACTCCGCCCACTGCCCTGATATCTCCCGCTGTGGATATGCGGCGGCCACGTGCGCCCCTGCTGTTCCCATCAGCAGCACAAGAAAACACGCCCTGGCCCACTTCACGCTGCAGCCCCCACAGCCGCCGGCGAGCTCTCTTCCGCCACGGCCATCAGTTCGTCGCGATAACGTTTCGAGTCGGCGACCAAGCCTTCGAACCCGGCACGCAGCGACAAGCGTTTGCGGTCAGATTCTGTCTTGGCCAGCAACGGCAGCAGCAAGTCCCGCTGCTCGTGCGAGATCTCTTCGACCCCCAGGATTTCCAGCGCTTGAGCGAGGTCCAGCATTTCGGCGATCGAGGGCGGTTTTTCCATGTTCCAGCCGCGCAGTGCGTGCGCGAGCCCGGCCAGTTGCCCTCGCAACCGCAGGCTTTCGCTACTGCTTCGGATCGCCAGAATTTCTCTCTCACGCTCGACCGTTGGGTATTCAAAGCGTAGATAGAAACATCGCCGCCGCAGTGGGTCGCCCAGACGCCGTTCCTCGTTCGAACTCAGAACAACAAAGGGAATGGTCGATGCTCCAATCGTTCCCAGCTTGGGCACCGTGATCTGCCAGGCGCTCAGAATCTCCAGCAGCAAGGCTTCGATGTTGTGGTCGACTTTGTCGAGTTCGTCGACCAGAAGCACGCACGG
>Ga0181521_10007447_pt1 | contig 11496 bp, 12 predicted proteins | sample PEATcosm2014_Bin_32_FD_119764 | JGI IMG/M metagenome (GOLD analysis project Ga0181521, IMG submission 119764) | Peatland microbial communities from MTU Mesocosm Facility, Houghton, MI, USA - PEATcosm2014_Bin02_60_metaG | ecosystem: Environmental > Terrestrial > Soil > Wetlands > Peat | place... | reverse complement strand
GTGAACTTCACAAGTCCCCTTGACCTGGCCGAATGTGGCGACTTGGAGATGCCCACCACGCTTTAGAGCTCGCGCTGCCACACTTCGTCCACAGGCACCTTCGTCAGGATCGGTGCGCTGTCCGTTCGTCAGCTTCGAGCGCGGCCACACCGAGAGCCTCGAGTCTCGCCACGAGCTCGCGAAGCCGCCGGTCGTTGTCGATCCAGATGTGGTAGTCGCCGGCCTGGTCCTCGCGCAGATAGCGCCCCACCGTCTTGGCGGCAACCTTGCGGGTCCAGTGCCAATAAGGTCCGTGCAACTTGGGTGGATCGTCATGACAGGCGCAGTTCGCCCGCCCACAACGACTGCGCCGCTCGACGATCGATCCCGGCAGGACGCGTCCGCTACGGGCGATCTCAGCCAGCTCCTTGGCTATCTGAGCCGCCTCGGCGCGTTGAAAAGCGTCCACACCTGAAGCCTGCCAGGAGGGATCCACCATCTCGGTCATATCCTAATGTATATCTACATTATGACCGAGTCCGAGCAGGTGCTCGCCCTGAAGGCCATCGCCAGCTGGTCGCCGAGACAGCGCTCGGCTCAAGCGACTGAGTTCGCGAGATGGGTCGTGGCCGAGGTGGCCCCGTCCGGTCCCCCGCGGGCACGGGCGCTGTTGCTGGCCTGTTCAGCTTTTGTCGACTGGGGCCTTTTCGTCGGGATCGAGCCGAGCCTTTCCTCGCTTTTCAACGAGGCCGTGATCGAACACCACGTCGCAACGGCCATGGCGGGTGATCCGGCGTCGTCTCGGCGCACAAGGCGGGCCAATCTCCGCTTTGTCGCAAGGGCACTCGAGATGCCCCTCTGGCCAGAGCCGTCCCCGATCGCCCGAGGAGGCCCAGCGGCGCCTTATTCACCGAGCGAGGTGGAGGCCTACTTCGCCCTCGCCCGGTGCCAGATAACAGCCAGGCGCCGCGCCATGGAAGCCATGCTGTGCCTCGGCCTCGGTGCCGGGCTCGACGGGTTGGACATGAGATATGTCACAGGCCGACACGTCGTTTCGCGTTCGGGCGGCCTTGTCGTGATCGTCGAGGGCACCCGGGCGCGAGTCGTGCCGGTGCTCACCCGCTATCAAGACACGCTCGGGGTGTGTGCTCGGTTCTCCGGTGATTCCTACATGGTCGGGGGCATTGCCCCGACACGAAAGAACGTCACCACTCCCGTGCTCGCCCGGGCAAGCGGCGGGCTCGGACTGAAGCGTCTGTCTGTCTCGAGGCTGCGCTCCACCTGGCTCGCCGAGCAGCTGGAACGGCTTGGCCTGCATGGACTCCTTTATGCAGCCGGGCTCAAGTACTCCCAGCGCCTGTTCGACCTCGCCGGGTCTGTCCCTGCCATGAGCGAGTCCGAGTTGGTTATGGCACTCGGGGGATCGAGCTGAGCTCGCGCCTTAGCCGCCTCGAGGCGGTGCTCACCGACTCAGGCGTCGTCGCCATGTTGGAGGCCGCCATTCCGAGCGCGGGGCCGCCCCGACAGCTCGGGGTGCACAGCGTGTTGGTCGGCATCTTGTTGTCGATCACCACCTCCAAGGTGGCCCATCTCGCATCGGCCTATCGAGCCCTTTGCGATCTGCCGATCGCCGACCAGATCCGACTCGGTGTCGCACGACACAGCCGCAATGGGCTCAAGCTCGCCAGCTATAGGCAGCTCGAACACAGCTTTGCTCAGATGATGGCGCCGATCGACCCGAGCCCTGTGCCCTCGTTTCGCGCCGTGGCACCAACCAAGCGTGCCGAGGCCTTGGCGGAACGACGCAAAGGAATCGAGTCCGCCTGCAAAGAGGCCATGCTCGTCGCTTTCACCGATGCCCTCTTGGAGGCAAGCGTCCCCGAACAAGACAGAGCTCGACGCTGTCTGGCGGTCGACTGGACAGATTACGAGACCTGGGCGCGACCTAAGGACAAGGCGAGCTGCCAGCTCTCTGCTGATCCTGACGCGGCCTGGGGACATGCCAAACGAAACGCCCCCGGTGCCAAAGACAGTCTGTTCTTCGGGTATTACGCCCAGGTCGCCGTCATGGCACCTGAGGAAGGAGGAAAGGGGGACCCGGAGTTCATCTGCCGGGTGGTATTGAAAAGCGCCGGTGTCGAGCCCGCGGACGAGATGGCCGGGCTATTAGAACGCATGGCGGGCACCGGGGCTGGACCGAGCGACGTGCTCGCAGACTGTGGCTACTCGTTCAAGACCGGCTTTAGCGCTCGGTTGAGAAAGATCGGGGCCGATCCGGTCATGGACCTGCACCCGTTCGACCGCGGACCAAAGGGCACTTTCGAGGGAGCCGCCTGTGCGAATGGGAGCTTGTACTGCCCGGCAGTGCCAGAGCCTCTCTTGTCGCTCGGCCCGCTCAAGCGGGGTGCCTCGCCCATGGTCGTCGAGGCGCATGACCGTTCCTGTGCCGAGCTCGATCGCTACCGATTCGCCCCGCTCCAAGGACCCGACAAAGACGGCTACGAGCGTGTCATGTGCCCGGCGTCGGCCGGAAAGCTGCGCTGCCCGCTGGTCGAGGCATCTCTCACCTTGTCCTTCAACCGCCCGAGCATCGCAAAGCCGCCGTTGTTGCCACCACGATGCTGTCGCCAACGCAGCATCACCGTGCCACCAAATGTCAACGACAAAACTCGGCAAAAGCACCCTTACCCGAGCCCGACGCACCGCCGTTCCTATGCCCGCCGGACTGCGGCCGAACGTGCCTATGCCCGCCTGGCCGATCCTGCCGGGGAAGGTGTCCGCCGCGGTTGGTGCCGCCTGTTCGGCACCGCGAAGAACACCCTTATGTACACACTCGCGGCTGTGGCCCACAACCTCCGCATCTCAGAGTCTCGCGAGGGCCAAGAGCAGGCTGAAGCCCGTCGGGCCGCGTTCGGGACCTCCGCCCAGAGCAGGAGACGCCGTCGTCACGAGCCGAGTCCGCCCAGCGAGGCTCCTGTGAGCGACGACCCCGCCGTCCCCGGTTAGCACCCTCGACCTCCGCGCCCCCTCGGGGCGTCATCAAGAACCAAAACGGACGACGCCTGGCTCGCCACGTCCCGTGCCGACGAGGAAGCCCGCGAATGACTGGGCCACAGCATCGTGGTCGTGAAACCCAGGGAAATAGCCGTGTTCACTGCTATCTTGTGAACACGGCACCCGGCTTCTTGTGAGGACTACACCGAGCGGGCGACGAGAATCGAACTCGCGTTCTCAGCTTGGGAAAAAAGGGCGGTCAGGCGTACGACGGCGAACCAGCACGATCCATAAGAGCAGGGCATCGCGTTAGGCACACTTTGAGGAACGATCCTGAACGGCGGCGTCCGCGGGATATTCGCGGGATACGAGTTTCCTGCTAAATCAACCTTTTAGCGGCTACCCCGGTTTCACAAACTAGCCCTACGGCGGCGACAGCCATCTGGTGAGCCTGGAGGACTCGTCGCTCCGATGCTATGGGGGTCAGCTGGGAGCGCGACGCCGAACGCTCGCTGAAGATGCTGGACGAGGCGCAGGGCGGCTCCAAGCGCTTCGGCAATTGACTTGAAGTGCTCTACTAGCACTGTGGCATCGCAGAACTCTCCTCTCAGCGCGCTCGACGCCACCCGCTACGCCAGTCTCCGGACCTTCCGGTCGGACGGATCGTGGGTGGAGACCCCAATCTGGTTCGCCCGGGAGCTCGACCATCTCTACCTGCGCACGGGTGAGGCCACGGCCAAGATCAGGCGAATCCGACGAGACTCCCGGGTTGAGCTCCGACCGTGCGACTACCGTGGCCGCTACGCATCCGATGCGCCCGTTGTGCTCGGTACTGCCGCCATCTGCGACGAAGAAGAGCAGCGTCGTGGCGAGGCTTGCCTGAAGAAGCGCTACCGGTGGCAGTGGAACGTCATCCCGATGATCCCACTTCCAGGGCTCAGCAATCCTCATCCCGACCTGACCCTGAAGGAGCGAATCACCCGGGCCCGAAGCAAGGACCCGTTGCCTGGGACGTGCGTGGTGAGAATCGACGTCACCGACCGAGAGCACTGACCCACATACCGGTCCTATCCGACATTTCCACTTTCGATGTCGATGAGAGCGCAGCAACGAGCTGGGCTCGGATGATACGTGGGTCAGCTGGCAGCGCGACGCCGAGCGCTCGGCTGAGGACGCTCGACGAGGCGCAGGTCGGCTCCGAGCGCTTCGGCAATCTTCGCGAGCGTGGTGCTGGTCGGACTCACAACCCCGCGCTCGATACGGCTGATCTGCGCTTGAGGGAGTCCGGCCTTCTCAGCCAACTCCACCTGGGTGAGATTGTGCTTCTCTCGTAGCTCAATCACCTGGCAGGCGATCCCGTAAGCCTGGTCGAACACCGCCCGCGCCGCGCTGACCTCTTTGCTGTTCGCCCGCTTGGAGCGCTGTAGGTAGTCATCAAGGGTGCGTGCCAAGTTAACTCCTTCGACGCCAAGTATGCACTTTAAGACATACCGCCGTCAACCAGGACCCTCGGAATCACCACCTCCCCGGCGTTGGCTCTTGCGCTCGCGGGCTTGCCGCTCCTTGAATACGACGAGCCTCCTGCGGGCGAGCGTGATCTCACGCTGTTGGCGCTTGTCGCTCGGATCGCCTGCTTTGTCGTAACCGTTAAGGAGCAGCACGACCTTCGTCCCCTAGGCGTGACAGAAGACACGGAGCAGGACCTTCTCGCGCTTGGCTGCCTGACAGCTAGCCGTCGCGCCGGCGAACATGTGCTCGATCTCGGCTGAGGTATGGCGGATGCGGAACTCGAAGAGCCCTTCGCGGAGCTGCTTGCCCCACTCTGTCTTACAGACGTCGATCCCGCGGCGACTCAGCACGTGCGCGAGGCCGGACAAGAGGGCGGCAAGCTCAAGGTCGGTCAGATCGGAGTCCATCCACTCTTCGACAGGACTTCGGCCGTCATCGTCCTCGAAGAACTCGATGGTGAACTCGCCGGCGCTCACTGGCGGGACCATAGTCGCGGGAATGATCGAACCCGTCGCCGCGGCAGGAGACGGACGACCTTTTCGTTCGCCTCGCTACAACAACCGACCGCGTCGACCACGACGACATCCGACCAGACTCCTACTGTGCGTGTCCGGGACGTAGTTCGGTCGGGCGGTCCGGTCTGAGCACGGCGTCGAGGTGGTCCGCCGCGTCGTGATCGCCCGCCGGGACGAAGCCCCGGTAGATGTCGAGCGTCGTAGAGGTGCGGGCATGCCCGAGCCGGTTGGCGACCGTACGAAGGTCGATGCCCGCGGTCAAAAGCTCGGTGGCGACAAAGTGGCGTAGGTCGTGGAGCCTGACGTGGCTGAGACCGATCTCCTTGCGGAGCCGGGTCCAGCGCCCGGTGACCATGTCGGGTCGCCAGGGTCGTTCCCCCAATGGGTCAATCGCGAAGACGAGTTCGGACTCTTCGAGGTCGCGTCTGGCCGCTGCGGCGGTTCGTGCGGCGTGTGCTTTTCGCTCCGCTAGCGCATCGACAGCCTGTGTCGTGAGCGACACGACTCGAGGCTTGCCCGTCTTGGTGGACTTGATGAGCACGCCGGCGCTCGCGGTTGCCGAGACCGACCGCTCGATGCGAACAAAGCGCTTGTCGAGGTCGACATCGCACCATCTGAGCGCGCACACCTCGCCCCGACGGGCCCCGCTCGCGATCGCCACCTGTAGCCAGCACCACAGCTCCACGTCGACCTTGCGGGAAGCGGCGAGTGCAGCGCGGACGTCGTGCACCCCGGGCGGGGAGATAGCCACCCTGGCAACAGGGGGCCGCGTGGCGTTTGAGACCGGATTGCGGACGAGCCATCCCCAGCGCACCGCCTGGGCGACGGCGCGGTGAAGGACTACATGAGCGCATCTGACCCGCGACTGACCGAGCCCGGCGGACTTCATGCGGGCATAAAGCTGGTCGCAGTCCCTCAAGGTGAGCTTCCAGAGCGGCATCTCGCCGAGGGCGGGCTTCAAATGGCGTTCCGTGACGCTCACCCAGTCAGCCCGGGTTGTGGGCCCGAGCGTCGCCGAGGCCAGAAACTGGTCCAGCAGATCCCCAACGGTGACGCGACCGCCCCCAAAGAGGCCGCCGCCCGCATCCACGACCATCCGCTGGAGGGCGTCCTTGGCCTCCGATCTCGTGCCCTGAACCGTGCGTGACAAGCGTCGTCGTTCCCCCGAGACCGGGTCCGGATCGACGGCCACCTGCAGCCTCCATCGTCCTGCTCCTCGACCGATCATCGTGCCTATGCGTGGTTTGCTCATCGTCAACGATGCACCACCGCCAATGGCACCCGAATGGCACCCGGAATCGGACGAGTTTCGCCTGGTGGAGGCGGCCCTCAGCCTCCAGCACACTTCGAGAATGGCACCAATGGCACCCACAGTTGGCCCACTTAATGTCACATCCAGCAGAGAGCAGCTGCTCTACCTGGACTTTCTCCCCGGAGTATGTGGAGCGGGCGACGAGAATCGAACTCGCGTTCTCAGCTTGGGAAGCTGATGTTCTGCCGCTGAACTACGCCCGCGAATTGCTCTCAGATTAGTCCTCTGCTTGCACCACCCGACGCGTGACCTTGGGACCGGCCGGGGGAGACGGGCGCGAAGACAGAGCCGGCCGTGGGACAGGTGGCAGCCACCACCTAGGCCCATGGGGGTGCTGGCCTGCTGGCGACATGAGCTCATCTCTGCGAGAAACGTCTGAGTGGGAAGATTGGGGATGATCGAGCGGCCGGAGATCAGGCTGGCCTGGTACCGCTTTCGGGCCACGTTCAGGCACCGCTGGACCGGTTATCTCTCGATCGTCTTGTTGTTGGGCCTGGTCGGCGGTCTGGCGATGGCCTCGATCGCCGCGGCCCGGCGCACGGCGTCGTCGTTCCCAGTGTTCTGGGCCAGCACCAACCCGTCGGACCTGGTCGGCGCGACCGCAGTCCTCAATCCGACGATCGGGAGCTACTCCGGCTACAACACGGCGGCGGTCAAGGCGATCTCGCGTCTGCCCCATGTCACCCAGGTGGAGAGCCAGTCCGGAATCGACTTCCTGCCGTTGCAGCGAAACGGCCGCCCTCTTGTCGCCCCCAACTTCTATTCGCCGGCAGCCGGCAACGGCTACGGCAGCGTGGACGGGATGTACTTCGATCAGGACAAGGTCACAGTGATCAAGGGCCGGATGGCCGACCCCAACCGGGCGGACGAGCTCATGTTGAGCCCCGAGGGGGCTGCGGCCCTCGGTGTGCACGTGGGCAGCGTACTCCCGGTGGGCATCTACACCAACGCCCAGACGCAGCTGCCCGGTTTCGGCACGGCGAGTGTCAAGCCCCAGCGGGTCATAAACGAGAAGGTGACCGGGATCGTCCTTTTCAACAGCACGGTCATCGAAGACGACGTGGACGCGTCCGGCTCGCCCAACAACCTGTTCACCCCGGCACTCACCGACCAGCTCTTGCACTGCTGTGTCAACTACACCGAAAGCGGCATCCGCGTGAGCGGCGGCGCTCGGGACGTCTCCGCTGTCGCAGCCGGGATCGCCGGCGTTCTTCCCAAGGGATTCCCTGCGTTCTCCGATGCCCAAACCAGTGTCCTGGACAAGGCGCAGCGCGCGGTCAAGCCTGAGGCCCTCGCCCTCGGCGTCTTCGGAGCCATAGTCGCCCTCGCCGCGGTGCTCATCGCCGGCCAGGTGACCAGCCGCCAACTTCGCCTCGGTGCCGAGGACCGTGAAGTGCTGCGCGCCATTGGCGCAGGGTCGACCATGACGTCCACCGACGGGCTCATCGGCATCGGAGGCGCAGTGGTGCTCGGAGCGTTGCTCGCAGCCGTCGTGGCTGTCGGGCTCTCGCCGCTCGCGCCGCTCGGGCCGGTGCGCCCGGTCTACCCCTATCCAGGCGTCTCCTTCGACTGGACGGTGCTCGGCCTCGGAGTCGCGGTCCTCGTCGTCGTGCTGTGCGCGATCACAGGGGTGGTCAGCTACAGGGCCGCGCCGCACCGGAGCGTCCGGCGGGACCGTCGTTCACTCGATCGACGCTCGAGCCTGGTCGGCGCCGCGGAGGCTGCGGGTCTGCCCGCCCCCGCGCTCACGGGGGTGCGCTTCGCTCTCGAGTCGGGCAGCGGCCGCAGCTCTGTGCCAGTCCGCTCCGCCATCCTCGGCGCCGCCATGGCGGTGCTGGTACTGGTGGCCACGGTCACCTTCGGCGCGAGCCTCGACTCGCTGGTCTCCCACCCCGCTCTTTACGGTTGGAACTGGGACTACATGCTGGCCTCCGGTGGCGACATTCCCCAACAGCAGGTGACGACACTGTTGGACCACGACCGCTACGTAGCTCAATGGGCGGGGACATACACCGGGCTCCTGCGGATCGACGGCCAGAACGTGCCCGTGCTCGGCGAGAGCCCGAACGCCGCCGTGGCCCCGCCGCTTCTTTCGGGCCACGGGCTGGAGGGCACCGGCCAGGTGGTGCTCGGCGCCGTCACCCTGGCGCAGCTGCACAAACGGCTGGGCGGCATTGTGGAACTGAGCAGCGGCACCTCGACCGTCCCGCTACGCGTGGTAGGCACCGCCGCCATGCCGACCATCGGTTCCAGCTTCGGCCAACACCTGGAGATGGGCACGGGAGCACTCCTCTCCTACGGGCTCATACCGGTCGTCGAACGCAATCCGTTCGACGACCCGATCCCAGGCCCGAACGCGATACTGGTGCGCCTTCGCAGCGGCTTCAGCCGTTCGCTGGAGCTGAGGTCGCTCGACGAGATCGCCACAGCCACCACGAACAATGCCAACTTCGGTGTCGCCGTGACCGGCGTGCTCCGCCCGGCCGAGATAGTGAACTACCGCTCGCTCGGCGGCACGCCTGTCTTTCTGGGGGCGGGCCTTGCCACCGGCGCCGTCGCCGCCCTGGCACTCACCTTGCTCGCCTCGGTGCGCCGGCGACGGCGCGATCTCGCCCTGTTGAAGACGCTCGGGTTCACCGGGCCTCAGCTGGCGGCCGCCGTGGCCTGGCAGTCGACGATCGCCGTCGTGATCGGGACGGTCGTCGGCGTACCGTTCGGGATCGCGCTCGGCCGCTGGCTCTGGGACCTTTTCGCCCGCAGCATCCACGCGGTGCCCGCCCCGAGCGTGCCCGTGGTCTCGGTGACCCTCATCGCCCTCGGCGCGCTCGTGCTCGCCAACGTGGTGGCCGCCCTGCCTGGCCGACTGGCGGCACGCACTCCGACCGCGCTGTTGCTGCACTCGGAGTGACGCGAGGGCGCGAGGGCCTCGGGAGTGCGCGGCCCGCCGACTTCGGTGGCGCCCCTAGGGTGGAGTCACGAGCGAGACCAGAAACTGCGCGCCCACGGGCACAAGGACTACTACGGGTGCCAAATTCGAGGCCGCACTACGAACAGGGGACTGGACATGAGCGAGGCGCAAGAGCACGACCACGAGAAGTTGGTGCACACCCATGAGCACTTCCACGTGACCCACAACCGCAGCCATCAATCCGGTGCCTTCGAGCACCTGAGCTCCTCTCATGAGCACGAGCACCATCATGCGGCGCTCCGGCACTCGCACACCCCGCACGAGAATTTCGAACAGGAGCATCTCGGCGAGGCTCATGTCCACGACCATGAGGCCCCTGCCAAGCGAGCTCGCTCTGCCGCAAGCACAAAGTCCGCCGCCCCCTCGGTTCGCCGGACCAAGAGCGCGTCCTCATAGCGGGCGACAGGCGCTGATCCACACCGAAGCGCCCGAGGCACTTCGCGGCCGCGGGCGAGCCGCCCCGGCCCGCTGCGAAGACCAGCTAAGCCCCGCTAACCCGGCACTCCCCGGTCCGGGCCACACTGGAGGCCATGCCAGCCCAGTTCATCTACACGATGCGCAACCTCCGGCGCTTTTACCCACCAGATCGTGAGGTGCTGCGAGGCATCAACCTGTCGTTCTTCCCCGGGGCGAAGATCGGCGTCATCGGGGCGAACGGCTCGGGCAAGTCGTCTTTGCTGAGGATCATGGCCGGCGTGGACGACGGCTTCACCGGCGAGGTGAGGCTGACCCCGGGCTTTTCTGTCGGTTTCCTTCCTCAAGAACCGCAGCTCGATCCGGCCAAGGACGTGCTCGGCAACGTCTCGGACGGCATCGCCGAGACGAAGGCCCTCGTCGAGCGGTTCAACGGGGTGTGCGCCTCCTTCGGCGATCCGGACGCCGATCTGGAAGCCCTCCTGGCCGAGCAGGCCGATCTGCAGGACAAGATCGACGCGGCGGGCGCATGGGACCTCGAGCGCACCTTCGAGATAGCGATGGACGCGCTGAGGTTGCCGCCCCCCGACATGGACGTGACGAAGCTCTCGGGAGGAGAGCGCCGGCGAGTCGCCCTGTGCCGCCTGCTCTTGTCCAGGCCGGACCTGCTCTTGTTGGACGAGCCCACCAACCACCTCGACGCCGAGTCGGTGGCATGGCTCGAGCGCACGCTGCAGGAGTACCCCGGCACCGTTGTCGCCGTCACACATGACCGGTACTTCCTCGACAATGTGGCCGGCTGGATCCTGGAGCTCGACCGGGGAGCGGGGATCCCCTGGCGGGGCAACTACACCTCCTGGCTCGAGCAGCGACAGAGCCGGCTCGCGGCTGAGGACAACGCTGATCACTCCCGGCGAGACGCGCTGGCCCGCGAGCTCGAGTGGATCCGGATGGCGCCGAAGGCCCGCCATGCGAAGGGCAGAGCCCGTATCAGCGCCTACAACGAGCTGGTCGCCGAAGCCGAGGCAGCCGAGAGACGTCCCGACAAGCTCGAGATCACCATCCCGCCCGGCCCCCGGCTCGGGGACCGGGTCGTCGACGCGGACAAGCTCGTGAAGGGGTTCGGCGACCGCTTGCTCATCGACGAGCTTTCGTTCCTCCTCCCCCCGGGCAGCATCGTCGGGGTGATCGGGCCCAACGGCGCCGGCAAGACGACGCTGTTTCGCATGATCGTCGGCGAGGACAAACCGGACTCGGGGGCTCTGTCGATCGGCTCGACGGTGGAGCTCGCCTGGGTCGAGCAGTCCCGCGATGCGTTGGACCCGGATGCGACGGTGTTCGACGAGATCACGGGAGGGGTGGAGCGGATCGTCGTCGGCAACCGCGAGCTGCACGCCCGTGCCTATGTGTCGAGCTTCGGCTTCCGGGGTAGCGACCAGCAGAAGAAGGTCGGTGAGCTCTCCGGTGGCGAGCGCAATCGGGTGCAGCTCGCCAAGGTCCTGAAAAGCGGCGGGAACGTGCTGCTGTTGGACGAGCCGACGAACGACCTCGACGTCGACACGCTCAGAGCCTTGGAGGAGGCTCTGCTCGGCTTTCCCGGGTGTGCGGTCGTGATCAGCCACGACCGGTGGTTCCTGGACAGGATCGCCACCCACGTGCTCGCGTTCGAGGGTGAGTCCGTGGTGCGTTTGTTCGAGGGGAACTTCAGCGACTACGAAGCCGAGCGGCACCGGCGGCTCGGCAGCGACGCGGACCAGCCGCACCGCATCGCCTACAAGCCGCTGACGCGCCAATGACAGATGCCC
>Ga0181521_10007443_pt1 | contig 11500 bp, 9 predicted proteins | sample PEATcosm2014_Bin_32_FD_119764 | JGI IMG/M metagenome (GOLD analysis project Ga0181521, IMG submission 119764) | Peatland microbial communities from MTU Mesocosm Facility, Houghton, MI, USA - PEATcosm2014_Bin02_60_metaG | ecosystem: Environmental > Terrestrial > Soil > Wetlands > Peat | place... | reverse complement strand
TTTTTGCGAGGCATCCGTGCTCAGCCACCCGGCGAAGGAAAGCGCGCGCGCGCCTTCCGCCAATTTAACGAACGGGGTTTCCCTGCCCCAGGAAGCGCGCACCACGTTCCAGCCGTATCCGGCGGTGGGAGTGGTGTGCATAATGATCACGGCGCGGGCGCCGCGGCGCAGGCCTTCTTCGTACTTATAGGTCCAGCGGCCGTAGTAGGTGAGGGCGCGGCCTTCGAAAAAGTTGGGATCGGTGGAAGGCGGCTCGTTGGTGAACATCAGCAGGATCTTGCCCGCGACGTTCATGCCTTTGTAGTCGTCCCATTTGTATTCGGGCGCGCTGATCCCGTGGCCCACGAAGACCACATCGCCTTCGAAGCGCGCGCTGGGGCGCTGGTTTTCGTTGGTGCCCACGAAATCGTCGCCGTATTTGAAATCGATGCTCTTGCCCCAGACGGCGGCGGAGAGCTGCGAGTCGGGCTGCGTTTCAATGCCCACCAGCGGCACCTTTTGGAAATACGTCCCATTGTCGCCGGCCGGTTTGGCTCCGGCCAGAGCGAACTGGTTGGCGATGTATTCGGTGGCCAGGTCGCCGCCCTTCTGGCCGACGCCGCGGCCTTCCAGGGCATCGCTGGAAAGATACTTGGTGTGCTCGCGGATGCGCGCGGCGGAGATCGACGAATCCTGCGCCGGAAGCAGCGCGGCGGCAATTATAACTAACCCGATATACTTTATCATGATTGGGATGTCATCCTATGCTGTTAGCTTACCCCCAATGAGCGGCCGGACACTTACCCATTTGCGCGCCCCGGAAGCCGAAAGTATCCATATTCTGCGGGAAGTGGCGGCGGAGTTTCAGCGGCCGTTGATGCTGGCGGGCGGGATGATTCGCCAGACCCTCGAGAGCGCCGGGCGCGCCGGACGCGTGACGGCGCTAGAGCGGCGCACGGACATGGGGGCCTGCTGGTCTACGCCCTGGAGCGGCGCCTGTTCGACTTGGGCTATCTCGTCCAAGTGGTTGAAGAAGCAGACCATCCAGCCACCACCGTGGCCACCGCTTACGCCGCCGGGTCCATCGTGCTTTTTACGGGCGAGGCAGGCGCCATCGTTGTGGAAAATCCTTCCCCTCGCCCGGTAACGCGGGCGGTCTTGCCGCCGGAACCGACTCAGGAGAAACGCGCAACCCCTCCTGCGCGTCCGGGGTTAAAGAGACGCCATGAAACTCGCTAAGGTACTGCTCGTTCTTACTGCTGCCCTCGCCTGGCAGGCTGCCGCACAAACCACGCCGGCATGGGATACCAGCGGCAACGGAATGCTCAATGGGACCTATTATTTTCGTCAGGCCTATTACGTACTGAGCGGGGAGTACGACAACGGGGAATTGGAAGATGCCGCCGTAACCTATGGCAACATCACCTTCAGCGGCGCTGGGACTTACAGCATGAGCGTGACGTTTCTGGATGCGGAGGAGGGCGGGCAGCGCGGAACTCTTACCGGGACGTATTCCATCGGCGCGTCGGGCTACGGATTCCTCAGCAATCCCATCACCGGCGACGTCATTTACGGGCTGGTGAACCAGCAGGGAATTTTCGTCGGCAGCGACACGGAAACCGAGAATGGCTACAACGATATGTTGGTGGCCGTGCCGGTGGGGTCCACGCAGGCCTCGGCGTCCACCTTCAAGGGAACCTATTCGGTGGCGTTCATCGATCTTTCCAGCTTCAATCCGGAAACCGCCTTCGGCGGCATGCTGCAGATGACCGCCGATGGCGCGGGTAACATCGGAACGGTCACGGTGAACGCATATGTGGGCGAATACGGCTCGCAGGCATATCCTCAAACCCTGACGGGGGTGAAGTACATTTTCTCCAGCGGGGCGGGCGTGGCCACCTTCCCAAGTTCCAGTACCGCTCTGGTGGAAGGCCAGCAATACTTCTATATTTCTCCCGACGGGAATTTCTTCGTGGGCGGATCGCCCGAGAGCTTCAACATGATGGTGGGAGTGCGCACAGGCAGCGGGACGCCTGCGCTGAATGGGCTCTATTACCAGGCGGGAATCGACGCCGACGAGTCGCAACTGGCCTCCGGGTACGGTGACCTGGATACCTATTACGGCGCCTTCAAGGCCAGCGGCGGCAACATCGTGGCGCACCAGCGCCTGCTGGATTGGCTTTCCATCGGGAATCCCATCGATTACACCTACAGCGACAGCTATACCAACCCGTTGCCCGCGAGCGGGGTATACAACAACGGCGTCATGAATTTCGTGGTGGGCGAAAGCGGCATCCGCATCGGGGCGGGAATCGGCCCCTACCTGGGAATCAACGTAGCCATTCCGCAATCCACGTTCAGCGGCAGCGGCGTGTTTCTGGACCCCACCGGCATTGTCAACGCGGCCAGTTCGGCGCCGTTCACGGCGGGAATCGCCCCGGGCGAGCTGCTGACGATGTATGGAACCAACCTGGCGAGCTCGCTGGTAGTGGCTTCGCAGATTCCGTTTCCCACCAGCCTGGGCGGCGTGCAGGTCACGGTGAACGGATTGCCCGCTCCCATTTACTATGTGAGCCCGACGCAAATTTCCGCCATCGTGCCCTACGCCGCGCTGACCAGCGGCATCGCGGCCGTGCAGGTGACCAATAACAGCGTGCCCTCGGATACGGTCACCATGTTCACCAGCACCACGGCTCCGGGAGTTTTCACGGTGCCGCCCGGAGGGTTGGGGTATGGCGCGGTGCTGCACCAGGACGGAGTGACGCTGGTAACGGCGCAGGACCCGGCGCAGATTGGCGAAACAGTTTCCGTCTTCGTGACCGGGTTGGGCACGGTGAGTCCCCCGATTGGCGACGGCGCGGCGGGCCCATCCAACCCCTTGAGCTACACTTCGAACACGATTTCGGCGGATATCAGCGGGACCACTGCCACGGTCACGTATGCGGGGCTCGCGCCCGGACTGGCGGGGCTCTATCAGGTGAATGTGACCATCCCGACCGGGCTGACGACGGGCAATAACAACCTGGATCTTGCGGGGCCGGATTCCTATGCTTCGGAAGTGGTGATTCCGATTGGGACCGCCGGAACCGTGAGTTCCCCCAGCGCCTTGCCGGCGCGCGCGAAAGCCAAACCGAAGGTGACCAGGACGGCCGTGTCTCCGGCCGCGCGGCGGCGCAGCGGGGAAGAACCTTTCCTGAAACAACTGCCGCAACCCTGGCCCGCCTGGCTGTCCAAAGTTCGTTAGGAGCCGGGGGACAGGCGGGGCGCCCTGTGGGCCAGCCAGTCGATCTTCATAATCCCAGTGTTTCGATGATGGCTTCCACGTCCGCGGGGCGAACCTCTACCGGGGCTCGCATCCCGGCGGGGGTGGGGGGTTCGTCGAAAGCTTGAAAGAGGGCCATTTTGGCGACGGCGTAGCGCTCCGTGTCGGAAAGCTCGCGCGCATGCGCCTGCTCCCACGATTCGAGGGCGCGATCGCGGACCGCCACGGTGACGGCGCTCCAGGTTTTGCGGTCGGCGGAAACGCTGAAGACAAAGGTGGCTCCGCGGTGGCCTTCGTAGTAATACTGATAAACGTATCCGCTTTGCGCCGAATAGGTTTTCATGCGGCGCACGGCCGGTGTGCCGCTCAGCGGAATGGCTTTTCGTGAAAACAGGCTCCGAAACACGATTCGTGGTTTCCCGTGCAGAAATGGCCCACAGGACTATTGACAAGCATAGCAGCAGGGGAGCATATTGAAATTGGAATCAGACCGGTAGTTGAAGAACTTGATTCCAAACGCCGTCTTGAGTTACTAGCCGACCTACCCTGGGCCGGCGGGAGGTGACATAATAGAGCCGGGCCACGATGAGGGCGGCCTCATCCGCGGGAAGTGAACAGGCGGTACGGAGTTATCCTGAACGGTCGGATCAAGCGCCAGATGCAAATTTTGCCGGCGCCGCGCGAAATGCGCAAGGATGATCGCCAACAGAGAGACTTTAGTTCACGACCCGCGCGATGACCGCCCTTTGTCATTTTGGTTCGACTCGAATCGCCTGGATGGCGCGCCTGCGACTCAGTGTGGGTTAAACTGAGATGAGCTTACCCCACACTATGAATACGGTTGAATCCCGGGAGATTGTGAGCGCCCACAGTCCCGACTCCGACGATGCCTTCATGTTTTATGGGCTGGCGACGAAAAAGGTCCGCTCTCCTAAAGTTTCCTTCCGCCACATCCTGGAAGATATCGAAACCCTCAATCGCAAGGCCATGGAAGGCCAGTACGAGTTGAGCGCCATCTCTTACCACGCTTACCCCTACGTGGCGGATAAATATGTTCTGATGGCCAGCGGATCGAGCGTCGGAGACGGCTACGGGCCGATGATCGTCTCCACCCGTCCCATGGAGCCCGAAGAGCTCAAGGGAAAGCGCATCGCCATTCCCGGCACCATGACGACGGCCTATCTGGCGTGCAAGTTGTACCAGCCGGATTTCGAAGCGGTAGTGACGCCGTTCGACAAAATTACCGATGCCGTGAAGGAGCGGGCCGTCGATGCCGGCCTGATCATCCACGAAGCCCAGTTGACGTACGACAAGGAAGGCTTCCACCGGATCGTGGATCTGGGCCGCTGGTTCAAGACCACTTACGAACTGCCGCTGCCGCTGGGCGGGAACGTCCTGCTGCGGTCGCTGGACCCGGAGATTCGGAGCGAATGCTGCCGCCTGATGCGCGAGAGCATTCAATACGCCCTGGACAATCACGACGAAGCGCTGGAATACGCCATGCAGTTTGCGCGCGATACGGAACCGCGTCTGGCGGAGAAATTCGTGGGGATGTACGTCAATCACTACACCCTGGACGCGGGCGAAGTGGTGCCCAAAGCCGCTCAAAAACTCCTCGATCTGGGCTATGAAGCCGGAGTGATCCCGGCCAGAGTCGAAGTCGAATTCGTGCGCTGACAACAGTTTAGCCGCCGATAAACGCAAATCAACGCCGCTAAAATTATCATGTGTTAGCATGGTTCTTTCCAACTACCTTGATCAAAGCCGTCAAAGGAACCAGGGACTTACTGCCTCCATCCACCGCCGTTTGGAACCGCGTGGAAAGCGTGGCTCGAGAGGTTTTTCGCGCCTATAACTACCACGAAATCCGCACTCCCATCCTGGAAGAAACGCAGCTCTTCGCGCGCGGCGTGGGGGCCGATACCGATATCGTCACCAAGGAAATGTACACCTTCGAGGACCGCGACGGCGCCTCGCTCACGCTGCGGCCGGAAAACACCGCCTCCGTCATCCGCGCCTATATCGAGCACCGGCTGGACCAGCGCTCCGGCGTGCAGAAACTTTACTACATCGGCCCCATGTTCCGCCGCGAGCGGCCGCAGAAGGGCCGCTACCGGCAGTTTTTCCAGATTGGGGCGGAAGCCATCGGCTCCGAATCGCCGCTGGTGGATGCCGAAGTCATCGAGCTGGTGGTGGAAATTCTGGAGCGAGCCGGCCTCGCCGGTTTCAAGCTGCTGATCAATTCGGTGGGCGATGCCAACTGCCGTCCGCAATACGTCGAGCGGCTGCGTGAAGATCTGCGCGCTTCCGCGCCGCAAATGTGCGTCAATTGCAGGCGCCGCGCCGAAACCAATCCCTTGCGCGTGCTGGATTGCAAAGTGGAAGCCGACCAGCCCATCATCGACGCGCTGCCCAACATTCTGGATTATCTCTGCGAGGCGTGCCGTATCCACTTCGATTCGGTCTGCCGCTTCCTCACGGATCGCGGCATCGCATACGAAATTCGCCCGCGCATGGTGCGCGGCCTGGATTATTACATGCGCACCACGTTCGAAGTGGTGCACGGGGCGCTGGGGGCGCAGAATTCCGTGCTCGGCGGCGGCCGCTACGATGGCCTGGCGGAATCGCTGGGCTCCAAAATAGCCGCGCCGGGAATCGGTTTTTCGATTGGCGAAGACCGGCTGGTGATGAGCGTCGAGGGCGATCGAAATCCCTGCCCGCTCGATCTTGTCATGGCGCCGCTGGGGGAACCCGCGGTGCGCCACGCCGCCATCCTCGCGCGCGACCTGCGCCGCGCGGGCGTCTCCATCGAGATCGTGGAAGGCAAACTGAAACGCGCCATGGAACTGGCCAACAAGCTGCAAGCCCGCTTCACCCTGATCGTGGGCGAAACCGAAATGGCCGCCGGAACCTACGCGCTGAAAAATATGTCCACGGGCGAACAGCTCAATCTCTCGCGCGAGCAAGTCGCCGCCACCCTGCTGGCGGCGCGAAACTGAAAAGATCGATATGGAAACTTCTGTAGTGCTGGATTTTCTGGGCGACCTTCGCCGGACTCATAACTGCGGCGAGTTGCGCGCCGCGGACGAGGGCAAGACCGTCGTCCTGATGGGCTGGGCGCATCGCCGCCGCGATCATGGCGGCGTGGTGTTCATCGACCTGCGCGACCGCGAAGGCATCACGCAAATCGTGGTGCATGAAGACGCCGGCGCGGCCGTGCACAAGCGCGCCGAAGAGATCCGCCCCGAGTACGTCATGGCCGTTCGCGGCATCGTGGCGCCGCGCGGCGCGACTGCCGTCAATCCCAACCTGGCCACCGGCGAAATCGAAATCGTGGCGTCGCAGGTGTGGATCCTCAACGAATCGCGCACCCCGCCATTCCCCATGGAAGAACATGTGGACGTGGCCGAAGACGTCCGCCTCAAGTATCGCTATGTGGACTTGCGCCGCCCGCACATGCAGCGCAATATCATTCTGCGCTCCAAAATGTCCTTCGCGGCGCGCGAGTTTCTCACTGCGCAAGGCTTTCTGGAAATCGAGACGCCATTCATGACGCGCTCCACGCCGGAAGGCGCGCGCGATTACCTGGTGCCCAGCCGCGTGCAGCCCGGAACGTTTTACGCGCTGCCGCAATCGCCGCAGATTTTCAAGCAGCTCCTCATGGTGAGCGGCTTCGAAAAATATTTCCAGATTGTGCGCTGTTTCCGCGACGAAGACCTGCGCGCCGATCGCCAGCCCGAATTCACGCAGATCGATCTGGAAATGTCCTTCCCTCAGGAGGAGCGCGTCTTCGAAGTGATCGAACCGCTGGTGCAGCGCATCTGCCAGGTGGCCGGCTACCAGGTGTCCACGCCGTTTCCGCGCCTGACTTACGCGCAGGCCATGCGCAGCTACGGCAGCGATAAGCCCGATTGCCGCATTCCGCCCATGCACCCGGTGGGAGATCTGCTGCCCAGCCTGGCCGCCGGCGGCCTGCCGCTCCAAGCCATCGTCATTCAAGGCACTGGCGCGCCCAGCCGCAAGGAGCGCGACGATTTCAAAGCCTTCGGGCAGGAACGCGGCCTGCGCGTTTTCGACGATCCCAAGCGCCTGGAGCGCGATTTCCCCACCCAGATGGCGCAAGTTCGCGAGCGCGCCGGCGCCGGCGAAAACGATCTGCTGGTGCTGGCCGGCTGGGCCGGCGAACCCAAGGGCCATCGGCCCGAAGAGACGGTCTACCAGGCTTGCGGGCAGTTGCGTCTGCACCTCGCGCAAAAGTTCAATGACCGCCACAAGCTGCTCGACCCCAAGAATTTTCAATTCCTCTGGGTGGTCGAGTTCCCCATGTTCGAATGGGACGTGGAAGACAACCGCTGGATGGCCGCGCACCATCCCTTCACGTCGGTGCACGACGAAGATCTGGATAAGCTCACCCTCGATCCCGCCCGCTGCCGCGCCAAGTCTTACGATTTAGTGCTCAACGGCATCGAGCTGGGCTCCGGATCGATTCGTATTCATCGGCGCGACGTGCAAGCCAAGGTTTTCGCGGCGCTCGGCTTCAGCGACGAAGAAGCGCGCCGGCGTTTCGGCTTTCTGCTGGAAGCACTGGAATACGGCGCCCCGCCGCACGGCGGAATCGCTCTCGGGCTGGATCGCATCGTGATGCTGCTGGCCGGCGAAACTTCCATCCGCGATGTGATTCCGTTCCCCAAAACCGCGCGCGGCACGGATTTGATGTGCGACGCACCGGCGACCGTGCCCGAGAAGCAGTTGCGGGAATTGGGGATTGCGATTCGGCCGGGGAAGTGAGCGGGGCGATTCGCTGAGCCCCTTCAGGCCGCTGTTGTCGGGAGCGCTTTATGCTCTCCTGCCTCGGAAAAACTTTTAGTGCCAAGGCCGATCCGAACCGGGGCCAAATGAATTCCACACCATTGTGGTGCATAATGGTGCTATGAGGACGGAGAACAAAACCATCCGCAAGAGTATTAGCCTTCCCGCCGGGGTGGCGGCTCAGGTTCGTTCCATGGCGAAAACCCGCCGCCTCAGCGCAAACCGGCTGCTCGTGGAACTCATCGAGGACGGCATGGAGGCGCAAAAGCAAAAGCAGCAGCGGTTCTTCGAACTGGCCGAACGTTTTCGCGGTGCCGCCGATCCTGAAGAAGCGAAGCGACTGGGGGATCAACTCGGACGAATGGTGTTTGGCGGCTGATGCCCAAAATTGAAACTTGGGACAATCTGCCCGTCGGGGTGCGCCGGAATCTGATCGATCGGATGCGCGATCGATCGATCACCATCGCGGATGTCAACAAGCTCCGCATTTGGTTGGAGTCAAAACCGGAACTGCCGGATGGCGCCTGGTACAAGGATTTCGGTTCATTCAAGATCTGCGGCCAGGGAGCATATCCCAAGGCGTTCCTGCTAAGGGGACAAGTCGCGAAGGGCTCATTGCTCTAAAGCACGCGCGCGCCCGCCCCCGCCCGCGTTGTGCCACCATGGACCTGATGAAGCCACTTCGTAAGGTAGCCGTCCTCGGCGCCGGCACCATGGGGTCCCGCATCGCCGCCCATTTTGCCAATGCCGGGTTTCCGGTGGAACTGCTCGATATCGTCCGCCCCGGCGCTCCCGATCGCAATGCCGCCGCCGTTGCCGGCATGCAAAGCGCCGCCACGCAAAAGCCGGTCGCGTTTATGACCGATGCCGCCCGCGCCCTGATTCGCCCCGGCAATTTCGAAGACCATCTCGAGCGTCTCGGCGAATGCGATTGGGTGGTGGAAGCGGTCGCCGAAAATCTGGAAATCAAGCGCACGCTGTTTCGCAAAGTTGTCGAGGTGCTCGCGCCTGGCGCGGTCGTCTCCACCAACACCAGCGGGATTCCACTGCACGACATCGCCGCAGGTTTCTCCCCCGAATTCCGGCGCAATTTTCTAGGCGCCCACTTCTTCAATCCGCCGCGCTACCTGCACCTGGTGGAAATCGTACCCGGTCCCGAAACCGCGCTCGAAGTGCTCGCCTGGGCCGGCGAATTTTGCGATCTGCACCTGGGCAAAGGCGTGGTGCCTTGCAAGGACACCCCCAACTTCATCGCCAACCGCATCGGCTGCTTCTTCGGCGCCACCATTCACAAACTCACCGTGGAAGGTGATTACACGGTGGAAGAGATCGATGCCCTCACCGGCCCGCTCATCGGCCTGCCGCGCAGCGCCAGTTTCCGCCTGGTGGATATCATCGGGCTGGATGTGTGGGCGCACGTGCTGCGCAATCTGCACGAACTCGCGCCCGGCGATCCCGCCCGCGGCCGCTACATCGTTCCCGAATTCATGGAGCGCATGATCCAATGCGGCTGGCTGGGCGAAAAAAGCGGCCAGGGTTTTTACAAGCGCGTGGGCAAAGGCGCCGAAAAAGAGATCTGGGCCATCGACCGCAAGACTCTCGAATACCACCCCGCCGCCAAACCCAAATTCCCCTCCGCCGAGGCCGCCCAACGGATTGCGGATCTACCGCAGCGCCTGCGCGCGCTGGTTGCCGCCGGCGATCGCGTGGGAAGCTTTCTCTGGCCGCTCTACCGCGACCTCTTCCTTTACGCCGCGCAACTGGTGCCCGAAATTTCCGGCCGCATCGTCGAAATCGATCGCGCCATGCGCTGGGGATTCGCCTTCTCGCTCGGCCCATTCGAAACCTGGGACGCTCTGGGCTTCGATGCGACCGTCGCCCGCATGCGCGCGGATGGCTGCGCGCTGCCCGCCGGCATCGAGCGCATGATGGCCTCCGGCGCAACCTCCTTCTATCGCGACGCCGATCGCGATGGCGCGCCCGGCCGCCGCTACTTCGACCTCACCGGCGCGGCATACCGCGAACTCGAACCGCGCCCCGGTGTTCTGGGTCTCTCCGACCTCAAGCGCGCCCGCGGGGTGGTCCGCAAGAACGCCGGCGCTTCGCTGGTGGACCTCGGCGAGGGCGTGCTCTGCCTGGAATTCCACAGCAAGATGAACACGCTGGGCGATGACGCCGTGGAGATGATGGAAGCCGCCATGGAAGAGACCGCGCGTAACTATCGCGGCCTGGTGATTGGCAACCAGGGTGAGCATTTCAGCGCCGGCGCCAACCTCGCGATGGTGCTGGCGGCCGCGCAGGAAGCCGCGTGGCGGCAGATCGATAGCGCCGTGCGCCGCTTCCAGAACGCCCACATGGCGCTCAAGTACGCGCCCTTTCCGGTGGTGGTTGCGCCCTTCGGCATGGCGCTGGGCGGCGGCTGCGAAACCGTTCTCCACGGAGCTCGCGTGCAGGCTTCCGCCGAAACTTACATGGGGCTGGTGGAAACCGGCGTGGGCCTGATCCCCGCCGCCGGCGGCTGCAAGGAGATGCTGCTGCGCGTGGGCGCGCGCCCAGCCTTCGATCTGATCGGCTACGCCAAGGTCTCCGCCAGCGGCGCCAACGCCCGCGAACTGGGTCTCCTGCGGCCCTCCGATGCCGTCAGTATGAATCCCGAGCGGCTCATCGGCGACGCCCAAAATGCCGTGCTCGCAATGGCCCCCGCCTATGCCGCCGGCGCGCCGCGCAACGATATCCCGGTGGAAGGCGAGACCGGCTATGCGGCATTGAAGATGGGGATGATTGTAGCGCGCGAAGGCGGATACATCAGCGATTACGATGTTGTGGTGGGCGAAAAGCTGGCGCACGTTTTGAGCGGCGGGCGCCTCACCGGCGAGCAGCGCGTCTCCGAGCGATACCTGCTCGACCTGGAGCGCGAAGCTTTCCTCAGCCTGTGCGGCCAGCCCAAAACGCAGGAGCGCATGCAGCACATGCTGAAAACCGGCAAGGCGCTGCGCAACTGATCGAGGAAACTCATGCCGCACGCCGTCATCATCGATTGCTAACGCACCGCCATGGGAAAATCGCCGCGCGGCACTTTGCCCTACACCCGCTCCGACGATCTTGCCGGGAGGCGGCATCATCTCGCGCGCTTGGCAGCCCGCCAGCGTGGCCGGCCCGGGAGCCGCACTGGCGAGCGGCGGCGTTGGTCAGGGGCGCGAACGCGGCGCGCGAATTCTGGCCGCGCATCGGCGCTACCCCACTCGCTGTGGGCCGCGGTGCGCGATGTGGCGCCGGCGGGTTGCCAACCGGTTGCCAACCCGCCGCAGGTTAGCAACCTGCCCCACACCCGCTAGCGGGAGTTTACTCGGATTTCGGCAGAGACACGGGCAAGTAGCTGTATTTCGTGTGTCTTAGCGGGACCGCTCTGTATTACCCACGATGGGTACTACAGAGTTGTTCCAGGCCAAG
>Ga0181521_10007434_pt1 | contig 11512 bp, 8 predicted proteins | sample PEATcosm2014_Bin_32_FD_119764 | JGI IMG/M metagenome (GOLD analysis project Ga0181521, IMG submission 119764) | Peatland microbial communities from MTU Mesocosm Facility, Houghton, MI, USA - PEATcosm2014_Bin02_60_metaG | ecosystem: Environmental > Terrestrial > Soil > Wetlands > Peat | place... | reverse complement strand
TAACCGGTTCATCCTCCAGGCTTTACTCGTCGAACCGGACATCATTCTATTTTCGAGAGGGCCTCAGATTAACAATCGGCCCCACCGGCTTAGCTTAGTTGGCGTCCTTGATCGGCCCGTTCATGAGGAGCACTTCGCCATCGGGGCGCTTGGCGGTAATCCACATGCCGCCCTTTTCCCCGTTCTTCATGGGCCGGATGGTGATGGTCAGCTTGTCGCCCGGTTTGAGAGTCGTGCGCGTCCAACCGCGGCGGTTCAGGAAATTGGGACTCATTCCTTCCACCCCCCATGTGTCCACGCCGCCCTGATCGTTCGGCACGTCAAGCCAAACCCAGGTGTGAGGGTTACTGTAGTCGAATTTTTTCACCGTGCCGGTGATTTCCTTTTGCTGGCTAGCGTCAAAAACCGCTGCCGAATGGTGTGCCACCGCAAGGCTCGTTCCGCCCGCCATCAGGCTCATGATCGCGAGTCCTCTTACAGCCGCCTGCATCGCTCTGTTTTTCATAATCACCTTCGAATTATCCTACTTCCGAATTATCCTACTTCGGGGAAGCCTGGGGGTTGGCGAGGTTGATTCCAGCCTTGCCCTTTTCGTCGACAAAATTCCGGTTGTTCTCCTCGCAGACATACTCGGCGATCGTCCAGCTGCGATGCCGTTTGAATATCCTGTTCCCCATCTCATAAGGCTTCGCCAGGGCCAGCGGATCGAGAATTGTGGTCTCGACGTTGAGAGTTTCCGGGTCGGAGAGCCTGAAGCGTTCGACTATTTTCATCTTTTCGCTGTAGGGAAAAGAAATGCCGCGCGGAACCGGTTCGAATCCGGCCGTTTCCACCACGAGCGTGTCGCCTTCCCAACGCCCGACGGAAGTACCGTCAAAGCTCGGGTCGGGATCTTCCGGGAGGGGGCGGCCGTCGGTGTAAATGTGGCGCACCTGCGTGTAGGCCTCGGTCACGATGGTAACTTGGCCAGGCGTCATCAGGACCTCGATCGGATAAGGCTGGCTCATGATGCCGGGCATGCCGGGCGGCAGGCAGTTGGCCGACGGGTTGTCCTCGGCTTTAGCGGCCAGGCGCGCCTGTTCCTGCCCTTTGGCTGCGTATTCAGGGGTAAGCGAAGGAGCATTGGCCGGGCCGCGCCCGCCACCTGTCCGGTTCGCCGCGCCGCGTCCCCCTCTGGCGGCCCCGCCACCCAGTGGGATCTCCCAGACGCCGGTGAAGTCCGGCAGTTTCCCGAGGGCGGCCCAATCCGCCGGAGTCGGCGCCCTGCGCGCAGCTTTCGGCGCGGGCGGGGTGGTGGACTGGCTGCCCGCGGCTTGGGCCGTGACTTGGGCGGCGCCTGCCGGTGCGATGAGCAGCGAGGCGGCCAGGAATCCATAGAAAACGTTGCGGGAACGCGGCATCTGTTTTAAACCTTCTCCATATTCTATGCGATGACGCACCGGCTTTTTCTGAGAAAATCCCGCCGGATTCGACACTCTTCTGGTTGGCCCGGCTACTCCGTCCGGTCGATTCAGTGCGCAGTATGCTCCTTCATGAAATCTTTCAGGCGCAGGCTGAGGTGTGGCCCGACAGCGTCGCGGTCGTGTTTGGCGGCGAGGTCACGACCTACGGAGAACTTGACGCGCGCGCGAACCGTTTCGCTCGCTATTTGCGCAGGCGCGGCGTCAGACGCGGGGCAGCCGTGGCTATGCTGCTGCCACGGTCGATTGAAGCTTACGTCTCGATTCTGGGGATTCTCAAGGCGGGCGCGGCTTACGTGCCGCTCGACCCTGAATACCCGGCAGAGCGTATCGCCTGGATTCTTGAGGATTCCGGAGCCGCCGCCATAGTAACGGAAGCGGATTGGGACCAGATTGCCGCGGAGAGTCCCGAGACCCTGCCGCGAGATGAAGAGTGCGCGAAATCCGGGGACCTCTGCTATGTGATTTACACTTCGGGCTCAACGGGCCGGCCAAAGGGCGTGATGGTGGAGCATCGGAACGCTTGCCACCTCGCGCAGGCCGAGCGGGGCATCTTCGGAGTGCGGCGAGAAGACCGGGTCTATCAGGGGGCTTCGCTTTGCTTCGACTTATCCGTTGAAGAGATCTGGCTTGCGTTCGCCGCCGGAGCTGCGCTCGTCGTCGCGACGCCCGAAATGGCGTGCGCGGGACCGGATCTCTCCCGTCAACTCGCGGAGTGCGGCGTTACCGTGCTTTCGTGTGTTCCGACTCTCCTGTCCATGTTGGATTCGGTACCGGCCGATTTGCCGGCTCTGCGCCTTCTCATCCTGGGCGGCGAGACGTGTCCGAAGCAACTGGTCGAGCGCTGGGCCCGGCCGGGACGCCGGATCGTCAACACGTACGGACCTACCGAAACCACCGTTATCGCCACCTACGCGGACGTTTCCCGCGACAAGCCAATCACAATCGGGCGACCGGTGCCTGGTTACCGCGTTTACCTTCTCGACGACCAACTGCGACCAGTCTCGCGGGGTGGAACAGGAGAGATCTGCATCGGGGGTGCGGGCGTCACCCGCGGATACCGGGGGCTTCCCGCCGAGACTCAGGCCCGGTTTGTGCCGGATCCCCGCGCCCCTGGCGCGCGAATGTATCGCAGCGGCGATCTGGGCCGTTTGGACAGTGCAGGCAATATCGAGTTCGCGGGCCGCGCCGACGGGCAAGTGAAGCTGCGTGGTTTGAGGGTGGAGTTGGGTGAAATCGAATCGGCCCTGCTGCGGGACGCGAGTGTTCGGGCGGCGGCATGCGTTCTTTGTGAGAGCGCGGGCGGAGACCCGCAACTGGTGGGCTACGTGGTTCCGGGGAGCGCCGGTTCCGTGAACGAGGAGCATCTCCTTTTGCAATTGCGGAGGTGGTTGCCGGCATGGATGGTGCCGTCGCTCATCGTCTCGATGAGCGATTTGCCGCGACTGCCGAACGGAAAGCTCGATCGCGCGTCTTTGCCGGAGCGCGCGGCGCACCGGAAGATGCAGCCCGTCCTGCCGGGAAACAGTGCCGAACGCAAGCTGGTGGACGTTTCGAACACACTGCTCGGCACTCAACAGGTCTCTGTGGACGACGATTTCTTTCTCGATCTGGGAGGCCACTCCCTTCTGGCCGCGCGTATGGTCTCGGAGTTGCGTAAGGATGCCGGATTCGCGTCCCTGACGATGCGCGACGTTTACAGCCATCCGACCATCTCGCGGCTTGCTTCCGCCATCGGCGCGCGCGACAGGCCCCGCATGCCGGACGAGCCCGCCGCGGCGCGCGAGGTCCCGCGAACCCGCCACTTCGCGGCCGGAGCCATCCAGACAGCCAGTCTCTACTTTGTCTTCGGTTTTCGCGGCGCGCAGTGGATCACGCCCTGGCTTGTCTGGTTCCTCCTTGTGCGTCATCATTCCGCGTTGAAATCCGCTTCGTGGGCGTTGGCGGGCGGAATCGCGGTGCTTCCCGCCGTGATCCTGACCGCCGTCTGCGCCAAATGGATTTTGCTGGGCCGCGTGCAGCGCGGGCGCCATCCGTTGTGGGGCTGGTATTACCTGCGGTGGTGGTTCGTACAGACGCTGGTGCAAAGCGTGCCCCTCAGCCGTCTCGGCGGAACGCCCCTGCTGCCGTTTGTCTATCGAATGTTCGGCTCCCGGATCGGGGACAGCGTGCACATTGCGTCGGATCTTCTCGCGGCCTTCGACCTGATTTCGATCGGCGATGGGGCGAGCATCGACGAAGGGGCGTCGCTGCTCGGCTATACGGTAGCGGACGGTGAACTTGTGATCGGGCCGGTTTCCGCCGGCCGCGGGTGTCTGGTGGGAACACGGTCGGTCTTGTGTCCCGGCGCGGTTATGGAGGACGGCGCGCGGCTGGAGGACTTGTCTTTGCTTTCGAGCGGCGCGCGGATTCCGGCCGGCGAGACATGGTCCGGATCTCCGGCACAAAAGCGTTTTCCCGAAAAGAGCGCCGAGAGCGCCGGGGGACCGCCCTCGAAGCCGGGCCGGACCCGCCGCGCCGCGATCGCCGTGCTGTATGCCATTCTTGTACTCGCCTTTCCACTGATCGAGCTCCTGGCATTCCTGCCGGGAATCGGTATCCTGACGCACTTCAATCCGGCGCAGGCGCTCTTCTATCCGGCCGCGGCGATCGCCGGGGCGTGTTTTATCGTCTGCGTGACAACGGAGGTGGTCCTGCTCAAATGGCTGCTGATCGGCCGTGCCCGCGCGGGCAGGTATCCGGTCCACGGCTGGTTCTACGTGAGGAATTGGGTGGTGGAACAATTGCTGGCCTTCAGCGTCGATGTGGCGGGTCCCCTGCATGCCACGATCTTCCTGAAGCCGTGGTATCGCGCGCTGGGGGCCAGGCTGGGCCGGTTCGTCGAAATCTCCACGGCCAGCACGACAACCCCCGATCTCCTCGATATCGGGGAAGACTGCACCATAGCGGATGAGGTATCGCTCGGCACCGCGCGCGTCGAGAGAGGCTGGCTGACTTTGGCGCCAACCAGACTCGGCCGCCGCGCGTTTGTGGGCAACGGCGCGGTGATTCCGGCGGGCACGACGCTGGGCGAGGAATCGCTGGTGGGCGTTCTGACGGTTGCTCCCTCGGATCGGGAGGAGGCCGCGCGCAACGGCGCCTGCTGGCTGGGCTCGCCTCCGATCTTCCTCAAGCGCCGTCAACCGGGCCGCGGATTTCCGGAAGAAACGACGTTCCGGCCCGCGCGCAAGCTTCAATGGGCACGCGGGTGTTGGGAGATCCTTCGGATCGCGCTGCCCGGAGCCGGGTTTGTCATTGCCGCGGTAGTGGTCCTGGAAACGGCGCTCAAGCTGTGGGACCGAATGGGACCGGCCGCCACGCTGTTGCTGCTGCCGGCGATCTTCGCGGCCTGCTGCGCGGCGGCGATCCTTGCGGTAGTGCCGGTCAAGTGGATTTTAGTGGGCCGGTACCGGCCTTTCGAGCGGCCATTCTGGAGCGTGTTCCTGTGGCGTCTGGAATTCGTGAACGCGGGCTTCGAATTCCTCGCAACGCCAATCGGGCTGGAAGTGCTGAAAGGCACGCCTTTGCTCCCGTGGTATCTGCGGTTGCTCGGCTGCCGGATCGGACGGGGCGTTTACATCGACTCGACCGGTTTCCTTGAATTCGACCTTGTGGACATCGGGGACCGGGCGATATTGAACAAAGACTGCATTCTGCAGACGCATCTGTTCGAGGACCGAGTCCTGAAGGGTTCGCGGCTGCGGATTGGCTCGGATTGCGAGATTGGGGCGCAATCGATAGTGCTCTACGATACCGAGATGAAAGAGGGCGCGCGGCTCGGGGCGCTCTCGCTGCTTATGAAAGGCGAGGTGCTGCCGGCGGGCCGGGAGTGGGTTGGGAGCCCGCTCGGTTCCCCGCCAGGTGAACGAATCCCGGAACCGGCCGGTGATCGGGACGCGCGCGGCATGGTTGCTTAGCAGTCTGCCCCGCGGGATCAGAACCCGAATTCGCGATCCCAGTGAAGATCGACGGCGGCGCGATGCATATGTTCGAGCGCCTGGTCGATGTGCCGGTACGCCGCGTCGCGCCAGCCGCGGGCGCGGCCGTTGTCCTCTTCGCGCCCAAGATCGGCGCGGGCGTTCCTCAGCAACTCCAAGGTCCTGCCAAAACGGCCCCGGCGATCGAGGTTGGTATCCACGCGAGGGTGATCCTCGAGATCTTTTCTGTCAATCACGGCGGCACGGTCGATTTCGCCGATGGCGGCTTCCACTTCGCGATCGGCCTGGATCAGGTGGCGCGTCACGTTGGGCTCCTCCCTGATGCGCAGCAGGAACTGAGCTCTGCGCAGGTCGCTGCGGGCGCGCAGATAGGCGGGATGATGGCCCGGTGTGTCGGCATTAATAGCCGTTGGGGTGACGGTAACGGCGACGGCCAGACAAATCAGGCTTAACGTGAGAGTTCGTAGTTTCATTTTGTTCCTCCGCGATTAGAAACGCGGAGTGACGACAGCAAGTTGTGGCCCAAAGCGATCTTGAACGCTTTTTAATTGAGGCGCATGCCTGGCATGCCGGAGATCCATCCGCACGAGATCCTCACAAGTTTTTGATCACATTCAATCTGGTCGTCCGTTGTTTTCTGTGGCAGACTGTCTTCGTCCTTGCCCGCAATGGGGATGCGGGGCGCGATGTTAACTGCTCGGGTTAGTTTGACGTTGATTCTTGCGGTTGGGCTGATGGGCCAGACGCGCACGACCCCGCCGAGCTTATCCGATACGGATCCTGCTATCGAAGGTCTCCTCCAAGTATCCCGAGAGTTAAACGAATCGGTCAAGAGGTTCTATTCAGACCTGGACCAAACAATCGCCCGGCAGGATCGCGGTTACCGATTGCAGAACCGCCCGCAGGTGCAGGGCGCCGACGTCGATTTGACGAGCGGGGCGGCCGACTTGATGTTTGCCGCGATCCGGAAATTCGCCGTCTTTCGAATGCTGGCCGCCCGCAACGAGACGTATGAGCCGGCTCCTGTTGCCGACATGGATCGCCTTCAGCAGCTGATTACCGAGGCGCGGAAGCGAGTCGACAACAGCACCGCGATCCTGCGCCGGCTCCTGGTGGTATCGGTAACGGAAATGGATCCGCGGAAAGACGCCGCTGTCAAAGACCGGCACGATCGGTTACTCAAAGCGCGCGCCGCGGCCGAAGAATCCGCCCGGCGGGCCCTGCTTGCATTCCCGCTGGAGCAGACGGAAGCGAGCCTACAGGACGAAACGGCGCAGAAGGCCTGGGACCACATGCGCCGCGACCCGCAGGCACTCAAAGAAAAATCCGCATCGGTTCCCCCATCGACATCCATTGCCATGCCATCAACGACACCGGCAATTCCGATACGACTGGAGCGCCGCAAGCGGGTGACTCTGATCAACGAAACCTCCTGCCGCATGGCGATGACGGATTCGGGAATCGAAGACGACCGGGGCCGCCACATCTTTTATCAGGAGGAATGGGCCCAGCGCGGTGTGGCCGTGGTGCGGTTTCGCTGGCGTGTGGCCGTGGAAACTTCAACTGGCCGGCATGTTCTTCTAAAGCGATACCCGCCGCTCGAACTCCACGGTGATCTGGAGGATCTCTATAACCACAGAGACCGCGATTACCTGTGGTATCTGGAGCCGCCGGACGATTCGACCGAGCCCGTGCGGAATGATCTGGAATCCGCGCTGGCCGAGGTGTCACGCGCGCGGGAGGCGGTTCGCAACGCCGCGCGGGACTTCAAATCCGGCATACGCGAAGCGCTGGCGCAGCAGGACCGGCTGCACGCCGCCGTAAACGCGCCTCCGGTGGACAGCGGGCTTCCGGATGAAATGCGCCAAACGCTCTTTACGATCCGCGCCCACATTTCGGGGGTCCCCGCCCTTCTCCAGTCGGAAGACAATGTTCGACGAGCCATATCCCAGGCTGAGCTGGCTGTCCGGACTCTGGAGCCGTTGGCCGCGTGGTGTAACCGGGCCGCGCAAACGGCAGCACTCGATTGGGCGCAACTCCTCGACCGGTCCGATCGGGAGATTAATTCACTGCGCAGCGCCGAGACCGAAGCACTGACATATTTGCCGCCGGACAGCTCGCGGGCGGAGGACCAATTCCCGGCAATTGAGAAGAACGTCATTGTCCGGATTCGCCGGACGCATTCGAAGAATCCGCAGGACACGGCTGTCCGGTGCCTGCAGGAGATATGGCGGATGGAACGTGGAATGCTTGGAGTGCGCGAGGTCATGCGGATGGTGAACCTCATTCTGATCGATCCTCAGACTGGGAATCAGACCCGCGTCGGCGAGGGCACGAGATACTATAAGGCGTCCCCGGATAGCCTCCTCGAGGAGATCTATGACGAATACGCCGCGGACGAAGTCAGCTTGGGCAGTTAGGATTCCGGGCTTGTTCCCTGAAGGGGTCATTCACAGTGCGTAGTTGGTGGATAATGATCCCATGCCGCAGTATAAATTCCGCGTCAATGGCGGACCGGTAACAGTCGATTCCTGGGATCCGGACCAGCCTCTTCTTTACATCCTGCGTAATGCGCTCGCGCTGCACGGAGCTAAGTTCGGTTGTGGGCTCGGCCAATGCGGCGCATGCACCGTGCTGGTCGACGGAAAGGCCGTGCGCTCATGCGTCACCCCTGTAAAACAAGTTGCGGGCCGCGCCGTCACCACTCTCGAAGGTCTTGGAACACCGGAAAAGCCGGATGTGCTTCAATCCGCTTTCATCGCCGAGCAGGCCGCGCAGTGCGGATATTGCACCAACGGCATGATCATGTCCGCGAAGGCCGTCCTTAACCAGACGCCGCATCCGACTCTGGAACAAGTCAAACAGGGACTCGCCGGCAATCTCTGCCGCTGCGGAACACACACCCGCATCATGAGCGCCGTGATGCGCGCGACGAAGGTTTAAGGAGGACATGGCAATGGAAACGATAACTTCTCTATCCCGCCGCGGCCTCCTGAAGATGGCCGGCGGCGCGATCGTCGTGCGCTTTGCTCTCGGCCGGAGCAGCGGACAGACTAACGGCGTAACTTCCAAACCTCTCGATCCTTCCGAGGTCGACAGCTTTCTCGCCATCCACGCCGACGGATCGGTCACAATCTACACCAGTAAAGTCGATGTCGGCACCGGACTTGCCACCGCGTTTCGCCAGACCGCGGCCGAAGAGCTCGGCATTCCGGTCGAGCGATTCACCGTGATCGAAGGCGACACCAGGCTTGTGCCGGATCATGGCGGGACCGGTGGAAGTTCCGGCATTCCCCGGGGCGCGGCCGATATCCGTCGCGCGGCAGCTACGGCACACCGTGCCCTGCTCGATCGGGGCGCGAAGCAACTGAACCGGCCCGCATCGGAACTCACGATCGCCGGCGGCGATGTCGTTCACGCCAGCGGCCAAAAAGTCGCGGTCGCATCGCTCATCGGAGATAAGAGTTTTTCTCTCAAGCTCGACCCGAAAGCCACGCTGAAAAGCCCTGCCGCTTACACAGTGGTTGGCAAGCCGATCCTGCGCGCCGATGTTCCCGGCAAGTGCGCCGCCAGGCATCCTTACCTGCAGGATTTCACGATGCCCGGCATGTTGCATGGCCGCGTCGTCCGTCCGCCCACCATGGGCGCGAAACTCCTCTCCGTTGACGAATCCTCGATTCGCGCCATCCCCGATGTTCGTATAATCCGTATCGAAAGCTTGTTGGGCGTCGTGGCGAAAGACGAATGGGCGGCTGTGCGCGCGGCGAAGGAGATCAAGGCCACCTGGAGCGACTGGCAGGGTCTGCCCGGCAGCGAGGGGCTCGATCGTTATATCCGGCAAGCTCCCGTGGAGCGCGACCAATCGATTGCGAGCCGCGGCGATGTCGCCGCGGCGTTGAACTCCGCCTCGAAGCAATTATCCGCAACCTACTACTGGCCGTACCAGAGCCATGCCTCGCTCGGCCCTTCGTGCGCGGTTGCCGATGTGAAGGAATCCGGCACGACCGTCTGGAGCGCGTCCCAAAATCCCTACGGTCTGCGGGCGAACCTTGCGAAGGTGTTCGCCATTTCTCAGGACAAGCTGCGCGTGATCTATCTGGATGGCTCGGGTTCCTACGGCACAAACGGGGCCGATGACGCCGCCGCCGACGCGCTGCTTCTTTCACGCGCCGTGGGCCAGCCCGTGCGCGTGCAGTGGATGCGGGAGGACGAACATGGATGGGATCCCAAGGGACCAGCCCAGCTTCACGAACTGCGCGGCGCCACCGACGCCAACGGCAACATCGCGGCGTGGGAAACGCAGATGTGGGTGCCGGACGGACCGCAGGGAAACCGGGCGCTCCTCGGGCCCGACTCCGCGGCCATGCAGCAGACGCATGGGCAGGGCGCAGGACTGATGACCCTGAATCTCGATCCTCCCTATCCCGTTCCCAATCTGCGCGTCGTATCCCATCACTTAAAGGACACGCCGTTGCGGCTCTCCAATCTGCGCGCGCCCGGTAAGATCGCCAACATCTTCGCGGTGGAAAGCTTTGCCGACGAGCTCGCCGCGGCCGCGGGAATGGATCCTGTGGCGTTCCGCCTTCGCGGACTCACCGATCCGCGCGCCATCGAAGTACTCAACCGCACTGCCGGGATGATGGATTGGCAGGCGCGCCTTTCGCCCAATCCGCACGCGGCGGAAGGCGATCTCCTCGTTGGGCGCGGCATCGCCTACATGCGCTATAAACAGGCGGAAAACTATGTGGGGATCGGCATCACCGTGGCGGTGAATAAGGCTACGGGCAAAATCGTGGTGCGCAGAGTTGTGTGCGCGCACGACTGCGGTCTGGTGGTGAATCCGGATGGATTGCGCAATCAGGTGGAAGGGAACATCATGCAGACGCTGAGCCGGACACTGCATGAGGAGGTGACCTTCGATAAATCGCGCGTCACCAGCGTGAACTGGGCCCGTTATCCCATCCTGACTTTTCCCGAAGCTCCGGCGGTGCAGGTTGCGTTGATCGACAGGCCCGAGGAGCCGGCGTATGGAGCCGGCGAAGCGGCGAGCGCTCCCGTGGCCGCGGCCTTGGCCAACGCCATTTTCGATGCGACGGGCATAAGACTGCGCACCGTCCCGTTCACCGCCGAGCGGGTAAAGGCCGCGTTCGCGAAAGCGTAGTGGAGAGATCGTCATCATGCCCAACCGAATCGATTCCCGTTTTTTCCTCGTCGCTGTGCTGGCCTGCGCCGCATTCGGACAGCAACCCCGGTCGACGACTTCGGAGGCGTCCGGGGCCGGCGCTGGAGTGCTGGCGTTTGAAAGGAAGATGGAAGCAGCAGTGGTGCACGGAGATGTGGCTTACGTGGACAGCGTTTCTGCGAGCGACCTCAGCTTCACTCACGGCGATGGCTGGACCACCGGCCACGACCCAATTGGGATCGACGATAAGCAGGGCTTTCTCAAGAGAGTCGAAAACAGAACGTACCTCGCGCGCGATCTCGACTCAGTCAAAGTCGAATTGCATGGAGATATCGCCATCACTTACGGACGCTACATTGCTCAGAATAGGATTCCCGACCCCGCCAAAGGGGCGTGGTTCTCCGTCTGGTTCGAGAGGGTCTACGCAAAACGCGACGGTCATTGGCTGTATGTATCGCATCGAACCGTGCACGGACCAACCTATGGGATGAGCCGGCAGGCTGTGAGCGACAAATAGCAGGCGCGAAGTCGAAATGTACCGTCCCGATCTCCCGCCCTTCAACCGGAATTGCTAGCTAGTACAACGTGCAGTTAGTCCTTTATATTATCGGAATGGGTTTTGCGCTGCTTTGGCTTCTTGGGGTGGGCTAGCTGATACTCCTTTGTGGCTTCGATGATTCGCTGGAGATGCTCAGGACCTTTGGTCCAGGTGAATGGTGTGGGGTTCTGACTGTATTTTCGGAGATAGCGAATCAGGAAGTCCTTCAGCTCCTTTTTTGAACGGTGGACGCTTTGCTTGAGGGCCTGCCGGGTGAGAACGCTGAGAAAGCATTCGACCATATTCATCCATGAAGCGTGCGTTGGGGTGTAGTGGAAATGCACGCGTGGATGAC
>Ga0181521_10007433_pt1 | contig 11512 bp, 12 predicted proteins | sample PEATcosm2014_Bin_32_FD_119764 | JGI IMG/M metagenome (GOLD analysis project Ga0181521, IMG submission 119764) | Peatland microbial communities from MTU Mesocosm Facility, Houghton, MI, USA - PEATcosm2014_Bin02_60_metaG | ecosystem: Environmental > Terrestrial > Soil > Wetlands > Peat | place... | reverse complement strand
TCGCGGTGGCGCCAAGGTGCTCGTGCACTGCCGCGGCGGTCTTGGACGTGCCGGCACCGTCGCGGCCATGCTGCTGGTTGGGCTTGGTGTTTCGGCGCCTGATGCTATTAAGCGCGTAAGGGCCGCACGGCCCGGAGCGATCCAAACGAGGGATCAAGAGCGGTATGTTCTCGATTTTTCGCCCCGTAAAAGCGCGACCGGCTGAGCGGAATGTTGCCGATGGACTGGAGTCGTGTACCTTGCTCGCCTACGGCACTCCGGTGCAGGTCTTCGAACCTTGAACGCGCCGGTCGGCGTATGGTGGTTCTCGTGCTTGACCCACTCCTCGCATCCCGTGCATCACGCGACCTTCGGCCAAGCGTATTGCGGCGTGGGGTGAGCGCCCGTCCGATCAGCGCGGCGGCGTCTTCCAGTTCGGTCAGTGTGAACATAGCGGACGGACCACCGGTACATGAGGGAAGATCGACAGATTCTGCGCGCGACGCCGGGCCTGTCAGCAATGCGCAGTCCCTCGGCGGCTTCACGATAGCCGCTGCTCCGATCTCAAGACCGAGTTTGGCAGCGTCTCCTTTTGCAGGGAGCGCTGGAAGGCCTGCGCATGTGGCAGGCGCATGCTGTCATGCAGCTGCTGCTGCCGATGGGCGGACCCCACAACCACGTCACGCTGCGCAATCATGCGCTGGCGGTCGGTGCGTCAATCCAAGCCGACTCGCGCCCGCTCCCGACGCATCGAGACGTGGAGCGTGAAGCCGAGCTGGGTATTGATGTGGGCTACGTCCGACAAATCAAAGGGCGGGGCTCTTCGTCCATGGCGATCGTCGCGGCGGCCGTCGGCGCCGTTGGAAAGCCGCCGCGCATCTGGGCCTCGGCCCAAACCAGAGCGAAGCCGCTGCACGACGACATGGCGAAGTTTCTCGCGGATAGCGGATACGTGATCGAACGAATTGCGCGCGGCCGACCACGTCGGGATTTGTATGCGGACACGGACGATCCGGCGTGATGAAAATAAAAACCGCGCAGTGGATTCCGCTGCGCGGTTTCGGCCATACCGGGCCTTCACCCGCCATGTCCTACAAACCGCCATGTCGGCGGGGGAGAAGCACCGGCTAGCGCCGGTGTATGGTTCAAGCTGTACGCGCATGCCGTCCCCCGTCGAGCGCCGGCCCGTGTGCGCCTCACTCGTCATCCGCCCCGGGTTCCCGACGCAACCATGCGCGGGGGTGCCGATCACCTCGACAGCGCAAGAAGGTCGGCAATCGACCGATGGCAGTCGGCTGCGATTCCAACTTTTGCGTCGACGCCGATTAGCGCTTGCGGCGGTTATCCCGAAGTTCCTGTAACGGAAGCAGTTGTGCGTGTCTGTGGGATGCCGCACAGAAAGGTGCGTTGGCGACCGGCTAAATTGGCAAAGGGCGCAGTTCAACCTCAAATTGACGATGTCCGAAGGTGGCGCCTTATTGGAGATCCGTAATGGCCGTTGTCGCGTGTATCGCAAACTAGGTGCGTCCCACGCGTAGTCTGCAGGTTCCAAAAAAGCCTGCGGACAATCTCATTTGTCAATGATTGCGGTTTCAGGGGCACTGATTTTGCCCACTGCAGTGGCGAGATCGCCAGTAGATCAAGGCGTTGTCCACGGCGGATCGTGAAATCTTCGCCTGCACGCAATTCATGGTAATTCGCAACTTTGACGATTCGTGCCGCTTGTAAGGGCCCCGCGGTTGAATGCCTTTTGTTCCGCGAAAACGTCCCAAGTGGCGATTGCGTTGCTGGACTGGAGCAACGACTTCTTAGGGGCCGTCGAATACATCGCCCCTGGTCGGCATCGTCGGAACGGAAAACGCAATTCGTATGATGATGGCCCTCCCGGTAGCAGGCGTTCACGGACGCCGCTGTCAGCCAATTCCGGTAATACCAGCGCCGAAGCTGTTCGCCTAAAAGCCGCCATCCGATAAGCGGGCTCTTTGCCAAGTAGAGCACCATGGGGTCGGCCTTGCGCGCCTCGGACAGGCGCCATGCGTCGCGATGCCGTGGTGGTCGAAGATGCCGATCGCGAAAGCAAGCAAAGGCTCGTAACCCCTCGCGACGAAAGTTTGGGGGTGAGTTGCGGCGCCTTTGCCGCACTCTGTTCGGCCCCGCCCCATCGGGACAGGTCAGGGCGTTCAGTTGCTTTTCTTCTTCAATTCCCCGTATGTGGTATCCAGTGTCCCATCATCGTTGATTTCAATCGGGAAGTCGTAATTCGAACCGTCGAGCCAACGCAGATATATTTTGCCGCCGCCGGTCCAACATTCGGCCTCTTTCTCGCTTGACATCGCACTGAGCTTGCCGTTGGTCATGACCATGTCCGGTTCACGCACGGTCGCCTTGCCGGAGCGGAACACGATTGAGACAGGACCAGCGGCGGAGGCATAGCGCCCCTCGAACTTCCCGGCGCAACTCGTTAGTCCGGGCTTGGGCGGCTGTCCAGGCTGGAATGCGAGCGCGTTGGAAACGGCGACCGTCATGCAAAGCGCCAAGGTGAGACTGGCGGGGATAGGAATGCGCATCTCAGATACCCTCCTCTCGAGTGCCCCAGTCGGTCGCCCGCGTACGGGCTGCGATTGCAAATATGGCGGTGGTTCCCTTATACGCGCCGCCAAAGTGAGCGACAAGCGGTACATTCGCGACCTCATCAGGGTCTTTTTCCAGTGCTCGAACCGGACATGCGATTCGCACACCCCACAGCGAACCGCGGCGACAGTCTCAGATCGGCCATCGGACTAAACTGCTCGCGCGGTAGCCCTGCGATCCGGCGTTGGTAGGTGGCGAAGATCCTGGGTATTGGGCGCTGAGGCTCTGTTTTTCCTCACGGTGTACCCTTCGCACCCACCAGTCGCCCCGTGGCGTGGCGACACGCACTACCGACCTTCCCGCTACGGCTTTGACCCGGTTGGATTTGCACCAGCTGGACAACTGGATCTTAAAAAAGCGTTTCACTACCCCATCAACAGGTCATCCCTCTCCACGCTTTTCCCGGCGCGATCATGTTGCTTTCACCCGGGACTGCCTCTCGAGTTCTTTAGTAACCGCCGAGCCTCTGGTAATTGGAATTGGTCGTGGTTACGACGAGCTGCTTGGCGGTCGCGTTAAGAATTGTCTGCCTCGCATAGTTCGTGCCATCTGGCAGGCTGGCCATCTGAACCTGCAGCGTCACTGCGTCTTGTGTGTCACCCATGTACGTATTGACATTCACAGAGGTAATCTTTCTATCGGTGGTATCCAAGGTGAGGGTCATCCGATCGTTCGGTTGGATGTAATTATTGAAAATCAAATTTACGGCGCCAGGCACAGGATTCACAGAGAAGTTCCCCGCCTGTTTGGCGTGTTCCATCTTCTGGGGATCGGGCGGCAGGTACATGCCCAAGACGATCTTCACTTGTCCCATGTACTCCTTCATCTCTTCTTGTTTCCTCTCCATGATTCTTTTCATAAGTGGGCCACCGCTCGGTTGTTCTGGTGGAGGTCCGATCAGGGTCTTCTGAACCGTTCCGTCGGGTCCATACCGGCAACTGTCTTGCGAGGGAGGCTTCGCTTCACCGTTTAGGGTGAGCTGCGTCGTTTCGGTCCATTGGTACTGATGGAGTTTTTGCGCGTTTTCCGCCAGTACCTGCTTAACTACGGCAAGTCTTTCTTGAATCTCGCTATCCTGCGCAAGCAAAGGAAACGTAGCGACAAGCGCTATTACACCGATCATCATCGACTGCGCGCCAGTTCGATGCGTGGCGCTGGCGACCGTCCGTTTGTATTTCATAGTTGCAAGCCTCGCATTAGTGAAATTCACCTCTGTTTTTTCGAACTTCTTCCGCGCGTAAATCGTACTATTCAAACTTTGAATCCTGGCACCATGAACCCATCCCGGATATTCAAGCCTCGTTACTGGGTTCTCGCTATCCATTTTCCGCGAATCAGACGAATGGTTGATCTCTTCGGGATTTGTGACGCCCAGAGGAACCAAAGTCAGGCCATCAACACGAAGTGTGTACCTTGCCGAACTTTGCCGAATCGGAGAAAAGCCCAGAAAGCAAGTCCTGGCGCGGCTCCCCGGTGGATGAATGTCAACTGAGAACATTCAGTAGCGGACGGGTTCCGGAAGGCGGCGCGCGCCCGAGCGATGCGGTACGGTTCGCGCACATGCCGATGCGCGCCCCAGAACGCACGGTGAAGATCCGTCCTTTGTCATCTGAGCCACGTTGCGCTCCTTCCCCACGAGGGAATGAATGGAGGTTCAAATGGGCGCGCTCACGCGCCGGTCCAATTGAAGCAGCGGTTCATCGGCGGGCGGCCATTTGCAGTTTCCGGATAGCCAAGGCGAGTGGATTCGGATACGGTCCTTCTGCTGATGAACGAGTTAATGTGGAGATTGATTCTTTATCCAGAGGGGTAACGCGAAGTAACCTCACAAGGTTTTCGACGTACCCTTACTGCTGGCGCTCGTCGCAGGTCCGCGAACCTGCTATCCGCAACGGGGCACGCAATTTGCGTCGATGCATTTTTTGGAGAGGGTGTGAAAATGATAAAAACTAATACGCTGGGCACAAGCCTTTGCGCGCTTGGACTGGCCGTGATACTGGGCGGGTGCGCATCCGAGTACAAGAAGGAGGCGACGCAGGAGCAGCAGGCCAAGACAATGCCGGTCAACTGCGCTACGGCGCAGGACGACATTAGTACACTGCAGAGCGAGAAGGTCAGTGTCGCGAAGCAGACGGCTGCCGGCGTGTCGGCGTTCACTCCCATAGGACTGGTGGGCGGCGTTGCGACGGGCACGGAGAGCGAGAAGAGCAAGGTAGCAAGCGGGGAGTACAACAAGGCGCTTGACGCCAAGATCGCCGAGATCAAGACGACCTGCAATATTCCGTAGCCTGCATTGATGGCGGAACTCTCCGGGGTCCCGCTTGTTGTCGCGAATCAGGCCAGCGGCCACGGCGCACTTGTACACCGGCAGCTTGCGGATGTCGGCCGAGGTGTCGGTATGAAACACGGCGAAGATCGCTGAGACTTGTACAGCGGCACGTCCCACGTGCGCTTGGACTAGTTCGCGTTGGTGGAGTCTGCGTCCGGGTACGCAGTGTCGTGGGTCATGGGCTAGCCGTTCGGTTCAGCGTGCGGTAAATCCTCGAACTCTGCAGATATCGGTCGTGAGGCGATGACATTGATGAAACTGGTCAAGCAGGTAGCCACTGCCCTGTTTTTGGGGGCCGTGGTGGCTATTCCCCGCACGGCCGGCGCGGATGAGTCCTCCTCGCTGCGGCCAATGGAGGCGGTGAGCATCGCCGTTGACGCCTACATCTACGGCTACCCCCTCGTTACCTTCGACACCGTCCGCAAGCAGCAGACCAACGTTGCTAGCCACCTCGCCGGCAATTCGCGCTTATGGCGTTCGAGCCCCTGTCCAATCGCGAACGTGGATACGGGAAACCAGAGGCGTCTGAGCCACAGCGCGCACCAAGCCGGGGGTCCAATAACTGCAACCGCGCCGATCAAAGCTAAGGCATCCACATAGTGCAAGTTGTACTTTAATACGCCGTAGGCCGGCAAAAGGAGGTAGAAGCCGACCGTGGAAACATGCAGTTTGGCGATTCGCGAATACCAGGGGCGCATACCGTCAAGAATCTCGGCAACGCGCGCATGAAACGACGGCTCGTTCGAGGCCTTACCGCTGAGCCATACATTCTTGGCTTCGTCGAAGCGCTCGAGGCTTCCAAGGATTACCTCAGCCATTAACAGGCCATCCGATGAGTTTGCAGAAAATTCCAGCCGCGTTATCGCCGCCCGCACCGGATTTTCGTAGCCCAGCAATTCCTCGAGGGTACCGAAACTGCGCTTGAGGCCATCGCGACATCGGGCTTCGACGGTGACTTTCCCGGGATAGGTACCGACCAGCTGCCCCAGCTTCGTCACGTCGCGCGCCGTGGCAGCAAATGCAACGTACGTATGCTGGACGTCCACGTCAGGGCGAAACCGCACAATATCTCCTCCAAATTGCGGACACCCCATTTTCCGGAAATTACAGGGCCGCCGACATCGTGATTTGACGGCGGCCGGTGGTCGATGCGACGGCCGCCAAATACCCCTTGAAGCCGGTTGCGCACCCGCGTCCCCAGGATATTCCTCTTTGTATTTTGGGCGAAGGAGGGTAGTGTGCGATGGGCAATGGAGGGGCAAATGGAGGACACGGCGCGGCCTGGCAAGCATGTTGATGCCGGCGAGTACTGGCTGCGGCACCGAGCGCTGCGGCTGCTCGGCACGGGCTTTGCGCTCCTCGCGCTCAGCGCCTGTGATATCAACGCGGTGCCACGGCAAGACGAGGCGGTCAACGCGGCATGGAGCCAGGTGCTAAACCAGTACCAACGGCGCACCGACCTGGTTCCGGAACTCGTCGAGACCGTCAAGGGCTACGCCCGCCAGGAGCAGACGGTGCTCACCGGCGTCACCGAGGCGCGGGCCAAGGCGACGCAAATGCAATTACCTGCGGACATACTGACGAACCCTGACGCGTTCAAGAGTTTCGAACAGAACCAGGCCGCGTTGTCCGGCGCCCTGGGGCGGCTGCTGGCCGTGAGCGAAAGCTATCCCCAGCTCAAGTCCAATCAGAATTTCCTGGCCCTGCAGTCGCAACTTGAAGGCACCGAGAACCGGATCGCCGTGGCGCGGCGCGATTACATCGCAGCCGTACAGCGCTACAACACGACGCTACGAACCATCCCCGGTCGGTGGATCGCGGCATGGCTCTATCCCAACGCCGCACTGCGGCAGAACTTCTCCATCCAGGAACAAGCGCAGCAAAAGCCCCAGGTCAGGTTCTGATGCACGCGCCGCTGCGGCCCTCGACCTTGCGCGCCGCCTCTTTCGGCGCCATCGTGGTGCTGTGGATGATGGTCGGCTGGGCCAGCGCAGCCGAACCGGATTTTCCGCCGCTAAGCGGCCGCGTCGTCGACGCGGCCGGCATCCTGTCGCCCAAGACGAGCGGCGAGATTGCCCAGATGCTGGCACAACGCGAACAGGCGACGGGCGATCAGGTCGTGGTGGCGACGGTAAAATCGCTCCAGGGCTATACGATCGAGGATTTCGGCGTCCAGCTCGGCCGTCACTGGGGGATCGGCCAGAAAGGGCGCGACAACGGCGCGATCCTGATCGTGGCACCCAGCGAGCGCAAGGTTCGCATCGAAGTCGGCTATGGCCTCGAGGCTCGCCTCACCGATGCGCAGTGCCGCGTTATCATCGACCAGGTGATCCTGCCGGCCTTTCGCCGCGGGGACTTCGACGCGGGCGTTCGTGCCGGTGCGACCGCGATGCTGAAGGTGCTCGGCGGTGCGCAGCCAGACGAGGTCAAGGACGACACCAACGGTAAGTTCTGGTGGATCTTCATTCCCTGCGCCCTGATCTGGTTCGGCCTCTGGGGTACGCTGATCGGCGGCTTCCTGCGCTATCTGTGGCATCGAAGCAACCCCTCCTGGCTCAGGGCGCACCACTATCACGTTCGTGACGGGCACGGTACCGGCTTCTTTTCGGGTGGGCTTTGGGGTGGGGGTGCGGGTGGAGGAGGGTTCAGCGGGGGAGGCGGATCATTCGGCGGGGGAGGAGCGTCGGGAGGATGGTGACCATCAACACTGCGCTAACGCCCGCGGAGCGCGAACGCATCCATGCCGCAGTTGCCGCGACGGAACAGCGGACCGGCGCGCATTTCGCCCTGGTGACCGTGCCGGCGAGCGACCGCTATGCGCTTTTCCCCATCGCCTGGGCGGCGGTTCTTGCGCTTTCGGTGACCGGCGTTGTGGCATTGCTGAAACCCCAGCTCTCCATCGGCGAAGGCTTCGCCATCAACGGCGCGCTGTTCATTGCGCTTGCGCTCGTTCTCGACTGGTGGCCGCTGCGCCTGCGAATCGTGCCGGCTTCAATCCGACGCAGTCATGCACGAGAACTCGCGCATCGCGAATTCGCCACGCGAGTGGTCGCGTGGTCACCGCACCGCAACGGTGTTCTGTTTTTCGTCTCGCTCGGCGAGCGCTATGTCGAAGTCCTCACCGATCGCGAGATCCACAACCGGGTGGCGCCAGACACCTGGGACAGGCTCATCGCCGACTTCGTCTCCGCCGTGCAGGCAAACCGCCTCGCCGAGGGCTTCATCGCGGCGATCGAAACTTGCGGTTCGACGCTCGAAGCCCACTATCCTCGTTCCGGTCCACAGGATGCTCCGGGTGTACTGGTTTGACCGCAAGCCGTGGTCCGCTGGAGCCGAATCAGATATCGTCGGGCACCCTCTTGCACGAGTGATCTTTCGCAGCTTCCCAAGCTGCATACGAGGGTCGCTTGCATTTTCGTCGCCACAAAGCGGTCGGCGGCGGTTGTCTTCTTGGGGTCGTGTGCCGGCCATGGAGCGTAGTTCTTGGCTGTGGCCGCTTTAGGACTGTCTGCGGTCGTTGCCGCCGCTACCGACCGGTGTGTGATGCATAGCGGCCTCTGACGATATGGCTGGCATGGGGCCGCGACAGGCAGGACGCGGCCAATTCTGTTGAAAAACTCCAAAATGCCGGCCCTTCAGTTTCCGGCTCGATGCGAATGCAATTGGAGATTTGGGGTGCGAATCGCGCTTAGGCGCAAATAGAGCCGCAGCATCGCAGCGCTTGATCTCCCACGTTCTCCGCCAGCCAGAAGAAATGATCGCGTCTCATAGAGGCGGAAATTTCTCGAGCCACCGCGAAAATTGAGTTTTTCAACAGAATTGGCCAAGACCCGTCATTGACGGTCCTGAACTGACTGCCGCGAAGCGGACGCTCGCCGCAGGCGGTTCAGAAAGAGCCACCAAAGTCCATTGGCACGCCGGCAGCTTCACTGTGTCAACTCTCCAAACTTGGCTGGCCGATTCCCGGCCAATCGAACCGAGGTCGCGATAGTCGGCACAAGTTGACTGATCGTGACCGACGAGAGTAAAAAACAATAGTAGCGACGACCCAGCGGAATCACCGGTCACGTTCGGCTGGAATCGCTGGTCATCTTCAGCGGAATACGCAAGGGGGGCACAAGCAGGTGTGCGGCTGTATTGACCCTCAACCTTGCCACCACGCAAGAAAATATGCGGTAAAGGCTACTGCTTTAATCACTCGGCCTTTCGGTTTCCAAAGTATCCGCTGCAAACCAAGGAGGTTAGTATGAAACGAATCACCTTGATTTCCATGGTGCTAATCGCCGTCTGCGCGACATTCGTAGCATCAGCTGTTGCCCAGCATGAGCACCCCGCAGGCGACCCAGGGAAACTCGGCAAAGTGAATTTTCCCGTTTCCTGCGACCTAGCCGTCCAGCCGCAATTCAGCAGTGCCGTCGCCATGCTCCATTCTTTTTGGTACGAGAAAGCCAGCGATACCTTTGCTACCGTGGCCCAGAAAGATCCTGCGTGCGGCATGGCCTATTGGGGAATTGCCATGACCTACTACCACCCCATTTGGGAAGCACCCGGTCCGGCGGAGCTGAAAGCCGGTGCGGGGGCCGTCGAGAAGGCACAGTCCGTCGGCGCCAAATCCCAGCGCGAACTCGACTACATTGCCGCCATCGAGACGTTTTACAAGGACAGCGACAAACTTGACCATCGCACCCGCGCCCTGGCTTATGAAAAGGCAATGGAGCAACTGCATGCGCGCTATCCCGATGACCGCGAGGCGGCCGTTTTTTATGCCCTCGCTTTGCTCGCGACCGCGCCTCCCACCGACAAGACGTACGTGAATCAAAGGAAGGCAGGCGCAATCCTCGAACCGATTTTTGTCGAGCAGCCAGACCACCCGGGAGTGGCCCACTACATCATCCACGCGTACGACTACCCACCGCTCGCGGACAGGGCTTTGCAGGCGGCACAGCGCTACGCCAAGATCGCACCGGATTCGCCGCACGCGCTGCACATGCCGTCGCACATTTTCACCCGACTTGGCCTGTGGGACGAGTCAATTGATTCCAATCTGGCTTCCGCGGCATCGGCCGAGAGGAACAACGCGCCGGGTAACGAACTGCATGCGAAGGATTACCTGATTTATGCCTACCTGCAGGAAGGGCGGGACTCCGAGGCGAAAAACGCGCTCAAGGGAGTGCTTCACGGCAGGTCAGACGATCCGCAGTACATGAATTGGCTCTATGCCACGGGTACTTCGCCCGCGCGCTACGCGGTCGAAAGACATCGATGGTCGGAAGCGGCCGCACTGCCTGTGCCCTCGAACACGTTTCCCCGGGAACGCTATGCTTGGACGGAAGCGAATCTGCATTTCGCTCGCGCTCTCGGCGCGTCACACGTCGGCGATCCCGAAGCTGCGCGAAAAGACGTGCAACAGCTTGCCGCGATTCGGGACGTTCTTATCCAAGAGAACAACAAATACTGGGCCGACCAAGTAGACATCCAGCGCGAGATCGCAGCTGCCTGGATAATTCTGGCTGAGGGCAAACGCGAGGACGCTTTGCAGCAGATGCGTTCTGCCGCCGACCACGAAGACAAGACCGACAAGCACAACGTCACCCCGGGAGTCATCCTTCCAGCTCGCGAGCTACTTGGAGAGATGTTATTGGAACTGAAGCAGCCAGCCGAGGCGATGGTTGAGTTCGAAGCCACGCTGCGCACAACCCCAAACCGTTTTAACGCGCTGTCAGGTGCCGCCCATGCGGCAAAGCTGTCCGGAGACGGCGAGAAGGCGAAAGGCTATTACGCCAAGCTGCTGGCCATCTGCAGCCATGCCGATGGAGATCGACCCGAGCTTCAGGACGCCCGGTCGCTTTTGGCCCAGAAATGATAAATTATCGTGGGCCGCAAGATTAAAGGCGCTCACCAACCTCGGGGTTGGTTCTGATCCGCCACCTAATGACTGATCGTGATTGAAGGAACGCTGAATCGCAGCTGATCCGCAGGTGTCCAAACCCCGTAGCGGCGTACGTCATCGCTTGAAATGGAGAGGCTATTTTCCGAGCAATTCGTGCCGTTGACGGCAATTAGACTCCCGGTATGAGTCAGGCACGCGGGATTACGTGCAGCCGCTCCGACTCCTGCAGCGGTTGGCTTCGGAGCAGTCGCTGCACACGCAGCGAGGTTAAGTATTGAGGCGATCGCACTTATAACGCGTATGTAAGTGGCCATGTAGCACCTCCTTGACGTTTTAATTGTACCCCTTCCTCAATGCGTTGGAGTAATCCGGAGCGCTGAACTTCGCCGCGTTCGGTGATGAGTTCGCCGGCGATGCCCATGTATGGGGCGGCAGGCGGCCACTTTGAGACACTCCAGGGGTCAATATTCCCGCCAGAAAGCCGACGCTCGCGTGTCCGCCGATGTCCCTGTCGTTGCCGAAGTTTCGTTCCTCGCTCGCGCGCGCCCGCGCCCGCGCGGTTCACTTGGCGGCGGGACTTGTGTTCCAAGTGTCGCGATACGCCTTCCAACTGCCGTCGGCTTCGTGCTTCCAGACAACAATATATTTTCCTACGGTACTCGCCGCCGTCCTACCCTTCGGCT
>Ga0181521_10007426_pt1 | contig 11518 bp, 10 predicted proteins | sample PEATcosm2014_Bin_32_FD_119764 | JGI IMG/M metagenome (GOLD analysis project Ga0181521, IMG submission 119764) | Peatland microbial communities from MTU Mesocosm Facility, Houghton, MI, USA - PEATcosm2014_Bin02_60_metaG | ecosystem: Environmental > Terrestrial > Soil > Wetlands > Peat | place... | reverse complement strand
GTCACAGTTCCAAGATCCGTTCGGCGGTTAATGAAATTGAATACAGGCGACCTTCTTGTCTTCGTTGCAAGTAGGAAAGAGGTCGTGTTGAAAAAGGGCGAAGTTAGGATCAACGATTGACTATACCTAAACTTTGAACCCTGCGTTCTCCCTCTCCCAAAACGGCTCAAAACGAGGAGATCACATTGAAAAAGCGGTTGCTAAACCCATGATACGGTCGGGCCGGTGGGATTTGAACCCACGATTCGTGGGACTAATGGTCATTCTTAGCGCCCCGAAGGGATTCGAACCTGCCGCAGTTCCTGTGCTTGGCTCCGCGAACACCGGACGATTGTCAGTCTGCGGGCTTTTCTCGTTAGACAATCTGCTCTCATTCATCTATGACGTGTCTTACACGAAACTCTTAGGTTGACATTCAATTATGTCTAGTTCCAAATCGGCCTGCTCGCACCGTTAGAGTCATTCTTTCTTTGTCGTCTTTGCAGTGTCGAGTTCTTCTGTTTGCAGCTCCTTGATACGTGTTTCCACGTATTGGGTTAACCTTTGCTGAGTGTATTCGCTTTCGTGTTTCTGCTTGTCGAGGTTCTCCTTAATGAATCGAAGCAGTTCGTCGGTGTTCACTGGTTTGATCAAGTAGCCGTCCACACGTTTGTTTATGGCTTTAACTGCGTTTTCTAGTGCTGGGTAACCGGTTAGGATGATCTTGATCATTCTTGGTGTTGTTTCCTTCATAGCTGTTAAGAGTTCGGTTCCTTGCATGTCTGGGAGGCGAATGTCTATCAAAGCGAGGTTGTAGAAGTTCGCCTCAGACTTCTCAATGGCCTGTTTCCCGTTTTCCGCCGTGTCCACTACGTAGCCTGCATGCTCCAACGTCATCGAAACCGTTCTCCTAATTCCTTCCTCGTCATCAATCACTAAGATTCTGGCTGATTCGCTCATTTCTGCTTCACCGCCACCACGTCAAGGATAGGAATAGGAAGGCGTATTGTCATAATCGTACCTTCACCTTCTTTGCTTTTCACTGATATGTTTCCTCCATGAGCGTCCACAATACGCCTGCAGATCGATAACCCTAAACCCATTCCCTTCGCCTTGGTGGTTCGGAGAGGCTTCCAGAGATCCTCCATAACCTTCTTCGACATACCCGACCCAGTATCTGTCAAGGCGATTTCGACATTACCGTCGGATTTCTTGCTGCTTACGGTGAGGGTACCGCCTTCAGGCATGGCGTCGATCGCGTTCTCGATAAGGTTGACGAACACCCTCCTCATCCTGTCTGAGTCAACTCTGAGTGTTGGTTGGTCTTCTGACAAATCCTGTACCCTAACATTCTGTGGAACCTTGACCGCTCCTATTGCGTCTCTCGTAATCGACTTCGGCGTTGCCTCAGCCAGTTTCAATTTAATTTCCGCCGAGTAGTCTAAGAGGTCTTTTACGATAGCATCTGCATAATGAACACTCTTCTCGATTACTTGAAGCATCTCATTTCTCTCTTCCACCGTCAATGACTCCTGTTTCAGGAGATAGACGGCTCCGGCTATTCCTTGCAACGGGTTACGCAGGTCATGGCCAACCATTGCCGCGGTCTCGCCGATGACGGCAAGTCTTTCAGCTCTTGCAAGCTTTCCCTCTAGCTTCTTTCGTTCCGTTACATCGATACACACACCCACTACGTCTAGAACGTGCCCTTCAGCGTCACGAGTCACTTTCATTTCCTCGCGTAACCAGCGGTATGCTCCGTCACTGTGCAGAAACCTAAACTCGAACGCATGATGTCCGTCACTCCAAAGCGATGGCATCTCCGCCAAGTATTGAGCCAAATCACCAGGAGGTAATCGGCTGTTGAAGAATTCTGCCCCAGGTTCGCCGAGAAAATTCTTCGGCTCGAATCCCAAGACGGATGTAGCGCTTTCACTCACAAACGTCGAAAATGTGTTGGAAAGATCGGGTAGAGGTTTTTCAAGAACGAACACGACGGGGTTCGATGCAATAACATATTCAAGTCGTTCTTTGGCCGCTCGAAGCTCTGTCTCCAACTTCTTCTGGGGAGTCAAATCGACGATGCAGACCAGAACCTTCGCGAGCGATTGCTCGTAACCAGGAACTACAGCACATATCAGGTTGCAATGCTTAGTTTCGCCGCGCAGAGTTCTGTTTTCCATTTCTCCTTCATAATACTCCTTGCCTTGAGCCAACGCAACGAGTTGACCAATAAATTCGCGATTCGATTGTTCTGTGAAGACATTGCTTAAACCGCTTAAACCTCCGAGAATCTCATCCACCGACTTCGCGTCGTAGAGATTTAAGGTCGCTTTGTTAACGTTGATAACTTTCACTAGCCCAGCGCATTTGGCAACGTCCTCGGGGTGGTTGGCGAGGTAGGCGCCAAAATCTGAAAACCCCTTTTGCCTCAATTCACCTACGAATTGCTTCACTAAAGAGTAATCTTCCTCCCAGAGTGATACTGGGGAGGCTTCAAACAGCTCACGATACTCCTTCTCGCTTTCTCGAAGTTCCCTGGTTCTCCCAGCCACTAACTCCTTCAAGTGCAGCGAATGCTCTTGAAGCTCTCCTTGCAGCCGTTCGCGTTCGATTATGCCTTGGTCGATCTCACTACCCATCCCGCTGCTCAACCTCGCAACAATCACTATCACTACTAGAAGCCCTCCCATAAGCTCCAGCGACCCCAGCAGCGGTGTCATGTATTCGTCCGGAAGTATTTGATCAATGGCTTGAAGAACCACCAATGTCAGTGCTACGACTGGAAGAAACGTTCGCAATAGCCTGGCCTGCACTGAATCTCCCACCAAGTTCCGAGTAGGCCAACACTCTCGCCCTGCTGCTGCCCAGACCTCTGTTCCCAAGAACAGGAAAGCGATCGCGGCTGGAAGCGAAACTGGGATTATAGGGGTTCCATAAAGCAGCGGTGCCTGATACAAATAGCCGATACTCGTCACAACTCCGCACGAAAGGATGACTATCCCAAACAAAGCAGCACTGGTTTTCGTCCGCGTTTTTGAAGACGAGACGAGTAAGATCAGCGAGAGGCCTCCAAGAAGGAACATGACCGCCGTGACGATGGATATCCTGGCTATCGGATATCCCTGAACGGTCGCAGGACTAGGAAACATAAGCGCCTCTAAACTGAAGCTCCCCGGCATCACGGCGTGATAAATGGTTAATGATGTCAGGATGACAACGAGAACGCCTACAACTCCAGCCGGTATTCTAAACCAGGAATATTGAGGCCTCACACCGCACAGAAACCACGATGCCCCCAGCAATACTAGGAGTAGTATGGTCAATGGAGCAATTGGAACAAACAACGGGTTGATCTGTGCAAGAGCAAGCTCACCGGTCGTCCAGGCTAGAGCTCCAAACGCACCAATCGCCGCTACTGCCACAAAGCAAGTTGAGATTATGACAGGAAGCCTTGATCTCCCACTAACTACCATGGGACTGTACCCACTTCCTTCATTTTTCCCGTGTTTTTCTCAATCAACACATGTACCCAGCTACTTGGATGATATCTTCTGCATGTTCATTTTCGCTTGGTCAACGTATTCGAGTAAGGTACGAATCGGGTTGCCTGTGAACTCGAGCCCCATTGAGATAGATTTTTCTTAGCGATGGCTTCAGATATGGTCTGCGAACCCCCAACGCCAAAAATCTTCTCTAGGGCAGGGAATAGGGTGTTAAGTCTGTGATGGAGTTCATTCCTCGAAATAGAGTGAACTGTTTGTAGATGAGCATACAGCGCTTCAACTACGGCTCGGCTGAGGAGTTCAGTTATGGTTTCGTCTACGGATTCGACCAACGCGTCGTTGAACTCTATGCCGAGTTGTGGTTGTCGCAATTCAATCAGCGGATCTTGAAGGCCTCCATGCATCGGCCATTGAGGGATTCATTCATCGATCTTCACTGTGCCTCGCTTTACCAGAATCTTATCATGGTCTTTGAGGAACACTACTAGGTCACCGCTTTCAGTATGGAGGAATTCACGTACCCGTTTCGGGAGCGTTAACTGGTATCTTCCAGTAATCGTGGACTTACCTACAACTTCCAATGAACCACGCCTACATGGAAACATGGAATACGTGAACATAGGCACTCCGTCACTGCCAACAGGCCCGCTTGGTAACAAGCCAAGCAAACCTGAGAAAGTCCTCGAAAACGGCTCAAAATGAAGAGAACAAGGCAAGAAAAGTGGCTATTGAACCATGATATGATGGGGCCCGTGGGACTTAATCTGCCTAGTTGAATTTCTCGGATTCGGGAAATCTGTCACTCACCATCCAGGCCACAGCCAGGGAATTCCAACCCCCAGACTGGAACCGCTAGAGTGACCGATGAGTCGCCAGCGGAGAAACTGATCGGTTTGGCAAAGCTCAGGCATTCATCGAAGACGTGCCATTATACCAGTTCAAATCTGGACGCCCGCACCAATATACACACACTCGGTCGGACGACGACGGTTCAAGTTGGTCTGGTCTACCTCGTACCCGGAACTGAATTATCCTGAAAGGTTGCAAGTAAGATCTAAGGAACTGTTTTGCATAAGTCTAACGTTACCAAAGTTTCCGAAGCGAAGTAACACGTAGCTTCTATCCGGAAACGCACACAGCATGCTGGACGGTCAGGTTAGTGGTTCTACCTTGAGAACCAGCATACCAAGAGGGTCTTCGGCCCGATTGTAGTGGTACTCACTGAAGCGGTTGTTAGGGGAATCAAAAATCACAAACAAGTCGTCGTCAATTATCGCCGGTTATCATGGTGCTCGTTTGTCAGCTGTGCTACTGCTTTTTGCGTTGATTCCTTTGGCCGCAGCTATTCAGGTAACACAGAGTAAGAGCTACGCATCGACTCCCTTAAACTCTCAACCAGCGGTCCAGAATCAATATCCACAGAACGCACCCGCGGGACAGAAGATAGTGATAATCACGACGGTAACAAATAGCTCCTGTGCTCTCGCGTGCGTAACTGATTACGATGAGGTGATCGTCAACATATTGCTGCCGAATAGCTCTGATATCCTATCCACTGCTCCCGCCAGCCCAGCAGTAAACACGGTTACAGCGCCAGCAACGGGTGGACCCTGGAGCCTTATCGTGCAGGTTTTGTGGATAGACCCTCCCACAGGGGGAACAATGGCCATATTTCAAACCACAATAACAATAAAGATAAACGGACCATCAACGATTTCAATAGTCACATCTCGTACAGTATCCTCGACCAAGTTCACGTCTTCTACAATAGCAGCAAGCGCAACAGTTTTTTCCTACTCCGCAGTCGCATCAGTTAAGGTAAGCAGCTCGACGGTTATCCCTTACTCCACGGTCATATCATCGCAGAACTTTACAAGCACGAGCGCGCCACCGACGACTACAAACAAATCCACGTTCAACACCCTTTCAACCCTACCATCCAACCCATCCTCGTATATCCCACCATATACATGGCAAGACTCAACCGGTGCAGTGATTCTAGCGGTTGCGGTAATACTTGTGCTCGTAGGCATCTTCGCTTTGAAACGTCGACGTAGTTAGACTTTAGAAATTGAACCGCCGTCGCTCAGTTTCTGTGTGTGACTTTCAAAGATTTTCTTTAGTGTCTTGGCTGGTAATTCGTTTGGACTCTGGTCCATGCGAATGTGTGTGATTGGATAGAATCCTGAGCTGCTAGAGTATTGGGCTCCGTGTCCGGATAAGTGCAGCCTGAAGCAGGCCAGGCGGTGAAGAAGAGAAGTTGAGGTTCGTGGGATGGATATTGGCAAGGCGGAGTGTAGGGTTGCGATAATGGAGCCGGGCGGCCTCATGCTTGAAGAATGGTTGTTCACAAACCGCCATGAAGACACAGAAGGGCTGGCCTCAAGGCAGAATTGGTCAAGGCAATTTTGTCCATTTAAGAAATGCCGAGTCCACAAAGTTCGACTAGGTAGTGGTGGGGCCGGTAGGATTTGAATCCACGAATATCCATCAGGGGTACAATATTGCGATTAACAGCCTTCACTTCTACTGCGTTCAAAATCAGGAGGACTGTGCCTGGGAGCGGGTGGGGCAATTCCTCACGGATACCAAGTTTTTCCGTGATTTCTGCTTAGGAATCCCTTAGCTGGTTGGTGACGGGAATTTACTTGTTTTTGTCACTTCGCTCTAGGACTTTATAGACTCCACTTCGACGACGATACTCTGTTTGTCTTGCGCCCAAACGAGTTGGATGAGATACTACAGAGTTATTCCCAGAAATCTGAAGCATTGACGTTCAATGCTAAGACTCTGAATGAGTTGGTTTGGGAATCAGTTGATGAGGTCCTGAATGGGCTTATCGGAAAGAAACCCACCGAAGCCATCTATGACCATTTAGAAAGACATTTCTCAATTGCAAGGGACGACATTCCACAAAATACTGAAACGCTCTTTGACGTCGTGAGAGAGCTTTTTGGAAACAAGAGCAGCATGGTAATCTCAAGGTGCATCGCGAAACGAGTGTTCGAAAACCTTGGTTGGGAATTCGTACAGGTTGAAGGTTTCGGGTTTTCAGACTACATCGAAATGGCAAGGGCTCGAATTGCAAGAGAACTTGTCCAGAAGGCGAAGACTCTAGGCGCAGGAAAGAAGTAATTATCCTCTAGTTTGCTGTTCTTAAATAGACGAACCGTTCAATCTGTTAATAACAGCGTACCCTGTCCCATATTTCTGCTGGGTGTTACTTGCGGGTCATCTATAGGCGCACCTATTTGCTGGCGTTTCTGGTGTTCTCGTTAGCATTCGCCACTACCTCGCCCAACACCGTGTCCGCGGATCCGTGTGCAGTTCAGTTAGGGTTTCCAATAATACCCGTAGTCTATGCGAACACAATCGTTACGGCTGTTGTGCCAATCTCGGCAACTTGTTCGGCCTCTTACGGTAACCAGTTGTACGCGAACGCTAACGTCTACGACTTGAATACGGATACTACCGCCGATTCAGCGAATACCATACTTACCTCGGTCAACGGAGGCTACACGTTCACAGGACAATTAGGTTTCAACTTGCCCGCATCAACTCAAGGCCACTGGGTGCAGGTCTCTGTGAGCATATTCAGCAACCAAGCCGGTAATCCACTGACTACAACGGGAGAAGCATTCCAAGTAAACGCGGGAACAGTTCAAGTCATTACGACAACCGTCTTCCCGCAAACCTCCATACAACCTGCACCAAGTGCCCCGGAAAGATATTCGGAACCTCAATCCATGTTCGCCTATGTTGCAATCGCTGCGCTAGTGGCAGTCGTCATAATCGTCACTGTCGGACTTATCGTGTATTCACGAAAGCCGGTTAGTTATCCACCCTCTCCGAGGGGCTACTGATTCTCAGCTGATTATTTCGAACGCTGCGGGAGGGTGCATCCGGAAGCAGTCTTAGAATCTTAGTTGGGAATTCGTACAGGTCGAAGGGGTCGATTTTTCAAATGACGGTTGAAGTGACAGGGTTCGGATTGCAAGAGACTCTTCTTCAGCAGTAGAAAGCCATTGAAGTAACTAACTATCCTTTAATCAAACTTGAAATGAACCAGATAAGAAAGAGCAGCGTTCCGACGACAATGCCAATCCCCGCAATTAGCGGCGCCAGAGATGGTCTTGATGTGGAGGTAAAGCCTATGACTGCTCCGGTTCCAGCGTCAAGTTGAAGTTGAAACCTCTTGGATCGAGTCAGGGGAGAGGAACGATGGGAACCGTGAACCTCCCAGATGCGTTTTGTCTGATTGAGAGTAACTTCGTCTACGAATACTTGCGATGATTTGCTCGCTCTCGCAACATAGGTTCGAGTAATCTCTTCAGCTCCTTCGGCCGATTTCACGTAGTCAGCTGGTCTTAGGGGTGTTGTCAGTTCCCGGATGAGAGTCGGGAGTGCTCCATTCAATATCTGCATGGCTTCGTGAAAGCGTGAGGCCTCTGTGCATATTGCGAGAAGTCTGTCTTCACTTATGTGAATGAAGATTACGCCTGCGTTCCCATATAGAAAGCCGACAAGCTTCAGTACGCTTGAATTCTTGTTGAATTCTGTTGCGGCACCGAGGATAAGTAGTGGAGTTAATGCGCCGCTCCTAAGCGATTCATCGATTTCATACGCGAGCTTCTCATTGCCGGGTTTCGCAGCTTCTTCCACCACAAACAGTTTACCGTCTCTTTCTTCGAGCATGAAGACTTTCAGTATGCCGGGGTGGAGAACAAGAATCTCCTCGGTTAATCTCACAGAATATGGCCCGTGGGGTTCTTGGTGCATTGTGGTTTGAAATGGAGGGGTGCAGGGTTTTTATCTGTTTCCAGCGAAAGGCTGTGCCTAGGCGGATGACTTTAATTTTCATGCCTCAAGAAACCACGGCAGCCGGCAGAGGCCTCTATTGGATCTGCCAGTTTCACAGAATCAAGGATTTAGTCGCTACAAATAACCTGGATCAGCGACGATGCTTTCGCTCAGCCCAAATTCTGCGGCATCTCGTGCAACCTGCCGACTGGGCCGAAGTGTATAATGAGCGCTGCGAGTATAGCGATCAGCCCACCCGTCGTCATTGTTGTTAGGATTCCGTATTGGGCTCCTATGATTCCTCCGATCAGCGCGCCTAGGGTGGCGGCACCATAGCTAAAGGTTCTCATGGTCGCGTTCATTCGCCCTTGGAGCCTGTCAGCAACAAGAATCTGACGGAAGCTCACCTGATTGATGTTATAGATTGGAATTCCGATGTTTGCTATTAGCCAAATCGGAGCCAAAATGGCTACCGCTGGGCCATACATGGACTCCCGAACCGCGAGTAGCCCGAGCCCATTAATCATGAGGGCGGCGGTGAGGGATGATCCGAGGCCCATAAATTTGAGAAGTTTTGGGGCAGCCACTGCTCCGACTACTACGCCTACACCTCCTACACCGAGCGTGACACCGGCTACTACAGGCGTCATCTTCAGCTGATCGTATATGAAGAGGTAGAAGACCGCGTAGAACATGGTGTTGCCGATGTTGAGGATTGAGGTGGACACTGCGAGATTGCGCAGTGCCGGCGTCTCCGAGACTACCCTCACTCCATCCTTGAGCTCGCTCCAAAAGCTGCGTTGCGTGGAGGGAGATGGCGGTTCGGGTTTCTTTATCGAAAGTATCGTGACTGCCGCGAACAAAGTGCCCAGTGCATCCAGGGCGATCGAGGGTGCCGCGCCAAGGATCTGAATTAGCCCGCCGGCAATCGGTGGGCCCACAACCGACGCAGCCGATGAGCTGGTTTCCAACTTTGAGTTTCCCTCTACGAGATCCTCTCTGGCGATTAGGGTTGGTAGGTAAGCCGTGTAAGCGATGTTGAAGAACACTATAGTTATGCTCATGACTAGTGTTACGATGAAAAGCTGGTAAAGGCTCAGGATCCCAAAAAAGAAGGCTGCAGGGATGGACCCAAGCGCGACGACTTGGATTATGTTTGTCCAGACCAACACGGGTCTCCGGCGCCATCTGTCGACCATGACGCCGGCGAAAAGCCCCAGTGCCGGGTACCCAACATTACCGAGAGCGCTCAAGAAGCCCATCTCTAATGGCCCAGCGTTGAACATCAGTATGGCTATAGTTGGCACAGCCAGGTTTGTTATCGAGTCGCTAACCCACTCAACCGTCTCTCCCCCCCACAATAGAACGAAGTCCCTATGCCTCCATAGCCTCCCCACAGCGCTTCCCCTCCACGTCCAGATTCTTCTAATCGACTCTAAATGTCTCAGGAAATAAGATGATGGAATCTAGGAACTAATCAGCCAACAATGTAAGAGAACTCGTGGTACAGTACGACATTAGGGGACTTTGCGTGAGGAGTAGACGCTAAAGGCAGGGTTGATTGGCCTCAGGTTTACTCTAATGCTTTCTCGTAATACCCTGTTCTGAAGTTCTTCATCCTCAGAAACCAGCGCATCAGCTGTTGCGGCAGCCGAGCCTAGTATTAGACAGTCAATGAAATCGTTGAGCTCAGTTCGCATCGCCATTGCCCGCGCTAAGACTTCTGGCTCTTGAAACTGCACCTGGCTGACAGCTTCGTTATTGAGAATGGCTTGAAGGCCTTCACGTACCCTGTCTTCTTTCAGTTTTCCGTTGCGGACAAACTTTGTCCCTTTGGCCGTCAACTCAAAGATCGTTATTGTGCAAATTGAAATAGTGTGCCCTCTTCCTTGGAGGTCCCGCATAGCGGTTCGAGGAATACTTCGAACCGCGACGCCGATTGCAGGCAAGAGGTACGTTGTGTCAAGAAGAAGTTTCAACCCTCTGCCCGCTGGGATAATTCATGGCGAAAACGCTGGAACTCAGATAAGGATATAGTTATGGACGGGGGCTTGGCCAGAAGCTCATCGAGTCTTGGAATACGTTCGACTATTAGGCGGCCTCCTTCCACCCGATAACTAACCCTAGAGGACGGTTCAAGCCCCGCTAGCTGTCGTAGTTGCTTCGGTGGGAAGAGTTCACCCTTGGTTCCTACCCGTCCTTCTGGCAAGGCCATTCACGCCAGATAAACTCGTTTTATCCGGTATTTAGCCCTGCTTCCGGAAAGCCTATGCGGTAATCTCAGGTTTCTGTATGCAAGACAAAAAATCTGCTATGATACGATCTTGGTGGGTATGAGTCTTTTTCGTGCTAGGAAATCGGTGACTCAAAGAATCGGGCCTTCATCTCGACCGCAGGTTGATTAATTCCTTAATCGTTAACCTTAGCCCCACTAAACAGCCGAGACTAACCGGAATTTGGGTTTAAGGTTGACAAACTGAATGTGTATCTAGACCTAGAGAGGTTGCGTTTTTGTCACCTTGCTTGGTGCAACCTGGTTACAGTATATCTATGCTAAGCTGAGTATTACATGATCTGCGAACTGCATTGACAGACGTCAAAGCGACGCTTGACGCGGTAGAGCAGACCGTTAAGCAAGAGGCCGAAAGTACCGACCAATCCACCATAGCATTGGAACGCCTCACGAAGAAAACCGTGAAAGTACTTCGGCTCCTCTGCGAAGGCGGTAACCCAACCACCGTTCTCACCTCCCGTATTACCCAGCGTGACCTGGCTCGAAAGCTACACGTGACGCGCCAAGCACTTAGCGTACACATAACCAGACTTGCCGATGCGGGATTGATCCAGGCAGGGCGGGGCTTCATCAATGTCACCGAGAACGGATTGAAAGCAACAGGGTACCACCATAACCCTGCAATACTGATGGTGCGCGTAGCTCCGCAGAACCAGCGCGAAGCCTATGAAAAGATTAAGCGAATTCACGCCTTTGAAATATTCCGCGTCGCAGGAGACGCAGACTTCGCCCTCGTCATAGACCAGCGAAACCTAGACGAAGTCTTACAGGACCTGTACGCGATACAAGGCATCATTGAGACAAGATCAGTGATAGCAACCGAAACAGTAGGACAAACCACACCTATGAAAAGTCTGTAGACTATGCATGCGTCTCCGTGATGGTCTTCTGCGTGGCGCTCAAGCACTGTTAGCTAACGTGTCGAGTCGTTTATGTTTTT
>Ga0181521_10007418_pt1 | contig 11527 bp, 8 predicted proteins | sample PEATcosm2014_Bin_32_FD_119764 | JGI IMG/M metagenome (GOLD analysis project Ga0181521, IMG submission 119764) | Peatland microbial communities from MTU Mesocosm Facility, Houghton, MI, USA - PEATcosm2014_Bin02_60_metaG | ecosystem: Environmental > Terrestrial > Soil > Wetlands > Peat | place... | reverse complement strand
GCCACCGCGCGCACCGTGGCCCTGCGGCCGCCGCCGTTGAGCGCCGCCGCCACGCCTTCAATGTGGAACGTCTCTCGGCCCGTCAGCCCCAGCCCGGCGGCGTTCTCGCCCGCCCGGAATTGCAGCGGCAGCACGCCCATCCCCACCAGGTTGGTGCGGTGGATGCGCTCGAAGCTCTCGGCGATCACCGCCCGCACTCCCAGCAGCGCCACCCCCTTCGCCGCCCAGTCGCGCGAAGAGCCGGAGCCGTACTCCTTGCCCGCCAGAATCAGCAGCGGCACGCCCTCTTCCTGGTACTTCATGGAAGCGTCGTAGATGAACATCTGCCCGCCATCCGGCAGGTGTAGGGTCCAGCCGCCTTCCGTGCCCGGCGCAAGCTGGTTGCGCAGCCGGATGTTGGCCAGCGTGCCGCGTACCATCACCTCGTGATTGCCGCGGCGCGCGCCGAATGAATTGAAGTCCTTGGGTTCCACGCCCTGCGCGATCAGGTAGCGGCCCGCCGGACCGTCCTTGGGAATCGAGCCGGCCGGCGAAATGTGATCGGTGGTTACCGAATCGCCCAGCAGCGCCAGCACCCGCATGCCGTGGAAGTCCGCCAGCGGCTGGTTCGGGTCCGCCATTCGGTCGAAGTAGGGCGGCTTCTTGATGTAGGTGGAGCGCTCGTCCCAGTGGTAGATGCCGCCGGTGGGCACGGGCATGGTCTGCCAGTTGCGGTCGCCATCGAAAGCGTGCGCGTATTCGTGCTCGAACATGCCCGGGGTAACAGCGGTGCGCACGGCGTTCCGTACCTCTTCATTCGTGGGCCAGATGTCGCGCAGGTAGACGGGCTGGCCGGCGGGGTCGTGGCCCAGCGGATCGGTGGTCAGGTCGATATCCACGGTCCCCGCCAGCGCGTAGGCCACCACCAGTGGTGGAGAGGCCAGGTAGTTGGCCTTGACCAGCGGATTGATGCGGCCTTCGAAGTTGCGATTGCCGCTCAGCACGCCCGCCACTACTACGCCTTCCTTTTGCACCGCCTGGGCCACCGCTTCGAGCACCGGGCCGCTGTTGCCTATGCAAGTGGTGCAGCCGAACCCCACCACGTGGAACTTGAGTTGTTCCAGATACGGCATCAGGCCGGCCTCGCGATAGTAGTCGGTCGCCACCTTCGATCCGGGCGCCAGGCTGGTCTTCACCCACGGCTTAACCCGCAAGCCGCGCTCGACGGCTTTCTTGGCGAGCAGGCCCGCGGCCAGCATCAGCGAAGGGTTGGACGTGTTGGTGCAGCTCGTGATGGCCGCGATCGCCACCGCGCCGTTGCCCAGCGTGCCGGCCGCGGGCGCCGGCTGATTGGGAAACGCCGCGTGGAAGTTCTTCTTCACATCCGGCAGCTCGACGCGGTCCTGCGGGCGCTTCGGCCCGGCCATCGAGGGCACCACGCTCGCCAGGTCCAGTTCCAGCGTGTCGGAGTAGACCGGGTCCGGAGTGGCGTCGGTGCGGAAGAGGCCCTGTTCCTTGGTGTAGGCTTCCACCAGCGCCACCAGATTGGAATCTCGGTTGGTGAACTTGAGGTATGCGAGCGTCTCCTGGTCCACCGGGAAGAAGCCCATGGTGGCGCCGTACTCGGGCGCCATGTTGGCCACCGTGGCGCGGTCGGCCAGGCTGAGCGCGCTGAGGCCCGCGCCAAAGAACTCGACGAACTTGCCCACCACGCCCTTCTTGCGCAGAATCTGGGTGATGGTGAGCACCAGGTCGGTGGCGGTGCAGCCTTCCTTCAGCTTGCCGTGGAGCTTGAAGCCCACCACCGGCGGCAGCAGCATGGAAACGGGCTGTCCCAACATGCAGGCCTCGGCTTCAATGCCGCCCACGCCCCAGCCCAGCACCCCCAGGCCGTTAATCATGGTGGTATGGGAATCCGTGCCCACCACCGAATCCGGGTAGGCCTGCCCCGATTCCGAGCGGAACACCACCGGCGCCAGGTATTCGAGGTTGATTTGGTGGACGATCCCGGTGTCGGGCGGCACCACGCGGAAATTGCGGAACGCGGTTTGTCCCCAGCGCAGCAGGATGTAGCGCTCGCGGTTGCGCTGGAATTCCAGCAGCGCGTTCAAATCGAAGGCGTCCGCGGTGCCGAAATGGTCCACCTGGACGGAGTGATCGATCACCAGATCGGCGGGCAGCAGCGGGTTGGCGCGGTTCGGGTCGGCGCCCATGGCGGCCAGCGCATCGCGCATGGCTGCCAGGTCCACCACGCAGGGAACGCCGGTGAAATCCTGCAGCAGCACGCGCGCCGGCATGAAGCTGATTTCCTTGGAATTGGCGCCTTCACCGCGGGCCACCAATGCCACGTCGTCGGTCGAAACCCGGCGGCCGTCCTCATGCCGCAGCAGGTTTTCGAGAAGAATCTTGGTGGAGAACGGGAGGCGCGCCACATGGCCCACGCCCGTTTCCTCGAGGCGAGAGAGACGAAAGCACTCGTACTGTGCGTTACCTACGCGCAACTTTACCGCCGCGCCGAAGCTGTTTTTCGACATCAGCTTGATTATAGTCGCCGCAGCCGCCAGCAGCCAAAACAAGGGAACTTGCTCCGGAACCCGCGTTTGTGGAAAATAGACTGATGCAGGCACGGTTTACGGCGGTCATGGCGGCGGCCGCGATGTTATCGGCGTTCGCCGAGGTTGGTTGGGGGCAGGCGGCGGCGCAGCCCAAGCCTCTTGTGAATGCCGACATCGTCAAGATGGTCAAAGCGGGGCTCGCGGAGAATACCATTGTGTTGGCGATCCAGAACAAGCCCAGTTCTTTCGACACCAGCACGGAAGAACTGATCCGTCTGAAAGAACAGGGCGTTTCGCAGGTGGTTCTGAATGCCATGCTGAACGCTTCCAATCCGGCCCCGGCGGCGCCGGCTCCGTCCGAACCCCCGCCGGCGGCCCAGCAGACGCAATCGAGTCAAGCTCCCGAGGGGGTCTGGGTGGAATTCTACGGAGTCTGCCGGAGGGGAGAGATGGTGGTGTTCAAACCGACCATCTACGCCAACCAGACCGAGTTGGCCCGCTTGGCGTGCAACACGTACTTTTACGTCGCGGCACTGCCCGGAACCTACAAGTTCTGCGCCACCAAAGGCAAGTGCGTGACGGCGGCCATCGGTTCCAAAGGACCATACTACTTCCGCATTCTGCCGACCACCATCAGCTACAACATCGCCCAGGTCGATTCCTCGGTGGCCCAGGACGAGATCCAGGACCACGGTGCGGCCGCGCTGGACCTAAGCCGGGTTCTGGCCCCCAAATTGGTTACCGTAAACACCGACGTCTCGCCCCCCGTGTTTCTGGCGCCATGATAGGATGCCCCACACCCTCATCATCGGCTACGGCAATCCGCTCCGCGGCGACGATGGTTTTGGCTGGCACGCCGCCCTGCGGTTGCGGGACCTCATCCACGATGCCGGCGTCGAAATCCTGGCCGTCCACCAGCTCACCCCCGAGCTGATGGAACCGGTCAGCCGCGCCCGCCGCGTGATCTTCATCGATGCGGCGGTTGGGGAAGATCCCGGCAAGATGACCGTGGCGGCCTTGGGGACCACCGGCGGCCCGGCCCCGGTATTCACGCATTTCGCCACTCCCGCCGCCCTGTTGGAGGGCGCCCGGTCGCTCTACGGCGCGCGTCCCGAAGCGCTTCTGATTTCCGTCGTGGGTCTCGATTTCTCGATAGGCGCGGAACTTTCGGAGCCTACCCAACGCGCGCTGGATTCGCTGGCCGGCCCGAAGATCCGCGAACTGATTGCCGGCGCTACGCCCTGAGGTGCAACCAAGCGGTGTGAATACTCATCATAATGGAGATGGGGTTTACACTCCCGCTAATAAGGAATCTTCAACGATGTCAACGCTAGAGGTTTCGCCGCTGGCGCCTGTTTCGGGCCAAACGAGCCAACCTGTCATCAATGATTTCAGCATCCAGGTCGCCACCATTAACGGCTCCGGCAGCCAGACCGCCAATACCGTCCTGATGCGCGCCCTCTTTCAAATGGGCATCCCCGTCTCCGGGAAGAACATGTTCCCGTCCAATATCGCCGGGCTGCCCACATGGTTCACCATCCGCGCCAGCAAGCAGGGCTACGTCGGCCGCCGCAAGGAAGTGGACTTCCTGGTGGCCATGAATCCCGAAACCGCGCGGGAAGACGTCATCGAGCTCGCGAGCGGCGCCGCCGTGGTCTATGACGCGCCGTTGAAGCTCAACGAGTTGCGTACCGATCTCCACTTCTATCCCGTGCCGTTCGATAAACTCGTGGCGCCGGTTTGTCCCGAGCCCCGCCTGCGCAAGCTGGTCCGCAACATGATCTACGATGGCGTGCTGGCGCAGTTGCTCTCCATCGAGATGGAGCAGGTCCGCACGGCGCTGGTGAAGCAATTCGGCAAGCGGAAAGCGAAGGCCGCCGATATGAACTGGGGCGCGTGCCAGGCGGGTTTCGATTACGCCGCCGCCACCTTCACCAAGACCGACCCCTACCGCGTCGAGCGCATGAATGAAACCGCCGGCAAGATCATCATCGACGGCAACTCGGCCTGCGCCCTCGGCGCCATGTTCGCGGGCGTGACGGTGGTGACCTGGTATCCCATCACGCCCTCGTCGTCGCTGGTGGAATCGCTGATCGGCTACATGAAGCGCTTCCGGCACGATCCGGAAACCGGCAAAGCCACCTACGCCATCGTGCAGGCCGAAGACGAGCTGGCCTCCATCGGCATGGCGCTGGGCGCGGGTTGGGCGGGCGCGCGCTCCATGACGGCCACGGCCGGTCCCGGCATCTCGCTCATGTCGGAATTCATCGGCCTGGGCTATTACGCGGAGATGCCCGCCGTCGTCTTCAACGTCGAGCGCGTCGGCCCCTCCACCGGCCTGCCCACGCGCACCCAGCAGGGCGACATCCTGACCACCGCCATCCTCTCGCACGGCGACACCCGCCACCCCATGTATTTTCCGTGCTCGCCCGAAGAGTGTTTTTCCATGGCCATTGAAGCCTTCGACCTGGCCGAGCGCTTCCAAACCCCGGTCTTCGTCATGACCGATCTCGACCTGGGCATGAACAACTGGATGGCCGGCGCCTTCCAGTACCCCGAACAACCCATCCAGCGCGGCAAGGTGCTGACCGCCGAAGATCTTCAGAAGCTGGGCGGTTTCGCGCGCTACCGGGACCTGGACGGCGATGGCGTCGGCTATCGCACGCTTCCCGGCACCAACCACCCCGCCGCCGCCTATTTCACGCGCGGCAGCGGCCACAACGACAAGGCCCAGTACAGCGAGCGCGAGAACGATTACATCGACAACATGGACCGCCTGACGCACAAGTTCGAGACCATGCGCCAGCACGTTCCCGAGCCGGTGGTCCAGATTCGCGAGAAGGCCAAAATCGGCTTCATCGCCGTGGGAACCTCGGATTACGCCGTGCGCGAAGCCTGCGACCAGTTGAAGAGCGACTACGATATCGAGGCCAGCTACCTGCGCCTGAAAGCGTATCCCTTCACCCCGCATTTGCAGGATTTCATCCGCCGCCACGAGCGGGTCTACGTGGTGGATCAGAATCGCGACGCGCAGTTGCTGGGCCTGATGCGCCTGGAACTGGACGCCGAGCTGATCGCCAAGCTGCGCAGCGTAACCTACTACGGCGGCCTGCCGCTGGACGCGCGCACGGTCACCGAAGAGGTCGCCGGACAGGAGGGCAAATGAAGGTCAACCATATCGGGCTGGAGGTTCTCAACTATAAGGGCGCCAGGACCACCTTGTGCGCCGGCTGCGGCCACAATGCCATTTCCGAGCGCCTCATCGAGTGTTTCTATGAGCTCGGCGTGGAACCTTGGACCGTCGCCAAGTTCTCCGGCATTGGCTGCTCCTCCAAGTCGCCCGCCTACTTCCTGGGCCTCTCGCACGGCTTCAACAGCGTACACGGCCGCATGCCCGCCATCGCCACCGGCGCAATCCTGGCTAACCGCAACCTGTTGGGCCTGGGCGTCACTGGCGATGGCGACACGGCTTCCATCGGCCTCGGCCAGTTCATGCACCTGGTGCGCCGCAACATGCCGATGATCTACGTCATCGAGGACAACGGCGTCTACGGCCTGACCAAGGGCCAATTCTCGGCCACCGCCGACCTGGGATCGACACTCAAGACCGGCGTGCACAACGATCTGCCGCCCTTCGATTGCTGCGCCCTGGCCATGCGATGGGGCGCCACCTTCGTGGCGCGTTCTTTCAGCGGCGACAAGAAGCAGCTCCAAGCCATTCTCAAAACCGCCATCGCGCACCGCGGCCTCTCCGTAGTCGACGTGATTTCGCCCTGCGTCACCTTCAACGACCACGAGGGTTCCACCAAGAGCTACAGCTATGTGAAGGACCACGAAGAAGTCCTGCAAGAGCTGGATTTCGTCCCGTCATTCGAGGATATTTCAGTCGATATCCCGGACGGCGCGGTGATGGACGTTCGGATGCACGACGGCTCCCACCTGCGCATCCGCAAGCTCGCTCGCGATTTCGACCCGACCAACCGTCAGGCCGCGCTGACCATGCTGGAGTCGGCCGACGCCAAAGGCGAAGTAGTTACCGGCGTGTTATACGTGAACACCGCGAAGCCCACCTTCATCGACCTATTGAACATGGTAGACGCCCCCGTCGGCACCCTCCCGCAATCGAGAACCCGCCCGCCGAAAGCGGCGCTGGATGAGGTGATGGAAGAGCTGCGGTAAGCTCCGTAGGAGCGGTAGATTGTAGCCCACGGCGCAAGCCGTGGGAACAAGCACGAAACCGATTCAGCCCCCGGAGGGGGCGTAAGAATTCTTCTTGTCTTACGCCCCGTTCCGGGGCTTTTCCAACCGTTCATCCCACTCCCAAGGCTGGCGCCTTGAGCTATTCTCTTTCGCCCTACTCGATGAAGTGATGGAAGAGCTGCGGTAAGCCAGCCCGTAGGGCCCACAACCGCTTGCCTGGAAGCCGCAAACTTGGTATGTTGACGAATGTTCCCAAAACTGAGAACATAAGGGAGGTTGGGTGGCTGCTACCCAAATATTCTACTTCCAGGAGGAAGATGCTACGGTGCCAATGGTCCGGTGGCTCGATGAGCTGCACAGCAAGGTGCGCCAGAAGTGCTTGGCCCGGCTTGAAAGATTAGAGGCCATGGGGCACGAACTCCGGCGTCCCGAAGCCGATTACCTGCGAGACGACATTTACGAGCTCAGAGCCAGCCGCCAGGGTGTTCACTGTCGGATGTATTATCTCTTCTACGGTACAGCCGCGATCATTGTCTCCCACGGCCTGATCAAAGAACGAGAAGTGCCCCCGCGAGAGATCGATTTGGCAATTCGGAGAAAAGGACAATTCGAAGCGAGTCCCAAACGGCACGCATATAGACCGAAAGGGTAGACCTCCCCATGGCAATCAAGAAACGAAAGTTCAAGTCGCCCACGCTTCAATGGACGTATGACCGCTACATCGGCAACGACCCCAAGCAAATCGAGGAGTACGAACAGGAAGTTCTAAATGCCGAAATCGCCCGCAAGGTCTACGACCTTCGCACCAAGGCCGGCCTTTCCCAGCGCGAGCTTGCCAGGCGCGTTGGCACCAGTGCCTCTGCCATCTGCCGGCTAGAGGACGCCGATTACGAAGGACACTCTCTATTCATGCTGAAACGGATTGCCGAGGCTCTCGATAAGCGCGTCGAAATTCGGTTTGTTCCGATTCGGCGCAAGCAACTCCAACCAGCATGACCTCTTCACCATCCACCGTGCGGCAGTGATGCCTTACTGCACCGACACCGTCACGCCGTTCTGGCTCGCCTTCCCGCCAATCGACACTACAATCGGCAGGTCGCCCGACGCTGCGTTCGCCGGGATCTGCACGTTGAGTTGCATCATCCCCGCCACCAACCCCGGCGCCTCCCCGGCGTACACATAAAGCGCCGGCAGCCCGTTGATCGTCACCCCAACCGCCAGCAACGGCGCCGGCGTCACCTGCGGAGGCGGCAACGTCGCAGTGGTAATCGTGCCCGTGACGCTCGGAGGGCTGGTCTGGCCCTCGCCCGTCATGTACACCTGTACAATGCTGCCCTTGGCCGCCCGATTCCCCGGCCCGTTCAGGCTGTTGTCCTGGTTCAAAATAGCCCCCGGTCCGCTGCCCGAGGCGTTTTGAGTGAACAGCCCCGGCACCGTGGTCGTCGAGGTCAACTGGAGCACGTTGGAGGTCTGTCCCAGGTACTTGATCCACACCGACGGGCTGACAACGGGAGCCATCTCATACGGCACCACCGCCGACACCTGTGTGCTGCTGGCGTAAATCATGGGAGCGGCGGTGCCATTGAACAGCACCTGCACGCCGCCGATGGTCGTCGCCAGCTTGCCGGTAGCCGGGTCTGTGGTCGCGGATACCGCGGTGGCCGGTCCGATGGCCGTGCCAAAGATCGTGACCAACTCGCCTGGGGAAACCGCCCCGGTGGCGTAGCTCGCCGCGTTCGTCACGCCCTTGATGGTGGACAGCGGCGCCGTCGGTTGACTGACGGTGACCGAGACGCCCGCAATCGAAATCGTCGCGCTCAGTGCTGTGCCAGAGTTGGCGGCTACTACGAGAGTAACGGAGCCGGAGCCGTTACCGGAGGACGCGCCTGAAACCGTGATCCAACCCGGTAGGCCGGAGACTGCCCAGAAACAGGAAGCAGTGGTTTGGATAGCGACGGTCAAAGTACCACCCGAGGCGGAAGCCTGCAACGAAACAGGCCCAACGGAAAACGCGCATGGCGTCAGAATACGGATGCGGGCGTTATCTGCGATGTAGATGTTGCCGGCGGAGTCCACGGCGACCCCGGCGGGAACGCTCAACTGGGCGCTGGCGGCCGGGCCGTTATCGCCGCTGAAGCCTGGGTTTCCGCTTCCCGCCACGGTGGTGATCACCCCGTTCGTGACCTTGCGGATGCGGCTGTTACCCGTGTCGGCGATGTATAGGTTGCCGGCGGAGTCCACGGCGACCCCGGCGGGAACGTACAACTGGGCGCTGGCGGCCGGGCCGTTATCGCCGCTGAAGCCTGGGTTTCCGCTTCCCGCCACGGTGGTGATCACCCCGTTCGTGACCTTGCGGATGCGGTTGTTACGGGTATCGGCGATGTACAGGTTGCCGCCGGGGTCCACGGCGACGCCCTGAGGAAAGTACAGCTGGGCGCTGGCGGCCGGGCCGTTATCGCCGCTGAAGTCGCAACATACACCATTTCCTGCCACGGTGATGATCACCCCATTCGAGACCTTGCGGACGCGGCTGTTGCGAAGGTCGGCGATGTACAGGTTTCCAGCAGGGTCCACGGCGACCCCGGCGGGAACGTACAACTGGGCGCTGGCGGCCGGGCCGTTATCGCCGCTGAAGCCTAGGTTTCCGCTTCCCGCCACGGTGGTGATCACCCCGTTCGTGACCTTGCGGACGCGGTTGTCATCACAATCTGCGATGTAATAAATGCCGGCGGGGTCCACGGAGACCCCGCAAGCGTCCAACCCTGCGCTGGTGGCTGGGCCGTTGTCGCCGCTGAAGCCGTCCGTTCCGGTTCCGTTTCCCGCTACGGTAGAAATCGTGTAGGTCTGGCCGAATGCGGACCCCGCGGCTGCCTGAGTGGTGGTGACTGAGACGCCCGCAACTGAAATCGTGCCGCTTCGTGCTGCGCCAGTGTTGGGGGAGACCACTAGAGTAACAGCGGCAGAGCCGACACCGGAGGTTGCACCTGAAACAGTGATCCAGCCCGGCAAGCCAGAGACTGCCCAGAGACAGGAAGCACCGGTTTGGATGCTGACGATCAAATTGCCGCCCGAGCCTGAGACCTGCGGCGCAGTTGGTGAGACAGAGTAAGTGCACGAAGAGACCGGCGTCAAGACGCAGATGCGATCGTTACCAGAGTCGGCGATGTAGACGTTGCCGGCGGAGTCCACGGCGACGGCAGAGAGCCCGTAAAACTGAGCGCTGGTGGCCGGGCCGTTGTCGCCGCCGTAACCTGGCGTCCCGTTCCCCGCCACGGTGGTGATCACCCCGTTCGAGACCTTGCGGATGCGGAAGTTACCACCGTCGGCAATGTAAAGGTTGCCCGCAGAGTCCAAGGCGACGCCTACGGGATTGTACAACTGAGCGCTGGTGGCCGAACCGTTGTCGCCGCTGAAGCCTGCCGTCCCGTTCCCTGCCACGGTGGTGATCACCCCGTTCGAGACCTTGCGGATGCGGTTGTTACCGAAGTCGGCGATGTACAGATTGCCGGCGGAGTCCACGGCGACGCCGAAGGGATCGTGCAACTGAGCGCTGGTGGCCAAGATGTTGTCACCGTTGAAGCCTCGCCCCCCGTTCCCAGCGACGGTGGTAATCACGCCGTTCGAGACCTTGCGGATCCGGTAGTTATCAGTATCCGCGATGTACAGGTTGCCGGCGGAGTCCACCGTGACGCGTTCCGGATCGTACAACTGAGCGCTGGTGGCCGGGCCGTTGTCGCCGCTGAAGCCTTGCGTCCCGTTTCCCGCCACGGTGGTGATCACCCCGTTCGAGACCTTGCGAATGCGGGTGTGATCTTGGTCGGCAATGTAGACGTTGCCCGCGGAGTCCAAGGCCACGCCTCCGGGATTATACAAATAGGCGCTGGTCGCCGGGCCGTTGTCGCCCAGACCAGGGTAGCCCCCTCCCGCCACAGTGGTGACCACCCCGTTCGACACCTTGTGAATGCCCAGAACGTCAGCGACAAACAAGTTGCCGGCAGCATCCACGGCGACGTCACTGGGCCAGTCCAAGCCCCCCGTCCCGGCCACGGTGTGGATCGTGTAGGTCTGGCCAAACGTGGAGCAGGACATCACCAAGCTTAGAAGAGCGGCAGGCAGTAGACGCATCTGAACCGGGATTTCCATTTTGGCCGCCTCGCGGCCCGCCAATAGTATACGCCCGTCCGTCCCTCTTGGAGCCGTTTTGGGGGAGTTTTGTTGCCTCTGAACTGCCGACATTGCGAACGGCAGCCGTCTAAGGGGCGTGTGTCGGCTCTACGCTGCGTCGAACTCAGCGTCCGCCGGCGGCAGGCCGCCCCAGATCAACACGTCGGGGCAGAGATCCGCGCCGCCCGGCCATGCCAAGGTCCCTGCCTCCACCCGAAACTCCCGAAACCGCTCGGGACTACTGCGAATATCGGCAAAAACTGGCCCCGTGACGTATTCCGCCAGATCGCGCTCGATTACCCGGCCATCTGTCAGCCTGAGTCGAACGCGGTAGCCGTCGAGGGGCGCGGCCTCCTGAAGGCGTACTAAGTTCATGCTGTCTTCATTACTCCAGCTTCCGCGGGATGCACTCGTCGAGGAGAATCTTCATCCAAGCTGGCCGGCAAGCACGGAGATGGCAAGTTCCAACGCGGAGATGGCGGCTTCACGGGTCACGGTCGGGAAGTCGTCGATGAACTCGTCCAGGTTCTGGCCGCCCTCCAAGTAGTCCAGTAACGCCTGAAAAGGTACACGCGTGCCGCGGAAGACTGGGGCTCCGCCGAGAACATCGGGGTCTTTCACAATCACTT
>Ga0181521_10007415_pt1 | contig 11530 bp, 14 predicted proteins | sample PEATcosm2014_Bin_32_FD_119764 | JGI IMG/M metagenome (GOLD analysis project Ga0181521, IMG submission 119764) | Peatland microbial communities from MTU Mesocosm Facility, Houghton, MI, USA - PEATcosm2014_Bin02_60_metaG | ecosystem: Environmental > Terrestrial > Soil > Wetlands > Peat | place... | reverse complement strand
TGGCGCTGTTGACCTGAATCAGCCCATGGGCAATGGCATTGGCTACTTTACGGGGGGCAAACTCTTTGACTACGAGAAGGGGAAGAGTCAGTGCACAATGAATGTGACAAAGCTGACCCCTACATCGCTTGAGGGCAATGCCGAATGTCCAGTGGTTAACGAAAAGTTCGGCCAGGGGAAAAACTCTCTCACCGCAGTAAAATTCTCCGCATCGACCAACTAACCCGTTGACGAGGTACTTGAACCGCATGGTGAATCTCGCTCGACCCCGCCGGAGGGTGAGTGCATCATTCCGACCACCGCGCTGAAGCAGCTTAAGCGTCCGAAACAAAGGACCGAGTGAGTTGAAGTGGTGTCGCGCACGGTGTGGGAAAGAAAGAAACTCTTGCTTATCGAGCCGCGCCAGCGAGGGCCGACGCCATGAGTTCAGTGGCTGCCCGCAAGTTCGGGGCATTGCCCTCCGTCATGCGGCCAACGTCGCCGTACTTGAAGACTCCACCACTTGCCCATTCCACCACTTCACCGATGGCTTGCTTCTTGGTCGTGGCAACGCGCCGTGCCGCCGTCAGGAACTCGTTGCGAAGCTGGTTGAATGCCGAACTTGCAGCCGACCCGTTGCCATTGTTGGGCGCAGGAGGTGAGGCGGGTCGGTCAGCGCTTGGCTTGGCAAACCCGTTCCCACCAGCCAGGAGGGTGCTGTTCTCAGCGGGCGAAGGCTTCATCGTCGGCTGTGGCGCGGCAGCGGCGGGGAGGGTGTCGGAAGGAGAACCTGCTGCGGCGGCTTCCGCAGCCGAAGAGCCATTCACCGACTCCGGATAGAACTCAGCCGCGACCTCCGGCGCCTGCTCTTGCTCGTCCTCTACCACCTCCAAGACCTTGCATCCAGAGGCGCTCGGGTGTAGATTATTAGCAGGGCGAAAACTGAAAACGGAAATTCTGGTTAAACTTTTAGATTGACTCAGCGAAAGGACAAAACAATGCCGAAGTATCTGATCCAGGGAAGCTACACGCCTGAAGGACTCAAGGGGCTGGCAAAAGACAAGGCTTCTGGCCGCAAGGCTGCCGTTCAAGCAGCTATGAAAAGGCTCAAAGGCAAAGTGGAGAGCTTCTACTTCGCTTTTGGCTGTGACGATATCGTGTTGATCGTAGAGGCGCCGGACAACATCGCCGTCGCAGCACTGTCCTTGACTGTAGGATCAACGGGACTGGTCAACATCAGGACCACGCCGCTCTTGACCGTCGAAGAGGTTGATCAGGCGCTGGCGTTGCCCTCCAAGTACCGCGCGCCCGGCAAAGACAACTGATCTTGAACGAGCGCATCCTTCAACATTGGGCTCGGGCGGCAAAGGGGAGAATTTGATGGAGATGAAGAGCCCTGTAGGAATAGATTCTGCAGGCTTGAAACGCCGACATTTGTGTTTCTGGGGCTACCCTACCTGCCGGACAGTTTAGGCATTTTGAGTGCCTGTAAACCTTGTACACAAAGGACTGCTGTCGGCGTTTCTCGGGTGATTTGAGTTTCCGCCTGAGGGGATTGTCGCTGCGGCATGCGCCGATCCAACGGCGTGTTATAAGGGTCAGAAACCGGTCTTCCGGATATTATGCGGATCAATCTGATCATTGTTAGCCCGTCTACACAGCAATCGTTCCGAGGATTTCAACGCAATCGATGAGGAGGATGCCGATGAAGTACATGATCAGCTGGTTCGAACGCCCGCAAGGCTCGCCTGCGGAGTACGAGAATGCCCAGAAGCGGATACTGGAAGTTTTCACTCAATGGAAGGCGCCCGCCAATTTCAAGATCGAGTTGTTCGTGGTGCGAGTGGGCGAGTGGGGTGGGCATATGTTGGTGGACTGCGACGATCCTGTGGCGGTTCACAAGGTATGCTCGACCTTCCCTGCATTTGAGTTCCAGGCGCGACCCGTGATTGCAGTCGAGGACGCTGTCCGGGTCGAACTCGAAGCCATTGCCTGGCGCGACGGGCTGAAGCGCAACTGACATCCGAGGGAATCACATCGCATTCACTTCGTGTGAACCGGGGACACTCTCGGTGCAAGGAAGACCTGCAACAAAGCGGCTAACACGCAAATGGAGCCGACGCGCCAGACGGTCATGCACGACCATGTCGCAGCGGCGCGCGGCTCATTTGCAACGTTAGGCCTCACGAAGACTGGTTGTAGATACGTATATCACCAACATAGGCAGGAGGGAGGTCCTCAATGAGGGGTGAGAAGATCTACGAGTACGATCTTGATGTCACGGGAATGACGGACTACGGAGTGAGCCTGGATGCGATCCTTTCGGGCAAAGAGAAGCTACCGCCGCAGGGGGTTCGCATCGACGTCGCGTTTGAGGGCCGCGCTGTAGGCCGGCTGGCGGGCCGAGTGCGGGGCATCGACTATCTCCGAATGCGCGCCGACGGCCGCATCGACCTCGATCCGGCCGATGGCTGCGATAAATAGCACGCAGGTTGTGAATTGCCACGTTCGCGAGACTGCCATCGTCTTTCCATTCGACACTCACCGGGCGAGTGGAGTTGGGGAGGGTCATGAGGAACTCCGGCGGCTTCAGGTGAATATCGGGCTTCGCCACCAGAACAGAATTGTCCTTCAGGCGGACAACCAGATAACGGCTCTTCTCAAAGGGCTGCCGGAAGGCATAGCGTCCCTTGAGGACACCGTTTGCGATGTTGACCTCGAAGGATTCCGTGTGTGGGTCAACTCCTTCAGCAACGAAGTCATAGTGGAAGCCTGCCTTCTCAGCATCGTGTTCGTCAACATTGATCTTCCCAAGCCGGCGACGGAGAGAAAGCCGCGAGCAGAGGCGGGCAGGCCGGGATCGGGGCGCATGCGTGGAAGGCTATGCGTGTGCCACCCCGGCTAGGAGGGTGGGGCGGCCAGAAATAACACAGCCCCCGGGGGGCGAGATTTCCATTTGACCCGCGCGTCGCATTCTTCTTGCAGTTTTCTGCCTCGGCGGAAGCTTATCCCAATGTTTTTCAAGGGGTTAGGACTATCCCAGGGGATATACTGGTTTGCGCATGTATGTGGCATCATGCCACACTGCGCGGCTCACCCTCTTCTTGATAGGCCATAGTCAGGGAGGATTAGGTTCACGAGGCAATGGGCGCCCGACCATAGCAAGCAGTCGATGAACTTCACGTCCGCCGGATCTCGGCAGATAGGGCTTGCCACCGGGTTGGGCTGAATCAGTTCGCCCCAGTGGGCAAGAAGGTCGAGGAAGGGCTGGCCGTTGATCTGTGAAAATTCCTGGGAGAGTTCAGCGAGCACGCACTGGTATTCTTCAGCGACAGTTCCCCACGCAGGCGGGGGGAACGGCACCGTCTCGAGTAGACGTAAAGAGTTTAAAAAAAGGAAACTGCGGGGATGCTTCGTTCGGCCTGGGCCGACGCTCTCAGCATGACAGGGGAGCGCTTCCGAGTTCAGGATCAAGCGAAACTTGCCCCCGCTTCTTTAACGTCACTGGAGCTTATGTTGCAGATGGGCTTTCACCGCTGGCCACTCGGTATCGACGATGCTGTAATAGACCGAATGGCGGATGCGGCCAGTCCAGGTGATGACGTGGTTGCGAAAGATGCCCTCCTCCTTTGCACCGATTCGCAGCAGGGCGGCGCGTGACCGCTCGTTGAGCGAGTCCGTTTTGAACTCCACCCGCAGGCAGCGCCAGGTTTCGAAGGCGTGACGGAGCATCAGGTATTTCGCTTCTGTATTGGCGGCCGTCCGCTGCCACTTCTTTCCCAGCCATGTCCAGCCGATTTCCACGTGACGGTTGGCCCGATCGATGTTTGCGAAGCGGGTGCTGCCGACGGCCCGGCCCGTAGCCCTCGCGATGGTCGCGAACGGAAGCGCGGTCCCCGCCGCCTGCCCCTCGAGCGCCGTCTCGATATAGGCGCGCATTTCATCGGGCGTCCCCACGGCCTGGGGAATCCATCGCCACAGTTCGTCGTCCAGGCCCACCTCGCACAACTGCGCATGATGGTGAAGGGAGAGCGGCTCCAGCCGAATGTCCTGCCCCTCGAGCGTCACCGGCTCAACAACCATCGGCAGAAGGTTGGGGTCCAGAATCCGCACGTGTTCGTTCGACATACGTTCTCCAAATCAGGGAACAGGGAATAGGGAATAGGGAACGGCGCGGACGCCCGCCTTTGACGTGCGCGCTACCTGCTGCTTTCTGCCTTCTGCGTTCAGTTTTCTGCCTATTCCCTGTTCCCTATTCCCCATTCCCTATTCCCCATTCCCTATGGTCTCCCGAGGCCCGTATGGTAGTCCCACACAGCGTGGTAATAGCTCATGAAGCGTAAGGGTTCGCAACTCGGCTCAGCAACCTCGGCAAACGTGTAGCGGTCGAAGTTGATGGAACGCAGCAAGGCGAAGAGTTCGTGCCAGGGATAAGCTTTATCGTCGAGGTTGTTGATGTGGCAACTGCGAATCCACGGTTTTAGTAGCTCGAAGCCGTTGCGGACGGAGCCGTTCTCCACGTCCGTCGGATTGGAGTTCCAGCAGGCCCCCACCAAAGGGTGATTTGCAACCGAGAGGATTTGATGAGCGTTCACCGGGATCTGCGTACCCTCTCCGTGAACTTCCATCCAGATTTCTACGCCGTGGTCGCGCGCCACGTCTCCGCACTTGGCGAGAGCGCGGCCGATCTGCTCAAGGGTCTGCTCGTGCGCAATGCCCCTCGGGAACCCATTGGGGCGGACTTTCACGCCCAGGCACCCCAGGTCCTGCGCCAAGTCGCACCAGCGGCGCGTTTCTTCGATGTTCTTTTCCACCACCGCAGCGTCCGGCGACTGGTATTCGCATGTCGTTCCCAGGCTCACCAGCCGTACGCCCGAATCGGCAAAGCGCTTCTTTACTTCCGCGCGGCGCGACCTGTCGATCGAAGGTTCCACCCCGTGTTTATGCGTGGTGCGCAGTTCTGCCCCTTCAAAGCCCGTTTTCTCGCAATTCTTGATAATGGTCTCGATATCCCAATTGACAGCTAGATTGTAAGTAACCAAGCCGAGATGAAATGGAGGCGGTGTTCCCGCCGTCTCAGTCGGCCCGGGTAAGCGTGGAGCGGCCAAGGCCGTGCCGCTTTTCCGCAGCCCCAAAGAGGTCAAACCCGCAGCCGAAAAGAGGCCTGCCTTTAGGAACTCGCGTCGCTTGCTTCTTTGCATTTTCTCCTCCGCAAACTTTGGCAAGACACTCGTGTTTGTCCTTCTGCCTCGCAGGCCATTTTATGACGATTTTGGATTTTGGATTAGCGTTTCGGGTTTGCCGTCGTCATCTCACGGCGAGGCATGTTCGTGAATCCAAAATCCAAAATCTAAAATCCAAAATTCCACTATAATGGCTCTGAAAGAGCCCGGAGAAAGCAAAATAATATGATTCTCGTAATCGACAACTACGATTCCTTCACCTACAACTTGGTCCAATATCTGGGAGAATTGGGCGCCCAAATGCAAGTGGTCCGAAACGATCAGACCACTGTGGATGAAATCGAGAAGAAACTGCCCAATGCGATTGTCATCTCGCCCGGGCCGAAAACTCCTAACGAAGCGGGCATCTGCCTGGAGGTGATTGAAAAGCTAGCCGGACGTGTACCCATCTTGGGAGTTTGCCTCGGCCATCAAGCCATCGGGCAAGCTTTCGGCGGCAAGGTTATCCGGGCGCCGGAACTGATGCATGGCAAGACCAGCCAGATCCGTCACGACGGCAGGACCATTTTCGACGGCCTGCCCAATCCCTTCGAGGCCACGCGTTACCATTCTCTGATCGTCGAGCGCGAGAGCCTGCCCACCTGCCTCGAAATCTCCGCCACCTCGCCCGACGGCCTTATCATGGGCCTCCGCCACCGGCAAATGAAGGTCGAGGGCGTTCAATTTCATCCCGAATCCATCCTCACCCAATCGGGAAAACAGTTACTCGCAAATTTCTTGAGGATGTAGCAGAGCGCTCGAAAGTCTGTCTGGTGTCATTCCGAGCGCAGCGAGGAATCTCGCTCTGGTCTGTGGAGAAAGGACTCAGAACGAGATTCCTCGCTGCGCTCGGAATGACAGTGGACCGCGGAGTGACAGTGGACCTATGGGGTTACTGGATCAATCCCTCACCTCCTGTTGCGTTGCGTAAAATCCACCAGGTCTTTGAGCGTCTGAAGAGCGCCGCCGGAGTCAATGACTTCTGCGGCCTTCTCGACTCCCTCGACAAAGCTCTGAGCTATGCCCGACACCACGAAGGCCGCCGCAGCGTTGGCGAGCACCACATTGCGGTGTGGACCGCGCTCGCCTTCGAGGACGCTTCGCAACAACCGCGCGTTGGTCGCGACATCCCCGCCACGAAGCTCTGCCAGCGAAGCCCGTGCCAGACCGAACTCCTCCGGGGTCACGTCGCGCGTCCTCACGGCGCCACTCTCGTTCCAGGAGAGACGAGTGGGGCCGGATAGAGTGACCTCGTCGATGCCGTCTGAGCCTGTCACGACGAATGCCCGCTCGGTGCCGACCGCACCCAGCGCGCGCGCCATCATCTCGGTTCGTGAAGCGTCGTAAACGCCGGCCAACTGAACCGAAGCTCGCAGGGGATTGGTAAGCGGGCCCAGCAGGTTGAAAACGGATTTTGTTTTCAGGGTTCGCCGCGCGTTCATCACGTGCTTCATGGCCAGGTGCAGGCTTGGGGCAAAGAGAAAAACCATCCCCACTTCTTCCAGGCACGCGGGAATGCGCGCGTGCGGCAGATCGATGGCAACCCCGAGAGATTCCAGCACATCCGCGCTGCCGCAGCGGCTGGAAATGGAGCGATTCCCGTGCTTCGCGACGCGGATTCCGCCGCCCGCAGCTACCAGCGCCGCCGCCGTGGACACGTTGAAGGTGCCGTGGCCGTCGCCGCCGGTTCCGCAGGTGTCCAGCAGGGGCTCTCCACTCCGCCATGCTTCCACATCGACTCCCGCCCGCCGCAACCCTTCGCTGGCGTGGGCGCGCATGACCTCCGCGAACCCGACCAATTCCTCCGGCTGCTCGCCCTTGTCCCGCAAAGCCGCAAGGAAGGCGACGATCTCCGCGTCCGGTACGGAGCCCGATAACAACTGCTCCATCACCGCCCGCGCTTCTGCACGGCTGAGGTGCAGCCGCTCCCCGGTTTTTTGGATGGCCTCGCGGATTTGCATGTTTGTTGCTGTCCGTGCTCCCTTGTCCCGCCCTGGCGGGTCAGTGCTCAGGCCTCAGCCTATGAATTGAAATCAAAAACTTCACGCTTAGTGCGCAGCCGGTCTGACGTGTAGTGTCCTAATATGGGATGTAGGGCCGGGGCTTGCCCCGGCCAGGCCGCCCCAAGGGGCGGCCCTACAGTCGAATTGGGACACTACCGTCAGACGATGCTCGTTGCAATTAAGCCACGCCTTTTCTATACTGCCAGATTACAGAGTAATTGCAATCTCACAATGTCGCGAACGGGTTGTGCCAGGGAATCCCGTCTCGCCGAAGGGTGTCAGACCTTATTTGGCAACTGACGACTGACCCGCCGTGGCGGGACAACTGACGACTTCCACAATGAAGATCCACGAATACCAGGCCAAGCAAACACTTGCGAAGTTCGGAGTCGCCACTCCGCGCGGCGAAGTCGCCTGCAGCCACGAAGAAGCACGTGCCGTGGCGGAGCGCCTGGGCGGCACCGTCGTGGTGAAGGCGCAGATTCATGCCGGAGGCCGTGGCAAAGCCGGCGGTGTGAAGCTGGCTCGCAGCGCGAATGAAGCCGAGCGCATTGCGAACGAGATGCTCGGAAAGAAGCTGGTCACCATCCAGACGGGGCCTGAGGGACGCGTGGTGAAGCGGGTTCTGATTGAGGAAGGTCTGGAGGTGGCGCGCGAGCTTTACCTTGGCCTGGTGATTGACCGCACCAGCGCGCGCCCCGTGTTCATGGCCTCGAGTGAGGGTGGCATGGAAATCGAAGTGGTGGCCGCCGAGCACCCGGAGAAGATTTTGAAGGAGTTCATTGATCCTGCTCTCGGCCTGCAGCCTTTCCAGGCGCGAAAGCTGGCCTTCGGACTTGAACTGGAGGCGAAACTGGTGAATGAGGCGGTGCGCTTCTTTTCCAGCCTCTACCAGGCAATGCTCGCCACGGACGCCTCACTGGTGGAGATCAATCCCTTCGTGCTCACGCGCGACGGCCGTTTGCTGGCGCTGGACGCCAAGATGAACTTCGATGATAACGCCCTTTACCGCCACAAGGACATCCGCGAGCTGCGCGATCTGGATGAGGAAGACCCGCTCGAGGTGAAAGCCTCGAGTTACAGCTTGAACTACATCCGCCTGGAGGGCAACGTGGGCTGCATGGTGAACGGCGCAGGCCTCGCCATGGCCACCATGGACATCATCCAGTACGCCGGTGGGCGCCCGGCCAACTTCCTGGATGTGGGCGGCGGCGCCAACGAAGAACAGGTTCGCCGGGGTTTCGAGATTATCCTGAGCGATGCCAACGTCCGTGCCGTGCTCATCAACATCTTCGGCGGCATCATGCGCTGCGATATCGTGGCAAGCGGGGTGGTGGCGGCGGTGAAAGGCCTCGGCATTAAGGCGCCGGTGGTGATTCGCCTCGAGGGCACCAACGTCGAGCTGGGCCAGAAAATTCTGCGCGAATCGGGATTGAACTTCACCATCGCGCATAGAATGAAGGATGCGGCGGAGAAGGTCGTGGCGCTGGTGAAGAATTGAACCATTGATTCATTGAATCATTGAAGGACACGCGAGCCGAAAAAGACCAATTTGTGATCTGCGATTGCTGATTTGTGATTGGCAATCACAAATCAGCAATCACCAACAGCTGGGTACCTATGGCAATTTTAGTCAACGAAAACACACGCTTGCTTGTGCAAGGTATCACCGGGCGCGAAGGGACTTTCCACACCCAGCAGGCGGTGGCTTACGGTACCAAGGTGGTGGCTGGCGTGACGCCGGGAAAGGGCGGCAGCAGGGTTGATGACGTGCCGGTGTTCAACACCGTCTACGATGCGAAGGAGAGGACCGGCGCCAACGCTTCTGTGATCTTCGTGCCGCCAGCCTTTGCAGCGGACGCAATCCTGGAAGCTGCTGATGCCGGTTTGCCGCTGGTGGTTTGCATCACGGAAGGCATCCCGACGCTCGACATGGTGCGCGTGATGCGCTATCTCTCGGGAACCAAGACCAGGCTGATCGGGCCTAACTGCCCAGGTATTATCTCTCCGGGAAAATGTAAGATTGGCATCATGCCGGGACACATCCACCGGCAAGGAAACGTAGGTGTGGTTTCCCGAAGCGGGACCCTGACGTATGAAGCGGTGGGCCAGCTTTCCGCTCTTGGCATCGGCCAGTCCACTTGCATTGGCATCGGCGGCGACCCCATCATCGGGACTACGTTCGTGGATGTCCTGCGGCTCTTCAACGAAGATCCCGAAACGCACGGAATTGTCATCATCGGCGAGATCGGCGGCACGGCCGAGGAGGAAGCCGCCGCGTTCATCAAGGCGAACGTCAAGAAACCCGTGGTCGGATTCATCGCCGGCCGCACCGCACCGCCGGGCCGTCGAATGGGCCACGCCGGGGCCATCATTTCCGGCGGCAAGGGCACTGCTGCAGACAAGATCGCTGCACTCCAGGCAGCCGGAATTGCGGTCGCGGAGAGCCCGGCGCTGATCGGCGAGACTTTGAAGAAAAGTCTGAAGGGTAAACGATAAAGGGTAAAGGTTCAAGGATAAAGGCTAAAGAAGGCCGAGAGGTGAGGGTCGAAGCTTGGGTGGCCATTGATCTGGCATTTGATTCACCCTTTTACAATTCACCCTTTACCCTTTAGCCTTTACACCTTACATTTTACACTTTAAGGAGAATATGGCAACCGAGCGCACTTTGACGATCATTAAGCCCGACGCTGTTGAAGCGGGACACATCGGGGACATTATCAAAATGTTCGAGGCCAATAAGTTCAAAATCGTCGCCGCGCGCCTGGTGAGCCTTTCCAAGAAAGAAGCTGAGGGTTTTTACGCCGTGCATCGCGGCAAGCCGTTTTTCGAGAGTCTCACTACGTTCATGAGCTCCGGCCGCGCCCTGGTGATGGTTTTGGAAGGCGAAAACGTAATCACCCGCCTGCGTGAGGTCATGGGCGCCACCAACCCCGCCAACGCCGCCCCCGGGACTGTCCGCAAGCTCTACGCCACCGACATCGAGCACAACGCCGTCCACGGTTCGGACGCCCCCGAGACCGCCGCTTACGAAATCGACTATTTCTTCCCTAGCGTGGACTTGGTTGGCTGAGGCCGGGGAAATCTCCAAGACTGAGGTGGGTCGTGCCTGCGCCAGAGTTACAAGATTCAATGGTTAGAACCACCCATTACGAAGCCTTGCCATGCTTTCAGCGATTTGGTGAAATTGGGTGAAGCGTTGGGAGAGGAAACCTCAAGTATGAAGCGCGCAGCCCTCGGTGTTCGAATGCATTCCGGTTGGGGAGTGCTCGTGGCCGTTTCCGGAGACGCCCACTCGGTGGAAGTAACGGACCGAAGGCGCATCGTCACCGCGGATCCGAGAATCCCCGGGGCCAACCAGCCCTATCACTATGCAGCGAGCCTCGGACTTGCAGAGTCGGAGAAATACCTTGCGAACTGTGCAGCCGTCGCAGAGCGCTTGGCTTTAGCGGCTGTGGGGGAAGTGCTCCGGGAATTGGACGGGCGGCACTATCGAATCGTAGGTTCCGCCGTCCTCCTGGCCTCAGGTCGCCCTCTGCCGTCTCTTTCGAGAATTCTCGCGTCGCACGCGCTGATTCATACGGCGGAAGGCGAATTCTTTCGCAATGCCGTTAGGAAAGCTTGTGAACGTTTGAAAATCTCTGTCACGGCAGTTAGAGAACGAGATCTCAATGAGCGGGCTAAGACGGCATTCGGGAATGCGGCAAGCCGAGTGCAGCGCAGGATCTCAAACCTGGGAAGTTCTATAGGCCCACCTTGGACCAAGGATCACAAAACGGCGGCACTTGCCGCCTCAATGATTCTGGCACGCGAGGGGCCTGAGTGACATGCAGCCGATTTCAAGTACAATATTCATATGATTGCTTCGCAGCTTGGCAAGTTTCTGATCATCGCCGGCGTGCTGCTCGTTGCTGTTGGCTTGTTACTGACGGCAGGTGCGAAGTTCGGTCATCTGGGAAGGCTGCCCGGCGATATCGTCTACAAAGGCAAGAACGTGCAATTCTACTTCCCGGTGGTCACGTGTCTGTTGCTCAGTGCGGTGTTGACGCTGGTGTTTTGGGTGATTTCGCTTCTGACGAAAAGATAGAACGTCAGTTGTCCGTAGTCCGTTGTCAGTTGTCAGCGACGGACAACGGACCACTGACAACGGACGTCTGACTCCTTTCTTATGAGTCAACCGCTTCTCAATTTCGGCCCCACAAAGAAGATCTTCAGCGTCTCCGAGCTGAGCCAGGGAATCAAGAACCTGTTAGAGCGGGAATACCCGGACGTATGGGTGACCGGTGAAGTCTCCAACTTCCGCGCCGCTGCCTCCGGCCATCTCTA